>Ga0214545_1000116_pt1 | contig 94128 bp, 39 predicted proteins | sample CNSS4metaG_FD_160064 | JGI IMG/M metagenome (GOLD analysis project Ga0214545, IMG submission 160064) | Root nodule microbial communities from cowpea collected in UCLA plant growth center, Los Angeles, California, USA - CNSS4 | ecosystem: Host-associated > Plants > Roots > Nodule | place: USA... | reverse complement strand
TAATATAATATAATATAATATAATATAATATAATATAATATAATATAATATAATATAATATAATATAATATAATATAATATAATATAATATAATATAATATAATATAATATAATATAATATAATATAATATAGGGTTAAATATGTTTTTGGTCCCTCAAGTTTCAGCGAAATTTGGAATTAGTCCCTCATCAAAACTTTTGACCAATTTAGTCCTTCATCTTTTAAAATGCATGAATTTAGTCCTTTTAACCAAATTTTGTTAAGTTTATATAACGTTTCAAGCGCATTTCATGATAGTATTTAAATTATTTACAGTGTTTGACACATTTTTGCTTCAATGTTAATTTAAATACTATCATAAAATGTGCTTGAAATGTCAGATAAACTTAACAAAATTTGGTTAAAAAGACTAAATTCACGCATTTTGAAAGATAAAGGACTAAATTGGTATAAAGTTTTGATGAGGGACTAATTCCAAAATTCACTAAAACTTGAGGGGCCAAAAACATATTTAACCCTATAATATAATATAAAAAATTTAAAAAATTGGGAGGGTCATGGCTAGGGCTGTCAAAATGGGTTAGAATCCACAAGCCAACCCGACTCATCACAAGTTTGGGTTGGGTTGAAATTTTTTTACAAATTTCAATACGGGTTGATTTTTGACCCGATTCATCTAGAGCCCGGTCACCCGTGGTGAGCCGAGTTGGCTCACTAACTCGCAAATAAAGGGTCACACAAGTATTTTTTGTTAAGTTGGACTTTGTATTTGAGTCATGGTAGGTTGTTTTTTTTAGCAAACACAGATAATTTGTATTTTTGTGATTTGGGTTTGTATTTAGATTGTATTAAAGTTTATTTAGATTTTAATTAGAATTATAATTTAGTTTTGACTCAAACATAAAAATAAAAAATTATATTTTTTAATTAAGTGATCTCGTGAGCCAAACCGTTTAACCTGTCAACCTGTGATGGGTTAGATTGGGTTGAAATTTTTACAACTTGTTAATAAATAAATCGAATTGAATTAACTCATTAAATGATCAACCTGTGATGGGTCGAACTGGATTTCTTGATACTTCTAGTCATGGCCAATCCAAAAAAATCTCCGCCGGTGTAAAAGATCTTTCAATTTAAAATATTGAATCATCTTTGCTATTATTGATAGAATATGTCTATAAAGCAAGCAAATAACCTCATCTATCTTTAATAAGTGGTGAGAAGAAATTTATTTAACTTTAAACACACATTTTCAATCAGATGATGACTAAAAGAAATTAAGTGGAATAATTTACATCGAAATTCTTAAATTAAATGTTCAATCATATTAAATTATCAATTGATCTTGAAACCATGTGTTCATACTATACTTTTGAAAAATATTAATCAAATAAGATATTTTTAATGGAAGAAGGTTGAGTTAATGATTTAGGCAAAAACATCATTTATGCCACTATCATCACAGAAAAAAAAAAACATAGGTGAAAAAATATTTATTCCAAAAATAATTTAGTTCTTACTGAATAATGATTATCTTTTAAATTTTAGAGAAGAAAATTTTTAAAATTATTATGTCTCGTAAAGAGAATGAATAAGAATCAAAGTCAATCACTTTCAAAAGTTGAACTTTAATTTTTATGTTTAATATTCTTGAATATGTGATTTTATTTACAAAATAAAAGCAAATAAAGGATTAAAAATTACAACTAAAATCGTGGTGTACACAAATTACTTTTTAAGATGTTTAAAAGTAAAAATTTAGATCATTCCATAATACATGTTAGTTATAAAATTTCTTATAATTATAATATTTTTCAATTATGTTTTATGTGTATCAAATTTAAGTTCTTATTTGTTTGGTGGATGAAATGCAAATGAATGTCCTCGAAGAATATTTCAAATTTATCTAGAATTATTTTCAATCTCAAATATATAGTACTTTATAATAATATATTTACATTGTATTTGAATTTAAGTTAATATTCACTAATTTTAAAAATTAAATTAATTATTATACAATAATATTTAATTATTTATCACAACTATTTATACGATATTCATTTTATAGACTAGAATTTAATATATTGGTTCATAGGTTTATATTGGAAGGTAATTTATCGTAATTTCTTATTATTTATTTGTAAATATTTTTATTATTATTCAAATTTCAATTCTATAAACTTTTTATATAAATAATAATAATAAATTTTAATTATTTCGAGTGTAGAGATCGAACATCAACTTAAACATATTTTTCAATTCTTCAAATCTTCGTCAACCGATAGAGGGAACCTGTTAAAGATACTTCGATGCTGAAATCAATAATAGGTCGATCAATAAATGTTGTAATTAATGCGAGATAACAAATCCAATAATCATGCATTTGACCTGTATTTATAGTTTTTCCAATGGGTTCGTAATTAGGGTCGGCTTAATTACGAACCAATTACTTCTAATCTTGATTATTGTCTTTTTTGGGATAATCGGATGTTTAGATCATTAATATCGATGTTGTTCGGTTTGGTACCGAACGACTCACCATGTAATTGAGCGGGTGCCAATTACATATTTGGACACCTTCTTTGAAATAGTCTCACACAAGCGGTGGCCGAGCGTCGGTAATATCTCTAAACACCTTCTTTGAAGTAGTCTCACACATGTGGTAGTCGAGCACCGATAACATCTCTAGACACCTGCTTTAAAGTAATCTCACATGAGCGGTGGTCGAGTGTCGATAACATCTCTTGACACCTTCTTTGAAGTAATTTCATTGTAGCGAGTGTTGAGCGGAAGTTAATCGCATCTATGCGGAGCTTCTTCGAATCTCACTCGAGCGATGTCCAACTGAATGTTGATCACATCAATCCAGATCTTCGAAGTAATCTCACTTGAGCGACAACCGACCGGTCGACTTGGACAACCCTACCAGATCATACAGTACATTAATAATATACAACAAACTCTAATTATAAAAAAGTTCGTACATGTACAGGTTAAAATGCTAGTCTATTTACAAAATAAATAATAAATATATGATAAGTATTTGATGAGCGAATAAAATATGTGTGTATTCCATGCATTAGTTTAGGCCATTTTTATTCATTTGTGTATTATTGGACTAATTTCATCATGCATTATCTTGTTTCAGATCATACATTTGAGTTTGTGCATTCTTTATGTAAACAAATTTGGAGGGAGTTAATTAGATTCAAAACAGCGTGTTCCATAAGTGTCTAGTGGATTGTTCCACCACTAGTGAATTTGGCTTCAAATTACAGGATTCTAAACAACATGTTCCATAGATGCTTGTGGATTTTTTCACGACCTGTGAATTTTGCTTCAAAAGATCAAGTGCAAAACAACAAGTTCTAGAGGTGGCCTGTGGATGAATTTTCCACAACCAGTGGATTTTTCAGCGAAAAATCTAAATATGACGTGCACTGGCAAGGATTTAAAGAAAAAAGAAAATAAAAGAAAGAGAAAGAGGGGAAAACGTTAGAGGAGAGAGAAATCTACCTCAGCCAAGGAAGAGAACGGGGAAAAGATTAAAGGGGAGGATCGTTCATGAAAATGTGTCTTCTTCTTCTTCATCTTAGTAATTATCTTCTGTTAGTTTTAATTTTCTTTTCGTTATGCAGAACTAATTTTCTTTTCGTTGGAGGATTGATGTAAGACTCTAAATTATAATGTGTAATTGATGTTTTGTTTTGTTAAAGTTATTTATCTTAGTGCTTTATTTATGATTTTATTGTTTATTCTATGAGCCATTTCACAATTGAAAGATTGATGATTGTTTGCGATTATAAATAAGACAGGTTAGGTTATGCCACAATTGAACAATTGAGCATATCTAATTAGTTTGTAATAGAGATAATTATTGATTTTTCATTAGTCTATTGATTTTTTGTAAACTGACCTAAGGTATTGGGGGTTTGAATTCAATAAATAAATTTTACCTATTAAGGAATAAGGGCTAAAATAATTTTGAGTAAACTCAAGTGAATGATTATAGTGCCTCATCAATTAAAAAGAAATAAAATTCTAGAGAAAATGGTACAAAATCAATCATCTGACAATTCTTATATTGTTTTTATATTAATCGAAGTTTTTGTTATAATTCTATACTTTTCGTTTTATTTAATTTTATTTATTTAAAATTATGTAAATTAAAAATCTATTATTTAACAAGTCAATTTTAAAGAACGATATTTTATTATTTTATTACTGGCGATTAATATACTTGCCCTACGTTCATTATTTCATTATTTTGTATTGACAATTAACCAATGATTCAATATTTTGTGGTCCAATGCATCAATTTTCTAGCTACCTTCATGTACGAAAAGAATTTAACATAAAGGGTAAAAACAACATGGAAATTTGCAGCAACATGTGCATGCTGAAACAAAAATGAATATTTATGGAGGTGCTACATAAAATAAAATCAACACCAAAAAGATAATCATGGATAGGAGAATCTTGATTATTCTTGTGCCGATAAAAAAATTATGTTGATTATTCAAATTATTATGAATAATTAGACATAAGATATTTATGTTTAAGTTATTAAAAACTAATACCTTCAAACCATATCCATGTTCGTTTAGACTTGTTTCTTTAATTTTTTTTTTTTTTTATATTTGTTCAGTTTTATATTACTTTAAGTTCATAATATTTCATTAATTAGGGTCGTATTTACTATGGTTGATGACAATATCTGATTCATTTAAGTTAATCACGATTTGTCATTTATGACGATTTAGAATTTTTAAACGATTAATTATAGTTACTCAATTTATCATAGACGATGATTTATAATTTATTGATTTGGATTCAATGTGGATTAGTTGATAATATTAATTAATGTATCTAGATCAAGTTTAATACAACATTAATTTTTCTTTTAATTTTAAGTAGAGTAGGTATTTGGATCAAGCTTAATATAAATAAAATATTTAATAGATTACTGACAGATAATTCTTTAAGTATATTCATATCATTAACATAATTTAAGCATATTTGGGATTAGTAACGCATAAAAATCTATCAACATTGATGTTTACGTGTTCATATATTGTTGACAGATAAATCCATCAATAATACTTTTAAGATTTATTGGTAGATGCATCTGATGATAATTATTAACAATTATATAATTATTTCCACAAATTTTATACTAACAATGAAACTATCAACAAATTTTGTGATATAATATATATATATATATATATATATATATATATATTGTTTATAGAGATGTTAAAATGGGTTTCAACCCGTGAGCCAATTCGGCTCACCACGGATTCGAGTCGGGTTGGGTCGAGAAAAATTCAATTCTTTCAAAAGTGGGTTGAACTCAACCTGGCTCGCTTAACCCTTGGATTAAACGGGTTGAAGGTGGGTTGACTCACTTAACCCACAAACATTTTTTACAACTTTTGTTTTAAATTTTTTTTAATAATTATTTATCGCTCCTATTATATATGTTCACAATTTCATATTTTTAAATGCTAGAATGTTGCTCAATAATATTTGAATAGTTTGAATATTTAATTAATTTGATTGTCAAGTTATATATGTTGATACTTTAATCTTGAAATATAATCTTTATAGTAAATTACTCAAACAATCGTCTTATAAACAATTTTTTCTAAACTAGTATGACAAAAATATAGTTTTTTTATTTATATTTTGTTGAATAGCATAACAGAAAATGTGTAATATTAACCATGTTTTCTTATACTATATGGATACTTTCTTGTAAACAATTCATCATATATTAGTGGTGAGCATGATCAAGACATTGGATCTTGATTTTACTATGATTGTCATCTCATGAATTACTTAAAAATTTATTTAAATATTTGAATACTAAAAAATAAATAAACAAATAAATAATCTTTTATGTAGGTTGGTGAGCCAATCCACTTAACCCACCAACCCGTGGTGGGTTGAGCCGGGTTACAAAATTTTTGGCTCACCATAAAGTGAGTCGGGTTAGATTCACTCATTTTTAACCCGACTCGTGGTGAACCAACCCGTGTGAGCCGGGTTGGCTCACTTTGACACGTCTATTTGTTTATAATTTATTGAAAAGAATAATAAATTTGACTTTAATATTCTAAGTCTTTAATAAAGTATTTAAGAAAAATAAATTTGTAGAAGTTTTATTGTTATTAAAGTTTTTTTAATATTATTTACGCTCTTTTAATAGTTTGGACCTCTTTTTGTTACACAACTTTACTCCCATTATGGCCATTTATTATTTTTCTACCAAGATACACAGCTACAACTAAATTGCGTATAGCAAACACGTGCAATGTAAGGTGTGTGCTTATATTGTATTTTTTTTTTCATTTTAAATTGCTATTTAATGTTCATTTGAAAAAACCTATGTGAGTATACCAATTGAGTTAAATAAAATATTAATTCCTAAGATTTTTTTTATTTTATCATCTTTAGTTTTACATTACAAGTAAATACTTATATAAAATTTTAATTAAAAATTAAGTGAATAATAAGAGCATAATTTTTTTTATTATATTATCTTTGAACTTTGAAAGTTATACATTTAAATAAAAATAAAAATCTTGAAAACAGGAATGGAGGCAGTAATAATGAACCAATAAATCATAAGTAACTGTATAGCTTGGCATTTAATATTTTATGGTCCATCAATTATCTAGCTACCCTCAAGTACGAAAATTAGTTGAACTAGCACCAAGTAAATTAGGAATTGTTTTGAGCTAAGGAAAAAAGAAATATAGAAATTTGCAACAAATGTGAAACAAAAACGAATATAGTGTCTTGGGTGATGCCATAACATCATTTAATTTGTTCAACTAACAATACCATTTTAAGGACTTATCTAGAAAGTGAATGAGTTAGTCGGCAAAATTAAATTACCAAAAGTCTAATTATTAGGCGGTAGTGATTACTTGAACAGGTATCTAACTCTTGAAAGCAAATAAACATAAAGAAATTTTAACTCAAATTAGCAACATCATCAAAACATTAACGTATAATATCTCAGAGATCATAATAATATCCGTTTTCTACGTCTACCTTTTGAGAGTAGAAAGTTTGTCTTTTATGTCCATGTACTTAAAAGGAAGTTGCATATGAATATCAGTTTGGGAAGAAAAGTTTATATATAACAATATAATTTAGTGAGTATATTAAAGATAACGAAAATGATATTTTGCTATATATATAAAAAAATATAATAGAATAGTATTATTTTGATACTTAACAAATTTTTACATACATTTTATATTTATTATTTTATTACTTTAATTTTTTTTATTAAATATATTTTAGTTTTCTGAATTTTGATACAAAATTGAAATTCGTCTGTATTTAAAAATTTGATACATTTTGATTTTCAAATTTCAAAAATAAATAAATATAGTCATTTTAAGTTAATTATGATAAATTTTTTGACACATCAAATGTATTTTATGTTAGCATTTGAGTTGTTTACATTGTTTTAACACGTTCTCGCTTCAATATTATCTAAAAAATGCGTTTGACAAAAAAAAATTTAACACACTTGAATTAAAAGGATTATAACAATTTATTTTTAAAATTTAAGGACCAAAATATATCAAAATTTCAAATAAAAATTAGTATTGTATCCACTTATATATTGTGAATTGACCTTATCTCTAGTTGATGTGGAACTTCCAACATGTTAGAAATGGACTTTAAATCTAACTCAACCCCACAAAACAAACTTGTAAGATGAGGATTGTATCCACTTATATATTGTAAATTGACCTTATCTCTAGTTGATGTGGGACTTTCAACAATTACTTCTCAAAATTCAGGAATTAAAAATGAGAGATATTTTTTTAATGATTAAAATATCCTAAAAATGAGTTGTAAAAAGAAAAAGAAATTACAGTGCACTAAGTGCCTCTCTATTCTATAAATTTTTTCAGGCTGCAAGCTAAAAATCTCACGCTCATCATGAATCCTTTAGACCCAAAAGAATTTAGGAGGCAAGGACACATGATCATTGACTTCCTTGCTGATTATTACCAGAATATTGGCAAGTATCCAGTGTTAAGCCAAGTAGAACCAGGTTATCTCAGAAATCTCATACCAGATTTTGCCCCTCTCAGTCCTGAACCGATTGAAACCATCCTTCAAGATTTGCAGCAGCACATAGTTCCTGGCATAACACACTGGCAGAGCCCTAATTACTTTGCCTACTTTCCCTCCAGTGGTAGCACAGCAGGGTTTGTTGGTGAGATGCTGAGCACTGGATTCAACTTGGTAGGGTTCAATTGGGTGTCATCACCGGCAGCAACAGAGCTAGAAAGTGTTGTCATGGATTGGCTAGGTCAGGTCCTGAAGCTCCCCAAAGCTTTTCTCTTTTCAGGGAGTGGTGGAGGTGTGTTGTTAGGGACAACATGTGAGGCCATGTTGGTCACACTTGTTGCTGCTAGAGATAAAACGCTTAGCCAAATTGGCAGAGAAAATATCTCTCAGCTAGTCGTTTATGTGTCTGATCAAACACATTGTGCTGTTCAGAAAGCAGCTCATATAATAGGTATTCACCCCGAGAATCTTAGGGTAATCAAGACAATGAAGTCCACTTCCTTCACTTTGTCACCAGAATCACTATCATCCGCCATTCAAACAGATGTCGAAAATGGGTTGGTTCCTTGTTATCTTTGTGTCACTGTGGGCACAACTTCAACCACTGCTATTGATCCATTGGGACCACTCTGCATGGTGGCAAAAAAATATGCCATGTGGGTCCACGTTGATGCTGCTTATGCTGGTAGCGTGTGCATTTGTCCTGAGTTCAGACACCTTATTGATGGAGTTGAGGATGCAAACTCGTTCAGTTTCAATGCTCACAAATGGTTTCTCACAAACTTGGATTGTTGCTGCCTTTGGGTGAAGGATCCAGCTTCTGTGATAAAGTCCCTATCGACACATTCAGGGTACTTGGAGAACAGTGCTACGGATTCAAAACAAGTGGTGGATTACAAGGATTGGCAGATAACCTTGAGCAGAAGATTCCGTGCACTCAAACTCTGGCTTGTTCTAAGAAGCTATGGTGTTGCGAATCTCAGAAACTTCCTCAGAAGCCACGTTGAAATGGCCAAGACTTTTGAAGGGTTGGTGAGAAAGGACAAAAGGTTTGAGATTTTTGTGCCTAGAAATCTTGCTATGGTTTGCTTTAGGCTTTTACCTTCTGCAGTTGCAAAGATCAGCAGCAATGGCAATGGTAAAGTTCGAAATGGAGGTTTCAAAACTGAGGATGTTGCAAATGAAACCAACCGTAGGTTGCTGGATTCGATCAATGGTTCGGGCACTGTTTACATGACTCATGCAATCGTTGGAGGGGTTTTCGTGATTAGGTGTGCCATTGGAGCAACTCTGACTGATACAACACATGTTATCATGGCATGGAAGACGGTGCTGGAACATGCTGACGCCATTCTAAGTTACTGAGTTACATCTAAATTTGACAGAAAAAAAGAGTTCTTACTTCTTTTCTTTATAGCACAATCTGATTCTTCAGAAACTCAATTGGCTAAAGTGTGGTAGCAAAATAAAAAATTGTTTTCAATGTATTTTCTTGCTTGGTTGGGCAAATTGTTTTCATAATTGAAATGAATTGCTTGTTTATTTGTTATCAACAAAAAGTGAAATTATATATTTTCATATATATAGAAACAAAAGTCTATGTTGTATTTATATGCTAACGACATGTGAGACAAGTGTCGCGTTTTCGTTCGCAGTGTATCACTTCCTTTGAATTAACACTCTTACAGCACATTCAAACATTTAATATCTATTTTTGTTATTTCTTTTTCTTTAACCAATAATATGTCTTATTAAATGTTTTTAATTAACATGAAAGTAAAATATTAACTAATTTTTTAGTTTTATATTAATAAATTTGATGCTACTTATATCTGCCAATTGTATTTGACAGGAAATAATTAATAGGTACAAAAAAATCACTTATCCTACATTTAATAGGTGGGGCGGCTATTGTGTTCCAATGGCGTATACTTCAACATTTAACAATCAACTTACATATGGACAATGACACCGTAATAATTAAATTTTGACAATTTTTTTTTTATAATTTGAGTTCACATATTTTAAATAGATTTGGAATATAAAAATATAAAAAATTAGTTAAAAAATTACAACTTAAATTGTAAAAAAATTTGTCAAAATTTAGTTAGTATAGTATAATTTTCCTTTATATATTAGTTGCAGTTACTTAGACAATTATTCCTCTGGTTTCTTTTTTTTTTGTTAATTTTAAAAAATAATGTTAATTATGTTGATGATTTAGATTATTACGAAATTAACATTATAGTTCATTATGACGTGTTTTTTTAGTAAACTTTTGAACAGCTTATATATGGAAAATTTAATCATATAAAATAAGTATCAAATCAATTATTAAGTTAGAAGTTATATTATATAGTTACATCCAACCACATTTGCAATGAAAACAATGATGAACTTTTCAAATAAAACAAACACGTCTATGAATAACATCCAACTAATCCTTCAACCATTTATTGATAATAGAAAATTCTTATTGCCAGTAGATAGATTCGTTGAAGCATACTTGGATGAATGGGTATAATTCGTTATTTTTTTCCAATACTTCATATTGATTAGGATGACAATCTATTTTGCTTTTTAAATTGACATATACAACACAAATCAACATTCATCTTCAATAGATGGATGTAGACATCCAACAGAACCAACATGGGAATTCAAAGTAGTAAAACTCAAATATAATACACTTTGTTAGAATTGGATTTAAAGCCTAACTTAACCTCACAAAATCGATTTATAAGATGATGATTGCGCTTATTTATATATAGTGTGAATTAATCTTATCTCTAGTCGACGTGAGACTTTCAACACAATTTGTAATATTTATCTAAATAGCATAGCTTATTAATAATTAAAATTTTAATCTTAGATAATTGAATTTTATTTTTTATTTTAGTGTATTATTTTAATAAAAGTGTTTATTAATATCTAAAATAGTCAATAAAATATTATAATTGATTTATAAATTAAAAAAATAAATTGGTCTCTAATATTGTTTATTAAAAAAGTTAATGTCTAAATTAATTTTTAATATAAAATTAGAAACTAATTTAAAATCAAGCTAAAACTTTGATAATTTAAATCATAATACTTTGATTTTTAATGTTTACTATTAAGTATTTTTTTTCACTGTTAATCAATTTTAAATTATGAATGTTATTAGACACAAGATAAAGTTATATGGCTAAGAATGAAGCTAGAAAGAAAATCTAGAAACATATATTTGGAAAAGTGTTGGAAGTCCAAAGTATTGTGTATGAAGTCAATTATGTTTGTTAACAGTTGAACCAACTGGAATTTGTGTACGGTGTATATCCTCTTTGCATGGAGATGATAAATTCCACGTGTACTTTATATCGGACATTTCTGATGATACAATTAATTTATGCTTTATACTAAAATGATACTTTAAAGAATATGATATTTTTGACAAATTACTTTTTATAAAGTTTAATAATTTTTTTAATATATATCAAATTTTTTTCTTCTATTTTTAACATGTATTATCAAAAATTTGTACATATAATTTTGTTAAAAAAGGATTTTCCTTTTTCTAATATCCATATTCATCTGTGATAATATTTCTCTTTTCTTTTTTCAAAATAAAACCACAAAAAAAAACACCCTAACATTTTCTTTCAATTTTATAGGAACATTATATATCCTGTATTTTTATAACATTAGCTCAGATTTACATGGTTCAAATATGATGAATTTGGTGTCCTCAAATTTCACCATATTATGCCTTTCTAAAATATATCTAGAATATTTTTTAAAGGATTCTTGTTATATAACTTTTTTTTTTTTTTTTTTGCAGAAAAAGAAGATGGAAAAAACGATTATGAAGACTTCAATTTCTTGTATTTATTCAAATGACACTTTGAGCCTGCAATAATATTATATATTTAGTTATTCATCAAATATCCAAAAGATTCAGGAAAACAAATAAAAATAATATATATACCTAAGTATTTCAAAACATCAATCACTAATATTAAATTTACAAAACCTTTATTGATAAAAATAATTAAATTTAAATTTAACTCAATAATATTAAATATAAAAAACTTATTTCGTAACTATAACACTCACATAAAACATTAGAGGTTTATTAATGTAAATTCATATCTTAAGTTCTATAAGTGAAATAACTTTATCAGAATGCCTTCTACCGAAAACTGATCATTTGTATAGTATATATCTAGATTACTGATTTGTATCAACAATTTTTTTGTTAAATTCAATTTGATTCTTATATTTTTTGTTTATTTAATTTAGTATAAAAATTATTTAAAAAGATTTAATTTGATCTTTTCTATTAAGTTGGAATTAACACCAGTCATGAAATTTTTAATTTTTTCTAATTTAAAAAAATTTTAAATTTTTAAAAAAATTAAAATTTTTTTGAAAAAAATTTAAAAACTGTCACGTGTCATGATTGTAAGCTGACGATGGTAAACTGACACATCACAATTTATAATTTTTTACAAAAAAATTAAAAAAATTAAAATTTTTTAAAAAAAATTTAAAAAAATTTAGTTTAAAAAAAATTAAAAATTTCACGGTTTGACATATGTCCTGTACTAGATGTTAACTCCAACCTAATGAAAATGACAAAATTGAATCTTTTTAGATAATTAAGATACTAAATTGAACAAACAAACAAAATATGAGGATCAAGTTGAACTTAATCACAAAATAGGATACCAAATTAATAATTATACCTATATATCTACTATCTAATTTCAACATCGTATCATATTCTAAATTAGCCTATTAAAAACACATGATAATAAAGCTAATCTGATTTTTAGACATAATTGTAAGTCAATAATAAATTTAAAAAGATAACAACAACATGAAATATATCGTACCAATTTAATTATAATTATCCTCTTAAAAATTATAACCTTAAAATGTATTAATTTGATGAATAATAATATAGTAATAACAATTAAATAAATGTCCAGTTAAACAAAACACTCATAACATTTTTCGTTAATTGTTTATTAAATACTAATTATTAAAATAAACATATAAGAACTACGAAAAATCGTATATTAATACTTAAGAACTTTTGTTAGTCATGCTTAATGGCTTATATATATATATATACAAAATAACTTTGTTAAGTTTCATAAATGACTAAATTAAAATGTATATATATCATCCATGTTGTATTGTTTGACCTGGTTATTGTTGAAGAGTGTTGAAATGTTTGATGGAGAGAAACATGGAAGAGCAAGGTTTGAGGAGCACCAAGCATTTTATAGTATAGAAAGAATGAGGATGCATTATAAAAGGGGATGCGGGTGAGAGTATAGCAAGACAACGCAGGTATCTCATCTTTCTCCATTTGTCTCTGATCTTCAAAAGCTTCTCCAGAGAAGAGACAATGGATTCCACTCCCATCATCAAAACCTCTTTCACCCTTCTCGTAACCCTCTCATTCCTCCTCCTCCTCCTCCTCACAATACCGGTTCTCTCCACCCGCGACATCCACCTCGTAAGCCGCGAACTCCGCGAAAACATCGACCAACTCTGCAAAAAAACAACAGACCCTGCACTCTGCTCCAAAACAATCCAATCCCACTCCACCGAAAACACCGTGGAACCCATAAAGGCTCTCGACGTGGAAGTGGAGGCCACGCTCGCGGAAGCAAAACATGCCCTAATAAAAATCCAATCTCTGGAAGCCACAGGAGGCGCCAGCAAATCCACCAAGGACTCCCTCAACGTGTGCGAGGACCAGTACAGCAGCATGCTCGACGCCATTGCCGAAACCAAAAAAGCCATCGCCAAGAACGACGTCATCACCGCCAAGTTCAAGTTCAGCGCCGTCATCTCCTACCAGTCCGCCTGCCAGGACACCTTTAAAAGCGACAAACTCCCCTTCAACGAGGACTCCGACGCCGTTTACAAGCTCGGAGGGATCGCCTTGGACATCATTGCTGACATTGAAAAATCTCTGCCTCCTCCGCGTCCTACACCCGTTCAATCTGCCCCTTCTGCCTTCAGCAGCGTCATCGGAACTGTCTCGTAAGCCGTCTCTCTTCAACACGCTGAACCAATTCATGGAGTTTGGCTTTTCTGTCAACCCACCGTGAATCTCATCATGCAGATTACCAGGCCTATAACTTCTCTATTATGTAACTTTTTTTACATTCTTTAGCCCAACGAAAGTTTTCAAAGTTTTGGTTTTGGTGTAGGGGGTGATTGTTCCCTTTTATATATTTTACGTAATATTTAATAAAACACATATCTTTTTATTACATTATTCTCTCATTTTTAACTTTATTCTTTCATCATGTTTCAAATGCTTTCTTTGTATTTTTATATTATAGATTAAATATATTTTTGATTTTAACTTAAGTGAAAATTAAAACGAGTTTTTTTTTGAAATTTTGGTTCCATTTATTTCACAAATTTTATAAATATGTAAATTTAGTCATTTGAATCATATTTATTTTGTTAACTTTATTTAAAGTTTTAATTGTGATTTATGGTGACATTTGAATTATTTATTTCGTTTGACACATCTCTATTTCAATATTTATTTGTTTGTTGAAAAAAATATTTAAAATATTTTCAAAGGGAAACTAATTATAAATTTAATTCAAGGACCAAAAATATATTTAACTCTTATATTTTTAATAAAAAAAATGATTTTTTTACTACTAAATTGACCTGTACTAAAAAGATGTCACTTCTTCATTTTCATTCTTCTTACATGCATAGTCTTGGAGAAAATATATTTCAATTTTCAATTTAATATATAAGTTATCAAATTTTACTTTTCCCATAAAGGGTAATTGATGATAAAAATTATAACTAATAATCTCTACTATTGCAAAATTAATTGATAAGAGGATAACTATATATTCTTTAATATATCAATCAAGATAGTTAAATGATAATTTAATTGCGAGAAAATCACATTTAATAATAATTATAGCATTATTTCATTTATATTTTTAAGTACATTGAATTCTTAACATGCACACTCTAATTATATATGTTTTTCAATAATTGGGATACATATAAGTATAATTTTGAATTGGGTTTTGTTGATACTTTTGTATTTTTCTTTTATACATCACTTTTATGATAGTCATAAATGATGGTCTGGAAGTCACCATTGTAAAATAAGACTCGGTGATAACTTTGTCCTTAATTTAAAAATCATCCTTGAAAGTTTTTAACGACAGTAGGTGAGAACCATCAGAAGTTCAAAACTAAGAAAAAAAACATATTGTAGGAATCAACAATATCGTGGTTAAAAGTGGTGATTATGGTCACTGATTACAGTACCGTATTTCATTATCTTTTGTAAGACGTTATACATGGTGTTTTGTTCCCTCTCTTTCGCAGTTATCAATCTAGCTTTTATTATCTGCACGATATGAATGAATCGGTTAGTGGATTCTCTAAGGGTTGGTCTGTTATTCTCGTTGTTGCACTGGTAAATGATTACGGATAGGGCGAGATTACTTTAAAGAAGGTTTGTATTTATGTAATTTATAACAAATAATAATCTATTGATTTTTTTTATAGTGTCGACAATTGTACTATCTACACCATATCGATAGTTAGATTGTTGTCGGGATTCTATATGTTCAACAAACCTAACCGAACAATGTTCAAATAAATAAATAATTTCATAAGTATTCTTGATTTATAACACAAATAGATTTATTTTTCTTAATAGTTTTAACACTCCTTTTATAAACAAAAGCTTATGGCTACGAGAAAAATTATCTTTTAAGCATTTTAGTAAAAAGATTACTTTTATTTATAAATTTATTATTTGATGTTGCTTATTAATAAATTTTGATTTACTATTTATCATTAAAATGTTAGATATTTCATTATGTAATATCATATTACGATATTTTCAAATCAAACTTTACAATCCCACAGTTTAATATTAAAATAAAATGATTATATTAATTTACAATTTTATAAACAAAAATATATTTAGCCCTCAAATCAATCATCTTAATCATTTTTCTTTCTTACATCAACTATCTCTCATTTCTCATTTATCATAAATTAACACACAATATAGTTTAAGAATCCTAACAATTTTATCCAATTATTTTAAAATAAAATAACAGTATTCTTAGAATAATAACTCAAAATTTAGATGTAAAACTAACAAATAGTGTTAAAAAAAGTAACGTTATAAACTATTCGGCGTAAATATTAGCCATAGTTTATATGTTTAAAATTATTTGTTAGTATATTTAAATCATGAGATAATTTATATATAAAATAACATATATTTTTATTTAAAAAATAAATAAAGTATGAATAGGAGAACTGTCATAATAGTGGAATCTAATATTTAAAACAAACGATTCATTTTATGATTCAAACACAACTGGTAATAAAATCACACCATTTAACAAACGAATAAAATTTCTTCATTTCCTTCTTTTTTTTCCTTAATATTATTCCCATAATATCTCACTTCCTACCCACACAAAAGCATCATCCAGTTACAAACGATAGGAAAAGAGAATAATTATTTAAACATTGATTAACTGGGATAATATCATAACATTGGGCCTAATTGCAAGGCCCAATTTGATTCTGACACGGGGTAAGGACTGGGGTTGCCACCGGTAGTGGGCCAAGGACTGGGCTTGGCACCGGCGCTCCTCGGCGACGACGACTCTCTCTATCTTCAATGGCTTTCATAATGTCCAAACAATTCCCTCCGAGATCGTAGACGTCCTTCCCCTCCTTCACAATCGGCGAATTGGTGAACTCGTCGGTGCATGCGGAGAGGTATGAGAGAACCGCGCTGAACTTGAAGCGTGCCTCGGCGACGTTGCGCTGCGCAATTACCGTGATGGTTTCGTTAATGGCGTCCATCATGCTATCGAATTGGTCGGAGCATATTGAGAGTGAGTCGTTCAAATCCTTGGAATTGGCTGGGTTCGTGAGGAGTGTATTGATGAGGATGGTAGTGTTTCCGACCAGTACCCGTGTTGCATCAATCTCTATTTCCAGCGCTTTGTAGACATTAAATTTTGGCAAAGTTATGACATGAGGAAGTATGGTGGTGAAGCACATATATGGATTGGTGGTGGGCTTGCAGAGGGACCAGACGCGGGCCTGCGGAGTGCGGACGGCGTGGGCATGGAGGACGAGGCCCGAGAAGGAGACGAAGAGGAATAAGGTTTTGATGATGAAACTGAAAGCCATGATTTCCTTCTCCTATGTCCAAAATAAGGTATAGATAGGAGAAGGTTGATAGAGAGAGAGAGACGCTTCTTGCACTGAGAACGTTTCCGCTATTTGAACTGTGAAACTTTGCCGTAGAAAGCGGTTCCCAACAACAGAATACGCTCATTATAGCTCCTTTTCCAACCGTTTTTAGTTTTGACTCCATTCATATTCTTTAACACCCTTAATTGTGTGGTGAAAAAGATATTAGTTATTGACAATTACCATAACATTTTCTTAATTAATAAATTAAATTAATATATATTTAATTTTCAATATACTAATTTCATGCACATACAATTTTATTTATTTATTGTTGGGGTCTTTTAGTTCGGTAAGACACTCATGTCATGCTTTCTATATCGTACATTTCTTAGATTCTATAAGGTTGCAGCAGTGCAAATTGTATGTTCTCAATTAGAAAGCAATTTTATTTTTTAGACCATATACTTTTTTAATTATATTCCAACGTACTTTCTTTCTTCCTCTGTCCTTTTAATAATCAGTCATGACTTCCTAGGATTGTAAAATTATTTTGATTTCCCTCTCCCTTATGAATTTTCCTTTTCATATATAAACTCATAAAATCAAATGAATGGAGTTTCAAACTTAAGCCTACGACGGATCACCAAAATTCTAGAAAGCCAAAAGTTCTAGTATAGGTAATATGCAAAATCACACTTACGAATCAGGCAGAACGGGCAGGACTGAGCTCGGATTCCGACCTCAAATAAGACCAAGCTCAACATCTGGGAAAAACATGAACACAGAAGGTCGGATAGCTCGGTCGACATACGAAAGATGGACCAGTGACGTGGCCCAATAGGTAGCTTAAGAGAAGTAGCCCAATGAAAGAATGTGGCCCAAAGAGAGTGAAGGGAGATGCAACGTGTCCTTAAAACCCGTGAAAGATATCCCTATATTCGAGGAGAGGTTTTGGCGGAATCTTAGGAAAAGAGTAGCGAATCAAGTAGAGGGTTAACTGACAAGCGGGAGAATCGGAAACAGAGGCAGTGGAGATAACTGATTCATCTCATATATATATGAAAAGGAGAGAGGACGAATGGCAAGCAGGTTCTGGGTAATTAGTAAACACAAAAACTGATTACTGGAACATTGGCGCCCACCGTGGGGCCCGGTAAAACTTGAGGCCGGCACCACAAACGAAAATAGTCAAGTGAAAATCAGATCAACGAAATGGCGATCACCACATCAGAAAATAACAGCAGCGATCAAACCTCCTTGGAACAGATCATGCAGCACATCGAAACCTTGAGACAGGAGAATGAAGTCATGCGAAAGGAAAGAGAGGCGGAACGAACCCAATGGCTCGCCGACCACGAAAGGAGACGGCTAGAAATAGAAGCTGAACACGAAAGATTGCGGAAGGAATCGGAAGAGGCCAGACAACGTTTAGAGGAGTCTATGCTTCAGCAGGAACAACTGAGAAAAAGTAATGAGGAGCTACGATCCTGGATGAGGGAGCGTAGTCATTTCCGAGATGCCAACCCTCTCGGAAGAGGAACTGTCGAGCCAGACGAGAACCACCCTTTAGCGAGGACAATCGTGGAGGAGGTCATCCCGCCTCATTTCATCATTCCGAAGATATCGCCTTTCACTGGTGAAGGCGATCCGGAGGCTCATTTGAAAGCTTTCCGAGCGCAAATGTTGATATCAGGAGGGAACGACGCAGTCCGGTGCAAAATGTTCGTAGGGACCTTGTCAAACACGGTGCTAAAATGGTTCGGAAAGTTACCCCACGCCACCATAACATCCTTTAACATGTTCGCTCGCTTATTCATGGAGAGGTTCGCTGTGAATCGCCCCAAGCAGCTTCAGATCGCGGATATGTTCGACATCAAGCAAAAGCAAGAAGAGACCCTAAAACAATTCCTCAACAGGTTCTGCGACGTCAGCATGGGGCTCACCAATCCCAGCGAGGAGATGTTAGTGGGAGCATTCGTGAAAGGCCTGCGGGCCAATTCTTTCAGTGAATCTCTGATATGCACGCCAGCTGTAACGCTAGCAGAAGTAAGAAATAGGGCGACTATCTATATTGAAACCGAGGAAGCAATGCAAAGGAAAAGACTAGACGAAAGACGGTCACACTCCGAGCATAAGGGCAGAGATGTCCGGCGTCAAATCATGGAGGTCTCCTTTCCACATAAGAAAGCAAATCGCAAATTTTCCCCCTACACTTCGCAACATGCGTCAGAAAAGAGACCTACCAAGCCAGCATGCCCCAATTTCTCTGAATCCAAGATCTGAATCTTGCAGGACCAGGAGATCAACAAGTACCTACGCTTCCCGCTAGAAACGGGGCGGCTACTGGGAAAGGAAACCTCTGCCTGGTGCGAATTTCACAGAACCCATGGCCACGACACAGAGAATTGCTTTCCGCTGACAGGCCAGTTGGCCAGTCTAGCTCGGCAGGGTCTGATGAACAAATACGTCAAAGGAGGTAGCACGAAAACGAAGCATACGGATTCACTTCCCAAACAGACCACGGGACCCCATGAAATTCCCATCCTGGGAGATTTTAACACCATATCAGGGGGGTTCGCGGGAGGTGGCCCAACCAGGTCAGCTCGGAAACGATACGCACGAAACATTATGATGGCGGCGATATCGGAACCCTCGTCCCCCACGCCAGACATCGTTTTTTCGTCAATCGATTCCGAAGGTATTATTCCTCATGAAGATGACCCAGTTGTACTTTCAGTGATCATGATGGGCAGGAATGTACACCGAGTTTTAATCGACCAAGGTAGCTCAGCTAACGTCATGTTCTGGGAGGCGTTCGTGGGTCTTCAGGTACCCAGAGATCAGCTTTTACCTTTCGACGGAGTATTGGTGGGGTTCTCCGGGGAGCAGGTAGAAGTTAGGGGTTATGTTAACCTAAGAACGACGTTTGCTGATGAACACGCCGCCAAGACAATAGTAATCAAGTACATCGTGGTCAAGGCTCCTTCATCATACAACATGCTACTCGGAAGACCTTCCCTCAACAAGCTTGGAGCCGTCGTTTCCACTGTGCACTTGAAAATGAAATTCCCCGCAGAAGGTAAAGTGGTGACGATGAAAGTTGACCAGGAAATTGCTCGGAAATGCTATGAAAAAAGCTTACGAATACGGCGAGACACTTATAATATAACACAGGTCCCCAATTCAGTAAGCCAACCAGAATCCGAGCTCGATCCAAGACCACCAACCGACCAAGGACCACAGCCGATTGGCGAGCTCAAGGAAATAGAGATAATCCCAGAGAAGAAAATAAAAATAGGAGCTGACCTCGATCCGACCACGGAAGCAGCAATAAGGCGGGTGTTGCGAACAAATATAGCCTCGTTCGCGTGGTCAGCTCGGGACATGCCGGGAATTGATCCAGACATACTCTGTCACCGGCTGAACATAAATCCACAATCCAAGCCACGAATTCAGAGACGTCGGAGACTTAATGAGGAAAAAAGCCGAGCTGCTACTGCAGAAATAAAAAAACTAACAGAAGCTGGGCACATCAAAGAAATACAGTACCCAGAATGGCTAGCCAATATAGTCATGGTAAAGAAAGCGAATGGGAAGTGGAGAATGTGCGTCGATTTTACCGACCTCAATTTAGCATGTCCGAAAGATTCTTACCCTATACCAAACAGAGACATCCTGGTGGATCGCGTATCTGGATGCGGCCTGTTAAGTTTCATGGACGCATACTCGGGATACAATCAAATCCGCATGCACCCAGCGGATGAAGACAAAACTGCCTTCATGGGGACGAAATCTAATTTCTGCTACAAAGTAATGCCCTTCGGCCTTAAAAATGCAGGAGCCACCTATCAGAGGATGATGGACAGGATCCTTCAACCCCTGCTCGGAAAGAACGTAGAATCATATGTAGATGATATGGTAGTTACTTCCACAGGGAACGAGAGCCACGCCACCGACATGCAAGAAATTTTTTCCACGATCAACAAATACCAACTGAAGCTAAACCCAGAGAAGTGTGTGTTCGGGGTCAAAGCGGGAAAATTCCTTGGTTTCATGCTAACCGAGCGAGGTATAGAAGCAAACCCTGACAAATGCCAAGCAATAATCAACATGAAAAGCCCGAGCTGTGTGAAAGAAGTCCAACAGTTAACAGGAAGGATGGCTGCTCTATCCAGATTCCTAGCGAAGAGCGGAGACAAAGGCCATCCTTATTTCCAATGCCTGAAGAAAAATGAAAAGTTCCAGTGGACACCGGAATGTGAAGACTCCTTCCTCCAACTCAAGAGCTACTTGAGCCGTCCTCCCGTCCTCAGCCGACCAGAGAAGGGGCATCCTCTGCAACTGTACGTTACGGTGACTGAACACGCCATCAGTTCAGTATTAGTACAGGAACGGGAAGAAAGACGGTACCCGATCTTGGAAAAAGCAGCTTTAGCCGTCGTCATCTCTGCTAGGAAACTCAGACCTTATTTCCAAAGCTTCAGCATTCAAGTGAGAACGGATCTTCCTGTCAAGCAGATCCTAAAGCGACCAGACATGACGGGACGCTTGGTGAAATGGGCTATCAAGTTAGCCGAGTATGACATAAATTATGAGCCACGAGGAGCAATCAAGGCCCAAGCTTTAGCTGATTTTGTGGCCGAACTCACTTTACCAGCATCCTCAACTTCCGAAACAACCCCAACAGATGTAAATAAATCTTCCCCCGAATGGGTGTTATCAGTAGACGGAGCGTCCAACCAAAAGGGCAGTGGGGCAGGGGTAATACTCGAAGGTCCCGGAGGTGTTCTAATAGAGCAATCTCTAAAATTCTCTTTCAAAGCCAGCAATAATCAAGCCGAATATGAAGCCTTGATCGCAGGCATGCTGCTAGCCAAGGAAATCGGGGCGAGTAGACTAGCAGCACGGAGTGACTCATTACTGGTAACAGGACAAGTTAATGGGGAGTTCACGGCCAAAGATCCACAGTTAGCCAAGTACTTGGATTATGTGCGCTTACTAGCAAAGGCCTTTGAGACTTTTCATCTAACTCATGTACCCCGACAGCATAACAGTCGAGCAGACCTTCTATCTAAGCTCGCCAGTTGCACGAAGCCGGGCCAGCACAAGTCGGTGATTAAAGAAACATTAACCTCGCCAAGGGTGGACTCTTCTAACGAATCCAGAATCATGAACTTGGACAGAGTCCCACCCTCGGAATCCTGGATAAATCCTATCAGATCTTACATTGCGGATGGAGTCCTACCAACCAACGAGGACGAGGCTCAACGCATTAAAAGGAGCTCGTCCCGCTACACCCTCGTGGATGGGCACCTTTTTCGCTTCGGATTTTCAAGGCCGATACTGACCTGCGTGGAGATTAAGGAATCCCGGAGAATCATGGCAGAACTGCATGAAGGAATCTGCGGTAGCCACATCGGAGGGCGAGCTTTATTACTAAGGGTCCTCCGAGCTGGATATTTCTGGCCCACGATGAGAACGGATTGTATGGAACACGTCAAGCGTTGCGATCAGTGTCAAAGACAGGGAGATTACCATCGTGCCCCCCCCGAAATCTTACATTCTATACACCCCCCATGGCCTTTTCACACATGGGGAATAGACATCCTGGGACCTTTCCCAATAGCGGCGCGACAGCTAAAATATCTCGTGGTTGCTGTAGAGTATCTGACAAAATGGATAGAGGCCGAACCGGTGGCTAACATAACAGCATCCAAAGTAGAAAAATTCATATGGAAGAACCTCGTGTGTCGATTCGGCGTCCCTCGTCGCCTCATATCCGACAATGGAACCCAATTCACCAGCTCTCAAGTTCGGCAAACCTGCCGGCGGTTGGGAATAACCCAATGTTTCTCTTCCATAGAACACCCGCAGACTAACGGACAGGCCGAGGCAGCAAACAGAGTAATACTCAGAGCTCTCAAGCGAAGAGTATTGGCGAGTAGATCATCCTGGCCTGAAGAGATTTCCAGGATTTTATGGGCATATCACACGACTCCACAATCAACTACTCATGAGACTCCCTTTAGTTTGGTATATGGAACGGACGCTTTGTTACCAATCGAAGTTGGACATCCAACGGAAAACAGAAAAGAGCTGACGACAGAATCAAACGAGGAAGGAGTCCGAGCCAACCTAGATGTACTGGAGGAAATACGGGAATTGGCTAGAATTACGGGAGAGGCCACAAAGCGGCGCGTGGAAAGAAGATACCGAACCAAGGTGATTCCTCGTGATTTCAAAATCAATGGTCTGGTTTTGAGGAGAGCTCATTTGACGGAAGCCGAGCACAAGTTATCTCCGAAGTGGGTGGGGCCTTTCAGAATTAGAGAAGTCCTACCAGGAGGAGCGTATAGGATGGAAACATTGGACGGATCCGTCATACCAAGAACGTGGAACGCTGCAAACTTGCGCTTTTATTTTAGTTAAGTACTCGTTTTTTCATTTAAATTTTCCTTATGTAAAGACTCGAGATTTCCTTTCAATAAAGAACCCCACACTCTTTTTCCCTACCTCACCGGAGGGTTTTTTAATGAGGTGGGTGTTAAGATGACAAGCTTTGTACGTATCTATCTTCTGAGGTCTTCCTCGGTCCGACCTAACTACGCGTTAGCCATTAAACCTCAGCACGCTGAGGGCTTCCTCGGTCCGACCTAACTACGAGTTAGCCATTAAAACCTCAGCACGCTGAGGGCTCCCTCGGTCTGACCTAACTACGAGTTAGCCATTAAACCTCAGCACGCTGAGGGCTCCCTCGGTCCGACCTAACTACGAGTTAGCCATTAAAACCTCAGCACGCTGAGGGCTTCCTCGGTCCGACCTAACTACGAGTTAGCCATTAAACCTCAGCACGCTGAGGGCTCCTTCGGTCCGACCTAACTACGAGTTAGCCATTAAAACCTCAGCACGCTGAGGGCTCCCTCGGTCTGACCTAACTACGAGTTAGTCATTAAACCTCAGCACGCTGAGGGCTCCCTCGGTCCGACCTAACTACGAGTTAGCCATTAAAACCTCAGCACGCTGAGGGCTCCCTCGGTCCGACCTAACTACGAGTTAGCCATCAAACCTCAGCACGCCGAGGGCTTCCTCGGTCCAATCTAACTACGAGTTATCTATTATTCAACGCGCTAAGGTTTCTCTTGCTTTGATCTAAGTTGCGAGTGTGAAATTAGTTCAGATACGAGTTAGAGGCAAAATCACAAGCATGATCACCAAAACACAAGTCTTCTCAAGTTGCATAGAAAGTTCACAAACTACATAGAAAGTTCACAAATAAAGGCAACAAAACAAGACAAAGCGACTATATATTACAAGTTCTCTATTTTTAAACTAAAGATCGACCAGCTTTCCTTCCACTATCTCTTTGGTAATGTCCGCCGCAGACACATCAAAATCTGGATGAAGTATCTTCACCTGATCTAAGGCTAGCTGGAATCCCTCCTTCATGGTCGAGCATAACTGATCAGTGAGCTCCTCTTTCTCTCCTTCAAGCGTCTGACAGCGAGTGGATAAGAGTTCAACTTTGGGTTTTAAGTCATCCACCTCCATTCTCAAATTTATCAGCTCAGTTTCTTTGTCATCTAGCATCTTCTTCACTTTAGCGAAGTCTACTAAGTCAGCTCGAAGTTGCTCAATCTCCTTGTTGGCGGAAATCAAATCAGAGGTGACCTTCAATTCTCTCTGCTCAGACGCCTCAAGCTTGTTCACGAGGAATAAAGAGGACGCCTCGACTCGATGTATACTACGAACGAGCTCCTCTTGAACCGAAGAAAGCGGACGACTTGAAAGAAGCTCATCATCAGCCGAAAAATAGTTATTAGCACGACCATGGGCCAAGTGAGTGAACTTTTCATCCCAAAAGCTCTTTTTAGGGTTTAAAGCACCAATAGGAGCATGGTCGGTAGAGTCCGACGTTTCTAGTGTCACCAGATCAGCTCGTTTCCTCTTTAACTTAGGATCGCTCTGCGTGGTCTCTTGGTCACTTTCTAAAACCAGACCTTTCGAAGAAGAGTTCCTGGTCCTAGAAGTCGCCCCGACCTTTGCAGTCTCTTTCTGCTTTATGCGGCGAAGCAGTTCTTTCTGTGATAAAGCCATCTGTCGCTCTGCGAAAAAAGAATCAAAAGCAGCAAAATCAGTTTACAATACGAAGGTGAATGATCTAAATAGGGAAACTCATAGGTTGGGCATATACCGATGAACAACTTTAAGTCTACTCTGCGATACTCGAGGTCTAGTATTTTACGTATGTCAAAGATGACCTCTAAACCTTCCAATCGAGCACAGCTTTCCCTCTCAGTCAAACTCAGCTCTTCCATTTGGCGAGCACTTTGCGGAGTAGGAAGTCTAGTCCAATACAGAGGAAAACCCTCCAGCAAAGCAGCATTATGCTCGGGAGCAAGGATTTTCAAGAAAGCGCCCTTTCCACCCTTATACGAAGACTGAAATAGGGTAAGAAGACCTCGACCACTCACACTATTCAAAGACGCCCAAAACTGTTTGGGGGAGTTCTGCTTCAACTCGAAGAAATAGAGGAACATGGGGGCTGTGGGTTGGATCTCTAAACCAGAACACAAAATTTGAAAAGCTCGGACAAAACCCCAGTTATTAGGATGAAGCTGCGCAGGTGACACATTCAGAATAGTAAGCAAGTCTTTCTCAAAATCGCTAAAAGGAAGTCGGAACCCTAGCCTTTCAAAAAGGGTAGCATAAACAAAGGTAAACTTTTGGAGAGGGGGAAGGGTACCATCCCTGCACACGGGTTCATCCAACTCACAAGTTCCTACGAGTACATCCTTCTCATCATCTTTACATAACGCCTGCCTATCCCGAAAGGCTTTTATCCTTTTCATCGTGCATAAACTAGTGCATTCCCTCTTCAAACTCAAAGGGGCCCAAGTATACTGCGAGTCGTATGAAGTCATCTCAAGAAAAACCTAAACCTTAAACAAGAAGAAGAATAACTGGCAGAAGGTCTAATCTGAAGCAGGGAAAGCAATGAATATGCAAAGCTTGAGTCTGGCTATGAGGAAATTTTGCGTAAACCCCAACCGCTTACGAATCTCTAGGGGTCAAGAGTCTCAAAGGGCAGACACAATACAAAGGTTCAAATACCAGCAAAGAAAACGATAAAAACAAAGAAGCATAAAATGGGAAATTAACGTACCTGGAGCAAAGATGAAACGCGAAACGGAGAAGGGAGGAAGAAGGAGGATCGTTTGAGGTATGAGCGTCTCAACAACGTTCTGAAGAAATTGAAAAGAAAGGAACTGGAACGGTTACTTTTTCCATTCAAAGTAGGCCGTTAGATCACACATTACGCTTTAGCCGATATTTGACACGTGTAGCAAAGTAGGTGAGGCGTAATTAATGCTGTCAGAGAGGTCCAATCCAATCAAATCAGTAGAAGCGACCTTTAGTCTAGTGGACTCGACGAAAGGTCGGAGGGCTGTGTACCGGGTCAGGCAGAACGGGCAAGACTGAGCTCGGATTCCGACCTCAAATAAGACCAAGCTCAACATCTGGGAAAAACATGAACACAGAAGGTCGGATAGCTCGGTCGACATACGAAAGATGGACCAGTGACGTGGCCCAATAGGTAGCTTAAGAGAAGTAGCCCAATGAAAGAATGTGGCCCAAAGAGAGTGAAGGGAGATGCAACGTGTCCTTAAAACCCGTGAAAGATATCCCTATATTCGAGGAGAGGTTTTGGCGGAATCTTTGGAAAAGAGTAGCGAATCAAGTAGAGGGTTAACTGACAAGAGGGAGAATCGGAAACAGAGGCAGTGGAGATAACTGATTCATCTCATATATATATGAAAAGGAGAGAGGACGAATGGCAAGCAGGTTCTGGGTAATTAGTAAACACAAAAACTGATTACTGGAACACGAATAAAAATATATTATTTTTAAAATTATGGGGGTGGAATTAGAAATGTTTGAAGTGCAGGAAGAAAAGGCTGAATATTACCCATATCCAACAGAGTTTGGATATAATGGACTTGTGACTCAAACTAGTCTCAAAATCAACGGGCCATGCGAGAATCATACATACCCAACTCAGTTCCGCAACGTGGAAAAATACACAGCCGAGATTGGTATCAAGATCCAATCCTTTGTTCTATGCTTTTTAAAGTTACAAATTATATGATTAATAAATCAAAGTTGAAATCCTAGAAAATAAAATTAACTAATCTCTAATTCCTACATATTCTCCAATTCAAAATATTATCGCAAAACAAAAAATATGTCATCAGACTTTTAAGTATTAAAAAACATTTAAATATGTTTTTGAACGTTAATAAAATGGACATTGGTCTTTTGAGACCATTTTTTTTTTACTACCATTTGACACTGTCTCTCATTACTATTCACTTTTTCTTTCTTTTAAAAATATAAAAGTTAACTCTTATTAAGACTATTTTACCCTTGTAAGAGTTGTCAAATGGTCCTCAAATGGTGTCAAACAACCTTTCTCCTAATAAAATATAAGGTTAAATATGTTTTTGTCCCTTAAGTTTAAGTGAATTTTGGATTTAGTCCATCTTCAAAACTTTATACCAATTTAGTCTTCATTTTTAGAAATACATGGATTTAGTCCTTCTTACCAAATTTTGTTAAGTTTATTTGACATTTTAAATGCATTTTATGATAATATTTGAGTTAACATTAAAGCGAAAATGTGTCAAAGGGTGTAAACAATTCGAATACTTTCATGAAATGCACTTGAAACATTAGATAAACTTAATAAAATTTGGTTAAAAGAACTAAAGTCAAGTATTTTTAAATATGAAAGACTAAATTGATAAAAAATTTGAAGAGAAATTAATTTCAAATTTTACTGAAACTTGAGGGATAAAAACATATTTAACCCTAAAATATATTAGTTTAACAAGTAAATTATTAAATACACGGAGATTTGCTTGTATAATTTTATCAGTTTAGAAACTATTGAGCACATGAGTAATTAAAATATTTTCTAGATTTTTGTTATTGTAGCATAATTTTTTTACTACTCTCGGGGTTAACTCATCTTTTAAATAATGTTGCATGATGGGCAGACTCTGTGATGCACAGTTATTAAAGATTTTGCACTGTTGAGCAGATATGAGATCCAAAAATATGATGTGAAGTTAGGATAAAAAGAAGATGGTAGCCAATAGTTTCCTTTTAAAAAATTAGAATGCGATTTGGTTGAAGTTTCGTGTTGAGTGGAACGTAATCTGCACAAAGATTGAGCAGGCCACCACAGAGGTACCTGGTATCTCCCATGCATGCCAGCCCCTCCCACAAAACTGTCGGTAAGGAATCTCCAACCAGACCCTTCTCTTTCTGCTGGCCCCCATACATGCATCTCACCCTCACATTTTTTTTCCCCAACCAATCTGCACAAACATTATAATATCACAACAACCTCAATTTTACATCATACTTAATAACCCAATCACAATTTAATTCATTTTTTTTATTATTATTAAGTTCACCCCTTCCAAAGTTCATATTTTATGTATGGGGTGTTTGTTGTGGGTACTGGTCGTGAAAGTTTGTTCAGTCCAGGAATGTCATCTTCCCTATTTTGGTCTTTCTCGTAATCATGCCTTTTTTTCGCCTTTCTTTTCTTCACACGTGTAGTTTTTCTTATTTATATCTAGAATATGTCTCTGTGTGTACTTGTCATTATTCAATATCAAACCCATTGTTTTCCGTATAAGATAAGATGCTGCGCAATAATACAAACCCTCTGTTCATCATCAATTCTGTATACTATTCTCAACCATCCGACATGGCACACTATTTAAACCATATTTAACTTGCCTTTTCATCCCACACAAAACACACACACACACACACACAATTTTTTATGTGTATAAATCTTGTCTTGTTACTCCATTGCCGTAGGTTGTGTTTTCCCCTACCAAAACTTTGAACCAAAAACATTTTATTACTCACTTCTTATCGGCTTACACGTAACCAACTTTGTGATTCAACATTTTTTAAATTCAAGGCTAACATACTTAACAGGGAGGTATTTGCTTTCGGTCCATGATTATGCATGTTTAGTTAGGTTAGAAAAGTAGTCACTAATAGATGGCGACATAAATATTAATAAATAACTTGAAGTAGTTGTAGCAACACTATGTTCAGGATTGGAACAACCAAAACAGCAGAAAAAGTTTTTCTTATGTTGACTTTTCCATGTCCATGCCTACACATGTTTTTTGTACTCTTTTTATATAAAAGTAATCTAATAGGGTGAAATTAAAATAACTAAATATATAATATATTAGGTAATGTCATCCATATTAGTGAGGTTTTTCGAGTAATACGTAGTTTCCAAAATTTTAAGATGACGTGTAGTACTTGTTGTATTCCTGCTTATATATATGTTTTCAGCTTCTAATATAACATTTATTTGTTCTCAAAAACAGAGAAACTCGTATTCAACTGTGTCAAGAGCCTTATGATTTTCATCGGTTCTCTTCCTTCCTAGTTAATTATCATATCCCATGCTCACTGATTCCAATTTTGAAAGAGTTGTTATTTTTCGATAATTAGAGTACCGATATTTGAATTTAGAGTTCAAGAAGATCACCGACTGCTAATTAATACAGATGCACAGAAAACAAAATTTGAGACTAGAAAACCTAAAAGACGTAACCAAAACATTATATTTTCTAGTCTATTGATCTTCTTTTATTCGTGAAGACTATTATTTGCAAAAAGATACTTATAAACACATTTGGAATTTAGTGAAGAAAAAATGAGGAGGGATTTCGAGTTACTACAAATGAACGATGGTGAATCAATTACCAAGTTTCTCAGTAGGATTATGGATATGCTATTACTAACAAAATGCGATGTCATGGAGAAGAAAATATGATGTTACTCTAGCTAGTAGAAAAATAATTTAACTATTATTTGCATTGTTGAAGAGTCAAAAGATAAAACATATCATCTTCCTTTGTGAATTACAGAGCGCATTGTTGCTCTATGAACAAAAAGTAACAAAAAAGAAAAACTACATGCACATATTTTGGAATTTTCCAAAAGTTAATGTTTAGATTATATTTTTGTAATATCTTTTTTTCTATTGTTGTTGTTTTTTCAAATAGAACTGATTGAAGAACTTGAATGACATGGTATTGAGTAGGATTTGATTGAAAAGCATAGAGATGAAAAAACTTATAAAGGTGTTTTCCAATACTTTGGTTAAGCTAATTTCAATGTATAAGTTAATTGTCCACTTTTTTATTTTGAGTCTTTCTTAAGTTTCTTTATGCAAAAGTTGACATTGGCTAAATAAATACTAACCAAATTTGTTAAATCTACTCCTCTTAACATTCAGGCACAAAAAATTATTTAATATGCAATTACTTTAATAGTTTACTTGTTATACGTGTGTCAAAAGAACTATGAACTGGTTGTAGAATTAAATCATGACCACCAAGTCTTAAATTATATTAATATCAGCGTACATAAAAAAATATAGTTCAATAATTTGAAAAAAAAAATGCAATTATCGTCGGTTACATACATTTTGCTATCATATAGCTTTTGTTATAATAATACCAATGAAAGGAACAGCTTCAAGAGACAAATGTTGATGCAGAAGTGCTGAATATCATGCAGACATTACAAGATGATAGCAACTGCGTACCATTTAAACGGCAATGATAATGACATTACCATTTTATATAACAAAAAAAATTCACAAGATATTGTAATGAAATTGTAATACTTTAATTAGTAACAGTGTTATTACTGTAATTTGTGAGATGTTCTCGGGCAAATTTTTTATATATTATATAAGCATTTTTCTGTAAATTTTCTGCACACTTTATAAACATTTTTCATGAGAAACAATTAACCAATTTGAATTTAGTAGAATTGTGATGAATGATAAAAAAGAGAGTTTATTATATATCTAAATATAGATCTAGAAAATAACATATATTTCGGGACTCAAGTTCATTGTCAACTTTGACTATTTTTCTGAAACAATATTTATCATATTCAATACAAATTTAAATAACTTAATAAATTAAAGAAAAACTTTCAAAGACATGACACGTGAACTTTGTACATAATTGTTCTAATTGAAATAATATTTTTAAGATTAATCATCACATTTGAATTAGAAAATTAAAATTAAAATATTTAAACTGTCTTTAATTTTAATTTTTAAACAATAAAAAACATAATTAACTGTATCAAAACAAACTACTTATCGAGCACCAGAGGATTTTTTGTGTCAAAATGTTACAGCATAAGCTAAAAGCATGTTTAAGCTAGAAATTTTAAAGTCATTCTAATGTTTGTGAGGAATTATTAGGGATGTTATAAGACAGGTTGAGTACAGATAGTAGTTCCAATATACATTATCGATTGAATAAAAATTTGTCCTACCTATATCTGTTTGGGTATTCGTTATGCGGGTACCTGCATATTTTTTTAATATTCATAGGTATTTACAAAAAAGAATTAATATTTAACAACAACTTCTAATCATAATTTCAAATAAAAATACAATGCATAATATTTATAAATTTCAAACAAAGTGCAAATAATCCATTGAAATAGTGTTGAATGACAATTTACAAATAAATAGAAATTTTTTAAAATCAATTGATAAAAAATAACCCATTCAAAATCAATGTATCTATGTTTTCATATATTTTTTTTATTTTTTTAATTTAAATTAAAATATAGTGAGTACGAATATCCACGGGTACGGATACTATAATACTCGTACCCACCCCGTTAACATACGGTATACAAAATATCCGTACTTATTACCTACGGATATTCATTTTTAATATTCATTTCCTCCTCATTACAGATTTTATTTGCAGATAACTGCAAATACGGATTCTTTTGACATGTCTGACAATTACATTTATAAACCTTGAAAACAATTATTAAGAAATCTATTATTAGTAAAAAGGAACAAACTTAAAATTTATTTCTGAACCTAATTTGGAAATCCCAAAATATATTACTACCTTTAGCAGGATGGACCAATATTAAATTTATTTTTGCAGTAGAAAATATTTATTAACCTTAAAAATAACTAATCTTTATTAAAGAACTTAACTTGATATTTTAAATTAGATCGTCTCTCATAATTTCGTTTTTTCCTTGATAATATATAAATTTGAGTCCTAATTACCACAGAGAATGTAGTACATTAATGCTCAAACAAACGATTTGTCAGTTTCTGAGTCATGCAATCTATCTTTTCATACTAACATTGTGTTCCGTGTGCAAGATAAAAAAACAAAATGCCTATATAAGATAAAGTGAAGTTGGAAGGTGACGATCGAGAGGAAAAGATTAATGATATTAAAATTGATAACAAAATGGTATTTGAAAAGGTAGGTGTATAAATCCAATTGAATTGTTAGTTTGTATCCGTAAACAGTAGAAGCAATTAAGAAAGGTATGAGCAATATAGAGCTTTGCATAATGTTGCCCAGAGTCAAAGATTTTGATATTTGAAGGGACACGAAAAAGCATGGTCCCCCATGGAATGTGTAAATATACAAGCGTGTGGGCAAGGCCAAATTTTGCACTGTGAGACACTTTATTGAGAGGTTCACATACTTATGTACATACAGAAACATATTTTTAGTCTAACAAACCTCAATGATTAAAGGGCTAAACTCATGATCAAGGACCCTAAAACAAACCCATTTTGTCCGGTGAGAAAGAAGCGTGATACTAATTAATTGGATTACGGACGGTGGTGGCCCCGACAACACTTGGTGGCGACAATGTTGGCTTCTAATTAAGTTTGTTTGACATGCAAATGCAAATTCTATTCTCACCTAACGCTACCTTTGACGGTGTCCCCACCCACATACATGCCCAAGATTCACAAATATCCCACCCTACAAACATTTTCCATTTTATTTTTCAGACCATTGCACTTGGGCGTCGGTGACTGTACGAGGAAATCGTTAGGAAAGTAAACGATTTTTATTTTATCCAACATATGTGTGTGTGGACCCATTGCGAGAGTAATTAAACACGGATAATTAAGTTAAGTGAAAAGCAAGGCAACGAGGAAAAGCGTAAAAACATATACTTGTTATGATTTTTTTGACCCGCCATCTAAGGAGCGAGGAAAAGCGAAACATTTCACTCTCGACCAGTTTCATGTTTCTCTTTTAGGTTTTTGGTGAGATTTTGGATCATGATTTTGCTGTCACATTGGAGAAAAGGACCCATTGAGGATTGGGTTAGTGAGTTAGATCAATCACTCCCGAAATCCTTGTTAATTCCGGCAGTAATTGGGTGACGACAACATGAAAACGATGGATTGTGAAGTGTGATTCAACTTAATTTGTGATCACAATCATTTACATCGGTTAGGGGAATAGATCCAAGTTGACCTCAACCGAAGAACTGGGCTCCAACTACACCTATTGAAGCTTCTTTTTTTATTAGATCGTTCAATTTAAAACTATATAATAGGATAATGTATTTAGCTAATTTGTTGGATTAACTCCAAAACTCTATTCCATCTTATGACTTTTTGTTATGACAGAGCATGAGTCAACTCTTACTTTTTGCTCTTCACATTGAAAAGTCAACCATAAAAGTATTTTTTGTGTGTTTAGTGATATATAGAATAAATAAATAAACTATTTATTCGAATAATAATTTGAGCACGCCCTCGTAACAAGAGAGCAAAAGGAAAGGGACAAGGGATAAGAGGAAGTATAGTGAGAGTAGTTTAGGATTAATATTAATGAAGAAAAATAAAGTGAAGTGTAGTTTTTGCCATAAGATTGAAATAATTTGAATTGAAGAATTAGTTAATGAAGGAATTCATGATGTGGCGCCGACAGAGTGAAAACAGTTAACCTTTGATTGGTTGGTAATTTATGAGTATGGGTGCCTCATACAGCTCTCAAATTGTGACCTTCGTCCTTCGGTTGACCCCATGTGTACGTATTTGACTACTTGTCATTCTCCCCAGCAAGTACACGTCTACATATAATTTTCATCTCAGAAGTATTCGATTCCATCACAACCAAATCGTAAATCATAATGTGTCAACAATATCATGTGTCATTTCTATCACTTTTGGCCTCATCGCTTTCATTTTCCTTTTTTTTTTCTCTCATTCTCCATCTTTTATACCATTTTCAGATTGTGTGGTATACTGTGGTGGATATATAACTATACTCCATAAATTTACAAACATGGACATTAAAAGAATTATTTTTTCCATATCTTGAAAAATTAGTCTTTATTAGGAATGACAACCGGTTGGGTCAAATATGGACAGTGCCTACACGTAACTCGATCCACAACAAAAAAATGTGCATGTTACATGTTTCGTTACCCGTGTAGGTACCCGGTTTAAAAATATCCACAGATATTTTATAACTTGTGAATATCCGTGTATACTCGCAAATATTTAAAAAAATATATATTTTATAATCATTTAAAATTAAATTTAAATAAAATTACAAAAAAATGTAAAATAATATATAAATTAAATTAAATTGAATATTAATTTAATTTAAATTTATTTTAATTTAATAAAATATAAATATAAATATAATTTTAATTGAATTTAACATAATAAAACATAAATTTAATTTCAATTTTATTTTTTTTTGTAACTGGTATCCGCGAGTACGGATAGTATGATACTTGCACTCGACCCGTTTATAAGCAGGTATTAATACCAACTATCTGTCACGGATTTTATCCACGGATACTCACGGGCACGAGTATTTTTACCATCCCTAAGTCTTTATAACTATGATGAACAAAATCTAGACATTATTTCATTTGTTAGAGATCTCACATCAACTAAAGATAAGTTGGGACAAACCTTATCTTAGGAATCGATTTAGTAAGGCTAGGTTACATTTAAAATTTATTTTTTAAAATGATATCAAAATCATTTAAAAATTATATCCTAACAAAAATTGTAGTATGTTGAGTTTATTGTGTTATCTGTTGTCGAATCATGTATGAATATATAGTATATAGTTTCATGTTGAAAATGATTATGTCTCGATGTGAGAGGTGTGTTAGAGATCCAATCAACTAGAGATAAAATCAATTTACAATATATAAGTCAAGACAAACATTATTACAAATCTTTTTTGTAACATTCAGTGCATGTTTGATTTTGTATCAAAGTGATGTAGAATTGATTCTCTAACGCGGAATCAGTATGTGTTTGGTTTTCAAGATCAATTAAAGAGTAAAAAATTTCCGTTGGATGAGAATCAACTAATTCTTACTTCTGCATTTTGAAGTATTAATTCAGCTGGAATCAATTATTCAATGTTAAACCAAACACACCCTCAATTAGTTGATCGTCAACGGTTCAATAACATGATTAGGAAAAAGAAAGAAAACTAATGAAAATGTGTTATTTTTGTTATAAAAAATATGAAATTTCATATCATATTAGTTAATCCTATGAACAATAATTTCATCACTAATTTGTAAGGAAATACATTAAAATTTACATAAAATACCAATTTTGCGATGAAAATAGAAAAGATAAACAAGGAAAAAAAATCAAGATTGATCGATAAAATTCATAACAGTTCATTTTTTTCCTATTATTTTATTATAAATCAAACATTTTTAGCTACCTATTTGTACTCATTTTACTTCAATACCAGACGTGTTTTTTTTTTTTCATTTCTGTTCTGTTTTTATTTCTTTTTTGTTTATTGATTTTTGTGTTCCATGAAACAAATTTGTAGCAACAAGTTGAGATGATGTATGTGATTTTTGTACAACCTTGTGGTTTTGGCATAGCTCGAGTCTGATGAGCACAGCTAAGCACTAGCAGTTGGTACACTGGTACGCGTCAATGGACTTCTATGGTACGGTTTGAGAGAGTGGTACTGTCACTCAAACTGTATTTTAGAGAAGGGGCCAGGGTCAACTATTATTTTTTAATACTAAAAACAGATACATCGCCACAATATTCAAGAGATCTTCATGATTGAGCTGTGTGATTTTTCAATTGTTAGATATACGTAGGTATGGCTTAATCTGTGTTACGGTGAACCTGGCATTTTGTTTGTTTTCGCCTTAAAACAAGAACATCATAAAGTGGAGAAATTAGAGAGATAGAAAAAGTGAAGAGAAGAAACGATTCATTGTCGGTACGAGCGTAGAATGCATGGAAGAGAAAGAGAAAAAGGGTAAGATCTGTGAGTGAGACCACATCTTTGTGAGAGGCCCTACTCAGATTTTGCCTCTGACCCTTACACTACCCACCAATGCTCTTCACCAGCGACGTAACACTCCCTGCCTGATACCGAATCTCATCCCCAACATTACTGTCCAAAATATCAATCAACTTTCTTTCACGTAACATATTCTTACATTTACTATTTCTACCACTCAAGAACATCCTTAACAATCCAACATTAACGATGTGTTGTTGTTGGATTCCCTTCTTTCTTTTACTCTCCCCAATCGAAATAATCACTGTAATATTATTGCCCTACCCACCACAGTCTAGTTAGTAGTCTATGTTCTGTATTCATTCAAGTTGCAAATTCAAAGTACAATTCTTGAAAAGAGATTTTAATGTTACGAGATTTAATCCATCAATTTATTTCTAGTACTGATTCCTATGGCAACTTGTAAACGCACGTTCTCCCATTAATGCTTGTCTTCTCCTACTTTTCTCTCTCTATTTTATTTTATCCAAATCTGGGAGAGAAACGGTTTTGCATGATTCCACATTTACATATATGGCTTGATTTCTATATTCCGTAAAAGTTGTTATATTATTAATTCATTTACTGAAATCAAGAATTTCAACATTATACGTTTTAGACATTTTACATTGGATGTACTATTGATTTTATATTAGATCTGATGTAAATGTTATGGATTTCAAAAGTGAAGATTTCTTATATTGGTCACTAACCAATGAAAAAGATGGCAAAGAACGTGAGTATGAATCTAAATTTTACATTAAGTAAAAATGAATAAATTGAACACCATATAAGGATGAAGACTTATAAACTCATTGTTTTAAGATTTTAAAGTTTTGAATTAGAGGTGATGTCAATCCCTTATATGTAAATTGGGTTCATATCTCATTAGTGATTTATGTTTCTGGTAATCCTCTCTCAAACAACACATAACAAAGACAAGATAATAATATATGAGTGAGTAAAAACCTCATTTTAGAAATATGTTAGTGTTCAATTTTAAACATTTTGTACATCAATTTACATATGAACTTATATAAAAAAGTCTCAACATTTTATTATTTATTTATGAGTATACACTTTTTATCAAAAATAAAGAATTAATTGATTATAGAAAATATTTGGATGTTCGATCCTTTTACAAATATAAAAAAAATAAAAATTACAAACATAAAGATTGTTTTATATATCCCAAAACATAAAATAAAAAAACATATGTTGATTGCTCTTGTCGTTTCGTTTTACCAATAAAAGAAATTTATCTTGTTCTTATACGTGTAATGTCTTGTAATCCAACATTCTTTTAACCGATTTAATTCATTAATTTCAGTGTATCTGCATCTTTACTGAAATATGCCTTTACATTTACATCACTTTATTATGAATTATGTCTGCCCTTATATGAAGTTCATACTGAAACCTCCTTTTTTTCATACATTGCTTAGGCTATCGTGTGACTTCATCCAACAACTAATAGATTAAAATGAACAAACAAAAATGTGATCACGCACAAAATTTAAAATAATTCAACTTAATTTGCATTATTTAACAGTTTAAACTAGCAGGACGAACACAATTTATAAATGTAAAAGCGATTAACAATAATACAATATAAAAATGTAATTTTGTATGAACAAATCAGTTAATTTAAAATTTATTATTTAACTAGAATAAAAAATAAATTTGCAATTACACACCAAAGAAAATATCATATGAGTATCTTTGGCACTGCTCTCATTATTTCATAACCAACAATTGGTTTTTGCACACGTGGGACGTCCCTCTTTGGTTGTGAATGGCCTAATGCATTTAAATCTCGACATCAAAAGCATTCTTCATAAATTTTTGGGCCAATGTTTCTTTATATAATGGCGACGAAATTCCAATTTAATGAAATTCCAAGTTCAAATCTTATTTTAACCATTTTTATAGTAATATCTTTTAATGTTTTATATTTTTTTATGAATGTTTTATTTAACCATCTTAATAACACGATATCTTTTTCTTTTTTATTTCACTATTGGATTCAACTCTACTATAGATTTCTGATTACATTTTTCACAATATTCCTAAAAATAATCGATGACCAAGCTACGCGTAAAAAATTTCCGTATAATAAATCATTCAACGTGGTAAAGAAATAAAAAAAATATTATATTTTTCTTAAAATATTGACATTCTTGGCACTATTGTATCAATGAAACAAGATTGAAGTTGTTTTGAGAATGAGAAGTATGGTATTATTATTGGAAATGATGGGTGGAACTTGTATTGTAGTTAGAAGGTGGTAAAAATGTTAGAAGAATGATTTGTGTTTTTTTTTCGGAGGATGAAAGACAAAATAACCGACCTTCCCTTTGGTGAGTGTGTGAATGAGAATGATAAGAAGAAGAAGAGACTTGAAAGAGTCCAAAAAAGGAAAACCATGAGCTATGAGGCTATGGAATAGTGACCGTACAAGTTTGGTGCCTACACTACACTGTCTAAAGTATGTCTACGTAGCTTCACTCTTTCATCCCTCCAACTCATGTTTTTTCATTTCTTTTTCACTCAAATATCCTATAAACTATATTGATGGATTTTATTTCATTTATTTTTTACTTAAATTATTCTAAATTTTAGTGGTGTGTTTGGATTTGAGTGAGAATTTGAGAAAGAGTGAATAGATGAATTTAAGAGAATAAAAAGGGGACTATCATATTGTTTGAATTAAGAGAAATATGATATAATTTAAGTAGATGTGAGATCAAAACTTATATATATTTATGTATGATAGATTTAAAAAATATTGTAATGAATAAAATTATATAATTATCATTTTATTCATGAGGATAAAGGTGATAAATTTAAATATAAATAGTGAAATTATTATTATTAGTGTTATTTTATACTTAAAAAGTAATGGAATGAAATAAGAAAATTGGGAGAATAAAAACGACATAAGCAACAAATTTTTGCTTTCACGTGAATGGAGAGGTTGTTGAAGTCTTTCAAAAGAACTTGAACAATATATAATTGCACATCTCTTCAAAACGTAAGATGGTTCATTGTATTCATCGCTCTCAATTCGTCGCAACACTCCTCCCCAAACATGCAGAAACAAACATCTCAAATACTCACATATCCGTTAGTGGCCACAATACATTTCTTGATCTAAACAAAGGCTAAAGACGGATTTAAAATAGAGAATGATAAAAATAAAGAACACAAAATATAAAAAGGTATGATTCTTTAAATTAATAAGAGCGAAATATAAAAAAATTAAATTATAAATAATTTAACAGGTATGATAAATTTTTAAAAAAATATAAAATAATAAATTTGCATCAAAGCCAAACCATTGCTTTTTCTAAATGTTTTCACCCAAAGACAATAAATAAATGATATCATATTTACTTACTATAAATGTGTTAAAGTACTATTTATGACAATCAATCTTTTAAGATTTGAAACTTAAATGATTTATGTGGATTAACATCTTAAATGTCATGTTATATAATTTTAAGAAAATCATTTTTAATAATTAAATTTTGATAACTTTCTTGTACAATTTGAAATATATGAGATTGAATTTTCTTAATAATTTTTCATTTTCTTATTTTTTTATATTTTTTTATATTTCAAAACCATTTAAAAGTATCTATATTACACTTTATAAAGATAAAATTTGACTCCGACAAAAAAAAAAACTGAATCTCAACATTTGAGAGCATGCTATATTGAATTTATAATGTGAAAGTATTCTTTTTGTCAGCACAATAAAAAAAGACATTTTATGTTTTGAAAGGACATAAAGAGTTGGAGAAGGATAATTGAGTTTTCAAAATACAAATATCTTTATATAAATTGTAGTATAGGTGAATAAATAAATTCATATTCATAGATATTTGGTTGAATTTGTGTCAAAGAATAATAAATAAATTTATTAAATATAAATACCAGTAAGACGCACACACATTATATATATATATATATATATATATATATATATATATGATTATCTATTTTTGAATTTTTTATAATTATAATTTTTTCATTTGAATATTAAATTTTTTATGATATTATATTTTCTTTATATTTGACATTAAAATTTTTCATGTCAATATGTTATATATGGAAATATTATATAATGAAATATTACTAGAGTTGATAAATATTTAAAAAGTAAGAGATTAACTAAAATAATTAAAAAATTAAAAAAATTGCTAAAACCGGTTTTTAATTGAAAACACACCAAACTTATTCTTGTTAAAAATAAGAGCTAAGAATGTTATGGTTGAATGTAATTATACTGTCTTATGTATAAAAGAGGTTTTATTATAAAACAATGGTTGAATGTAATTATACTATCTTATGTATAGAAGAGGTTTTATTATAAAACTCGGTTGATTTTAAAATTATTTATAAAATTAAATATATTTTTTGTTCTTTAATTTTGAATGAATATTAAAATTAGTTAGTGAAGTTTTCATTCAATATGTTTATGATATCGTTCAAGTAGTTTATTTGTATTTAACAAATTTTAAATTCAATATTAATTGAGAAATACATATAAAATGTTAAATAAATTTAATAAAATTTGATTAAAATTATTAAGCACATATCTTTAAGGACGAAGACTAAATTGATTTATAATTTAAAGAAAAAAACTAATTACAAAATTCAGCAAAAAAATATTAAGAAAAAAAATATTTAACTCTTATTTATAAAATTTTTGAAGATCATATTTTCTGAAAAGTGACAAATCAATTATATCTAGAACTGAATGAGATTTAACGAATAATAAACACCTAAAAAATAACAATATCCATAACAATACTTTTAACATGTCATTCTCTTACCACTTCCAAGAAGAATTGAAAAAAAAGACTTAGTGTACCAAAACACTTTTAATTAAACAATGGTAAACTGAATATTATAGTTGTGAAAGACTAAAATAAGAAGAAGAGAGTTCCGTTTGGTAACAGCACCATGACATTCCCCCCACTAAGTTTTAAAATTTACGATCTGAATTGAAAGCAACCGGAATAAAGCAACAGCACGGAAGAAAAGGGTGCAACACAAAAAGAAGAAAGAAGACTAACCAAACACTGTACCCACCAACAACATTTTAAATTCACACCATAAAGTCCTTCAATTCTAACTTTGTTTCTGCTCTCCTCATTTTACTTTCCTTTCAACGCATCGCTTTTCTCTTCATTTTTTTAAGTGCCATCAGTTCCACCCATCTCAAACACAATTCCCTCCCAACATTAAACCACATTTCGGTTACATTTCAACATTTTTCATAACACATACTCTTTTGTTAAACTTTACTATAAATACACCATAGTTGTTTGTTGGAAAATAATGTCTACAATTTTTTTCATTTTAATATTTTCAGGCAAAGATGAAATTGGTAGTTTATTAAATTATTGCTATTTTCTAAAGTACCATCTATCTCAAAAACAGTTCCCTCGCTCGCTCTGCCCAATCCCTTAACACGCAATATTAAATTCAGAAAAAGAAGAGAGAAAAACAAAAACACAAATCGCGTGCCGATTAATCGCCCACCACGGGGAGGTGGAATGTTCTTCGATCGTCACATTCACTCACTCTCATTCACCACTATATAAACCCACCTTCCACACCTTTCTTCGTCATCACAATTCTTCAACAACACAAACACAAAACTCAAACTCTCCTCGAAACCTCTTTCTCTCTCTCTACAACTTCTCTCTCTAAAACAAACTTCGCTCCAACTGCAGAAATGGCGGCAATGCCCACATCTCCAATGAACCTCAACATGATTGACTCTAACTTCGAAGTTGACAAGCTCACAAACGAAATCTTCTCCATTCTCGAGAACAATTTCCTCTTCGGCTACGGCGACGCCGAAAATCGCACCAATTCCTTTCAAAACGCGAAACCGGCGAAACACACCGCCGGCAAAGTCAGGATCCTCTGCATTGACGGCGCCGGCGCCACTGAAGGCATCCTTGCCGCAAAGTCCCTTGCACACCTGGAGGCTTGCCTTCGCCGCAAGTCTGGCGACGCGAACTCGCGCGTCGCCGATTTCTTCGACGCTGCTGCCGGCTCTGGTGTCGGTGGTGTCCTCGCTGCTCTGCTCTTCACTCGCGGGAAGGATGGCCAGCCGCTGTTCACCGCGGAGGAGGCGCTGAAATTCCTCTCTGACAACCGCCGCAAGATCTCCCGCCGGCCGGGGATCCTCCGTCGAGTGCTCCGGCCCGAGTCCAAGGCGGAGAAGCTCTTCCGAAAGACGTTCGGCGAGTGCACGCTTAGGGACACCGTGAAGCCAGTGCTGATCCCGTGCTACGACCTCGTAACGCGCGCGCCGTTTGTTTTCTCGCGCGCCGATGCGCTGGAAATGGACGGCTACGATTTCAAGATGAGCGACGTGTGCGCTGCAACGTCAGCTGACCCTTCCTTCGCGGGCCCCACCGTGATGCGGTCCGTCGACGGCAGGACGAAGATAGTGGCCGTCGATGGAGGCGTTGCGATGAACAATCCAACAGCTGCCGCCATCACGCACGTGCTCAATAACAAACACGAGTTCCCTTTCTGTAACGGCGTCTCTGACCTTCTCGTCCTCTCCCTCGGCAACGGAGAGTCAGACTTTAACGCCGTTAAATCACCGTCTGGTTTCGTAAAGATAGCTGGCGAAGGTGCTTCTGATATGGTAAGAATTACCAAATTTAATAATCTTCATGTTTTATGTGCATTCTTATCTTATAAAATAAAACGCATTGCAATTCACAGTTTAGTTAATGACATTCTAGTCTTATTCTTCTAATTAAACATTTTAGATTAATTAAAGAAATCATTATGATACCAATAATTAACCCAGTTACTTTTGATCCCCTATAAACTAAATGTAATAATAAAAATAACAATACAATCATATGCTAAAATATGCTTTGTTAACATGAAGTTTTAATTAATTTGGTAGTTAGAGAGAGAGGACAATAAATGTGTTAACTACCTTACAAACACACCCGACATATTTGGTTATATAATTATATGTAACTAGAATAATAAAAAGAATGAATGAATTGGTTTACTTTAATTATTGGTTTAGATATGTATTCTGATGGGAACGAAAATAAAATAATGCAGGTTGATCAAGCCGTATCAATGGCATTTGGTGATTGTCGGATGAACAATTATGTGCGGATTCAGTCAAACGGTGTTATGTCGAAGGCGAACAAGGGCCCGCAGGTGAAGTCCTGCAAATCAGAGACGGATTTGTTGGCAGTTTCGGAGGAGATGTTGAGGCAGAAGAACGTTGAATCCGTTTTGTTCAAAGGGAAGAAGGTGGCTAATAACTCCAACTTGGAGAAGTTAGAGTTGTTTGGGGGAGAGATAATTAAGGAAGGAGAGAGAAGAAAAACCAGCATTTTACCAACTGTGGTATTGAAGAACAACAACGCCTCACCCTCCCCCAGCAGAACCTCCTCTGCCACAACCTTGTCCACTTTGTCTTCTAATTGTTGAGGGAGAAGACAAACAATGGAGATCAGAGGGAAGAACATCCAAAGTTAGATTTGATTGTTGGGTTGAATTTTTATGCGAGTTTTTAAGTTTGTGGTGTTGGGTTAGCTGCCGCTTGGGACCAATTAAGGCAAATTGAGACTGAGCTGTGCAGAACCGAATCCTTACTACTACTTCCACTGCCTTCCTAAATTATTTTTTTTTCTTTAGTTTTTCGTATATATTACATGTATTTAGTGATAGTGATTTGTGTAAATGGCTATTGTCCCGGATGAATTTTGGTTAAGGTTAGAGCTGTGCTTGATTTGTAAGAGAGAAATGTACTGTTCGGTAAGAACGTCTCATAGTAGTAGTATTGTGACTGAATGAATGCAATGAAAAAAAACACTGATTTTGGAAATTTGGATCATTTGCACCTTTAAATTGTTTGGAAAGGAAACACAGGATCATTACAATACCATCCTCTTAAAAGAATTAGAAGTTATGGTAGTTTTGAGAATAGGATATTTGGTCGCGATAAAATTTAAGGCTGTACTTAGCTTCGCTCGTCAAATCGAGTAAAATTGAAATCGAAGTTGGAAATGCCATTTTTGTTGGCATTCCAGAAGCTGTTACAGTTCACTCTTAATAATAGTCATTACCAATTCAATCACAGAAATTGTTAAGTGATCCCAAAGTATTTTAGTGGGAGAGTTGCAGGAATGATTTAGAATGAATAGGTTAGCACGATTAATACGTACGCGTGACACAGTATTGACGTTTTTGTGTAGGGCTGGTATTGGTTCAGTATTTTGAAAATAAGTGGTCACCATGTAGCACGTTGAAATTGAGTATGCTGTTATACCAAGACAATAATAATAATAGTATTCAATGCTTGAAATTTACGAAAAGATTTTTCATGCAGGACCACTACTTGGCACGGAAAAACCAGCACAAAAAATAACAGTATATACTTGAAATTGAATTTTATTAAAGTTATTTTGGCGCTAAGAAAACAATTTTCACATTTTTAGTGAAAAGTACAAGTTGTAATGTTTACTACTGGATTTACATTCTATAATTCAAAGTCAATTTTGGTAAAGTATTTCCATTTAGCTTAAACAAAAAAACCCTTTTGGCAGGGTTTGAATGCATTAAGGTACGTGGTGGGTCGAAAAATGAGAGTGGAATTGCCACGGGAGTTTTTGTGGTGGGTGGTAGGGTGTATTAATGTTGAAGGGGACTTTATAGTGTTCTTGAGTTGTATTTGTAGAAACATAGGTGACATTTTTAGCAGTTTAACATCATCCACCCTTTTCCTATTTAGTTAAACTATTAATTTCAAATTACGTTATGATTTTTATAGATTATATGCATCTCTATATAAATGCTTGTGTATTTGCCATGAAAAAAAATAAACACAAATAAAGAAGAGTTTGTTGGTTTAATCGGTACGAAAATGAAAGAAAGAAGAAAAATACCCAAATACTTTATATACACAACAAAAGAGAAAAAACACCAAGAACACAATATTCTTTATATAATTAATTATATTTATATTCTGTTGCAAAAGAAAGTTGTAAAACAATTCACTTGAAATTAGGACCCTAAGAAAAATAATTTTACCATTTTGACAATTTTTTTTTACGATCTGACGTGATATTTTTAAGTAGTTTATCATTTTTTCATTTTTTATTTTTTTATATTTCAAAATCACTTAAAAGATATCAACACAGATTAAAAGATAAAATTGTTAAAATTTAGTTGTCAAAATATCATTGTCCTTAAAATTTAGTTGTCAAAATATCATTGTCCGAACTATAATATATTATAGTATTACCACATTTGATTACGGAAATTTTTTTTACAATAATAATTAACACTATTTTTTATTTTTTACTTTTAAATATGAAAAGAATATTTATATTTTCTTATCTCTACTCATATTTAGCTATTTTTCTGTCTGTTTTCCTGTATTTCTAGGATAAGTCCATTCGTAGTATTTGTTTTTTCTCCTATGTATCAAGAATCGATATTTTATAATGTATTTTCATAATGGGCTGCTGAGTAAGCTGTCCCAACTTGAAGGATAATAAGACATACATCATTTTAACTTCAAATAAATAATTTAATTGAAAAGTTTTTGTCATACAACAAATTATCAATTACCTTACTATATATAATTAAGATATCTATCATTTCTATATATAATTAAGATATTTTCATCAATTTAACTCGTTTCAAATCCAAAACAATTATTTGATCAAGAAAAAGAACATAATAAATATTAATATTAAAGTAAAAACTGCAACTCCGTATTTTATCCTAAGGACGTTATTATAATTGATAAACCGATTTATTCTTCGCTTCCTGATATTGAAATTTTATTTTCCCGTTCCCATGGCCCAAGTCACTATGTTAGCCCATATTGAACTTTCTATCTTAATTTCTTTAAATAATGATTATAGTTGTGCAAATTCTCCATGTGTATTTTTAGAAGCAAAACAAAAATTCAACATAATTTTTTCTTAAATTAAAAATTACGTTATATATAAATTCACACGTAAAAAATTCCCTTATTTGGACTTTCTCGAAATTAAATTTTGTAATTTATGAAGAAATTAAATTATTTTAATTTTAGTCCAGATATGAATGGCAATTTAGGATTTAGGTCGAGTGAGTGTGTGGGAAATGTTGGTTACTGGTATCTAGACAGAGTTCTTTTATAGAATTTTTTTTATTAAATTTATAACTATATATATAAATTGGGTTCTCGGTTTTGTATTCATATTTCACAATTTTAATTTTACTCTTTATAATAATATTAAAATTTTAAAAGTTAACCGTTATTTCTAATTATTTTTTATAAAATTATTTATTTTTTCTCTTTCTATTTTTTTTATTCATGAACAATTATTTCTTTATATTTTTTACATTTACTTCACTTTGTATTTAATACATATAAATTTATTTTATATATTAATTTAATAATATTATAATATTATTATCTGTTAATAAATATCATGTTATATTTAAAAAACGTATATAAATAGACACGATAACACATATATTTACTCTAGTTTAAGATAAAAATGATAGTGTAACAATGAAAAGACGAAGTGTATTTAGCAATTGGCCTATAAATTTTTGGTTAAAGTAAACCGGATTCAGGAATCACCTTTGGGCCGGCGAATAGAAAATATCTCGTTTTCTGTTGGTAAGGGCTTTTCTTTTTCTGCACTCCCATAATTCTTAAATCCACGCTGATAATTTTCTAAATGATGATTTTAGCTTGTATGCTATATTTTAATGATAATTTTAGAATTCTTTATTACGGAATCTTGTAAATCAAGGTTTGTAGAATAGTATATGCATAACAAGACTTTTTGAACAAACTTTCTGAATCAAGACTTTTAGAATAAAATGTCCAAAACATACCGAGATGTTTTTCGAGACAACCTTTAAAATAAGTTTTTCCAGAAAATTTTTTGGAACAAACTTATTGAAATTTATGAGAAGTTTTTTTATGACAAACTTTTCATAACAAATTTCTGAAATTCTACATAAACCCATCTTCCTTTCTGAAGTTAGTAATATGAAAATATTACAGAATGACCAATATAAAACTTTACTAAATTAGACAATTTAAGTGGAAAAAAAATTGAATAACAAGTGATCATCGTTGCATGACTCAATAACAAGTGTACAATGAAAATGTGAAGTCCAATGGAATATATATATATATATATTGAAAACAATGACGGTAACAATGACTACGACAAAAGAAGTGCAACAAAGAAAGTTATTTCAATCTCTTGTTATTAACGTAGGAGTGCAGGTAGTATCATGGGGGTGAAGAAAGAAGAAGCTTTCCAAATTGTTAGAAAGCCCAATGAAATATTATCGCGTCATTTGTTTATTTTCGTATCTGTTTTTTTTTAAGTAATATTTAAGTATCTGTTGATAGCAGTCCTACGTTTATGCGATACCTTTTTTCATTACAATTAAATATTAATATAACCTTTTTTTAATGACGCAGCAGTGATGACATTATCAATGTTATAGTCGCACATTAAATAAAACAAATTGATAATATAGACAAATAAAAAATAACAATAAAAAAATCTATATTATTAGGATTAAAAATGTTTAGTTAATCAATTTTATCAATGAAACCTTAGGCAAAATAGTTTGCAATATAAGACTTGTGTCTTTTATTAAATAGAGTAATAATAAAATAATTTCACTTTTTTTGTCAATAGGTTCAAAAGTTATTATTATTATTTATCCAAACATTGTAAGGAACTGATAAAGTGATTAGTAAAGTAAATGAGTTAACATTTAAGTTAACATGAAGTTTCTTAAAATAGGTTCTTCCAATGAATTAGTTCGAAAAATCTGTAAAATGATTTAAGTTAAACAAAAGAGTTCTGATATACGTTGAATTAGGTGAATTTTTGTTTGGTGTAACCTAAATAGAGCTTAGGCCAAGATCTTGTAATTAATTTTACAATTTCATAACTTTTAATCAGTGAGAAAAATCGTGTTTAGAAAAAAGGTGTTGGATATTTTTCCAACATTTATATATATAAAAAGTATTTATGGTATGCTTTTATTTGAAAAAGTACAATTTTGAAAAGAATAAAAACTAAAACCAGATTCCATGTAAAGTTGCAAAGTTGTCGCTAGAACAAGCCGAAGAAGCAAACGCAGGAATTGAGCATAGCATAGCAGAGCGTAGCAGAGCATAACAGAGGAAGAGTGCGAAGAAAGGATCATCATTGTGGATGGCAGAGGGGAACGGTGACAGAACTCTGCCGAAAATCGCAGAGGCATTCAAGGACCTCGCAAGCGTCGTCACCGATTCGCAGAACGCGGAGGTGAAGGTTGCTCCCTTCTCCCATGCCTGTTCTCTCGTTTCCCCTCTTTTTGGTTGCTTGGGTGTCGCCTTCAAGTTCGCCGAGATGGATTACGTTGCCAAGGTATTCGATTCCCTCACTCAGGATCCTTCAATTAAACCTTTTTCTTATTTATTTTTCACTCCATGCTGTTTGTTATGGCTGTTTCTGGTTTGGATTGTGGTTGATTGTTTGATGTGTGGTGGTAGGTTCATGATCTGATAGAGGCGTCGAAGTCTATTCAGAGCTTACAGTCTCTGATTGATCTGGATGTCCGAGGTGGCACCGTCAGGAAGGGAGGTAGCCACACGCGGAATCTGCTGAGAGTGAAGCGCGGACTTGACATGGTCAGAGTACTCTTTGAGCAGATTCTGGTTACTGAGTATGTGCATCACTCACTTGTTTACTATTTGCCTAGCTTCTTTTATTTGAACTTTGCGACATTGTGTTTTCAACAATTTTATTGGAAATTGTCACTGTTGATGCTATCGAAAATTGTGGCTGCAATTTTGGTTTCGACTTGATAGCTGAGACATCCGAAACCTTGATGTTTCAGTCGCAATTTCAGTTGTGATGTGGTGCCGTGACCTCCAAAACCTTGATGTTACCATCACAGTTGTTGTGGACTGTTTTTATAACCTTGCCAGAGAGTGGAAATGGAGTGCAGTGAAAATGAAGGGATGGATTGAGGAGAGTGGCGATAGAGATCTTCCAACTTTGCTTTGTATGGATGAAGCTGTGAGCAATAAGAATTCTCGTTTTAAGACAGTAAGCAGTGAGGTTTTGAATTGTGGTTGTGATGTAGTCGCGATGCTTCATATTTGAAAAAAATTTCTGATAAATAGACTGCAACTGCTGCTGCAATATGGTCAACGAGACCTCAAAAACCTTGATTTTGCAACTGTGATTGTGGTTGTGGGTTGCTATCTAAAACCTTGCCAAAGGAGTGGAAATAGAGTGCAATGAAAATAAAGAAATGACTTCCATTACTAATCCACGAGTACGCCATAGTTAATGTGGAAAATTGATAATTGAGGTCTTACCGTTTTGCTTTGTATGAGTGAAACAATAGGGATAAATAATTTCATGCTTGCTATGCTGCTATCCGTTGAATAATTTTAAGACATTGAAGAGCTAGGTTTAAGTTGTGGTCGTAGCTTGGTCACATCCCAGATTTTGCCGAAACTGGATTGCAGTTGTAATATGGCCAAGGAGACACCAAAAACCTTGATTATGGACCGTTTCTAAAACCTTGCCAAAGAGTAGAAATAGAGTGCAATAAAACTGAAAGTTAAGCAAATTTCATCCGTTAGAAAAAAAGAGAGTAATGATTGGGTTTTTCCCTTTTGCTTTATATGACTTAAGGCATGGGGAATAAAAGTTCCATATTTACCACTTATTTCAATTATCTATTTAGTTTGTGTTTTTTGAACTGTTGAATAAGGGAGGAAGGTAGGTGGCCTGCCTAGCTGTGTGTCTAATCTTCAACTTTGTCACACCTGATCTTATGGGCTTGGTTGGTGGTGCCTAGCATATGTGTTTTTCCTTTAAAAGAATCTAGTTAAGTGTTGAACTATGTGTTCATTTGTGGTTCTTTTTCATACCTTGTCATTTCCTACGTTCATTCTGTAAAAAATACGAGCAATCTGTTCAGGCTGGTAACTGATCTAATTCTCTTACCTGCTGTGTTTTCTTTGTAACTAACCACTAGTGACCAGTAAGCACACTCCAGTACTCTCATCAGCAACCGACTGGCTCAGGTTCAGTTTCCGGACCTGTTTCATAAGACAGAAAAATAATAATTGATTAAATTGAGAATATTTTCCATTCTTTTTGTTTATATCCACAGCCTTATTGTGCGGAGGTGGGTTGCATTATTGATAAATATTTGCAAAAGTTTGTTTCTTACGTGAAGCCAGCAAATACATCTGTGTAAGAAACACATGTCGTTAGATCTGATAGTAAATGAGCTGAGTTACTGGGTGTCTTTTCTGCAGGGGTAATTCCCTTAAGGATCCAGCTTCCAAAGCTTATGATCAGGTGTTTGCACCCCACCATGGTTGGGCAATCAGGAAGGCTGTTGCTGCTGGAATGTATGTCCTTCCTACAAAGGAACAACTTTTGAAGAAACTCAATGAAGATGGTAAGTAGAGGATTTGGCCTGCTTGCACTTTTATTGGAATTTAAATCCTGAAAAAAAAAAAAACAAATTTAAAGTGTGGTTGTTTTTAGAGCTTGAGCAGGGGAGGCAGGCAGTATGAGATATCATTTTTGTGAAATCTATGCATGACGAATCAGGAATGGTTAATCATTTTACCCTGCCTATCCTAAGTTAGTGGTTGCATCTCTTGTTTAACCTTGAAGTTTGTGATAGTGATCTCAGTCTTACCACTTACGTTTAGATGATAAAGCTTTCCCTCATCCAAAGTTGCTTTGTTGCCACACGTCTATGAATGAGTTTGGATTTCAGTTGTGGAGCATTCAGACCAACTTTCAGTTTTTATTGAATATTGTGCAAACATGTTTGGTATTTTTTAGATCTAGTTAGAGGAAAAGTTTCACCATAAACTCATGTTGATCTAAAAACTGCAATGAATTGTTTCTTTTCAATTCAAATTAATTTCCTAACTGAAATACAAACGTATACTATGTCCTTAACAGCTTTAGAAGCATAAAGATTAAAACGAACATGATATCGTTTCTATTCGTTTCATCATATTGTTTCTTGTGATTGTTCTTTTTACCCTTCTTTCTCAAAGGTAAATCAAGTCAGTGTACAAGAATAGGGAAAGGGGAAGTCATGTCAGATATTATATTATTCAAACTTGTCTAGTAAATTGAAGTTGACGTAATTATGATGTTCACTTTTCTGTTGTATTTTTTATTGGAATCTTTGTTTCAGAGGTGACAGCAAAAGTTCACATGCAAAGTTATGTCACTGCATCAGCACCTCTAATCCAATACATCGACAAACTCTTTGTTTCTAGAGACTTGGGAATAGATTGGTGAATCTTGGATTGTAATTGAGATTGTACAATATGATTTACTGTTAATTATATGGCATAGTTCTTGTATTAATGATTACTAAGTATTCATTTGTTATAGAATTTGTTTATATTGCAATAGATATTATAGGCTATTGAGATGGTACCTGATATTGTCACTGAAAGGTAACGGTGGCTTACGAGTAAGCTTTTCCTTCAGTTTTGGAGGATTACTTTGTGAATTGATGGGTTAATTGATAATGTCTTTTAATTAAAGTAAAATAAAAATGGTAATGTTTTTCTGTCAGAAAAATGGAGTAGTTACGGATCCGGCCTCCCCATGTTTGTAGTCTATGCTTTTGTTTTTCGTTTGAGGTGTTCAAATTTAGTTTAGGGAATAAATTCAAATTGGACTGTCTTTAAAATATATCAGTATATTAAAGTTGTATAGAAACTCTGTTTTATAGCCACAAAACTTGATTTGCTTTTTCTATATGTATACGTACAAGTATTGAAAATAATATGATACAATACGTATTATATACATATCAAAAAATATATAATAATTTTTAAAAGTATAATTGATATATCAAAAAATATACTATAATTCTTGAAAATATAATAGATATATAATTGTTATCGTGTGAATTTGAATTAAAATCATATGTATTAAAATTATCAATATAAAAAATTAAATTATTGTCATTATAAAAATACTTGTATATATTAGATATTTTATTAATAAGTATCGTACAAATATTCTAAAGTATCTGATACGAATACTTGTTGGATATAGATATATGATTTAAATTAAAGTATCTGTGCATCATAAATTTTTGTAAATGCAAATTTGTATAAAAAAATTTAAACCAAAATTTACTTTGCTAATCTTAATACTATGCTTACAGATACTAATGGTTTTATGATTTATAATTTTACAATTTTTGAAATTATCATATGATTATTATTTCGGTTAATTTTAATATATCTAATATGGTGTTTAATTTATAAATAAGAATTAATGAATATAAAACTTAATTATAGGCCTCAGAGAAAGTTAGAATAATTGATATGTAATTATCTTACATTATATATTAATTTCTTATTTTCATACAATCATTTGAGTATATTTTTTTATATTTTTTTATTATTCACAGAAATTCTATTATGTAGTTTTTTAATATTTTTACAAATAATTAAAATCAAGTTTAAATAGAACTTTGGTTCTTTTATTTTTTTTTAATCCGGAATTTCGATTATTTATTTTAAGAGAGATATTAACTACCATTATTTTAGAAAATATGGAATTTTGATAACACATTTAAATGCAAATATGTTTATATATTTATTTATTCTTGAATCGAGTACTAGATCTAACATATTCATGTTTTATTTATTTTATTTTGCTTGAATCGAATCTAGATCAAACATATTTATTTAAATATTATAAAACCTATTTAATTAATTATAAAGGTAGGAAATAACAATCATAAACAAAATTAAAAATTAAACAATATTTACTAAATTAAGTTATCAAAATGTTTTTATCTCAAGATGAGTGATACAATAAAGTATCAATTCGGCAAAGAATATAATTTATAAACTATATTTAAGAACTTGAATTTTTCCAACTGTTTTAAAGGAGTTCCTTGAAATGAATAAATTAAAATCATAATTTTACGAATTAAACATAAAACAAAAGAAAAAAAAAATGGTACCCAAGAAAAACCTAAAACAAAATAATCAAAAACCCAATTGCACCCTCCAAAAAAAATCAAGAACAAGCAAGCTGAGTTTTTTCGTTTCAGTCTCTCCTAGTGACCTACTCTTCCTTCGTCTCTGAATGCATCATATTCACACGCCCCTTTCAAATCCCTAATCCGCTTCAAATCCAATCTTCAATACCAATGGAGGATTCCGAGGGAGTCCTCAGCTTCGATTTCGAGGGCGGCCTCGACACCGCTCCCTCCGCCGCTGCCGCTCCCTCCGGCCCGCTCGTCCAACACGACTCCTCCGCTGCCGCTTCCGCCGTGTCCAACGGAGGCCCTCCTGCCCCGGCTCCCTCCGCAACGGACCCCGCAGCCGTCAACGTTCCCGGCCGGCGGAGCTTCCGGCAGACGGTATGCCGGCACTGGCTGCGCAGCCTGTGCATGAAGGGCGACGCGTGCGGCTTTCTGCACCAGTACGACAAGGCGCGGATGCCTGTGTGCCGATTCTTCAGGCTCTACGGAGAGTGTCGGGAACAGGATTGCGTGTATAAACACACGAATGAAGACATCAAGGAGTGTAACATGTAAGTGTATGAGTACATGTATGTACATATATGTATGTAAAGTTCGTTCGTATTTAGGCTGTGATGAATGTTATATTGTCATATTATGTGTTTGAGTTGTTTGTGGTTGGGTTGTGAGTTATGGTGTAAAGGATCTGTGCTCCCAAGTGTTTTTGTTTAAGAAAATCTTATGTACGTACTACCAAGTTGCTTAATATATAACCGAGGACGTTTCATTTGTGTTATTTACTCCACTTTCATTTTTTGTCCAAGAAAATGTTTTTCATTCTATGTTTGTTGAGTTCAATTGTTTATTACTTTAATTTCTTTGCGTAAGATAAGATTGTATATGCTTCTAATTTTAAAACTTTGCATCTGTAGGTACAAGTTGGGATTTTGTCCTAATGGTCCTGATTGCCGATACAGGCATGCGAAATCTCCTGGACCTCCACCTCCTGTTGAAGAGGTCCTTCAGAAGATCCAACATCTATATTCCTACAATTATAATTCATCTAACAAATTTTTCCAACAAAGGGGTTCTAGCTATGCCCAACAAGCTGAAAAATCCCAGCTTCCTCAAGGAACTAATTCTACAAATCAAGTGGTGGCTGGAAAACCATTACCAGCAGAGTCGGGAAATGCCCAGCCACAGCAACCAGTTCAACAGTCTCAGCAGCAGGTCAGCCAGAGCCAAATGCAAAATGTTGCTAATGGCCAGCCTAATCAAGCCAGTAGATCTGCTACCCCTTTACCTCAAGGAATATCTAGGTGTGTTCAGGGTCTTGTAGTTTTCAGTCAACCTATGTAAAATATTTTGAGTATGCTTACTGTTACATAAATACTATAAGCAAGGTACAATTTTTAAGTGTTTTTTTTCCGTTTGGGGGATTATACTATTATTTGCCTTCTGTAGCTAGTTTTTTCTTAAATTTACTGCCATTTACTTGGCAGCCAACACATACATTTCACGCTGTACAATATTGGCTGGTTACACTTAATGCATATTCGTTTTAGTATATTTCTTTTATTTTCCACTTTCTTTTGCCACTTATTGATTTTCAAGTTTTTAAACATAATTGTAAACTGTACAAAGTCATCTTTCTAGTTTCTAGTCCGTCTTGGAAATGTAATAATCAAATAGGGTAAGGTTCAAGTTCTTCACTACTGAATGTTAAAACTGGTCAGGGGATAGTGTTTTTTATTGCCTGAAAAAACAATGATTGCCATTGACGCAAGTTATATACAAAGAAACAGAAAGATGTACCTGAGAGTAGTGAAGGCCTGTTGAAAGAAGGAGAGAAAAAGAGACACAGATGGAAATACAACGAAAGAAGGGAGAAATTGTTTGGGAGAGAGGGTAATGGCAAAGAAACTGGACAACTTGCAACAGGAATTGGAGAAGTGCAGGAGAAAAAATGGTGGAGAAAATCACATAGAGGATAGGCTGGAAAGTGAGGGTGGCATTTGGTGATTTTGGGTTAATGGCCTTGGACAGAACGAGGAGAGTTCTCTTGTATTCCTATTTTTTTACTCTAGTTTTTTATTTTGCTCTACACTCAGAAGATATATGAGGCATTACTAAATTTGTGTATTTGCTGAGAGGGCTGGAAAAGACCAATAAGTTGGGGTTAGTAGAGGTGAGTCAGAAGTGTTCCTAATTAAACTGTGCCTAGAAGCCAGCCTTTTAGCCATGGTAGCAAGGTAAAATACCAAAAGGGAAAGGTTAGATAAAAGAGACTTGTTACCAGTAATCTAATTAGTAGCCCTAGAGTCAAGGACTCAAGAACCAATAGATGGGGAATGAGAAAGACCAAAAAAGAGTTTTTAGTTTATACAACAAAACTAATGGGGAATTGAAGGCCTGACGAACCTCATCATTTAGAGGGAGTCAGTGTGAATGGTTAGTGGTGGTTGATGAGTGTTAGAATGTCCCCTTAATTGTGGAACCTTGGCTTGCCTTATTTTGCAGCCTCATGCATCCTCATTTTGATAGGTGAAAGGTTGATTGTCTCATATTGGCTAGAGACAAGGTTCAGTGTTATCAAAAACCGACCATGGTGGATTTTGGTGGCAGAATTTCCATTGGCCACCAAAACATGATGGCGGTGAATCGGTTTTGCATTATGACTCATAATAACTATGTTGGGCATCACGGAGTGTTAGTTTGGAGTGACCATGAAAGAATTATGGTCACAAAACTCCAAACTTATAAAAGCTAGCAATCAAGATTTTAAGCTTATTATCTAGCTCATTGGGAGCGTGAGTGCAGTTTTTAGTGCATTTGAACAAGTAAAAATTGTTGTTCATGATGTGACTTATTTCACTAATAATTTATTTTGTACAAAGTAGGAAGAAATTAATTAACATATAACTTATTCATAATGCAAATTCATTCAAAAAAGAGGAATAGACTTGACCACAAAAAAGTTGCATGATTTGGTTTGCATAAAGTATAGCAACAACTATCTCAAAGATACAATATTGGAGATGACATGGCCCTATTCTATTGAATGACATTGGTGAGCGAAATGAGTGGTTAATGGGACAAGTGGATGGGATGATGATAATGTTAATGAAGATAGGGAAATGAGTAGGCTTTTTATGATGATCCCTCTCTTAATTGAGCAACTATTTCTCAGGTAGTCGGATTACCAGGAATTTATAGAAGGAGAAATGCAAACAGTAAAAGAAAGCAAGAGCTAAGTGGTAGTCTTGTTATTGAATCTTCCCTAGCTTCTAAGAAAAGTCCTGGTGAAACATGAGCCCCAAAAGGAGGGAGGGGCAAAAAGAGAAGATTCAATATGGGGTTGAGAACGAAATGCAATTTGATAGCTTTAATTTTGGGTTTGAATAATTACTTAATTTTGACAATAGCTTTTTTGAAGGAGAAGAGGAGGAGGGGTATGCCCCTTTGGTATTGATGCCTATCTTAGATCCATTGTTGAGCCATCTTCATTACCAGACTGAAAGGTGGTAGCTTAGAGTGTGGTGGGGAGTGTTGGAATGTTGGCTAAGTTGCAATTACCCTAAGCTGCCTTAATGCGATATCTACTAGGCCACCTTAGTTGCAACCTCTCTGAGGACTGCTGTAATTGTGACCTCAAGGATGGTGCTTAGTTCCATATCAATTAAAGATATAACTGAATAGAGCTTACAAAGCTTGGGCAATCATCATTTCACAAGCCAATATTTTGGGATTGAATTAGGTCCTTAGTTCAATTCTAAGCTTACTTATTTACACTATTTTGGTCGCATTACTTATTTGGGATCTCTAACATCTCCCTCTTATATTGGGAACTAGACATCGCAAGTTTAAAGTTTGACTTCTATAGATGGTTCAATAGTGGGTAATTCAATAGGTCCAACAACCACTACTAGGATCACCAACACTCCTCTCATGTTGAGGTCTGAACATCCAACACTCTTTACTTTTTTCAGCTGTTTTTAGGGTGGTTTGCCGTTTCTACTATTGGCTTTACGTTTACAGAGAATTTTTCTGTTGTAAGGAGCTGTACTTCATTCCTTATAGTTGAATACTGTCCTGATTTGTAGTCATGACTCATTGCTGGAGAGAAGCAAGTTTATATACATACATACATATATATATATATATATATATATATATATGTATATATACATATATATATATATATATATATATATATATATATGTATATATATATATATATTAAATGGTTTGACATTAAAAGGTCAGAGATCTCTGTTTTCTTAACTTGTTATTGTGTTGTCTCTGTTATTCAAGTTATGGTATTGATCCTCTGAGTCTAAACTAGCATTATCTGATGGGTGATTTTAATCAAGCGCCAATACTGAAATGAGATTGATACATTATGATAGTCTTTGGAAGTTAAACGATGGATAAGTTTCATGAGGGGTTCACCACCTTCAAATTGAGTGTTTAATCCTATAAAGTGTTGCTTTAGTTGAATCAATATTTTCTCACTGGTGCGAATTGCTCTAATATACTTTCCAACCAAAACCTTAGGTATTTTATTGTTAAAAGTTGCAATCGTGAAAATTTGGAGTTATCTGTACAACAAGGAGTATGGGCAACTCAAAGGAGCAATGAATCCAAACTAAATGAAGCATTTGACTCTGTGGAAAATGTGATATTGATTTTCTCAGTCAACCGTACTAGACATTTCCAGGTATGTTTTGTGTTAAGCCCACCACTTGGCTAGGTTTGTTAAACTTTATGGATTTAGGCCATGATCTATTTTCTAGCCAATTGACTGGTATTCAGCTTTACAGGCTTACTATAGGCTCAATCCTTGGCTAAGAAATAACTTATCAATGTTCATGATATTTCACATTTAATATGGTGATTGAGCCATACTATCTTTCTGGCACCCATGTTTTAAATCTTCAACACGGCCTCTTAATATAAGTACTTCCATGACACTGTTGGTGAGATTGGTACTGCTTTTTAATTAATAGAAACTTCAAAAGTCGTATGTTTAATCACAGGTTGTTTAATTTTGCATATCATGCTCTGCTCTTGGCCTTTTTATCCCAAAAATTTTCAATGGCATATCAAGTTCTCTTCTGTATCACATGCATTGTATATAAGGTACTATTTTTTTTTTTTATTGGAAGACTTTGAGAAGTAGATCAAAGAGTGATTTTAGAATCTGCTATCACTTCTACTATTTTTTATATAAACTGCTAGTTTTTGTTTTAGCAGACAAACCAACAATAAAAATCACAGCTCTTTCTCTATTTTTGTAGTTTTATTTGACATATAATCAACCATGTTCTTTGTCTAGCATGTTTTTTCTTATTTATATATCTATTATTTGTTTCTTGAAACATATGTAACAGTTCGATATCAGAATCCAATTAGCCTGTAAAACTGTAATTTAAATACTGGAGATAAGTTAATCATAATGGATTAGTTGGAGAAATTGAGAGATAATTGATACTCTTTCTTTGATTTTGTTGTGATGCTTAAATTTGCTTAGGCATGAAGAAATGAATTAACCCAACTAATTTTATATTATTGATTGCTTGCTAATTGGTCTTTACTGATGATTTAATTCCACAAGAGGAATAGTCTTACAATTATAATTTTCCAATCTGCATTATGTTTACCTAGTAGATTACTTAATCCACTGTGATCATCGAATGCTTCCTGTCAGCCCTTAATAGTTTTCATTTATGAAATATAAAATGAAAAAGAACCCTCTCATGGCTTTTCTGTGGCTGTGGCCAATTTCCTGAACCTGAAGTTACCTGTGTTTTGGCAGGGTTGTGCAAAGATGACATCCAGAATTGGTGGTTCTGTTGCTGGGGGTAACTGGAAATATGCTCATGGAACTGCACATTATGGGCGAAACTTCTCAGTTAAATGGTTGAAGGTATAAAAACTCCTTTAACAACTTCCATATGTTAATTTTTTCAAGGGATAGCAATAGTCTTTGGTAAAATCACCCTAAGCATACTTAAATAGGTCCGTTGCCAAAGGGAAATTCAAATTTCAAATTGCTGTTCAGGGGAAATTTTAAAATTTATTACGTTGGATTTTAGTCACTATTCAGTTTATAATATTTGGGGTGTTCCCTTTATCCATTATGGTGAGGAGTTGCCTGTACAATCTGGAGAGACTCCTGATTGATGACTATTTAAAGTTAAAGGTGCAATACGTAAGATTTTGTGGAGTAATAATAGCATCTATTTGAAATGGAATTCAAAAACTTCAATACTTGATCTGAATATTTTTATTGATGTAACATGAATGGTTTGTACAATATGTACATTCAAGAGAATGGGATAAATAACAGAATCAATTCCTAATTGGGTTTGAATCAACAAATTAAGGAAACTAGGAAGTGGGAACGTGGGAGAGAATAAAAGATAAAAAAACTAGTGTATCCTTTCCAAGAGGCGCTCCTTTGTGAAGGCATATGGGATGGCTATTGTACTACTTTTGAAAGGAGGGCTCTAACTACTTTTGTAAGACGACAATTCTTCCTTTTTACAACCCTGTTTCATATTAGTTCATAAACAATACTATTATGAGACAAATTTAGAGAATTCATGATTCACATATAGAGTAACCTTATCATACCTAATTCTTTTGACATTTTTTGTCAAATTGATTTTGGAAGACCAAAAAAAAAATCAAAATCAAAAAAAGATTTGAAAGATCTGATTACTTTTCATAATGTGTGTCCATATGACATAGGTACATTCATCAATAAGATTAACAAACCATTTTTCTCTAGAAATATATTAAACAAATTCCAAAAATCAAACTGACTTAAGTCAAACGGGAAAATACTCTTTTTACCACGTGAGATAGGATACATTGGAAGTTGACAAAGATTAGATTAGAAAGACTCAATAAACTCTTTAGTAAACAAATGAGAAAACAAGGATTTGGTATGGTTGAATGAGGGATGTGCAAGACTTCTATTATGAAGCCATACATGGGAATTTGTCCATGTTTCTAGTATTACTTGTTGGTTTATATGATCTTTATTTTGTTTTGGTCCTTGGATTCCAACATATACAACTGACGATTGCTCCTTAGCAATTAAAATAATCTTTGTTGTGGCAAGGTTCTGAAATACACAATAAGAGAAAAAAGTTACTACACAACTTATCTGATATCTTGCACCCATTATTTCATATTCTAACCAGCAGATGCTGCAATTTTATTATCATGATTTCAAATTTCTCCCCTTCCATTCATCTTCCAAACATTCAAACCTTTATCAAATTGGACATACAATATCAATTCATTCTCTATCCACAAATTGATCATCCACAACTTTTTTGTCTGTGGTTATTATTGAGCATCAATGATATCTTCCATTAGATATTTAGTTTGAGATTTTAAGATTTCTCAGTTGCACAGTTGAAAAATAAGGTTCAACCTTTTCACCAAAAATGAAGAAAAAGAAGTTTGGTTTTGTTATTTTTGAGGAATTCCGTTCTTGTGTTTGTATTTCTTGGGCTGTAAAAGAAAATGGGTGAAAAAGAAACAATTGTCCAATAACTCCTAAGACTTAAGTAGCTGTGAGCTGTCTAGCTAACCAACATATATTTTTCTTTTTCATTGTTTACTGAAGTTGCCTTTGTTGATGGTTGTCTCTGAGCTTCAGCTACTGGGAGAAATTTGTGCATCAACCAGTATCGGAAATTGCTTAATGATATATGATAATTTTCTGTACATTAAATCTGTCTAATTGCATTTCTTATTTGCAGTTATGTGAACTGTCTTTCCACAAAACTCGCCATTTAAGAAATCCATACAATGAGAACTTACCAGTGAAGGTATTATCTTTGCCATTTCTATGATTTAATTTGTAGCTTGATGATAGTTGTTTTCTTGCTCTACTCTTGACTTGGTGTGAAAGCTTTTGAGTGGTTCTTATATAGAAAATAGTTGTGTTTTGAAACTACTTCTTGCCAGAATTTGATCCATCTAAGTGTGGATGTGATCCTTATGAAAATGTTAATTGGTCTATCTCTTCCTTACTCTATACTTTTAGTTTCATCTTTTATCATTCAACTTTTTATCTTTTTCTACCTTGGTTTTTTAGTTGCTATTTCTGCATCACCGCTTATTAGGGAATAGGTTTACCAAGTATAATACATGATAGGTGTAGTCTTATGGCACTTTTGACCATTTGTTATGATATGATGATTAACTGCTTGACATCTAACAAATGAAGGTTGATTTACTTGGATACTGTTGCCAGTCAGCTACATCAACTAGTTTCCTAATGACGAGGCTGTGTTTCTTGCTACAACTAGATGCATGCTGATTGTGGAAACTAAAATTGGCTATTAATCTTTAGGTTAAATCTTTATAGAGCCACAACACAGGAAGTGATATTGATATGTAACAAGACCAAGAATAGACCATTTTTGGCATGTCCTGAAATTTATGGCTGCTCAAAGCTATTTGAAGTTTTATTGAGTGTAGACGTTTCTTTTTCTGTATTCTGAAAGTGGAATATATTTTTAAATCATTGATCCATGTGTGCCCACATTTTTCAGCACTATATATGTATCAGGTTGTTTTCCTTGTTCTTTGTTATGTTTATTCACCAAACTATACCACCAATTCACTTTTTGACCTTTCACTTAACAAATTAAGTTTGTGGGGGAGTTTGTTCATGACTAGCATTGAACATTCTGTGTATTCATTGCAGATAAGTAGGGATTGTCAGGAGCTGGAGCCCTCTATTGGAGAGCAACTGGCATCGTTGCTTTATCTTGAGCCAGATGGTGAACTTATGGTATATTCTCCTATGAATCATCTTTTTTTTTTTTTTTTTTTTTTGAGAATAGAAACCAATAGGTAATAATCATGATTTAAAAATGGGAGAAGGGCAAAATGTTGTGATATTTGTTTTACCTTGTATAAAATGGAACGTTCTTGGTAATAAGAAATTTTTAGACATGATTGTAGGTTGGTATCAAGGATCTTATGTTGTTAAACATGGTTCAAACTTAAAAGATGCTACGATGATCACTTTTTTTTCTAAGTTGTCAACCCTTGATAAAGAGAGCGGGGTGGAGGTAATAACATAATGATGAGTGTAACTCCTCGTAGGTATCTTAGTTGGACTGTATAACCTTGTAATTCAGAAATCTATGGTGAACAACCTTTTTATAAGGAAATTTAGGAAAAGAAGATTTTATGTGCCAGTTATTATCCTGAGTCTCTCTCTTTAATCGTTAGCTAATCTCTCAGAGATATTGGTCAACACTCAAGTCGAAATACTAACCTTAGAAGTGTCATGGCAACGTTTTGTAGCATAGCATTTTATTGGGAAGCTTTCTTAAGTTCTTGTGAATCAATTATTCTCTTCTATACTTCACGGGTTGAATTTTTTAAGGATCAGATAGAAATAAGGTAAAGGTAAAAAGGAGAGTAAAATCTAAAATTTTTCAATCAGACTAATTAATTAATAGGCTAAGTTACTTTTTAGGCTTTCGCAGTCTTACGAATCTTTATTACAAGTTCATATAATTATAAAGATTTCGACTGGGTGCATATACTGAATTTCTCGAAATGGAGGCACTAGCTGAATGCTATTTTCGGACTTCAGTAGTCATTTTAGAGTGGATGGATGCTCGAAACATAACCAGCAGTGTTGAACTGAGGCGTTTTAAGAATTGGATTAATCTCAGCTCTTTCGTATTTACAGGCCGTTTCAGTTGCAGCCGAGTCTAAACGGGAAGAAGAAAAAGCAAAGGGAGTGAATCCAGATAACGGAGGAGAAAATCCAGATATTGTTCCATTTGAAGACAATGAAGAAGAGGAAGAGGAAGAAAGTGATGAAGAAGAGGAGAGCTTTGGTCATGGTGTAGGGCCAGCTGGTCAAGGCAGGGGTAGGAGCAGAGGAATGATGTGGCCACCTCATATGCCTCTTGGGCGTGGAGCCCGACCCATGCCTGGAATGCAGGGCTTTAACCCTGTAATGATGGGTGATGGGTTATCCTATGGGCCAGTTGCACCTGATGGTTTTGGTATGCCAGATCTTTTTGGTGTGGGACCGCGTGCTTTCGCACCATACGGTCCCAGGTTCTCTGGTGATTTTGGAGGTCCCCCGGCCGCCATGATGTTTCGTGGGCGACCTTCTCAACCAGGGATGTTTCCGGGTGGTGGGTTTGGGATGATGATGAATCCTGGACGTGGTCCCTTCATGGGGGGAATGGGGGTTGCAGGGGCAAATCCACCGAGAGGTGGCAGGCCGGTTAATATGGCTCCAATGTTTCCGCCACCTCCACCCCTACCTCAGAACACAAACCGTCTTGCCAAAAGAGATCAAAGAGTTAGTGATAGAAATGATCGGTATGGTTCGGGATCAGAGCAGGGTAAGAGTCAAGACATGCTGAGTCAAAGTGGTGCACCTGATGATGAGATGCAGTATCAGCAAGGATACAAAGGCAACCAGGATGATCATCCTGCTGTGAACAACTTCCGGAATGATGACAGTGAAAGTGAGGATGAAGCACCTAGGAGGTCAAGGCATGGCGAAGGGAAAAAGAAAAGGCGAGGCCCAGAAGATGTCAATACAAACTACAATCATTAGCTTACCTTATGCTTTCACCAAGCACTCCATATTCATGATCCACTAACCAGGATGCAAGTTTCCAATGCTTTGTTTCATAGATTGCTTTGTTTCAGAAAATATTTGAAATTCTGTTCACTGATCATATAATTTTTACATATGGTTCATTGGATATTTAGTATTTAAACGTATCAGGATCAAGATGGTACTTTAGTATGTTTGGTGAATGTACACCTACATGTATTTGTAAAGGAATCGTATGGCACTGGGTCACTGATTAAAATTCAATTCTGAGTGGCTAACAGCAGTTTTGTATAAACTCAATTTTTTTAGTCTATAAATATTCTAACAGGGTTCAGTGAAAATGCTTTCCTGAAATCATTTTGGAGTGAAAAAGAAATGGAAATTTAATAGGTGTAAAGATGGATTCGTGATGGTTTTACCTCACTAATCCGTTTTTGATTTAAAAGTTAATTATGAAGGATTTGAGATATAGTATTCGTACAAACTAATTGAATATACTTTTTTTGGGTTAGTTTAGTTTGGTTCCTGCAAAAATGCACTCCACTGTTCAAACCCAATGCTTATTTTGAATAATTTTAAGAATTTAATTCTACTATTTAAAATTACATAAAAAAATTAAGAAGTGAAATAACTGTTAGTTTTAGCTTTAACTTGAAATTAAAATAAAAAAAAAAAAAAAGGAATCTAACATTAAAAATAAGTTGAGTTGGACCCATTACCAAAACATCCTATGAATAGTGGGTTTGTTGAGTTGGCTAGCCAAAATTTTAAAAATAATAAACCTAAAAAAGTTATAAACAAATTGGATGACTCACCAGTTAATAAAAAAAAATATAAATCATCTAATTAATATGAAAACAATGTTAAAATTACAAGAATATTAGACCTTCTCCTTGTCCATATAATGCCCATTTTTAGATTACTGCTCATTACACCAATATTATCAGTTTAATTCCATATTCTCCTTTTTCATTTAATTGTGAGTATCCGTACATTTCTCTTCCAGAATAAATAAAAAATAACTTCATTTTTCAATTATTATTAAATTAAACAAAGTTCATATATTTAAAATTTAGATAATGTTATGAAAATATAAATGAATAAATATAATATTTAAGAAATAATTTAACTTTTTTATTTTTTAAAAAGTAGATGATGCACTCGAATATCGACTAGTATAATTTTTTCTGGATATATGAACAAATTGCAAGGGTGTGAAGCAAACACATGGATATGATTGTGTTTTCTAATTCTTACAACTTGAAAACAGCAATTGTTTCAGAATGGAGGAAAAAAAAAATTCTACCTCAGGTTAATTGGATATGATGATTGAATGTTTTTTTAATCGTCACGTTACACGTAAAAAAATTTAAATAATTTAAAAATAATTTATTTTACTCTTCAAAATAATTAAAACTATCGTCATTATTTATTTTGATAAAAATAAAATATTATTATCAACTAAACACATGTGCAGTATATATATATATATATATATATATATATATATATATATATATATATATATATATATATATATATATATATATATGTAAGTAGTATTTAAAATTATTTAGTTATTAATTTTTAAAACAAATTATTTAATCATTTTGAAATGAAACATGTTATTCAATTATTTTTCCTCACTCTAATAACAGCTTAAAGTGGAAATTCAAAATGGTTATTGTTTAAAAAAATTATAGAAAACTTTATGATAAGACATGTCGTATAAATAAAATTTTAAAAAAATATTAACGGAAACTGTTGGTCAAGTAATAAAGTGACTTCTAACCAGATAACTAGAATAATTAAAATCAGAATTCTATAAATAAATAGGAATTAAATACAAAACTTTGTATATATGAAGTCAATGGTCTTCTTTCAAAATATATGATAAGATTCAAAGAGTGTTTTCTATTTTTTTTTTTAAATTAAAAGAAAGCACTATCTTGTTAAAACTAGCGAGAAAGAAAGAAAAACGTTAGAAAATGAAGATATGCATGGATAGCAAATCTTCTTTCAAATAATACCAAAGTCCCTAAATTATTAGAATTAAAGTGTGGCCACTTCCTAAAGTATTTTTGTCTTTCAAATTTTTGGTTTGGCTTCAAAAAAAGCCGTTCGGCCAAATTTTGTTGGTCCCTTCGCTTTGCATTATAATTGGCCCGCGGGTCTTTAGCCAACCCATATAAATAAAATTTAAAAATTAAAAATTATACAAATAAAATATTAGAAGCAATAATTTCATATCATATCTTTGTTGTATGTATAAGTCTATTGATAATAAATTTTAAATAAAATAATAACCATAAAATTAAGATTCACATGTAAATATATTAAAATTAAATGTTTTATAAATAAAGAAACATAAAAAAATTTATTGTCTAAGTTAAAAAAAAAATTAATCAATACAAAATATAAATAATAAAACTGGGTAACAAAATTCAAACGCGAAGTTAAAGAATAATAAAATATTTTTTTTTGCCTAACTTAAATATTAAAATATAATAACTTTTTTATGGGCTATGTAGGTCAACGTATCCCACCTCCGGCCAAACTACAACGTAACATCCAAAATATTTAACACGTCCTACATTTTTTTTCTTTCTTTTAAGTTAGGACACATAACCCTTTCCGTACCTAATTTATAATAAAAAAGATATATGACATAATATGGACATAAAGTGAAAATAGTAATGTTTAAAAAGTGAAAATAGAGATTAACTTTATGTATGTATCTATAAAATGAAAACAATAATGTTTACCATCATTACATCACTCCGTAATTCTATTGTTTTTCATAATTACTATTTCTTTACTCTAAGTATTGTTTTCATGATTCTCGTACTTCTACATTATTCACATTGCTATCATTAACACTAAACATTATATACGTTCGAATCTTGGGTGAATGAAAGTGAGCTGTTATTGTAGATGCACCCACCTACCTGTCTTCTTTTCCTCCATTTATCTACTACTTTCATTACAACTACATTGGACCAATTCACTGTTAAATCAATTTAACAAAGTATCTTTTACACCGTCCAAATCTAATATGAAGCAAAATAATGAACCATTTGACAGAGAAGACATCAATTGTTTTGTAATAGAGATGTAATAGAGATCAAGTGAGCCGAATCACAATTAAAATATGGTGAACGACATAATTAAGGATCATAGTTTTTAGCCTCGCCTCGTTTCATTCTAATAATTAGTATCATAGTCAAAGTCTTCCAATAGACAATTCTTGAGAGAGATTGTTGCTGGTGAGTAAATTGTAACTAAAGATTATAGTTATTGACATACCGGTAAGAGGTAAGAGATAGATTCTAACACCCTTATCTTTATTGGTTAAGTTCTTGTAGTTGCATGTTTTCAAACCTATCAATTGTGATTGTTCCAAAACCTATAATCCTTCTATTAATTTTGTCGTTTCATGAAAGATATACATACTCACGTCATACTGATTCTGCCAGTCTACTTTATGGGAAATTACACTGCGAAAATGAGTGATACCAACGTTTTCCATGTCGTGAAAATTTGAACAACATATTTTTGGCGGTCCTACAATGATTGAATGAAAAGATTGATGTGTATAAATAGAGGATGGAGAAGAGATGTGAGCACAGAGTAAGTGAGAATCGAAGAAGATTGTGCAATGCGTATATCAGTAGTAGCAGTGTTGTGTGCATTAGTGATGCATGGAGTGTCATGTGGAGATTTGAGTTCTACTTACTACGACACAACATGCCCTAATCTATATTCCATTGTCTATGGAGTCATCAACAACGCTTACCTCTCTGATCCCCGCATTGCTGCCAACCTCCTCAGGCTTCATTTTCATGATTGCTTTGTTCAGGTAAGTAAATGTTCAGGAAATTGGGTAATTAAAAATGTAGGAGTACATTGAAATTGCATTTCATGTTTTTGTGACAGGGTTGCGATGGATCAGTTTTGCTGAACAACACTGATACCATACAAAGCGAGCAAGATGCAAGTCCAAATGTGAATTCATTAAGGGGTTTGGATGTTGTGAATAACATCAAGACTGCAGTGGAAGATAGTTGTCCAGAAACAGTTTCTTGTGCTGATATTTTGGCTATTGCAGCTGAAGTAGGTTCTGTTCTGGTAAGTGCTTATTCCCAACTAACATTCTAATTCAAAAACTCTACAAAATTGGAATTTTTATTCTCTGCTTTTTGTTTTTGTTTTTTCTTAAAATTTGAATATCAAAACTTATGTTACACTGATAGTTTAATATGAATCACCTATTCGAGCAGGACAGATATCTGTATATCTGTATCATATTTTAGAATACTTTACCAAAACTCATTAATGAAGTATCTATCTAATATATAAAACAATAATTATGATAACAATATTTTATAATTTTTTATATCACAACTTCAATACATATCATTTTAATTAAAATTTATAACATAATTATATATTAATTATTGTACAATTTTTAATATGTATATATTTTTAAAACAAACATATATACTAAATATATATAAATACATATCGTATCCAATACACATACATATGATATGATTTATATCTTTTACCTAAATTTGAAATTTGTTTGAATCATCCGATACAGAAAAATGTTATTTTATGAAAATAAATTTGTTAAGATAGACAGACAGTACACTCAACTATATGTTATCCCATAAAGAAGAAGAAGCAGAAATTGTACTTTTTCTTTAAAGCAAAAAAACCTTAAAACTGTTTGTTAGCTAAAAGTATCCAGCAACTTTTATTTGTTTTATAAGATTTAGTGTTTAAGGTGGTTAAATTTTTGTGTTTGACAGGGAGGAGGTCCATCATGGTCAGTTCTATTAGGAAGAAGGGATAGCTTAACGGCAAACAGAACCCTTGCCGGTATAAACCTTCCCGCACCACACTTCACACTTTATCAACTTCAACAATCTTTTGCTGTCCAAGGTCTCAACACCACTGATTTAGTTTCACTCTCAGGTAAAATTCATATTTTCTCACAGATTCAAAATCTTACAAAATAATGCTTGAATTTACGAAGCATTGATGTATGAACAGGTGCACATACGTTTGGACAAGCTCACTGCAACAATTTCATCAACAGGTTATACAATTTCAACTACACCGGAAATCCAGATCCAACTCTGAATACCACTTACTTGGAAGCACTGCGTGAGATATGCTCCGTAGGTTTGGATAACCTCGCCGATATGGATCTCACCACACCTAAGCAATTCGATAACAAATACTACTCCAATCTTCAGTACCAGAATGGCCTGCTTCAGAGCGACCAAGAACTCTTCTCCACTTCCGATGCTGATACCGTTGCCCTTGTCAACAGATTCAGCACTGACCAAAGTGTTTTCTTCGACAACTTCGTAGTTTCAATGCTAAAAATGGGTAGTACTTCAGTGCTGACAGAAGATGAAGGAGAAATTCGGTTGCAGTGTAATTTTGTGAATGGAGACTCCTCTGGTTTAGTTGGTGTGGCATCCAAGGCTCCGAAACTGAAGCTCGCAGCAAAATCCAAATAAAATGTGCTGTAAAGGAAAAAAAGTTGTAAACGTATTTACTGTGTTGGAATAATCCAAAGGATAGTGTGCTTGTTTTTCTTTTCTTTTCTTCTTTGTTTTTCTATGTATGGGTTGGGACAGTCCTTTTACATTCTTTTGATATATTTATTGTTGTGAAATAAAAAAAAATGTTTCTACTTTGATGAATCTCATTTTTCCATCTTTCTCATTTCTCTCTTACCGAGTAATGAGTTGTTCATATATGTAAGTGAAACTGAACTATATATAAATTTAATTATTTACCATTTTTATAAAGTTTGCTTTTTATATTCTTTTTGGCTCCATGATATGCTTACGTAAGTATATAAGCATTCGGGGGTTTTGATGTTAAGTGATAACACAAAAAATGAAAATTCTTAATTAGCATGAGGAGATCTTGAGCTGAATTTAATTTCATGTTAAGCACTCTGATGCTTAGTATGGGGTTTCATAATAAGTTGCATGTTTTTTTTTATGAATTTTGATTATTGAATTTTTTTACTGTTTTTTTTAAATATATTGATAGTTAATAATTTTGAAAATTTAAAATATATTTAAAAAAATTAAAATATATTTTTTAATGATCATCAAAAGACTATATAAAAAATTCGGTAGAAAATATTAGAGAATCTAAACTCGTCCTTTAACCAATTATTGTATTATTAGAGAGGTTTTGACATTATTAGTTATGGACTAATGTTCCGATTACCTTTATAAGGCGCTTAAGTTATGCATTGCTTCTCACTACCTATCAACCGGTCTAACAAAAAGGATCAGGGTGCTGTACGGATAAGATAACCCTGTTATGCCAACAACTTTAAAGCAAAACCAATTCAAATTTAAAATTCACAGCCATAAATTCAATAAAAAATTATGCAGAAATGTGTAGAAAATGAAAAATATACCATATCAATATTGATTAAAAATTCAGAAAAAAATTATGATTTCAAATTAATTACATAATAAAAATAAAGAATTATTCACAAGAACGTCTTTAAATCTACCTTACCAAAAACAAAATAACATAAAATCAACAAATACTTATTTATACTATAAACCCCTCATTCTTATAATTGTCTCCAATCAATTAACCATAAAAAAAATGTAAAAACAAATATAAAAAAACGGGAAGATCTTGCAAAAGAACTATCGTAACCTAAGAAGTTGGATTAGACAAAGTAAAGTTTGTTAACAAGTTTATTCGCATATGTATTACCCTCCGGAAAGATAGAAAAACAATGAAAATTTAGAGAACAACGTCCAAGCATTTTCTCCTTCTAGCCTCATTATGCCAAGGAATAATGTTCTCATTATGAAACGTTTGGAACACAATAATGGAATCACATTTGAATGGTTGGTTCTAATCATGTATAATATTTCAGGTACTCCAACCTTTTATACACCTAATAGAGACAAAAATAAGAAAACACAAAAACAAATCTAAGAGACTTGTATAAAATCTCTAAAATAAAAAGATAAGAACAAGGAAAAAAGAAAAAAAATATTTAATTCATGTAATAGAAAATAGTCTACTCGACATTCGTCAATTTTTGTTTTTAACTAATATTAATGAGAACAATTGTCTACAATAAAAAAAAAATCTAACAAAATGAAATAGAAAATAACTTTTAATAATACCATTGATACAAAAATCATAATCAACATCAATAATAATCATTCCACTACAAGAAAATATTTAAATAATGACCAATTTTAGTAACATAAAATAATTAGTCACTGCAGTAACCAATTTAAATATGAATTTATAAACTAAAAATTATTAGTAACTAAAATAGTTTTTGAAAATTATCATTCGTCTCAAAATTGATAACAAAAACAGTTTTTACTATAAATTGGTCACTAATATTAGTTATCACAGTTTTGGTTACCAAAAAAGTTGGTCTCTAATTAAAAAATTAGTCTCTAAACATGTTTTTGGTCACCACTATTTAAAATTTTTCTCCTAGTTTTAACATTATTTAAATCATAGCAAAGTTTATATAATCCAAATAAAAATCAAACTAGCACTACAAGAAAAATAGTTGTAATAAAGATTTATATTTCCATTACCAATGTTGGAATTTTTGTTAAGTCATTTATCCGAGGTTGGAATTTCCGCAAGTGAACTATCCGTTGGGAAAGTGTTCCCGAAGATTATAAAAGACCAATAAATTTAAGTATTTCAATTGGTCCTATAGAATTTATTTATTTATTTTACTCAAATAATACATTTTATCATAAAATATTTTAGTTTTCTATACAAAAAAAATTATTGTCTCAAAGTTTTCCATCCAAACACGTTAAAAGGATTGACTAGCAAATTTAGCACATGTTACCGGTCATCATAAATATCACTTATTTCTAATACAAGGATGTTATATTATGAACATGAGGTATATAAATCTTTACCTACTACCCTATTTTTATGATATTATTGAATATATGCTATTTTTTAACAAATTGGGTTAAGACCAAATATAAAGATGTTTGTTGACGTTTCGAAAGCAGCATCAACATGAAGATTACTAAGCACGATAAGATAATAATTGAATCCATGATTTCTAGTGTTTATATAGATGAGATATATTTGAAAAGGAAGTCTATTACTACGGATAAATAAAATAGAAAACTATAATTCGACAACTCATTTTCCATATACAATCAATTAATAATTACAACAATAATATAATAATAATATTTAAATTAAATAGTCATATTTTATTAACAAATAATTACCAAAATATTGCTTTGATCATATTAATTATTAATATATCATTAGTCGACAAAAAATAAACTCATCTCAAATCAATAGAAGGTTATCACGAGTACTCAAATGTATATGGTTAATCGACAACTGTTTGACTTTTGTACGCTAATGATGGAGTAAAAATGATCTTTTTATTTCCACTATATACATATCATTTTATATTGTTATAAAAATTATTAATAGTTATATATAAAACCAAAAAAATATCCAAATGTCATCACTCTTCTGGTTAAGAAATAGGTTGCTTTCTAGCTAGGAAGAAGATCTTTGTTACAAAATTTGTTTTTAGAAATTTGACTTTGACCAAAGAACAAACTTAAAAGAATACCATAATTATTAATTACTCTTAACTACCACATGTTTTGTTAGATTTATAATCAATATTTTAAGAATTAACTAAGATTAAAATTTAATGATAATGCAATTTTTTTCATAGTTATAGAAACTTGATATTATCATGCGCTATATTGTTTTTATATTGATAATACCTTTTTTAAAAATCAGACTTAAGATAAATTTTTGCTAGTTAACCGTGTAATAATTTGTTTTATACAGAATATGTTTACTTATAATAATTATTTGAAAAAGTCACATGATAATGTTTTTATCAGTTAGCCATATAAAAACCTTTTAAGTGGAGAGCACATGCAAATAAATTTTTGTTTTCAAACTCAACAAGTTAATTGCAAAAAACAACAGTACTATTCTGCAAAATGAATGCTTGCATAACATTTAAATCTAGCTTAATTTTGGTTATAATGTCAGGGTTCCAAAACCCAACACAATCCTAGCAGGTACATGTATCTAATAATAAACATGTCTTTACAGCTAGCAAGTATATACATATATAATTTTAAACATTAACTTTTATTTTGGTCATAAAAAACAGAACTATATTTTCTTAACTTCGTTGAATAATTCAAGATATATGCTGAACTTAGTACACAAGTTTTGAACTTCAGTTTTCATCACATATAATTTGTGTGAAAATACAACATTTTCTAAATTCGTGGCTTTATGCGTTCCAACCACATTTGACAGAATAGGGAAATAACATTTGAAGAAGACAATGATTCCTACTCTTTACTGGTCCTACCATGGTACAATAATTGCAGTAAAAAAATCAAGAAGTCAGTATCAGACCCAATTATATACAACGTGAAATTAAGTTAGTTTACCCTAATTATGAGAAATAATTTATAAAAAGTTAAGTTAATGCAAAGATTTGAGATGTCGTGAATTCCAAGATATCCACCCAATTCATCTCATCTATAAATAAAGGATCGATGTGTGTGAGAGCATAATAACTTGAGATTCAAGAACAGCCAAAATGGGTTGTATGCGTGTAGTACTAGTGGCAGTGTTGTGTGCATTTGGTTTGCATGCAGGGTTTTCTGTCACTAATGCTCAGCTTAGTCCTACGTTCTACAGAACAACATGTCCAAATCTATTCAATATTGTGTTTCAAGTCATCTTTCAAGCTTCCAACAACGATCCCAGAATTGGAGCCAGCCTCGTGAGGCTTCATTTTCATGATTGCTTTGTTCAAGTACGTACTTGTTTTTCCAGAATAATTCTTTTTGACTCTTGTTTTTTTGTTCTAGCCACTGCGCTTGTTAATTACTAAAATAATCGGAACAGGGAAATCTCGTTAAGAATGAAAAGGTATATGGTCGAAATTTAAGGTTAGGGTTGGAAATGAAGGTGTTATGTTGTTGACAGGGTTGTGATGCATCAGTTTTGTTGAACAACACTGCTACCATAGAAAGCGAGCAAGATGCACTTCCAAATAACAATTCAATAAGAGGGTTGGACGTGGTCAATAACATCAAGACAGCGGTGGAAAATAGTTGTCCAGGGACAGTTTCTTGTGCTGATATTCTTGCCATTGCAGCTCAAATAGGTTCTGTTCTCGTAAGTCCAAATTCCCAATCATTTAATTAACATATATACTGTCATTACTATGCCCTAATCACATGTATTGAAAATTACAGTTTATTAAAGATAAAATTTTATAACAAAAAATAATTCTGAAATATACATGAGTGAGGTGAGGTGGTTGAAAGGGCATAGTTTTTAATACCATAATTTTATGTGACTCGCTATTAATCATATGAAGTAATGGACTCAAACCGTGTAGAAATTTGCCTCCAAGATATATATAAAAGAGAAAAATGGACCTTACGCAATATTTAATTAATTAATATATACATCCTTGAGTGTGAAACAGCTAGTCGTTTTTTTCAAGTTCAGAGCCATAAAATTCCTCTCAAGTAACATATATACCCAGAAATTCGGGTATTTAGGTATTTATTTACAAAGACAATTTGTCATCACGCTGAACTCTGGTATACGGCAAAAATGATTTTGATAATACCTCTATCCATTAAAGTCAATAATTTAAGCAATGTGTTGCATGTGCGACCTGGATGTTTCGTGTAAAATGCTTATTACTCAGATATAGTTGTTTTTTTCTGCTTTTATTATCTGAAAAGGAAAACAACATAATTTGACTTTTGTTAAATAATTAATGACCATCCTTACACAAAATATGGTAAAAGTTTTATAATATGTCTATTTCAGGGAGGAGGTCCAGGATGGCAAGTTCTATTAGGAAGAAGAGATAGTTTAACAGCAAACAGAAGCCTTGCAAATCAAAACCTCCCTGCTCCTTTCTTCAACCTCACTCAACTCAAAGCATCATTTGCTGTTCAAGGTCTCAACACCACTGATTTAGTTGCACTCTCAGGTATATATATACACATAATCAAATTCATCAAGTTTTGTTTAGTTTCTTGAAAAGTGAAGGTGATCATAAGTTTTTTCAAACTGCATTCAGGTGGTCATACGTTTGGAAGAGCTCACTGCAGCACATTCAACAACCGATTATACAACTTCAACAACACCGGAAACCCTGATCCAACTCTGAATACAACTTACTTAGCAACACTGCGTCTGATATGTCCCCAGAACGCAACTGGGAATAACCTCACCAATTTGGACCTCACCACACCTGATCAATTTGATAACAAGTACTACTCCAATCTACAGCAACTCAATGGCTTACTTCAGAGCGACCAGGAACTCTTCTCTACTCCTGGTGCTGATACCATTCCCATTGTCAATAGCTTCAGCAGTAACCAAAACACTTTCTTTGCCAACTTTGTGGCGTCAATGATAAAAATGGGAAACATTGGAGTGCTCACAGGAACTGCTGGAGAAATTCGCACCCAGTGTAATTTTGTCAATGGAAACTCGCTTGGATTAGCCAGTGTGGCGCCCAAAGATCCTAAGGAAAACATGGTTTCTCAATCTTAATAAGTTAATGGAATGTGTGAACTGTATAAAAGGCAAATTGAAGGTTGTAAACCTCTTTGCTGTAATATTGAAATAAACCAAAGAAATGTGCATGCAAACGTGATTTTTGCTATGCACCTGTTATGTGTTTACTTTGAATCTTATTATTGTTCAACCATCTTTATTTTTCTAGCAATGAAAAAACTAACAAAGATTTTATATATATCTAATCTTTCTTCTTAACAAATTTTATCCCTGAACAAAATGGCTGATTTTTTAACCCCTTCCCATACATGTAGAAAACTTTAAATAAAAGACCAACAGAGATAATACTTCTCTGGTCTTTAAAAAAAGAAAGAAATATAATAATTCGACTACACCAAAAGATGTGTAGATACTTTCTAGAGAACCCTTACTCTAAAACTTATCAACTGCAGGCCTTTAAGTTGACTTTAATAGGCTACAGAATTCTAAAACAAGAAAAAATAAAACTGGAACGAGACATGACAAGCTTTAAAAAATGTTGATAATTGTAGCGCAAGCACACTCATACCAATTTTGCAATGCAGAAGATTCCCAGACTTGGTCTAAATAATGAAAAATTAGGGAAAATATTTAAAACTGAAGTGGTCTTGTAGCATTGGCTAAATTAAAAAAAAAATGATTTGGTGTGTATGCTTATATCATGAAGCTTTTCTAATTAAAGAAGATAGAAAAGTATATAAAAATGTATGAAATGTTGTAAATATTTAAATTTATATATGGTTTTACTTCTGCAGCCTTTGAAGAAAGAAATACAGACTTTATATTATATTACACAAGAGAGAAAGGTATTGATGAAAGTAAATACATAGCATGCTAAGAGGTACATGGCAAAATCACTTTGCCATCCACACTTATTTGATTCATTTGAACACAGCACACAGGTTTTAGAACCTTTTATTTTGCCTTTACAACGCATATTATAACTTACTTAGATTGAGCAACAAGGTTCACTTTGGAGGCCACACCAGCTAATAATAATGTTGCAGAGGAGTTTGCATTGACAAAATTACATTGGGTGCGAATTTCTCCATCAGTTCCTGTGAGCACTCCAATGTTTCCCATTTTTATCATTGACACTACAAAGTTAGCAAAGAAAGCACTTTGGTCAGCGCTGAAACTGTTGACAAGGGGAACGGTATCAGCACCGGTGGTGGAGAAGAGTTCTTGGTCGCTCTGAAGCAAGCCATTGAGTTGCTGAAGATTGGAGTAGTAGTTGTTATCGAATTGATCTGGTGTGGTGAGGTCCAAATTAGTGATGTTATCCACAGTTGCATTCTGAGGGCATATCGCTTGCAATGTGGCTAAGTAAGTTGTGTTTAGGGTTGGATCAGGGTTTCCGGTGTTGTTGAAACTGTATAATCGGTTTATGAATGTGCTGCAACGAGCTCTTCCAAATGTATGAGCACCTACATATATATGTATCATCAATGAATGGAAAAATGATTTATGTATTTTTGTTGTTATGTGAATCTGATCGGTCGTGTGTACCTGAGAGAGTGACTAAATCGGTGAGGTTAAGACCTTGAGCTGCAAAAGAAGCGTTGAGTTGATCAATTGTGAAGAATGGTGCTGGAAGACTTGTATTTGCAAGAGCTTGACTTGCGTTTAAGCTATCCCTTCTTCCTAATAGAACATCCCATGATGGACCACCTCCCTGTAAATACATAAATTCAATTTCATATATATCATAGTTTCAGATTCTGCTTCACATGATGATAACCCTAATATTCTTCTGGTTTTCAATCATAACCATAAGTAATTGCACCGTGAAATTTAACATATATTACTGTAATATATATCTATATATTGAGAGTATATAACTTATGATATCTAACATTGATTTTTTTTTTTCAATATTATGTATTGGTGTTTTCATTAATTATTTTAACATATCACCTAATTAAGATGTCTCACTCTTACGAAACTATGCTATTTTTTTTTTCTTGTGTTCATTATTATTTTCCTAGAAAGGAGTATGGAATAAGCATTGTACATGTCCTACATTATATGCTTCAAAAGTTGACTATATATTATTGAGATTATCAAAACCATTTTTTCCGACCTACTAGAGTTGAATTTTTGAGATATTAGTTATAAATAGTGCCTAACTTGGCCATTTCACACTCAAGGTTCGAAACTATGCTATTTTTTTTTTTCTTTTGAAGTTTATATTTTGGGTAGGGTATTTGCAGATAGGTTTGTGTAGCCACTTATCCTGTTATTTGGGGGTATTAAAACATATATCCCTTGCATCAAGCTGACAGCAAGTAGATTAAGGCTCATTGTTCGAGTTTTCTTCATTAAACAATTGTTTTTAATAAATAGATCATTGAAGCCGTGCCTTGCACAGCCACTCTGAAAAACACAGTTGAAAATTTGGCAAAAACAATAGAAAAATGCAAAGAGAGAGAAAATATAGGATGAATAATAAGTTATATAATCTTGTCAACTGTCCAACTTCTGGACAGCTTTTACAAATAATTGTATAGGTTCTATTCTAGATAATTAATTTTTCTGTCATATATTTGTTACAACTTTGATTATAATAAAAATTACCGAAATAAAATCAATTACTTCTCTAAAAAAAATATTGTCAACAAACACTACTTTTATTTTTTGAAATCTCTATCACTAAATTATTTTATTTCAGAATATTATTTTAAATCTGAAATAAATTGGATGTAAACCTTAATTAAGACAATTATATATATAGTTCAGGTCTAAGTATAAATATAAATATAAAAGAATGAAAATTTTACTCAGTCAAATTTTTACACAACTTATATCTAAACATGATTACCAATCATTTTCAAACATATGTGTAGTATATGATCAGACAAGCTCAATATAGAAACTACAAATATGCCAGACTTTTCGTAGAGAAGAGTGGTAGGGATAATATACTTACAAACAAAAGAAAACAATACTATCTTTAAAGGTAAGGACTTAAATATTAAGTGTTTTTACTTCTTAGTTAAATGTAAACCAAAAGAGTTTTACTTCTTTTCTAATTTTACTTTTAGTAAAATAAAACCTAATCACAGTGAGAGTATTTTTTTTTTCATTAAATCATGTGTTTATTGATAATAGAGATCGACCAACTAACCGGAGTACATTACCAGCTCCGATTTAAAAAGTGTTATGTTCGAATTTGATTCTTTTTTTAACTATTTCATTTATTTTTTTCGATCACAACCCACAAATTTAAAATTTGAATACGAAGAATTTTTAATCCATCCCACGTTCTTTTACGGGAGAATCTAAATCTAAAAGAAACAACTGCGATTAGTGTTTTTGGTCAATATTCACCATTAGGGTTTGGAATGAACACTTACCAGAACAGAACCTACTTCAGCTGCAATAGCCAGAATATCAGCACAAGAAACTGTCTCTGGACAACTATCTTCCACTGCTGTTTTGATGTTATTCACCACATCCAAACCCCTTAATGAATTGAGATTTGGAATTGCATCTTGCTCGCTTTGTATGGTATCAGTGTTGTTCAGCAAAACTGATCCATCGCAACCCTGTCACAAAAACAACAACTTCCTTCTTCATTTACCCCTATAGCTTTTAAATTGTTAATATTTTAGTTACTGAAATTAGTTAATCAATAGCAAGATCATATTGTAAAATAACATTAATCTGCAAAACACAGATAGATATATACTACCGAGGCACCGTCCATTAATTAGACAGCTGTAAAGGTCAACGTTTGTTTGTTAGGTTTTAGGATCAGCAAAAAAATATGGAGTCCATTACTCTTTTCTTTCTCTTCCTTTGTAAGGATCGAAACAAGGTTTGAGAAGAACAAATTTTGTTTATCTCTGCCAGAAAAACTCTTGCATTCATCTACATCTCATTGTCGTATTCAAGAATAGTTTTTCTCACCCGGAATAATAAGTTAAAGCTTCTTCCTTTTTTTTCATTATTACTCGCTCTTTTCTTTGTCTAAGTGATTCCGAACCAAACAAACTCAAGGTTGTGAAAAAACAAAAAAAAAATCTAGCTGGTGATTACTAATATGTAGGGGTTTAGTACAGTAAAGAGAGAAACATGATAGATGTGTGTGCATGTAGAGAATGTTACGTACTTGAACAAAGCAATCATGAAAGTGAAGCCTGAGGAGGCTGGCACCGATTCGGGGATCGGTGAGGGAAGCATTTGAGACCACATTAAACACAATATCGTTTAACGTTGGACATGTTTCGTTGTAGAACGTGGGACTGAGCTGAGCATTAGTGACTAAAAACCCTGCATGCATCGCAAATGCGCACAACACTGCCACTACTACTGCACTCATGGAACCCATGTTGAGTGTTCTTCGATCAATACTGAGTTTATTTGTGCTCAGATCTCACCCCGAGCCTCTATTTATAGAGATCATTGGGTGGATTTCTTGTATTAACTTATTTTATGGAACTGTTTCTCAGAAATGAAGGGAGCATATAAATTAGCATGACGTAAGTGTGTGATATCATGCATGCTCACGACGACTATACTTCTTGAATTGTGAATCGATTTATTGTAGGGCCAGAAAGAAAGAGCAGCGATCATTATCTTTTTGAAATGTTATTTCTAGAATCTGTTAAGTGTGGCTGAAGTTTAAGAAAATGTCAATGTTTAGATAAACATGTTCTCGTGTATTAAGTTCAACTGCTTGAATCCCAATCAAAATCTTCACTTAATATAGTTGGAGCATGTGAAACAAAAATAGGAAAATGTTACTGTTTTTTGACACAAAAACAAAAGTTAATGATTAGAATTAGATTTCTACACTTGCTAGATAGCTCTTGTGTTAGAATTAGATAAATGTACTGTATTATTAGGTTTGGGAACAATGACATTATAAACCAGCATTAGGCTATGGAAAACTAAAATTTAAAGTTCATGCTTTCTCATTGTTGAAATTATTTTAGTGTTGACTAGTAATCATAGAGGAAGGTGTGTAGATTCTCTTAATTAATCATGTCGTTCACTTTGTTTGGAAAAGAAAAAATCAATTTAGAATATATAAATAAGATAATTCATAATTTATAAATTTTAATTTTATAAAAATAAATTAAAATTAGACTCGCTTCATAATATATTTCATCAACTAAAAATAAAAATCAATTTACTTTACAACCCGTTTAAAATTATGTGTGTAGTAAATATATCCTTGGATAGGTAGGTTTGATGGTGGGCTAATAAATGTGGTGTTCTTTTGGTTATGTGGGCCAGTTTCTTCTACTTGTGTTACACTGTACGAAGGTTCTTCTAACCTTTTGCCTTTTGCATTTTGTTCTTTTAGTTTACATTTTGTTCTTTAGAGAAAAATAGAGTGTAGGTAATATTTTTTAAATAATTAACAAGATTAGTATAATCGTTAACGGATATTAGTGTTTTGTTTTTAAACAATTTAAAAGGATTAGTGTAGGAGTAGGGAAAGAATGGAAAGATTTTGTTAGAAAACCTTAAGGTGCTACAGTAATTCACCAAACAATGTTTATTTATATATTTATTTATTTATTTTCGGATGTCAGTTTTCTAATTTGGATATGAATTGAGATCACAATGAGATTCGAATTCAGTGAGAATTTACGAAAATACCTATGACAGCAAGGAAAATTATCTGCAAAATAGGGTGGGCTCTCGCTATTTTTGTTGCAACCCAATCCATCCCTTACCCACACGTTAACTTCACAAATTAAATTTTTAAAAGTAATCTTAGATAAATTATGATTTGCGAGTATTTCTGTTATTTGGAATATATAAAATAGCACGATCATACTGTATGTATATAGTCACAAATAAAACATCAATATATATATATATATATATATATATATATATATATTAAAAAGAATTTGCTTAATTTTATTAATTAAATATTTTTAATTATAATAAAATTATTAAATAAAAATTAAATTTAAAGATAAAAAATGATTAGCTATTATATTGATTAAGTTAAATATTATTTTATAAGCTAAAAAATAATGATATTTAAAATAATATTTATTATTAATAAAAAATATATAATTGATTTGCGAATTAATTACGGTCTAAATTAATTTTTAATATTAATTTATTAAAATTTTAACTATTTATTATTATTGATTTTAAATTAATTTTTATTTTTAAATTTTAGACTAGGTCAGTGGTAATTTCCCTGAAACATCTTACCAACAGAGTTGGTTTTCTTATTATGTTACAAGCCGACAAAACTGAGTTAAATTCTGGTTATTAAGATAAGATACGATGAAGTTAATAGAATACCAAGCATACGTTTATATTATCTTGATGCTTACCAGCAAGTAGTTGGAGTATGAATCGAATTATCCATTATTATTCTTTAAAAAAAAACTATTAGATTGTGGATAAAAGAAATTATTGAAAAAATATGGTTATTAGCCATTGGTAAAGCCATCGTATAAAATTATATCTTGATCCTTTAAAATGTGATTGATGAAATTCAAATAAATCAAAACCGAAATCATGAAATTTCTAAAATGCATCACACATGTGAAGAAATTATTAGTAAAAATGGATTTTTCTTTTATGGCAAATACATTCATATAATAACAAAAACTTTAACACTACGTGATTACTTATAATTAGGAACTTTAACACTACGTGATTACTTATAATTAGGAATGTCAAAAATATCCGTAATTCTGCGGATAAAACTCATAACGAATAAGAAATGAATATTGTAAATGGATATCTGCGAGTAACGGATACGAGTAGTTTTAATACCCGCATATTAACGGGACAGGTACAGTATCATAGTATCCGTACTCGGTATACTCTAATTTAAATTAAAAAAAAAATAAAAAAAAACATAATTAAAATATTAACATATTGATTTTGAATGAGTTAATTTGTTATCAATTAGTTTAAAAAAAATCATTTCTTTGTAAACCGTCATTCAACATTATTTAAATAGGTTATTTGGACTTTGTTTAAAATTTATGAATGTTATGTATTGTATTTTATTTAAATTTACAATTAAAATATGTTGTTAAATATTTATTTTTATTTTTTTGTAAATACCCGCGGGTATCTGTGGATATGGGTACGAGTGCAAAGCGAATATTGATCTAACAAAAAGTACGGAGGAGCTACTACATGTGCCATACCCATTGACATCCTACTTATAATAGACAATAAGAACTCTATATGTCGTATATCATAAATAATATAATGACTAATTTTTTGAAGAAGAAAATATTGTTTTACAATTCTCTTTCTCTCTCTTATATATATATATATATATATATATATATATATATATAATTATATAATATTTTATTAAAATAGAAAATATAAATATAAATAAATTGTTGCAATAAAATAATGATTTTAAATTAAAAATTCTTTCAATAAGGTAAATTTTAATAATAAAAATAATTAATCACTATGACAAATTTAAATACTAAATTAAAAAAAATATTTTACTTTTATAATCAAAACTTTATTTACTTTAGTAAATAATGTTAACTAATTATGTGACAAACTCGTCATAATGACAAATTTAAAAATCAAATTAAAATTAAATAGCTATAAATAACTTTTAATTTATAAATTATATAATTAGTTACTTTGTTATTTAAATTTATTTTAGTAAAATAATAGGAAATGAGAAATGATGACATGTCAAGATATTGTCTTTCTTTTTCAAACTGTTACAGAAAATTATATGAAGGTCAGAAACAGGTTGGAACAGAGAAATTATTAAATTAAGGATGACATTTATTATCATTAAAATACATAAAGAATTACTAAAATGCGTATAATCATTGAGAAATAATATTATCTCTAGAGCATGCGGTAAGGGATTCGATATCAAGTCTATAAAACAATATTTTTTTGAATAAATTTTAGTAAGTATTAACCCTCGAATCTCTGTTACTACGTTAGGAAAAACATAAAAGGATCTTATAATTATAATTATAATTATAAAATAATAATAATAATAATAATAATAATAGTCACATTAAAAACAAATTACTACGCTATTTTTTAAAATGTAAGATTTTTCTTAATCCAACGTCGTTTAATATTAACTATATCCACATTTTAATCAATTTTAGTTTAATTTCTATTATTGTGAATTAAAAACAAATACAAAGAGTAAATAGAAACTTTTAAAACTTTTTTATTAATATTGAGAAAATTTATTGCATTTTTTATATATGCTTAGAGTGTGCTTCCAAGACTTTAAAAGAGTGGAAAACGTGTTAGGTTTTCTGATAAGAGATTCCAGAGAGATTTAGGATCAATGAATTCTAAAAAAATTACATAAAATATATCAAAACACTACATTCAATGATAAGAAAGAAAAAAAAAAGCATTCAATATAAAATCATAAATCGATATGTTTATAAGTTTTTTTATATATTATTTTTATTCGATATAAAACTTTTAACTTCTTTAAAATTTTTATTAAAAGAATGAAAGTGTGAGAAAGTTAGAGAAGTTTTAAATATTTGTTGTGCCAGATAAATTTTATGTTATACTTTTTTTTCACCATTTTTCAAGTCATTTGTTTTCTCTTTTAGTCTTTGATAACAAATTCTTCGTAGTCGATATATTATTTCTTTCTATCCTTTCTCTCTCACGGTAAACATATTTTTTACCGTAGGAATTAAACACATATAAAAGAGTTTATAATATGATTTGTTCAAATAAAAAATAGGTTTATCATTATCACTCCATTAAAATTAATCACAATCAACTTTTTTTTATAACTAAACATAGAAAATGTTCCCTTAGTTTGGTCAACAAGCTAGTCTTTTAATACATTAAAAGGTTTGCTAACATTTGTTACCTCAACACTTAGGTTTTTAATGTCCTCAAGATTTTCTGGTTTTTATATGTACAACCTATATATATTTTTTATGCATGTGGCATGGTGAAGCGTCACGAACCCAGGTCATGGAAGGAAGAGAAACACATTTTCAAACCAGAACTAGAAAAAGACTTTGAATTTATAAGTCATTTAAATAATATAAACTAAATCATATTTTAAAAGAAGTTGAAACGTACATAAGATATATACAATTAATATATATATATATATATATATATATGGAAGAGGTCAAGGCTCTTCGAACTTTAGAGGGATATATGTAGAGAAGTTTCGGTACCGATAAGATATAAATCAACTTATATGATTGAGTATAACATTAATTTTAAATAAAAGTTTAAAAATAATGAACTTTGAGTTTTTTTTACATTATTCATTTTGTTTATTTTTATTTAAGGTAACACACTTGGAGTTTTAACATAATTTGAATGTAAAGTTGAGTGTCTCTTTAATAAAGATAAGTGAAAATAACAATATATAAAAAATAAAAATCAATAAATTTTATTATCCAACGACCACAAGTAGGGTAGGATTGTTAGGAATGTTGATCATGTTTTTAGATATCGTCCGCTTTAGAGTATGAAGTTTTGTCACAGTTTTGTCTTTAAAAAATATCTTAAAGAATAAAAAGAGAAAAAGTATAAACTAAGTTTGACTCAAACTTCAAAACGATGTGAGATTATTGGATGTATGGAAATAAAAGTTATTATTATGTTTTTAAAGATCTTTTCTCTAACAACGCCAATTAATTAAATTATTAATTCAACAAATCCTACTGATTCAAAGTATCACGTAGTTGACAAAAGCTGCCTGTATCTGATGCCAAAGAGGCTTAGTTAAAGAAAAAAAGACAACAATAATAATGTTAAAATAGCTTCAATAATTTCATATTTGTCGTTTTACTAATTTCCTTCTATAGTTTATCCTATTTTTAAAAATTTCATGGAGAAATCTTAGCATGCAACAGTCTTATTAAATACGTCGTTATAGACTTTATTTCGTAGTAACAAATATTAGGTAGAAATCTTTCTAGTATACTTTAATCATTTTTATCTTTTATATAATAGCTTTTTATTAACTTAAAAATGGGATTTATGAAATTTATATTATATTTGAATAATTTCTATTAATTTAATAAGACAACGAGAATATCAGGAAAAGTGTTAATAGTATTTCTCTTATATTAATACACTCTACTCTCTGGACAAATTATTTTTCTGTGTTAGCTAGTATTTGATATTCCATCTTACTCGGATCTTGTCTGTGGTTACCATCACAAATAAGTATGTATGTAGATAAAATCGAGATGTAAGAGACAATAACATGAAATTATGAAGAAATGTAATAATTTTGAACCCAGTTAACGATGATGATATCCATCCTTAGGAAATTTTGAAGTAACTTTAGAATAAACTAGTAATCCAGTTAACGAACAAGCATCAAAATTTAGATGACAAATTATAAAAGAAAAAAAAAAGTCATATTGGTACTTTTACGGAACTTAAATAATATATTATTGGTATAATTATTGATTTAGTTCTTCAATATTTTGACTTGGTTCATTTTGGTCTTGAGTTGTTAGAAGGTTTAATTTGGTTCCTGAGTTTTACAAAGTGGATCAGTTTAGTACCTTCCGTTATATTCCAATTAACCGTGTTTGTATAGTGTGAGTTGTCAATGTGTAACAAATTAAACAACTAATCTTAATATCATATTAAATACACTTGATCAAGGAAACATCAACAGAAAGACTAAAATGAGGTTAACTACATCCAACAAACAAACCAACTCAATTAACAATTTCACCCACGTTTCTGTTGCTCAATGACAGATCTGCTATACAAACGGGTTTTAGCTGAAATATAACGGGAGACACTAAACTGTATCACTTTAATAAATAAGGGTATTAAATTGAATCTTCAAAAACTTGAGAACCAAATTGAACCAATTCAAAAAATTGAGGGATTAAATCAATAATTATACCTAAATTATTATATACATACACGCATATATATATATATATATATATATATATATATATATATATATTAGTTAACATTTTTCTTAAAAATTTTAAAAGTCAAATTTATGATTTTTTACACATAGAAGTTTCATATAATCAATTATTAATGTACCAACTAAAGGTTTGTTTTTGTCATGTGTTTCCCACAATACTGAATATTTAGGTTTTTTATATAGCTCACAAGTATATTCTTTCAAAACAAGGAGTATATTATTTGAGATATACTGATAAGGCAAAGAAATAAAATTTTGTTTTAATTAGAACTCGCATCACAATAGACCTAACTTGAATTTGGGGAACGAGGGTATTCGCAAGAAGCTGGACCACCGTGTCAGACACCTAAAACTAAGACAAGTCTCTCTCAGTACCTTGTTCACCAAACAAAGTTGAGACCAACAATGTGGTTCTATGTTGAACCCGGGTAGACTCAAAAAGATACTAATTACAACAAACATTAGTGGTAATTACACAAAATAAAACAAGGTTAAAACTTACAATAATGTCCAATCATTCATCATCTATTTTATTGCGACCGCTAACACAGAATTAATCGATGCTTATTCCTTAAATACCATCATTGTTTCTTCTTCGAAAAAAAAGTTTATGATCCGTAGGCCTGAAAATCCATCAACTATCCATGTAAATAGAGAGAAAGTTAAGAGTAAAAGTTAACTTTTTCATATAGATTAATCATGCTTTTTAATCTTTCAATTTGAATATTTATTGACTTATTGTCGAAACACCTTTGATAAGTACTCCGTCACATATCAACTGACACCACTGAGAATGAAATATCCAACACCGAAAACCTAAGAAGGATTGAAAGAAAATTGCAAGCAATCTTAAGAAACTTTGTGGTGTATTATAAGAAGGACAAAGACTCTTAGTCAAAATTAATGCAAACATTATAATAAATCACAAAACAACCCCATGTCTCCTAGTGCTTTATAAATTAGAGAATTTTCACACTACACCATGATCTATGTATTTATTTATCAATAATCTTCTTCTTAGTGTTATAAATAAATATGATTAAAAACATCAAATATTATAATAATTGTTAAATAAAAATTGTTATTGAAAATATAATTACAAAATAATCTTTAATAAATTTTCTTAATGTTAAAATTATACAGTAATTGAGAATAACAATTATCTATTATAAGTAGTTTTTATAAATAATAAAGTTAATAAGATGAGTTATATCGATAATGATAAAATTGATACAAATTGTATGTAAAATAATGGTTATAAAAATATTATAATTAGGGACGATAACATAGATATGACAGATGCGGACTTGATTATTTCATCTCCATCCATAAAAATTACTCATCCTTATTCCCTGTGTAGTCGATTAATACGAAAATTTGTTGTCAAAATTTAGCAGATTTAAGTAATATTCTGGAGAGAATGTTCATTTGTCATTCTCAAGAAAAATCATTTGTGGTAGTAGTTATAGATTATAATAATTATATATATATATATATATATAGTTTTATTAAATAATAAAGTTAATAAAATAAGATATATTTGCAAGACTCACCTTCTCTCTTAAAAATATTTAGCCTGATCTTATTAGATGGTCTTAGGTCAGCCCACTTATTTTCTAGGACCCCTTTTATTAGTTGCTCTCTTACCTTCTCCTTTTTTTTTTTTTTTAAAAGGGAGTTCTACTCGGGCTTAAGCTACATCCTACTCCGAGCAGAGCTAACAGAACATTCCTTCCTCTATGTAGGTCGATCTCTAACCCCTGTTCCATTATGTTTTTTAGTTTTGAAGCTTTGGTTCCACCGTAATATCTTCTAGGGTCTCAGTTCATCTCCCTTGGTTTTGTTATCGTGCTCAAATTTTTGGATGATGATTTTAATGGTGTGATAATATGATGTATGTGTTTTTGGATGGATTTCTATTGTTTCATGCAGGAGCAGGAGAGAAAATGCTTCTCGCCCAGGCAGGAATCCTCTAGCCTAAGCGAGAGTAGCAAAGAAATCTCCTTTTATCTCTGCGCGAGTTGTCGCTTAAGCGAGAATTCTCGCCCAAGTGAAAGCAATCTCGCCTAAGTGAGAAGGTCTAGCTCAAGCGAGAACTCGAAATGTTGCACTGAACCCTCTATTTGAGTTCTCACCTAAGCGAGGAAAGTCTAGCTTAAGCGAGGGAACCCCTGTGGCTTGGGCGAGACCTCTTAGCTTGAGCGAGAATGAGACAGATTTGTTTCAAACTATGTGATTTCACTTGTAGATTGATTTAATTACTTTTAAAAGCATGAACCTATGACTATGTATGTTTTATGTGATATTGATGTGTTTGGTATGAAATGAATTATGAAGGTGGTGGGTTGTGCATTGGCATGAGATCATGATGTTTTGAGATAACACGTGGACTTGACATGACAACATGGATATGGTATGAGCTAGACGTAATTCCATGAGTCCCTTGACGAGATTTCATGGTGGTGTTGTAGTGTATATAATCAGATAAGGATTCAAGCAAGGTTGCATCCTGAAACTCTAAAGAATTGGTCAGACTCACACAGAGTAGATTGGTTTAAGTGGTGAGAGTAGCAGGATGTCCTAGTTTTTGGCAAGATAATGGCCCTAGATGATCATGGACTAACCTTATGCGTGGTAGGGTGAAACCCATTGGCAATGGCTCTGCATAGCAGTAGAGTTCACCACAAGTGCAAGCATCCAGTGAATTTGATTTTTTTATATTTATCCAGATAATTGAGTTTGATGGTCTTGCATTGTTTGTCTTATGTGCTTACTGAAATGTCTGTTTAAGATCTGCTTGTATAGGATGAAAATTAATTTTATCTCTAGCTTACCCATTGTTGAGCCTGTCTCCTTGTGAGCTGTTATTTCAATTTCATTTTTTTGTTAATTGTTTCATGTTTAGTCTATGTTTAAGGCATTATGTTGTGTTGCGCCTTTGGATTTTCTTTCTGTATATTATGGTAGTGGTTGATTTTTATCTATTCTATGTCGGTGATTTATTTTATACCATAAACATGCAACTTTCTATATATTAAAATTATTCTATTAAATTGACACGTTACAATATTAATAATTATAAAAATAGTAAGGAGCGGTACGTGTATTCCAATTGTTTTACCTTAATATATATATATATATATATATATATATATATATATATATATATATATATATATTAAAAATGTATTAGAAACTTATAAAATCCTTATTTTTAAAAAGATATTTTTTTTTTCTCAATTTTATATTTAATAAAATGAGATTTATCTAACTTATAAATTGGTCTTTATATGGAGTATAAAATTTAATAAAGAGTCATTAACAATTAGTCACAAACCAATATCTCAATTGAAATAAACTCTAATACTACATAAAAAATTTATTAAATCAAAATATATCATTTACAGAAAAGTTACAAAAAAATTATATATTAACAAATTGAAAAAAATAATGATAATATCTAAATCTTAAATAACTTATTATAAATAATATTTTATTATATTTTATTATGATAAGTAGTCATCATGGGACTAAATGTCCGAAAGAAATGTTGTAATTATATTCTATTATGATAAGTAGTCATCATGGGACTAAATGTTCGAAGGAAAGATTGTAGGAAATGTCAGATATTTCTTTTTTTATCTCATTGGAAAAATGCACATAAGTGTGGTAGTTAGAAATGATAAATCCTAAAATCGCAAGACAATATCATTTTACATGGTAATTAGGAGTCATATCTCGCACATAATCTAATTTAGTAAAATCGATAAAATCATCGAACAAAACTCGTCAAATTGTGTAAATAATTTTTTTTTTTCAAATTTTATCTGTTCGTATTCTTTAATCAATAAAATTAGTTTAAATTAAACATAAACATATCTATAAATCATAATTAAAAATTTTACATTGGTATATATGTTCTCGTCACACAACTTTTCACCTAATTAAATTAAATATTAATAAATTTAAAATTAATTTTTCAATTAAAAATTAATACAACTAAACTCCACATGTAACACACCATAAAACACTATCCAATCAAAATTTAATCAATTATAATGTTTTAGTTTAACAACCACAATTTTGTATAGTATTCATTAATTATTGTAGAAAGAAACATTCACATACCGAAGGTAACGCACACTCCTTTAGTTTTTGTTTAAATTTCAATGATTAATATTAGATTAATTAAGTTTGAAGTATTGTAAAAGTTATTAGTTTTATAAACATAGTTTAATTAAACATTGACAAAGGAATTGATTATATATATATATATATATATATATATTGTTTTATAAAATGTGAAATTTATTATTCGTGTTATGATCACACAATTTACGATTATATAATTTTTTTATTGTCTTGATCAAAATCTCGATTTTAAGTACCTTTGTATCATCATTAAGATGTCATAGACCATGAGTTTTCTTTTCTGAAAAATTGAAAAAGAAAATAGTAGGCATTGAACACAACAAAAAGTTGAAGTGTTGTTGGAATAATGAACATGAGCACCAAAATATGTTATCGTCCATCCCTTTACTTTTGGTATAATTAGTCGTATAGTACCCGTTTGGAGCTAGGGTGTCAAATAGGTACCCGGTTTAAAAAAAATGTCAATTAATTGTATCTCAACTTTTGAAGAAGTGCTTCAATTAGGTCCCTTTCAGACATAGTTGACTAACTAACGTCGTTAGTTAACGTGCCACGTGTCAGTCTCTGGTTTTTTTGATTTTTTAAAATTTTTTTAAAATTTTTTAAAATTTTTTTAATTCTTTTTTTTAAATATTTTGAAAATAAAAATTAAAAATGCCACGTGTCAAGTCCCTGTGTATGACACGTGGCATTGTCAGTGTCACATGTCAGTATCACTATCAGATGCCATTGTGTTGATTTCGATTTAGTCCCCATATATTTTTTTTTGTTTCAATTTAGTACCTAAGTGTGTGTATGTGAGTCAATTTTATCCCAATTTTTTTTAATAATTAAAATCCATTTTTTTTTAAATTAAAAGTAATTAAGTATAAAAGTTTAACAAAAATTAAGTATTTAATATTTATATTAAAATTTAGTGGTAAAAGTCATTTTTAATAATAAAAAAAATTAGTATAACATTCAAACCAATGGAAATTTTGGTTTAAAATTAGTAAGAGACAATATTGTTCAATTTAAAAAAAAAATTAACAAAACATGAGTGCTTAATAAAAAAGTAATTAATAAAGTAATATGTTAAAAAGTCGTTTTTAATAAAAAATATTAGTATAACATTTATATAAATAATAAATTTGGTCTGAAATTGAGGGAAACAATATAAATATTAGTACTTAATTTTGTAAAAATATTTATACTTAATTATTTTTAATCTTATAAAAAATGGATTACAAAAATATTTTAATTATTAAAAAAAATTGGGACAAAATTGAATCAGATATACATACTTAGGTACTAAATTGAAACAAAAAGACATATATGGGGTCTAAATCAAAATCAACACAATGACATCTGATAATGACACTGCCATGTGGCACTGACAATGCCATGTGTCACACACAAGGACTTGACACGTGGCATTTTTTTTTCAAAAAATTTAAATTTTTTTTTAAAAAGTTAAAAAAAATTTAAAAAATTAAAAAAAACAAAAAGAATCAGAGACTGACACGTGGCATGTTGACTAACAATGTCAGTCAACTCTGTCTGAAAGGGACCTAATTAAAGCACTTTTCCAAAAGTTGTGATGCAATTGACACTTTTTTTAAACGGGTACTTATTTGACACCCTAGCCCCAAACTGGGTACTATACGACTAATTATACCCTTTACTTTTTTACAAAAGTATTATGATACTTTGATCAACTTTTTTTGATAAAATTTATTTTTCAACACATACCAATTTATTTTTTAAATTACATCAAATATTTCTTTCATCCACTAAAGTGATATCACGTGTGCATTGTCAAAAGTTTGTCAACAAAACTTTGTTAAAAGAAATATTTTCTTTTACAAAACTTGAACAAATTAAATTGAACAACATAGCTTTTTTCTTGAACTTTACAATTTAAAAAAAATGTTTGTAAGATTCAAAATTTGAAATTATATTTTTAATTAAAATGGGGGTGTACACATTATATACATTATTCTATAACGTACTGTCCAATAAATATACACTTCATAAATCATAATTGTTACGAAATAGAAAAGACAAAGCAATCATTTTGAAACAAACAGGGTGCAGAAAGAAATGATCGCGTTACAAAAAGTAAAAATTCATTCTTATGATTCCGTTTTCCTTTCCAGTTTCATGGGCTCTGGTCCATTGCGAAAATAGTATATATAAAAACAAAAATAAATTACTTATAAGAATAAAAACTAAAAAAATAAAAACCCTTACCATTACAGAGATTAGTTAAAATTTTCAAAACTTTTTTACTTTAATTAACTTGGTTTAGTGTAACTAACGTTTGTTTTTCATCAGGGTCTGAACCAACTCGAAGAAAAATTACTTATATTATATATATTTTGTAAGAGTCCATTAATATCATTTTTTTTTTAAAGTTATCACTCTAAACTTCGTTTTAGAATTACCCACATTGTATAATCCCATTAAGAAAATGTCACAGATTGTAACTCAGATGGAACACATTTCTTGTTGCTGTTAGACAATGGTCAACAATAGTGTACAATTGAAATTCACTTTGAATCAGATCCATACTTTTACCTTTATTATGGACTCCACATATATATAAACACTTTTATATAAAATATATTCGGAAATTGGTTCAAATTATATAAAATCGTTTTTATAAATCAACTGTGAGTTGAGTTAGGCTCATTTATTAAGAGTTTCATATTTATAATTTGTTATTTCATTTAGTTAATAACACAGTGATACTTGCAGATATTTTAAATAATATTTTATTTTCTAATAATATTAACCTTTTTCGCTGTATTATTTTTATTTTTCATTCTCTTTATGGATTTTACTTTATTTTTTATTCATCTTATCTCTCACAATTTCATTTTTTTTTTTGCTTTCCTTCTTTGATTGAAATAATAAAGGTGAGTGGGAATCTAAATGAAGGAACAAATTCATGAACTTATGAGCCGTCAGGTTAGACTGTATGAGACAATGATATAAATAAATCATAATAATGAACCATTCCATTCACTTCATAATTTTAAGGCAATTTGTTCTATAAAACTACCATTTTTGTATGTCTTGTGTTATGGGTTACACATATTCTCTTTATATATATATATATATACATATATATATATATATATATATATATATGTATATATATATATATATATATATATATATATATATATATATATATATTTATTTTGTTTTTACTTTTTTATTT
>Ga0214545_1000115_pt1 | contig 94148 bp, 45 predicted proteins | sample CNSS4metaG_FD_160064 | JGI IMG/M metagenome (GOLD analysis project Ga0214545, IMG submission 160064) | Root nodule microbial communities from cowpea collected in UCLA plant growth center, Los Angeles, California, USA - CNSS4 | ecosystem: Host-associated > Plants > Roots > Nodule | place: USA... | reverse complement strand
AAAAGAGTCTTTTGATGAAACTGGAGAAAAAGTCTCTTTAAAGTCAATCCCTTCTTTTTGAGTAAATCCCTTAGCTACAAGACGAGCCTTATACCTCTCCACATTACCATTAGAATCTCGTTTGGTCTTAAATAATCATTTACAACCAATGGGTTTCACACCTTCTGGTAATGGGACAAGTTCCCAAACCTTATTGTCTTGCATGGATTTATACTCTTTCATCATTGCTTCAATCCATTTTTTTCTGAATTAGGATCCTGTATGGCTTGACGGACGGTGATTGAATCATCTTCCATCACACCATTGTTAGGATCTTTATTTTCTTGGAGAAATACAACATAATCATCTGAAATGACACTTCTCTTTTCTCTCATGGATCTCCGCAAAGGTATTGGCTCATGAAGCATAGGTTGTTAAGGATCTTGAGTTTGTTCTTCACGAACAACCAAATCATCTTGAGTATGGGGTTCATCAGCAATGTTTTGTGGAGGTTCCGAACTTACTTCATCAAAAGTAATTGTTTGAATCGGTTCTGGAATTATTACCGATTCTTCCTCCAAAACAAATTTCCTAATCTGATTCTTCCCCCCAAACTCAATATCCTCAAAGAATGTAGTAGTCCCTGTCTCAAAAATTGTCTTTAATATGGGATCATAAAATTTATATCCCCTGGATCTCTCAGAATAACCAATAAAGTAACTACTTACTGTTCGGGAGTCCAATTTCTTTTCATTTGGCTTATAAGACCTTGCCTCAACTGGACAAACCCACACATGAAAATGCTTTAGACTAGGCTTTCGCCCAATCCAAAGCTCATAAGGTGTTTTAGTAGCTGCTTTAGTTGGTACTCTGTTCAGAATATAAGCTGTCGTCTTTAGTGCCTCTCCCCAGAGTGACTCTGGTAAGATGGAATGACAAATCATACTCCTTACCATATCCTTAAGAGTTCGGTTTCGTCTCTCGGCTACACCATTCATACTGGGTGATCTCGGCATGGTGTACTGTGGGACAATTCCACACTCCTCTAGGTACTTGGCAAAAGGTCCTGGACGCTGTTCACCTGATTCATCATATCTGCCATAGTACTCACCACCACGGTCAGATCTAACAGATTTAATTCTTTTGTTAAGTTGATTTTCAACTTCAGCTTTAAAAGATTTAAACACATCCAAAGACTGTGACTTTTCATGTATAAGAAATAAATATGCATATCTTGAGTAATCGTCTATGAATGATATAAAGTATTGTTGACCATTCCAAGAAGGTATAGGAAATGACCCACAAATATCCGTATGAATCAACTCTAAGACGTCTGAAGCTCTATATGCACTGAATCTCTTCGCTTTGGTCTGTTTGCCCTTAATGCATTCAACACAAACATCAAAGTTTGTGAAGTCAATGGACTCTAAGATTCCATTTCACACAAGTCGTTCAACTCTATTTTTAGAGATGTGACCTAAGTGCTTGTGCCATAATGCTCCTGATTGAGTATTGTCAATTTTACGTTTAGTACCATGAGATTCTGTATTGAGGGTTTCATTATAGGTGGTCACAGTATCAAGCAAATATAAATTATCATAAGTCAAACGTGAACCAGTTCCAACAATATTTGAATTAAAAGACAAACTGAATTTACTGTTTCCAAATGAACAAGAATAACCGGATTTGTCCAAATAAGAAACTGAAATTAAATTATGTCTAAATGACGGCACAACAAAAGTGTCTTTCAAATCCAAATAAAAACCAGTACATAACAATAATCTAAAATGCCCAATAGCCTCCACCTCCACCGATTTGCCATCTCCAACATATATTCATCTTTCAGAATCAGTTGGCTTTCGGTAGTTTAGACAACCCTTCATAGAAACACTTATGTTAGTAGTAGTACCTGAGTCTAATCACCAAGTGTTACTAGGTACTGACGCTAAATTGACCTCAGAACAAACCATAGCAAGACTATGCTTTAGACTTATGCTGTTGAGAACAATTTCCATGTTCCTTTTCCAGTCCTTAAAATTTGTTCCATTGAGGATCGGAACAGAATTCACATTGGCAGATACAGAAGCAACTGAATATATATATATATATATATATATATATATATATATATATATATATATAAAACAAGAGTAATAACTTATTATGCCCACATAATAAAATAAATCATTATAAAAATATTCAAATAATGGTTTAACCCATCCCAAAACACCCAATGCACCATTAATATCAAGTCTTTGGACAGTAATATCAACTGCTAGAGGTACCTGGTTGTAATGATCAAACACTGATAATAAAGCACGTCCAACAACAAACTAATCTTTGGATTAATTTATCATCGACAAAGCAAATCCTTATAATTATCATATGTTTATCATCACAAGTGTGTATGCAATCCGGCCAAATATTAATCTTCCTTTGGGCCGATCAATACTCGCATGAACATACATAAACACCAACATTTAACATTTTTTCACGAACTATCTACTCAAGAGAGGTCACTTTGGTGACTTCTTAATTCAATTAATTCATTTAAAATATTAAACAAAACCAAAATTTGATTATATATTTATTCCAAAACCAAATATATTTATTTTATATATTAAACAACCAGAAATATATAAAATAAATAAAATTATTTATATTCTAAAATATAAATTCTTATGTTCAAATGTCTTGAACCCAAAATTCAAAATTAATTAAAATAATTTACTTCAATTAGGGTTTTAAGAAACCCTAGGATTCTCAATTTGGGGTTTTTCTCCCAAAAATAAAATTGGGATTAAGGGTTTCAGAATTAGGGATTTAGGGTTCTGAATAGAAATTAATTAAATTAACCAAAGACAAACATGAATCAAGTATGGGTGGCTCTGATACCACATGTAAGCATAAACGCAGAATATGATCCTATTATTGATTCTGACAATCAATCATAAACAATATCTCATACTTATACTGATAATCATGTTGTAAATAGTAAACGGAAGCGTACTTGAATTGGTCATAATGATAATATTAGAGCACTCCTATATGCACAGTGATCTTCCTCCTATAAAGCACTTTGATTTCCCCTTTGGTTTGATCTTCCTCCTGTAGAGCACCTTTATTTCCCTTTGGTTTTCTCTCTTGATGGGGATAGGGAGAAAGGAACAGGAAGAGTGCGTTATGACTCTCTGTGTGTGCTCTCAGAAGGGGACCACGACCATTTATAAACTAAATTACTTAAGTTTTAGTATTTCTAATTTGGCCCCTCATCAAATTAGAAATTACTAACTGGTCTCTACACAATATTTATTTTCATGACATATGCCTTTAGCCAAATCTTTAAATTAGTCAGATCACTTTATTATTTGGCTTTATAAATAATGGCCCTAACACATTTAATTATATATCATATATATGCATGACCAAAAATTGCTAACATGGAAGAGAACAGATGAGGAATGAGAGCAAAAATAATTGGTTTGTGTCTAGCTTTCATTTGTTATTTAAGAACAAAAAGAGAATAGATGATAGTAAGAGATGAATAGAATTTGTGAGAAAATCAAAAGAAAATAAAAAAAATATCTTAATAAATATTTTTATACTTTATTGTATTTGATTTTATGTTTTATTATTTATTTACATTAAATATTGTACTTTATAAAAGAAAGAAAGAAACATAACATACAATTTCAAAAATTTCAAAAAAAAAATTATAAAATTCTAATATATATACATATAATTTTAAAAAATTTAGGGGGCCATGGCCTCCTCCCGTCCCTTTATAGATCTACCTCTGACTCCTTGGACACTAAGTAGTGTTTTCAAGTGTGAAGGGCTCCCACCAAAGTGTACAACTCTTAATCATAAATAGGGTAGTTAGGGAGACACCATGAAGTTTTTCACTAAATTAAACAATGTGACGGTCTCCTTGCAACAACACAACATCTATGCCTACACCAAATGCATCACATTCTAACTCAAAGGGTTTTTTTTTTTTCAAGCTGCTGAAAAGCAAGCTCTTCTTTTTCTTTCCAACAAAATGTGACATCTTTTTCACCAACTCATTAAGATGATACAAGAGAAGATAGACACAAATTTTCTATAAAAACTTGTCAAACATGAAAACTCCTAATTTCTTCCATATTTTGTAAAGTTGGTCATTCTTGAACGACTTTAATTTTCTCGGGGTCCATATGAATTCCATTTTTATTGACTACAAGACCTAAAAAAACTACACTATTTACACAAAAAGTGCACTAAATTTTTTTTTTTTCTTTTATATATATATATATATATATATATATATATATATATATATATATATATATATACTTTAAATTTAAAATTGGAGGTTTATTTCCATACATATATCTTCAAGAAAAATATTTCGTGTGGTGTCTAAAACTCTACATTGGTTTACAAATGAACAAAAACCAAGTTTTGAATGTCCTTTTTATCTATTTCTTCATTCCTAGGGACACATGAGGAGTTTGACGAAGTACAAACAAACTGTGTTTTATGTAACATGTTGGTGGTAGCCACGAAAGTAAAAGAAATGAAAAGAAGAGCATAAGGAAGCAAATGGTACACACCCTATTATATCAATCAAAAGGGTATGTGACCAAATGCGCACACCCTATCATATCAACCTAAAGCACACAAGGTGGAGTTTCCAACATGGTAACATTAAATTAATTCTCACCATGAACTTCCATTTTTTTTTTCAAACACATGCTCCAAAGTAATTTGTCTCTCTATCAACATGGCCAACAAAGGAATCCATGATAGCTGTAGCAAAATATGAGTGTCTCCTATGAAAGTGATGATGAGACGTGATATCAACCATAGACTTAGGTTATCATTAACTAGGCAAGTAAAACATTAACAAAATCTCACCAATGAAATGGTTTAATCATTATCTTACATTGTACACTATTGTTTTGGAACCATTACGAGATATTCCATGAAAATTTGTGTAATACTTTTCTATGTAAAACTTTAGGAGTGGCTAGTTAAGACAAAAAGTCTTTGAACAAAAAAACATATATTAATTCGGTTTACCATCTAAAAAATATTGAAAAGTGAAGTTTGATATCCATTTTAGTTCATTAAATGGTGTAGTCAATAATAAATATGTTTTGATCCCTTAACTTTCAGTGAATTTTGGAATTAGTTCATTTTAAAATTTTGGATCAATTTGGTCCTTCATCTTTCGAAATACATAAATTTATTTTTTTTAATCAAATTTTATTAAATTTATTTTACATTTCAAGCGCGTTTTATAATAGTATTTGACTTAATATTAAAACAAAAATGTGTCAAACAGTATAAACAACTCAAATACAATCTTGAAATGCGTACGAAACATCAAATAAACTTAACAAAGTTTGATTAAAAAGATTAAATTTACGTATTTCGAAAGATGAAGGACTAAATTGGTTTAAAGTTTCGAAATGAACTAATTCCAAAATTCACTGAAAGTTCAGGGACAAAAACATATTTAACCCTAAAATCTTTAATATACTAATCATATATTACCATCTAAAAAATATTGAAAAGTGAAGTTTGATATCCATTTTAGTTCATCGAATGTGTAGTCAATAAAATCTTTAATATACTAATCATAACTAATCAAACTTGAACGAGTTTAGCAATTATATTTCACGATATTATATATATTTAAATGTTTTAATAAAAGAATCGTGAAAGATTTTGAAGAAAAAATATATCAAATATTGGCCTACTAAATTACAAAATTTATAATACAAAACTTAATTATTTCAATCAAAACTATCCGACATGGTTATATTTAAAAACAAAATATGAATTTTACTACTTGACAAATCAAAGTTGGATTTCCCAAAAGAGTGAAACTTCATTTAGTGTTATTAGAATGTACATTTGTCTTTAACAAAATCATCTTCAGAAGATTGTATGTGTCTATCGGTTAAAACATTTTATAGTCCAACAGTTAAGTAATTTCCGAAATCTTCAAAAATAAAAATGATCAATAATTGTTTAACGATAAGCCACATTTTTTGTGTTTTAGAACTGTTTTTTTTTTTTTACATCTTAGTGGATTTTTATTATATTTTAATGAGTATAACTCACTTTTTGTTTTTAATTTGAAAATATCCCCGTTTATCAAATATTTAAAAGCATCCAAAAAAAAAGGACAAAATATGAACACAACCTTTCTAAAACAATAGCATGTCTCTATTGAATCAGCACTACCCTAAATTTGAAGTACAGGAGCAACACAATCATACCCCAAAAATCACATAATGTTGTGCTAAGTACACCATTGTCTAAACCCATTTTTATTTCTATTTTAAGCCATCTATGAAACAAACTTTATCATCTAGAGTCTTACATTTGGTATATTTTTCGGTACCTTTTAGAGGAGAAAAGTGATGAATCCTAGTAAATAATTGGAGCCAAATAATTGTAACTTTTCGTTGTACACTCATATATTAACTCGTATATTAAAGGATTAAATATGTTTTTAATCTTTCAAATTTCAATAAAATTTGGAATTAGTTTTTTATCGAAATTTTAGATCAATTTAGTCATTCATCTTTATAAATGCGTGAATTTAGTCTTTATGAAAATATTTGAGTTAGCATTGAAGCGAAAATAGGTCGAACGATGTAAACAATTTAAATACTATCATAAATACGCTTGAAATATCAAATAAATTGAATAAAATCTGAATAAAAAAACTAGATTCACATATTTATAAAGATGAAAGACTAAATTAGTTAAAAATTCGAAAAGAAACTAATTTTAAATTTTATTAAATTTGAAGAAATAAAAAACATGTTTCATCCTATATTAAACAACACAGAGGTACGCATTTCACAAACAAACTCAATTATATTATAATTTTATATGATATTATCAAAGTTTTAGAAATTTTATCACGTCCACAATATATTGCCGCATTCACATCACATCAATAAAGCATTGGAAAGAACTCTTTTATAAACATGATAGGTTATAAATATGTCTATTTATAAAGATTTTGTTTTATAATATGAAGAATATAATTGAAATACATTGATGTATTCTATAAACTAATAATGGATTGGTATATATAGTGAAAAGTTAGGAAAACTCTTGAAAAGACTACCTAGCTAGCTTGTCACATTAAATTCAAGATAAAATATGATTAATTCCTATAGAGTATTATCCAACTAGAGGCCATCGTGACCACCTGAGAAAAAGGTCCATCATAGTCAAATTTCAACATTATTATAATGTCATAGGATTACTAGCCATCTACACTCTAGTGTGCACCACTCTTACCCCTTTATGTTCTTTCACACAGTTTTCCAATTTTTTTTTTTTAATTTTAAATGACAATGAACTGTATAAAAGAAGCAACGTAAAAGAAAACAGAAAATGGGATTTAAAAATAATGGATTAAAGAATGTTTTTAGTTTTTAGTTTATGAACTTTGATTTAAAATTGTAATTTGTCTATATTTAAAATTTTAATATATTTTGGTTCTTAAATTTTAAAAATGAATAAATATATTCATTTTAACCTAATTACGTTAATTTTTTTTATGTGTCGAACACACTTCTTAGCAGATATTGAAACGAGAATATGTCAAACAGTGTAAACAATTTCAATACTAGCATGAAATGCGTTTGACACGTAAAATGCGTTTGACACGTAAAAGAAATTAACATAATTGAGGTTAAAAAAACTATAATTATTCATTTTTTAAGTTTAGGAACCAAATGTATTGATGTTTTGGATAGGGATGAATTTCAATTTTGAATGTTCAAAACTAAAAACATACTTAACCCAAAAATTATTATGTTACTGTGAATATTTACAAAATTTTTGATAGGTGGACTTTCTACTAAGATTAAGAGAGAAAATGAAAACTTAACACATTGATTTTGATTTATATGATTTGTTTTTCACAAAATATGAGTAGTTCTATTTTATTTTATCATAACACAAATGATCAATTTTAGTGACAAAAACTATGTTTAGTGATCAATTTATTAGAAACCAAATTATTTGATAGTCAAAGTTTTGGTACTTAATGTTAGTGACCAATTTAAATATTAATTAGAAACTATTTTAGTCACAAATTTAAAAATCAATAATAATTTTTTATTAATAATAAAAATTATTTTAATTACCAATAATTTTTAATATATAAATTAGTATCTAAATTGATTCTTATAATAATTATTTATTTTTAGTCATTAAAATTTGTTATTATTTAAAAGTTTTTGTAGTATATCTTGTTCAAAGATATACGTTGAGCCACAAAAATAATGATAAAAAAAAACAAAAATGGGGTAAAGTGTGAAATTAAAATTAAAAGTATCCGATGAACCCAAAATCCTGCACCCTAACTCCAGTCGTTAACTTAAACAAAATTGTATCAAACATTTCAATAAAATGTTTACAAAGCAAGTCGTATTAGAACTCCAAAGGGTTGATTACAAGGTTCTAACCATGCATGGCCATAGAAAACAAAAACAATATTTTCCTATTGGATACTAAAATGTCTTTTTTAATTTAATAAAATAATGTCTGAAACCAATTAATGCATGGTACCATAAGTTTTTGGGTTAACAAATATCAAGAGAGATAATTGTTGACACACTCTTCCTCTAATGAAGTAAGCTAGTTTTCCGAAATGGCCAACACATAAAAATGGCAACAATGAGTTGTATTCATGGAAGTAATAATGAGCTTCTAATTCCTCATATTGTTTTTGTGATAAACATGTAAATGTCTCCCTTTTTCCAAACCATGCATAACCTCATTTTAGTAAGTCTCTTACACATATGATGCACAAACAAGTTTTGTTTGGAATGGACATCACTTCTCTTCATCAAACCAAAGTGCACACCACCTAGCTTTTCTTTTGGGGAATATTATGATACGGAATTTCCCCTATACCAATTACAACATTTCTTCATTAACATTTTTAAAATACACTATAAATTATAAATTAGTTTTTATAGTTTTAATTCTTTTTGTTTTGGGTTAAATATGTTTTTGGTCCCTCAAGTTTTAGTAAATTTTGGAGTTAGTTCCTCTTCGAAACTTTATATCAATTTAGTCATTCATCTTTAGAAATGTATGGATTTAGTCATTTTTACCAAATTTTGTTAAGTTTATTTGACATTTTAAACGCATGTTATGATAATATTTGATTTAACATTGAAGCGAAAATGTGCCAAACGGTGTAAACAATTCAAATACCATCATAAAATGCGTTTGAAACGTCAGATAAACTTAATAAAATTTGGTTAAAATGACTAAATTCATGTATTTTTAAAGATGAAGGACTAAATTGGTCAAAAGTTTTGAAGAGGGACTAATTCTAAATTTCACTGAAACTTGAAGAACCAAAAACATATTTAACCCTTTAAAGAAACTCATATAAATTTTTATTTTTAGAAAGAATGCATTTATCTTTTATTCTTATTTTTATTTTTTCTATATTTATTTATAAATTTATTAATTAACAGCTTGTAAGTGTCACATGTAAGTTTCATATGTTAAAAAATATTACATATAAGTTTCATATGTTAAAAAAGATTACATATGACATTTATAAGTTAGACATAAAAATTTATGCCTATGGTATTAAAAAATCAAATACCAACTTGTAACATATGTTGAAAGCATAAACCGTCAACAGTAGGTTAAATTATCTATTTATTACAAATAGTTAATCTATCTATTTGGTTTTAGTTTATCTTATCACTAGTATGCTAGAATTATTTGTTTTTATTTACCTTTAGCCAGTTGAGAGTTAGTGTTTGCTCCATTATTTAAGAAAGAAAAAGTTCAAACTTCATAATTTACAATATTAACTCAAGTTTACAAATTTAATAGAAGAATCTAAAAAATATTAATAACCTAGCTTAGTTTTGAATATAAATTTTCTTATTAAAGAAATTGATTTCATAAAATAAACTAAAAGTAAAACACATTTAATTTGAAAAAAACTGAAACTTATAATTAAGTTGTCGCTAATTATATTGATTAACTAATTTTCCTAACATTAAACACCCTTCTAAGTGGTAAAAGTAATAATTATTTTAAGAAAATATAAACACTAACTTTGTGTTCCCTATCAATCAATAATATTCATCAAGTTGGTGGATGAAACGAGAAAAATCATAATCTATTAAGTTAGCATATTGAATCACTTAGTGTGTCCTATTAATTTCTGGTGAGCTTTACAAGTCGAATATTCATACCCAAATTCGCATTGTCATAATAAAATATATATATATATATATATATATATATATATATATATATATATATATATATATATATATATTCCTTGCCAAATTCATTGTCATTATCTTTGCACAACTTGTGTTAAGAGTGGTATAAGTTTAAAAATATCTCTTTTCTCTCTATATTCATATACTTTATAAACTAAATTATATTAATATAATTTGTTCTGGTATTTTCAACAATAATCTCTTATCACATAAAGTTGAGGTTAAACGCAGTGGAGGATGTTTTGAGGACAGGGACCATGGCCCCCAATTTTTCTTTTAGTCTTTTATATTATATGTAATTTAGGAATTTTTAATGTTTTTCAAAAAAAATTAAATTATATGTAATTTATATTAAAAACTGATGATTATTAAATTAGGTATTTTTTTAAAATTTTTTATAAAGTATAACATTTAATAATAATAAATGATAAAACATAAAATTAAATATAATAAAAAATAAAAATATTTATTAAGATACATATTTTTTTTATTGTCTTTTTGAGTTTTTTTTACATATTAGATTCATGGGTCTTATGTTTATTTTTTATGAATATAGAAGTAAAAGTAATGTACGATGTGTTTTTTCATAATCGGTTTTTAATTATGACTTCATTATCATAAATTTTTTTTGAGAACTCTCATTTTTTATTAGATTGTGATAACTTATTTTTTTATTTTAATCTGTTTTAGGAACTCTCAATTTTTACTAGATTTCTGATAAATATTGATGAAGAATAAGATAATAGATTCATTGTTTTAAAGTGATAAAAGGAAAGCTACATGTGAAGATGAAAACAAGACTAATTCAATTTTTTACATATTCTGAGGTATAATACTAATGATCATATTATTCAATTAGAGGATCATTTTCTTAAAGTTTAACAAATTACATGAGAAATTTCGTATTAATTCTTAAGAAAAGTTTTCATATTTATATTTAAAAAAATAGCTGAAAATTTTAGTTTTGATTTAATTATTGATGATTTCAAGAATTTGAAAAAATAATACTTTATATATGTGTGATTTGTTTTGTAGCTACGGTTATACTAAATTATATATTAATTTTTATTGTATTAGTTACAATAACTAAAAATATAAATTTTGAGTATATTTTTGGCTCCCCAATATTATTAGGCAAGATTCACTAAACGAAGTTTAAATATTCGCTCCCTCCAACCTTTGAGATGTCTTTTAAAGATAAATATTGATGGAACTTCATACTCTAAACCGGATAATACCTTAAAAAACGGTCTTTGATATAAGGATGTTATTGGACCAACAATCGGAACTTAAACTATTTTGTTTTAATAAATGGTCTAATAATTAGTATTAATTATGTGATTTATAATTTTATTCATATATCTATCTATGTTTGGACAAAAATGGAAAAATTAATCAAAGTAGCTCATTTTTTTGGTCAGACGCCTTATAAAGAGAGGCAAAAACATTTGTAAAACATTAAATAAAGATTCACATCCATTGTCGTGATTTCCACCCAACTGATAATGTCATGAACCAGACAACATGAAATTAACCTAAATAGAAAAAAACCAAATGCATACAAAAAACTGGAAACAAGTGATAGGGTGAAAGTGAAGTAATGCAATACAAGTGTCAATGTTGGACACTTCTTTTCTTCTAATTATTTACAATTTCTTTTTTGTTTAGACAAAATTAAGTGCTCTTACACATGCCTCACTTAGCACTCGCATCCCATCCATATATTATTCACTTTATTATAATCACATAGCTTCTTCTTCTTCTAAGATATTTACTGGTTAATTATACATTATACGTCCTATCCCAAGTTGAGAAAGATATTTCTTTTTTACAATTTTTTTAGACTCTTCATCTACTCATTCGCAGAGGGTCAATATATTAAGATTTTCAATGTTTTTTTTTATCAGAAAAATAAATGTTATTAAATGAGACAATTGAGTTGTCCAACCCTAATACGAAAGTTATCAACAAAAAGAAAAAAACTCTATCAAACATAACCTCTAGAATAACAACAATGGGACAAAGAATTGGGAACAAGCATTAAATGAGCAGAAAAACCTCATGTTGATTACTCTTAGAAAAAAAATTCTTATATATGAAGTTCCAAAAGGTTAACTTTATTGTCAATACAATTTTTTTTGTTTTTATCTCTCCCACATTATGCTTTAGTTGCACCATAAACTACCTCACTTATTTGAGAGCATTATATTCTTTCAAAAGTATTCCGTTCTACTATAGACTTGCAAAAGAATTATAGTTAAGAATTACACAACCATACAATACACTCTTTTTTTCTAGAAAATTTATTGTGTTTAAAAGTTTCACATTGAATATAATAAAAAATTTGGATAATATATAAAGAAGAAGACTCGTAAATCTATTATTTTAAAATTTTAGATTGAAAGTATTGTTAATCATTTATGTTAGTTTGACTCAGGTTTTATTATTGTTAAATCTTTCAATTTCTTTAAAAAACTCATAAATGATATTAAACAAATAAACAAGTGATATCTTATAAAATATTGGATGAAAAGTGATGTCAATCATTTAAGTGAATTTGACTTAAGTTTTATTGTTGTTGAATCTTCTTGTTCTTGACTGATGTTCTTGAAACACTTATCAGTAATATTTGATTTTGATGAACAAAATACAATATGATCTTTATATTTAATTTTATATTTAAGCGTAAATTTTGAATTAAAGATAATACGAGTTTAAAACATTTATTTTATATATATATATATACATACATATATATATATATATATATTATCATGTTCATAATTTAGATACAACCTAACTAAACACCTCCCAAAAAGATAAAGACCTACACAAAAACGTACATAGATAAAAACTCATCACAAGACAACCACCACATATATAAACAAGTGATATTTACAATAGTCATATTTATTGTGTACACCTTAATTAATAATATTTTTTTTCTTTCCATGTTTAGATAAATTTAGTGCTAATATACAATGTCTCACATAGCAACCATGCATGTAAGAGCTTCACCATTTGTCAGAGTTTTAAGAATGAGCACTTGGTATGAATATACCTACCATATTTGCATTATTTACTGTTTTTCTCAAACCTACTTTACTTAATTAGATTGCCAAATCAATTACTGCATATATTTTACTCATGGGACGGTTTTGAGATAATGCACGTACTATCTTCCCACATTATTATATTTATATTTACTACCTAATTTTAACTATAATATATAAATTATCATGGTAGGATATAGTTAATTACACACAGTTTTATCTTTTCATTCTACTTGCATCTTAAAGTTGAGATTTATTTGTTAAAATAATCACGTGCCCTAATGTCTATACTTTCCAACCCACTAAGGAGAATTGAAGATATCAACCTTTCACTATATTATAATTTAATGTACCAATCTTTTATTCAAGCCACGATTCACGAAGACACACTTCACAATATATAATGTGTTAGTCCAGCTATATTCAATCACAATAAGGAAGTTAAAATTAGATAAAATACATTTGACTTATTCAAATGCTCAAAATTAAAAATTACTATATTTATTTTTGTGTTTTAATTTCTTTTTTATCTAATACAAATGCATCGTATTTTGGAATTGTAAAACAGTCAAAATAAACCAAAAAAACCCACAAAATAGAAAAAAAAGTAGAGAGTTTTGTTGAGGGTGTGTTATGCAATAAAAAGATAATATCTACGATGCACCGATACTTCAATTTGGGTCATGTATCTGTATCTAACACGTATCGTGTCTGATACTTTGCCGATACTTATCAGTGAAGTATTTAATTTATAAAGTTGTAGTACAATAGAATAAAATCTTTGAATAGGGACCAATTTTAGTGAAAAAATAATTTGTTACTATATAGTGACCAAATCACTATAAGAAAAATTGATATTATTGACGGTCAAAATCTGTCGGTAATGGTCAAAATCCGTCGCTAAATCAACATTACCGATAAATTATCGACGGTCAAAACTTCGTCAGTAAAATGCTTGTCGGTAAATTTTTACCGACGGAAATCATGTTCCGTCGGTAATTACCGACAAAAAAATCCGTCGGTAATAGTTAAAAAAATTATAATTGATCTCTAAATTGATGATTAAAAATAGTTTCAATTATGAAATTAGTCACCATTAGCTACCAGATTTTGGCTACCAAAATAATTAGTCTCTAATTAGGAAATTTAGATCCACACATTAAGAATAATATATATTTATTTGTTTGTAAGAATTATTGTACATTTTTCAATATTCATATATCATGTATCACGAATCGTATCCTATTATTTTTAAAATAAATGTATCGATGTATCGGATATGTGTCATATCTGATACACGTATCGTATTTGTGCATCATGGGGTAATATATAACTAATTGGGAGTTCTTTCATAATAATCATTTATCAATAATGAATTCTATTGTTTCTTCCTATTTCTCTTCCATTTCTTCGCAAGTGTTGTAGGATGCATTTGACCCATTCAAATGCTCAAAATTAGGAATAGCTATATTTATTTTGTAGTTTTAATTCTTTTTAATCTAATATAAATTTGGAATTGTAAAATAAAAAATAATCAGAAAAATACACACACAAAAAAAAACTACAATTAAAGAAAAGTAGAAAGGGTTTTTATTAGGTGTGTGTTATGCAATAAGGATAATGTGTAATTAATTAAGAGTTCTTTAACCCTCATTTATCAATATTGATGGATTCAATTATTTCTACTGATTTCTCTATTTTTTTTTCTTTTATTTCTCCAACATAATGAATATATTTAATTTCTTTATATTATGTATATCATATTTATTCACTTTATCAGTAAGTTGTTTGTCCAAATAATATTGGTTTCAATTATCAAGAGTTTAAATTTTGTGATGAAAAAAGTATGATTTAGAACAACAAGGTTTAAAGTTCTACTTATGTTATGTAGACAATAATTTATCTGCTGATAAAAAATTGTAGACAATAATTTGATTTGTTATTAATAAATTTAAATATTAGTTTTAATATTGATATTATGTTCATTTGATTACGTTCATCAAAAATACTTATTTCTCTCTCATTTTACTAGTATAATCAATTTGTCATACTCAATTATATTATTTATTATGGATAAATATATTTGTATTTCTACTCATTTTATCTTTTTGAATTCAGATATTCTCTTCATTCTTTTGTTTTGTGTCTTTATTGTACTTTTAAATACACACATTTTAATACTTTAAATTATATTAAAGACTTTTTTCAATATATAATTAAAAATAAATATATTTTAAAAATACAAAAAAAGATTACAAAAAAAATTCAGCGGAGTCTTTAAGCTTTTGTTTTGTTTTCATGAACAATTACAATTTCCTTTCCTACATTGTTTCAAACCAAGTTTGCAAATGACTAGGTTAATAATTTAATAAAAGGTTAATCATGGATAATATATATTGACTGATACTCAAAGTAGTTGTTATTAACTTTGTTGATAAACAATTTCATATGAATAATATTTTTGATCACTTATTCAAATTTTCAAGTTTTAATTTACTCTTCTTTTTTTTCTTTTTTTTGCATTGTTCAAGCTTAAACCTTTCTTTGAGTATTAAAGTGAGTACAAGTTGTATGTAATGTTGGAGAATAATGTATATATAGTTCTTGCCATTAAAATGTGAAAATAGAATCATCGATGAGTCTCTATCATGGTATATAAGGTGATATGAAATAAAAGGATTCTCGTGGTTCAGAAGTTCAGAAATAAAGTACATTTCAAATTTGTTTTGGTTTTTCTTTGTTCGTTGGTTTGTCTATGAAGCTGACATTTTACGTCTTTAATCCGAGGAAGAAAGCTCAACATTAAAAGCATGAAATTCATATTTTGTTCCTAGTAGCATTAACTTTACCAAAATGCTAATACAAGTTAAATTGTTTTAATATATTTTGATGATATGAGTTTTTATATTAATTTTTTCTAATATCTTTTAGTTTTTACCAACAATTTCTACTTACTATGCTGGATAAGTTTAAGTCTCAACATAAAAATGAAAAAGTTAAATGTACACTGTTAAAAAAATTTATATTTTTTTGTAAATTTTGTTTTGAATTTTTTCTTTTTAGGAAATACTTATAAATTTAGTTATAAAAAAAATATTGCAGGAAATTGCTGTCAATTTTTTGCAAAATATTTTTTATAAAACACTTTTCACAACAAATTTTGAATGAAATACTTACAAATTTTATAATTTTGAAAGAAATAATTATCCACGAAAGAATTACCTGTCAATTAAGATTCTTAGAAAAATAGTAGAAAAGTTTTTTCTTGCAAATTTTTTAACAAATTTATAAGAAAAATTTCATGTAATATAAGAATTTTTAGTAGTGATATTATAAAATTAAAAATTTATAAATTTATTGTTTTAAAATTTTAAATTAAAAATAGTGTCAAGTTAAATCCATATCTCACTATTATTTTTAGTAAAAAAAAATTCCAAACTATATATCGTTTTATAATATTATTAAAAATTTCATTGTTAAAAAGGTTAAGTTAAGGCATGAGAGCAAAGTTGACAACTAATAGTTCACATGGAATTTTCTTTTTGGTACAATTGATGTAACTTTAATATTATTTTTCATGATTATTGTACTCTTGGTGGATGTTTCTCCATGGGGAATCTTCAATAAAGAAAGTGAAGAGGAAGTGTCAAATTAGAGGTTAAAGCAAAAAAATTCATGGAATTTAGCTAAAAGTAATTCAGAAAATACATAGAAGAGTTTTTGAAGCCACAAGTAGCTATGGAGCTCAAATTATGTGTACTCACAAGTGTGGTCTTGTCATTGCTTTAACAATTTTCAATCTTTTCAGGATACAAACTAGATAAAAAAATTATTTTTGTACATATATTATTTTCATATTTATTGATGTTATAATAAGTTAATGTACACTCTTTTTAAATCATGTTAAAAAGGGTAATATAAAATTATTTTACATAATGTTGTTCTTATACTAGTATTAAAGAGTCTCACTTTTATATATATATATATATATATATATATATATATATATATATATATATATATATATATATATATATATATGTTTGGTTGTTTTTTTTAGTCAACACATAAATAATTTTTATTTTTGTGATTTTGGTTTCTATTTGTATTGTATTAAAATTTATTTAGATTTTAGTTAGAATTATAATTTAGTTTTGACTCAAAAATAAAAATAAAAAATTGTGTTTTTTTTTAATTAAGTGAGCCCGTGAGCCAATCCGTTTAACTCACCAACCCGTGATGAACCGTGTTGGGTTGGATCACTAAGTGATCAATCCTTGATGAGTTGAGCCGGATCAGACCGGATTATCGTTTTGACAGCTCTATTCACTCACTTCTATATATAACTGTCAATAATATATTTAACTCTTAATTAACTCTAAGGGAGTATTGAGTAAAATATGGTAAAATTTTAATAATAAAAAAACAATAAATAAAAATAAGAATGGTGAAAATATAAAATAGTCATAATTTAATGTAAAATTGTAAAAATTAAGTCAAGTGAGATGTATATCAATTTAACTTGAAAAATCATCAACACATATCCTAATAAAATATCTATCAAAACTTATCTTAATCTCGTTTATTGCGACTTATTTTTCATTAACAATGAAGAATTAATAAAATGTAATATGTATTTGAGATATTTCAATCTTTTTACACATATGCAAATATACATCTTATATTTCAATCCTCCTATTATGTTTTCAGATGCATCATCATATGGAAAGCCTATTTAATGAACCTTTATACTTATTCTGAAAGTTTATATATATATATATATATATATATATATATATATATATATATATATATATATATATTATCCTGAATTTGTAAGAACTTTAACCACAAAAAAATGACAATTCATTATTTTAAAAAAAGTAAAATCCTATATAATCAATTTAAAAAATGTATGATTGAAGATTAAAGTAAAAGAATTTTTAGTTGACGAACTTATTTGATGAATTCCAAATAGATGAATGACCAATTGAATAATTTAAGCTACCTAACAATATTTGGATTATAAATAACTTAATATGACCATCATTTAAAAGTTAGTAATTTAAATGATAAAGTGGTGTCACGTGCGGAAATGCAAGTACGTGTGAGCTAGTACCACATTTAATTATAAGTTATGGATCTAAGATTTAATTAAAAGAATTTGATTGGCTCCAAAAAATTATCATGTGCCTCAAATTCAATTACTTTTTGAAAATGATGCACTTTTATTTATTTTATAAGACTTTTGTTTAATTGGTTAGAAATTTGGACCCATTATTAAGTTTAGGTTAAAAGTTCAGTTTGACATTGGATAAACTATAATGAGAGAAATAATTACATTATTTATACTCAAGACTTTCCATAATGTTAGTTTTTTCTTCCAGCAATAAATAATGTATAGAAATATACACGAGTTGTATTGAATCATGTTTGTAAACTCATAACTCAACTCCATTTAAAAAAAGAAGAAGTTAGTTTTCTGCATTTTTTTAATACTTAATCCAATTCAATCCATTTGATCATTATAGAATTGGGTTATTTTTTGACAAATATTATCTTTTAATTTGAATTTTTCAATTTTTTTTGTTAATTTTTTTAAAATAATGTTTTTAAAAATAGACTAATATAATTTTTTTTAAGTACAAATAAAAAAATTATTGCTAAAACTTATTTATTAAAATAAAATAAATTGAAATTAACACATAACTAAATTATTATAAAATAACTATTTTCTTTTAATAAATTTGGTTGAGTAGGGTTGAATTCTCATATTAAACATACATAATCTCTGATTCAATATATACAAACATATTTGTATTAGTGTTAGGTGTTTGGGTCAAAAGTAGATGAGTAATAATTATTGCGTTTTAAGTCAAAAAGGTTATATCTAAATCTAAATATATAACTAAAATAATGTTATTCATTATTTGTTTAAATCATTATCTTTTTAAAATATAAATTTCAACTTTTTCAACTTTCTTTTTATATTTTTTTTGTTTTGAAGTCCTAAAAAAGTAATATAATTAAGACAGGTCTTATTTATCTGAATAAAATTTTGACTAAAGTTAATTTTTTATTTTCTTTGGCTTCTTCGAAGTTGTCAATATCTATAATCAGTTAGGAAAAAATTGAATTTTTGTTAGTTTAAATTTATGATTGTATGTTTATTTGTTATGTTTGACTTTTTAAAAATAATCTACGCAATTGAGTATCTTCATCTTGTTTTCTTACTGAAGAGTAGACTTTTTAAATAATAAATTTATTGTTGACTAAGTAAAAGTAACATTTATTTAAATTAGGCAATCAGAGTAGAAAAAGAAATAGGAAAGTTAAATTGTAATAATAATCAATTATATGCATTTTCCGAACAAAATATAAACATTATAAAATGATTTAAATTTCTCTCAACAAAATTACTTTTTGTTTAAAATTTGAAGCATCCAAAAGTTTATGACAATATTTTTTTAAATAGAATATATTACATTATATTATTTCTTGATAATTTATTTTTTTTGTTAAGATATTATATCATCAACTATTTAAAATAATAAAAAATTAATTATAAATAAAAATTATTTTTTTAAAAAATTAGATAGTCTATCGTGAGAGGAGTTGCATCGCGTGCTTATCTCAAACACCATATATTTCAAGTTCCCTGTAAATACTGGCATTGACGAATCAAAATTCAAGAAAATGAAAACTTAAAGTAAAAAGAAAAAGAAAAAAAGAAAGAAAGAGAGGTAATGTAGGAGAATAAAAAAGTAAAGAAATTGTACGGAAATGAAAAAGAAAACTATTACTAAAATTTCAGCACATGATTGCAATAACTAAAGTAAAGTGAGGAAGTAAAATATATATTATTATATGTATTTATTTGTTATCTTCTTTTGTAAATAACTATTTGTATTTTTAGCTTTTCTTAGTTTTATGCAAATAAAGATTTCATTTTGAGGATTTATATAAGTAGATATTATTGAGGACAAAATAATCTTGTGTTATTTAGTAAATATGATGAAATTCATTTATCATAACTAGTTATTACAAATATAATTTGAATTTTTTACATGAATATAAAATTAAAATAAATTGAAATATATTAATAAACATTGTAAAGGTAATATGTATAAATGTATTATTTATTACTATTATCTGATTATTTTATGATATTTTAACATTTTTAAGAATATACGTTTATAAATGTTATGTGAGAAGTTAATAGTTATTAGGGATGTATTAATGTATTGATGATATAAAGTATGAGTATTGGGGGATTCCATTATCTAACACTAAAAAAAATATTATTGGACAAAATTTGTTAACAATACCAAAATTTCATTAGTAAACAGAATTCTTTTTACAAAAAAGGTGATAACTAAAGATCTATTGGTAAAATATTGGTAAATTTTATCATAGAAGAAGTTTATCGATAATTACTAATGACCATATATTCATTAGTAATTATTTGTGATAATTATCCACAATCATATATTCGTTTGGTAATTATTGAGATTTGATCTTCTTCCTCCTCATCTATTTCTTCTTCTTCTCCACCTTCTCTTCATCTCCCTCCTATTCTTCTTCTTATAATCTATTCCTAGATCGTCTATTAAATGGTTAAAGCCGGAAATTGCTTCAAAAATTAAATTATCATGAATTTTACCTCAAAATGGTAAAAATTCAAAACAAAAAGTGAGAAATTTGATGTTCATATTAAGAATAGAAGTTACCAGGCGAATTACTACAAAAATTCAACTACCAATAGATTTTACTAATTAATTTCATCTACAAATTTTTGTGACAAATTTCATCAATAACTTTTGTTCATGAATGTTACTGATAGATTTTCACTAACGAATTTTACCAACATTTTTTACTAATGGATCTTACCAATATAATTCTACAAAAATTCAATCACCAGCAAATTTTACCATTGATTTTTACCATAAAATAGTTAAAATAAAATAAAAGTCGAAAAAAATGGTGTTTATTTTACCGACGAAAGTTACTAACTATAACAATTTAATTTCTGACAATTTTTATCGACAGATCTTATCAACAATTAGTATAAAAATTCAATTACCAGAAAAATTTATTGATTAATTTTATCGCAAAATTGTTAAAACCCAAAATAGAAGATGAGAAACATATGAATCTCTAACTCCAAATTTAATTCAAGTCATTGAATCTTATATTTATTTATTTTATAATTCTTTTACGTATTTGATTGACAATTAATATATTTTTTCTTTTAAAGCAATAAATTTGAAATATTTAAATCCTGAGAAGAAAATTGTAAATATGTTTACATTTAGTACCCTGAATATGTAATGAAAAATAAAAATTTTATACTTATATAGGATATGCTTATTTATTATTGGAATCATATATAATGAGGTTGCAACACAACTAGTAAGAGATTAAGTCAATTTAATTTAAGTTAAGTTGAATAGTCCAAATAAAAAAAAAATTAAACTCAATATGTTTAGATTAAATTAGGTTAGCTTGTATTACCAGATCATCTAACCCATTAACAACTCTAATAATCTATATCTAGTATGGTTCCACTAAAGTTATTGCACTTTTATAACTTTTATCATAGCTTCTCTTATATAATAGAAGACAACCTTTCAATATGTAGTATGAATTTTTAGTGTTAAGTTTTTAGCTCTTGAGTTTGCTTTCATTTCTCTTCCTTTATTTCTTTCCACAAGACTAAAATTATTTCTATATCTCAAACCCTAAAAGAACTTTCAGAGAAAGTTAACAACTTTTCATGACAAATCGAAGCTAACAACAACCTCTGAGCTTCGAAGCTATACAAGGAATTCTCTTTAGCAGGTAAAAATATATGTTGTTCTTATTTTCCATATTTATTGAATTAAAAGTTTATTGTCATTATTTGATAGTTTGCACTATATATGTTTACCATGCAAAAATCATATGAATGAAAGCATGGGATTTCACGTGTTTGGAAACTTTCTGTTTTCAATATTACTATTGATTTTATTGAAAATTTTTTGTTATGCTTCTAAATATTTTAAAATTGCAGCGAAAGAACTCATGAACTGGTCTGTGTTCAATCCATTTATGACCTTAAAATAAATCGGTCTAAAATCTGATAAACTCATCAAAATTGAAAAAGAGAAATCAATAAAAATTCGTCTAAAACAATAAAAGCTGGTTCACAACGAGTCAACGAAATTTTTATAGCAAAAAAACATTATTTTGACTTTTTTCTCTCAAACATCGAAAGTATTTGTACTTCTTTTCAATTATAAATTAAATTTGTTGTTAAGAAATATTATTTTGTATTTTTAAATCATACCTCAATACGATAGTATATTCTATTTTTGGCTTGATCAAGTTTTAAATCATAATAAATTTGAAAACTTTTAATTGAGTCCATATTAAATTTTTGTGGTTCATTGAGTCTTCAAGATATATAACTTTAAAATTGAACTTTACTATTAGATTTGTTTGTTAGTTATATGACATGGCAATTATCTTCCATTGTCACCCATTTAAATATTGTGACATAATTTCATTGTAAAAGATTATAAGATGAGATATTTCTTAAGGATTTATTGTATTATTTACATAAAATTTTTATAATTTTATATATTTTTATAAATTTGTAATTTTACTATTTATTATTTTCTAATTTTATGATTTTATAATATTCTAACTTATATTTTTTTTTAATTTTAATTTATAAATTTATAATTTTTTTTAGTTTTAAGAATGATTATAAAATTCTAAAACGATAAAATGTTATAAATTTAGAAAATTATAAAATTATAAAATTATAAATTTTTAAAATTATAAAATTATAAAATCACAAAATTATAAATTTATTAAATTCTAAAATTCTAAAATTATATATTTTTATTTTATATTTCATAATTTTATAATTTATATTTATTTTATTTTATAATATCGTATATTTTTTATATTTTAAATTTTATAAATTTATAACCTTTATTAACTTTAAGAATAGTTTTGATTAAACACATAAACAAATCTTTGAGACATCCTCGCTATTATGATTTTTTGTGATGAAGTATTATGTGGTGGTATTTAAGTGTGGTCACAATGCAAAATAACTACCATGTCATATAGATGACAGATAACAATACAATTTAACTGATCTAACTGCACCACACATAAATTTGAGAATTCAATAGACCATGAAACTTTCTTAAAAAATAAACCGAAAATTTTTAAATTTATCATAAATCTAAAATATAATTAAGCCTTATTTTTATGTTAACTAAACACTGAATATCTTATCGTTAAGGTTTTTAAGACTTCTAAAATGATGTTATACTTGGGTTAATTTGCTAATACTTGTTCAATAACTTATTCAAATGTTTTCACACATCATAATATATATGTATTAGCTCTCATTTTACATTTATGGGTTGTTTTTATATTTACTTAGACTTATGAATGAATAAGTGTCTTCTCGTGCATGTTGAGATTTTAATAATTTATTATTAAATAGTGCCATGTTGTTCTAGACCAAAAGAACCTACCCTAGTTTCTTCAATTTTAATTAACCCTATCTCTACTCTATTTTGTGAGTGTTATAAACCAACCAATTATGGATACGAAGCAATTTAAAAAAATAAATTAGTGGTCCGAATGCACTATTTTGCTTTTTTAAAAGAGAAAAAGAGAAAGAAAACTAATGCATGCCTCGAACACTTCTTTGATATGCTTAAATAACAAGAGTTTTGGATCTAGTAATTATGGAGGATGCACTTGAATCGAAGTTCCAAAAATATTTGTAATCTATTTATAAACATAGTCTAATGATTGATAACACATCAATTAAATAATATTCTTCACGTACACATTCACAATTTTTTATTTCACAAATCATCATTTCCGTACAACATCAAAGCTATTCACAATTTTTTATTTCACAAATTACATCATTTCCGTACAACATCAAAAACCTATCCTTATAACTTATAAGGTTTCAGTTTTAAGATTAAATAAATTTATTAAGCGGAAAATATTTAATATATATATATTAATCATTATTTTCAAGCACGAATAATTTATAAATACTATAATTATATACACAAACATTGATTATCAACTTAGAGAACAAAATAACTATTGTATATATGTAGTAACAATTTATCATTAAGATATACAAATTATTACTATTTTTTTTCTTTAATATCTTAAACTTGATTATATTAAGGCAATTCAAATATCACTTTTATACTATGTATGCTTGAAATTTATGTATTGTTAGCTTTATACAATTTTCATACTTTATATCATGTCAAATATTCATTTATATATCGTCATGGTGACCTAAAACAATACTCATCCATGAATTATCCTTACATGAAAGGTTGAAAAATATCTCAACCAAGTGGAAGCAAATGGAGGTATAAGATTATGTAACTATAGAAAGTATCATTAGATATTAATTTATGTATCACAATCTCAATTATCATTTCGTTAAGGTGCTGTGGAAAGTATCAATTGGTATCACATGCTAGTTATTTCAAAATTAGTTGCTATTATTAAACAATATTAAAAGTGGTGTGAAGTGACACAAGTGCAAGTATATGTGAGAAGCATGTTTTTTCAATTAAAAGGCAATGCTACTGGTACATCCTAGATTAAACAAAAATATTTGTCAGTATTCAAAATATCTTTTGCCTTTAATCGAAGGAAGAAAATAAAGGGTAAATTGTTAATTAACTGTGTGCCATTATTCTGATTGGAAGCCATTAAAGTTGGTGTTCATAGCTTTTTCACTCGTGTGTGCATATTTTTATAAAAGGAGGCTCACATTTCACTAATTGGTGTGAAGTGTCTTGAATAGTTTTCAACTCTGAGGTTGCTGCAATTCCACCTCTTCCACCATTTTTTTTTTCTTTCTTTTTGAGGTAAGAATAGGTTGTGTAATGTGTAATAGTAGTAGATGCTTGTGTTGTTTTTCTTTTCAAGTTTTCTTGAATTGAATGGTTTATTATATGTTGATGATGATGATGATTAATACACGTTTAGTTAATTATGGTGTTTTCCAATTCTGGCTTTCATTTCAATTAACCAAAAACAGAATAGAAACTTTGCTTCTTTTTTTATTTCTGAAAGAAGTTGCTGAACTTACCAGGTTTCATGCATTTCGAGAATCTAAAAAAGAAAAAGAAAAAAACTTGTTATTGTTACCTCATTAAGTAGCAGTTACAAAAGAAGGGAAAAGAAAACTAGCATGTTGTACATTTGTATGGTTTATAAGTACTGGTTTTTCTTTAAACCAAAAAGCTGATATGCAACTCTGCTATATATAGATATCTCAGATATATTTCTATGGTTTAGTTGCATCTTGTAAGTACTTTTTTTCAAAAGTATACTGTTTTGATCATTTTAAAATACAAAACAAACTATTTTATTGGTATTGTTGTGTTGTGTTCCTTGGTTATTGCTATTGCTTGGTTTGTTGGTGTTCTACCCTTCTTTTTTTCTTTCAGTTTATTTATGAGCTTGTTAAGTTCTTATCCTCAAGATGTTTTTCACCATAATTACTCCTTTAATGTTTCTTCTATGCTTTGAAACACAGTTAACTTTATTTTGTTCAAAGTTGTTATGCTTTATAATTTCAAGTTCAAGAGTCTGATTCATGATGCAGCGTAGTTTAACTGCACATACCATGAAAATATCTATATCTAATCTGTTTGATCATTATTAATCTTCACTGATAATGATGATTCACTTAATTCATGTCTACAAGTAGTAGATCAATAAGAAATGGTGTCTCAGGATGGATTTTCACGAATTTAGATTCTATGCTGGATTTATATGTTGTTTCTGTTGTGTCTTTAAAATATACTGATAAACACTAATTTTAACATTTTAAAATATATTAAAAAGATTTTTAAAATACCAATTTTGGGGTATTTTTGAAGGCAAAACGGAGTAGAACACCTTAAAAATCCTATTGTGTTGGCCTAAGGTGAAGTTCTTCCATGACAGGAAATTTCAATTACTGATCAACTGTTATTCCATGACAGGAAATTCAACCAAACAAAATTCTATTGTGTTGGCCTAAGGTGAAGTTCTTGAGAATTCTTTGAAATTTTGGGAACTGTTGCTTGTTCAATCACAACAATGGCACTGGCTCCTACTTCAAAAGTTGTTCTTGGTTCAGTGGCCTTTTTGATCTTCTGGGTGCTAGCAGTTTTCCCAGCTGTGCCTTTCTTACCCATTGGGAGAACTGCAGGGTCTTTGCTGGGTGCAATGCTTATGGTGATATTCAAAGTTCTTGGTCCAGATGAAGCTTATGGTGCAATTGATCTTCCAATTCTTGGTCTTCTTTTTGGGACAATGCTTGTTACTATTTTTCTTGAAAGAGCAAACATGTTCAAGTACTTGGGGAAATTGCTCTCTTGGAAAAGTAGAGGACCAAAGGACTTACTCTGCAGAATCTGTTTGATTTCTGCTATATCAAGTGCTTTCTTCACCAATGACACTTCTTGCATTGTGTTAACTGAATTTGTGTTGAAAATTGCAAGGCAGCATGATCTTCCACCCTACCCTTTTCTTCTTGCACTTGCTTCAAGTGCTAACATTGGATCCTCAGCAACCCCTATAGGGAACCCTCAAAATCTGGTTATAGCAATTCAGGGTAAGATATCATTTGGGAGGTTTCTGATGGGTATTCTTCCAGCTATGGTTGTAGGAGTTGTAGTGAATATTGTTTTTATCATAGTCATGTATTGGAAGGTACTTTCTAGTCCTAAGGATGAAGAGAATCAAATTTCAGAAGTTGTAGTAGAAGAGGAAGCTGTTTCTCATCAGTTTTCTCCAGCCAGAATGTCTCATTTGAATCCTCAAGAATGCAATGGAAGTCTAGAACTTGGTAATGCTGTTCCAAACTCTTCTCTTGCATTGGTTTCTTCTCAAGTTCATGTTATTAAAGACCAATCAGCAACAGGTGTGAGTGAAGTTCAGATGGTTCATAGTGGCACAAAGGAGGAAACTAATCCTTCAAAAAGTGTTGCAGCAGTAGTAGATAAACCTGTTGTGGGACTTGTTGTGCCATCTTCAGAAGGAAAGGACTATATGAGTGTAAAATGGAAAAGGGTACTGTGGAAATCTTGTGTTTATGCAATCACATTGGTGATGTTGATTGCCATGCTTATTGGTTTGAATATGGCATGGACTGCAATTGCAGCAGCAATAACTTTGGTGGTTCTTGATTTCAAAGATGCAGGGCCAAGCTTGGACAAGGTAAATAAACTTGAATTAGACGGTATTAAGAAGTAGATTTTAAATCTAACTCAGTCGTACAAAACCGGTTTTAATTAAGTTTAAAGTTTCCTTCTTAACGCATTCAAAATCTCTTTCTACATTTAACATGCTAGCTATTGTTTTTCTTGTGCCAATTGAACTTCAAACAGATTCTTAGTGTGATTTTATTTCTTGGAACAGGTATCATATTCACTTTTGATATTCTTCTGTGGAATGTTCATCACAATAGAAGGGTTTAAGAAAACTGAAATTCCAAGTGCTATGTGGGATGTAATGGAGCCCTATTCTCGCATAGATCATGCTAGTGGAACAGCTATTCTTGCTGTAGTTATACTTGTCCTATCAAATTTGGCTTCCAATGTTCCAACGGGTAAGCAAGCACATGATCATTATATAAATTTTTTTGACATGTCAAATACATTTCAGGCTGATGTTTGAGTTGTTTACACTGTTTGACATATTTTAACTCAAATGTCAATTCAGAACACCATTTAACAAGCCGAAAATAATTAAAAGGACTATATTCATTTATTCTTAAAGTTTAGGGACCAAAATGTATCAAAGTTTGGGACATGAACGAATTCCAATTTCACGTTCAAATTTAGAGACTAAAGACATATTTAACCCCGTTAAAATCTACCCATATCCATTTTCATTTGATGTATCACAATGTTGTGTTCATACTTTTGTAGTTCTGTTGCTTGGAGCAAGAGTTGCAGCCTCAGCTGCTGCAATTTCGAAAGCAGATGAAGAGAAGGCATGGCTAATCTTAGCTTGGGTTAGCACCATAGCAGGGAACTTTTCATTGTTAGGATCAGCTGCTAACTTGATAGTGTGTGAGCAAGCTCGTCGTGCTCCAAACCTTGGATACAATCTAACCTTTTGGACTCATCTAAAATTTGGACTTCCTTCTACTCTTATAGTCACTGCAATAGGGTTGACACTCATAAGATGAAAACAATTTACTAAACTTCAAAGAACATTGTTGTACAACAAGTTTACACTAGTAAAGTCAGTTCATTGTAGTATATTTTAAGGTTGTTAGAAAATATATAGATAGATGAACAAGGAATTAATTTTCTCTGTTTTCTGTTGTTAATGTCATCAAAACAACTGTGATGTCTTTGCTCAAAGTTTGTTAGGAATGCTTTGAATTTCAAGTTGTAATAAATGTTAGCTTGGGAGATATGTAAAATCTTTGCTACAACAATTTACTTTTCTTCTATAAAGCCAATTCACAATATATAAATGAGGTGCAAATTTTATCTTACAAATAGATTTTGTGGGATTGAGTTAGATTTTAAAACTCACTTCTAACATATTATTAGATGAATATATTTTTTTTCTCTTCAACCATGTAAGATAGTATTAAAAACAAAATAGAAATTTTAAACTTCAAAATAATATTTTAAATATAGTTAAAATTGAAATATTAAAAACATGACCTTTTACTTCTTACATTTGAAATTAATTAAAAAATTATAAGTAATGCATCAAACCTTTTACTTCGTTACAATGCCATTGAATCTGAAAACATAATACCTACCTTTTTAAGGATAGAATATGATACAAAGATTGAAAAAGACTCAATTCATAAAATATTAGACAAAAATATGATAGGGATTTTCAACTATTCTTGTGTATCTTTCCAATGCAATTAACTTTATACTAATGTATCTTTACTTATATCTAGAGATATGGTGGAAGAATAAATTAAAAAAAAAATATTATTATTTAAGGGCAACATGTACTTAAAAAACTAATACTTTAACATGAATAATAGAATAAGCAAAACTAGTATAAGTGGGAGTGGAGCCCAAAAGAGCATCAAGTAGTTAGTCCGTACAATTGAAGAGTGAGTTGTTGTGGAAAATCTAAGTGTGAGCAAAACCAAACATGCCATCACTATCATCTTCACAGTGTGACAGCACATAAAGGAACTTGCTTCCTCTATGGCACATCTATTAAAAAATATATATATTTAAGATTTTACAAAAGTTATTATATAATATTTTAATATATTTTATCACCATCTATATTAATGTCTTTTTTTCTCTTTTCTTTTATAATTGTTTTATTTCACTATAACAGAGAAAAAAGTTATTTCACGTTTTATTGATATGTAAACAGTAAAGAGTAAAAAAGAGTGATTCTATTGGAATATTTTAATATAATTATATTTTTGGCCAATCAGGTTGAGTTTTATTTGTCACACTCAAAATTGATCGACACAACTCAATTCAACTATATAATAATTTTATCATCGCAGATAATTTTATATTTTATCGTTTAATAGTATTTTATATGTATAATAACTAAAATATATTAAAAATGTATTATGAGTCATTTTCTGTAATAAATAATTATTTTTAAATTACTGAATTTGATAGTATATTCCAACGCAATTTAGTTATATTTAGATTACTTTAAATTTCTGAGAAAAAAATAAATAATAAAACCAATTTAACTCAATTTAATTAAATTGAAAATTAAACTAAATTCAACTAGTAGACCCTAACAGATAATTTATGTGAGACCTTATGGGTGATGTCAAAATGGATTTTAACTTCCAACCCTGGGTTCATCACAGGTTTGAATCAGGTTGAGTTGAGAAAAAATATTTTTTTTTAAAAGTGGGTTGAACTCAACCCAACTCACTTAACACACGGATTAAACAAGTTCAAGCCAGATTGAAGGTGGGTTGACTCACTTAACCCACCAACATTTTTTTAAATTTTTTTTATAACTATTTACTACTCTTAATTATATAGGTTCACAATTTCATGTTTTTAAATGCTAGAATATTGTTTAATAATATTTGAATAGTTTGATTGTTTAATTATTTGATTATCAAGTTAGATATGTTGATACTTTAATATTTAATTATTATCTTTATAATAAATTACTCAGACAACTATCTTATAAACATTTTTTTCTAAATTAGCATGACAAAAATGTATAGTTTTTTCATTTATATTTTGTTGAATAACATGACAAAAACTTTGTAATATTAGTCCTTTTTTCTTGAACTATATGAACACTTTCTTGGAAACTATTCATCATATATTGGTGTTGAGTATGATGAAGACATTGGTTCTTGATTTTACTGTGATTGTCATCTCATGGGTTGCTTAAAAAATCATTCAAATATTTGAATATTTAAAAATAAATTTTTTTTTCTTTTTTTATGTAGGTTGGTGAGTCAACCCACCAATGTGGTGGGTTGAGCCGGATTACAAATTTTCTAGCTCACCATAAAGTGAGTCGGGTTGGGCTCATTCATTTTTAACCCGGCTCGTGGTGAGTCAACCTGTGTGAGCCAGTCCACCCTTCATCACATTTTACAAAATGGTCAATCGATAAGCATACATGAATAAATAAAAAATAGTCGTCAAATGACTTTAGGTGTTTTTTTTTTAAAAAAAAGTCAAAAAATTATTGATTTGAGAATTATTCCTTTTCAAATACGGGTTTAGACGGAATACTAACTTAAATGAGTACGAACTTAAATGAATATCTAGCGGACTTAAATGAATGTCTAGCAAACTTAAATGAATGTCTAGATAAATTTTAATAATTTAATTTCTTTATATATTTTATTTATAGAATTCAAATGATTTTGTGATTTTTTTATTTTTCATTTTTTTAATATATAAAAAGTTAAGTATGAGGTACACTTCATATTTTAAGAAAATAAGGTGATACTATGCTTACATAAATTTTTAAAATATCAATAATTTATATTTAACATGTTTTCATCAATATGATTATTTATAGTTACATATTATTGATATATGAAATATTAAAATTAAGTTTGAATATTATTTGGTTCGGATTAGATTCACATCAAGATAGTTAATTGGTTAATTTAGTATAAAAATTTAATATTCTAAAATTTATATCCAATAAATTAGTTGGATATAAATTATTTGAGTTGTGGATTAATTTGAAGTTATTATAGTATAATTTTAGTTTATACCGAGTCAACCTTTTTTAAGAAAATAAATACTTTTATTTTAGTTTTGAATAAATGATACAAATATTTCAAATCTTTAGTTAAACAAAAATAACATATGTGACTGTAATAATTATTTTTATAATAGACTATAACTTTATATGATTTATTACTAAATTTTAACAAAAAATATTACACAAAAAAAGTAAAATTTAAAATACATTTACAAATTCATAGATATTAGAACATTATTTTCGAGCAAATTAAACCATTAAGCTGTAATTCTCCTTTTGAACTTAATCACTTCTATCTATTTTATTCAACTTTATGTATGGAATATTATTCATTTACTCAATTCTAACCGATAATACTCCCAACATTCTTTAAAATCTCTTTGAATAGATTCGATGATTTTTATTTGCATAAGAGTACTTAAAAAAAGTTTAGAGTTATTGCAGATTTGATGCAATCGATGATAACTTTTGATATTTTATTTGTATAAATAGGTTATACTTTATATATTAAAAATGTTGTAGGTAGTTTCTTTATGGTTATCTAACATAGCTAAAGAAAACAATTTATTTGAAATTTTTTTAACTTTGTTTGAAATCTTTACTTCTATTTTAATAGATTAAAATATATTCAATTTATTAAAATATTCTTTTATGTTTTTTTTGGATTTGAAATAAAAAATATTTTAATAATTTGAATTTATTATTTTACATGAACCTTTAAGTATTTGAATTTCATATTGTTTTAATGGATTAAAAATATATTTGAATGGATTAAAATATTTAAACAAGTAATTTCATTAAACTCACATCTATATGCACAAGTTATTTCAAGCAATCCATATATTATAAATTCTAAAAGTTTTACATTTTTTCCAAAACTTTGAGATAAATTTTGTATCTAAAGAAAAAATTGATGAAGTTGTTATATTGATTTAATGACATCGTTATATTGAGCAAATCAAATTGAGATTACAATTTGTTTTCTTTCTGACACAAGTTTAAACTAAAATAACATATAGGTTTCAAAAGGAGATTAATAGAGCACGAGACATTTGGCCAAAATAGTATAATGTTTAATAATAAATAATCTAAAGAGCAAGAACAACATAATATTTTTATATTCATTTATTCGAACATTTTGGACTATACATAATTTATCTTTAAAGAACTCTTAAAGGGTTTCACAATCAATCATCGAACAAAATGCATATACTCTTGACAACACGAGTACATAGATCACTACTATATTCGTTTTTGATATTCTATTAAGAATAAGAACTTCAATATTTTTTCATCACTTCTTACTACATCCAAAACAAAAGTTGAATACAAATGAATAATTTTTTGTAGAGAAAACTTACAACACGACCTTCTTACAAGGGTGTTACTTCACAAGAACAAAGATACTATAAGTTACACTTACTTTCGATGTTTCTTCTACCATGGTGATTTAAACCTTTATTTCTATTTTCTTTTACTCATAGAACCTAAGGTTAAAACACATTATTGTTATGTACAACACAGTATACCATCGACAATATAAATTGCAGCTATACATATCTATTTATGGTGTTATTATATGGTTAGTTGAGCAAATGTGGCCATCGACAATAGAAGAAAATAAAAAGGATATTATCTCATTAGTTTATCATTATTATTTTTCTTTGTATGTTAGTTCAAGCATGCAAACCTTTGATTCATGTGATTAAGCAATAACAATATACACAAATATAAGAGAGAACAAGAAAATGATAAAACCAAAGCTAAATTAAGTTACAAACTAATTTGAAAAAGATGCATAAGTACATGTGTTTACAGAATAAAAAGAAAATAATTTTGCAAAATATTACAAATAAATACCAATGTATAATGAGAAAAATTGGTAAGAAAAATTGGATTTTAAAAAATAATAAAAATTAGTATTCAAAAAGTGGTTAAGAAATATAAGAAATGTGAAATTTGTTCATTTATTAGTTTTATTGATGAATATAAAATGATAACAAAACAAAACTAAAATTAAAAACAGAAGAAATTATATGATATTGAACAAATAATCACATTTTCTAATAAGTGAATTTTTAGTCTAATTCAGTCTTACAAAACTAGTTTATCAAGTAAGGTTTGCAGGCACTTATATACTGTAAATTGATATACATCAAGCTGAGAAAACATTTTCTTGTAAATCCTTGTGCTTCATTGCAAACCTTCATGTTTATTTTGTCTTCAAACAAGAGACTCAATCGTGCTTTTGTTAGTGGCCTTCTGGTTAAGATTATTTTCAAAAACCATTCCTCCATATCCATATTGTTGAACAACTAGCACAGACGAGCGTGAACCAAAATTATTTGACACCAAAATGTCTCCTATAACTCCAAGTTCTAAGCAATCACACCACTCCATCAAATTTGAGAAGACCTTAGAGTTCCTACAATTTCCTTGACCAACTATGTAAATATCATAACCAAATTTGTCTATCTCATTGAGGACTGTAGGAATATTTTCACCACCATGAACATCAATCTCTGAGTAGGATATTGACTCGCTATTGTTAACCGCTGTAAGTCTGAATGTGCTTATATACTCTTCATCTAACTCCTTTTGCCTGTCTGTATCTATTACTGCAGTTAATATCCCTTGTGCTTCATCATGAATTGAAGCATCTACTTTTGCTGCGTCACCCAACAGAAGAATTCGAACCACTGAAAGTTGTGTTCCTGAACGTCCTGCCATCCTCCATGCAATAGCCAAGGCTTCACGGTCATCAGGGCCCCCAACAAAGATCACACAAATATGAAGGTTCATTTTTGGAACTAACCCAAAATCACGATCAACAAATATTCCCACGGAGCAGGGAGCACCGTGCATTACATTTTGGTTTATATCTTTGTATGAAACATTGGTTACTTCTAGAGTACCTTCTAAACTTAATTGTTTGTGAAATGGAAGAAGGATTAAGCTTGTGCGGTTCTCATCTGCTGAGTGGTATATGTCCTCATGAATAGTTGTATATGTTGACACCACATTTAAGGTCTCAACTCTAACTGCATCATATGCCTCTCCAAGTGCATCAAATGTGTTTTGAATGTTTTCTAACTCTTCTTGTGACCTGGTCAGGTTTTGTTCTCCGAGTTGGCTCCTATGCTTCCCTATATGTGCAACAACTAGGGCAGCAGCACGTCCAGTAAGTTCGACAAGGTACAAGGCAAAAACATGCACAGGGGAAACTCTCGTGGCATTAAAACATTCAATTATGCTAATCATGCTTGCAGCTTGGCGAGTATTGTGAACACATGCTATAAATCGGAGCTCTGCATCAACTCTTAGTTTTTGTATGGTCTTTAGCTTGTTCTGTTCAAATATTTGTCTTGGTTTGTAGACGACATTGATGATGGGAGACACAACTATAGTCATCAATAGAACAGCGGAAGTTATAACAGCATAGGTAGGTATAGAAAATATCTGCAACAACACATAACAAAAACTTATGAATTAGACTACAATTGTATATCTAAGAAAATAAAACAATTGAATACAACATTTTAAATAGATCAATACCGCTCTATCCCAAGCAATGTTCAACATTATTAATGCCATGGTGCCTTTATTATTCAAAATCAAGCCCAAGCTCAAACCATCTCGAATACGCATACCGAAGAAAAATGTGACAAATAAAGTGCTTAAAATCTTTAGAGCACACAACAAGAGTATAATCACAATTGTAAAGGGCCAACTTTCTTGGGAGAAAATTGCGATCAACATAAGTCTCATCCCAGTTCCAGTAAAGAAGAGAGGTACTAAAAAGCCGCTAACAAAATCATCTGAAATGGACATGACCAGTTCAGCAAATTTCCCATGTGGTAAAATTAATCCAAAGACAAAAGCCCCAACAATGGCATGTGCACCAAGAAAATCTGAAATACATGAACAGGCTAAAACCCCCATGAAAATAAAGAGCAATTGGTTATCATTCCATTCATCTTTGTCTTCCTTGCGATCAATAAACCATTGAATGAGTGGACGTACCACAAAGATGCACACAACAACGAATGTTATCGTGGATAACACAGTGTAGATAGCTCCTTTACCATTAATTGAAAATGGAACAAATAAAGTGAAAAGAATCCAACCATAGGTGTCACCAATCATGGCTGTTGTTAAAGCTGCTTTACCAAGACCAGTATAAAGGAGCTTAAGCTCAGAAAGTGTGTGTGCTACCACAGGAAAACCTGTAACAGTGAGAATTAAAGTCCAAATCATATAAGCATTACTTGTACTTTCCTCAAGGGGAAACATCATAACATGTCCATAAACGTTTCGAAACAAAGCATATAAGCATGGTGCAACGAGTATGGGAAAAACGATCCCAGCAATTGCGATGCTTGCAGCCTTCTTGTTCACATTTAGAATGGTATTTAAGTTCATCTCCAATCCACTAAGGAATGCATAATAAATGAGACCAATGTGAGAAAGGACCTCGACATTGACGACCCCATTTACCGGAAAAATGAACTCAAAAATTGTCGTGAATCTTCCAAGTAATGGCGGTGTCAGTAGAAAACCAACCTAGGTAATTATAATTTAGAATTCCCACACATTACATTGTTAGAATGACACATATAAGAAATTTTGAGATAAGTTTCATAAACAAAACAACATTGAGATTTATCTACTTACAGAGATTTGTGAAATGAGACGAGTTTGATGCAGAGGTTTGTAGATTATGGAAAAGAGACGAGATAACACAGCAACAAAAGCAATTTGAAATGCCAGAATAGGGAGCTCTGTTTTCAAAACTTTATCGGTTTTCCAAAATTGATTAGGATTAACTATAGATACGTTGTAACATGCAGGTATTGTGTCCGTCATTGTTCTTTCGATTTTGTATTTGATACACTTAGTCTTTATGTTTCTTCTACTATGGTTCTTTCATCCTTTATATGATTTTTCTTTTACTCAAAGAACCTTAGATTAAAAAACATTATTGGTATGTAACAACAGAATACATCATCGACAACATAGATTCCACCTATACATATCTATTTACGGTGTCACTCATTTATCATATCTTATAGTTAGTGTCATTTTTTGTTTGACGCAACAAATAGTTAAACTTTTCTATAGTTAGATAACTGCATTATTATTTTAAATATTTCAATTTAATATTTTGTTATTAAAAATCAGTTATCATTGTTAGAGAAAATGGGTTCATTTTATTTTCCTATTGATAGCTTATATGGTTATATATCTTCCTTAATATAAAAGAACACGTGAGAATTTGTTTTTAGTTTTTGTTTTTACCGGAAAAAAAACTAATTAAATCAATTTTAAAACTAGCATGCAACCTCTCGTTCATACAAAGACAATAACATGCCTTTTTCATGTTGAAAAATAAAACTAAAATATACGGACTTGATTTTCGTTAAATTTTTCCACCCAACAATGTCACTATTTCAAGTCAACTATTACATAGGACTTGCAATAGTCTCATGTGTTTATTAGAATCCTTTAAAAAGTGATATTTTCACTTAGTTGAAGTTGTGAAGTATTAGATTTTGTTTGCTCATTTTTGGAAAAAGAATAAACATATTTGAACACAATGTATTGATTTTAACTATTTTTCAAATACATGTTAAATATATGATTTTTAAAAAGAGTATAAACTTTGGAATAAATAAAATGTCATAGTATGATTAGATTTGAAATGCATGTATAGAGAGAGTTATGAGTGCAATGAATTTTTATTCTATCAATGAGTATACTTTCGGTGTCGAACTTGAGAAAAATAAATATAATAAAAACATTACAAATATATTAATGTTTTTGTATTTTATAGAAATATACTATGTTAATTTTGATGTATATGAGTAAACATATCAAAAAGTGTAATGTATTTCCCATCCAATTATAGATTTTAAGTTAACTTTATTCAACTAAGAATTATTGAATAATTTTAGTACAACAATATATAAAATTATTTTTTATGTAATTGTTGCTAAAGAATTAGGTTAGAGAATTTTAGTTAAAGGTGAATTGGATATCAATTTTCATATTTGATCATTACAATAAAACTATTAAATCGCAACTAATTTTATGACCATATATATATATATATATATATATATATATATATATATATATATATATATATATATATATATATATACTAATTTATAAACTAGTTAATTAGAAATTAATTTAAATATCAATTATTTTGGTAGCTAATGTTAGTGACTAATTTAGAAATCAATTCATAATAGAAATTAATTACCAATTTAGAAATCAATTATATTTTTTAAAACTATTTTAGTTATCGATAATTTTTAGTTTTTAGATTAAGATATAAATTGATTATTATAGTAATTAATTATTTTTTATCACTAAACTTGGTTATTAATCAGTAATTTTTTTTAGTGAATTCATAATGTTATTTTTGGAATATAAATAATTGATTCAATCAATTCTCATGTTATATTTTGGAGTATAGACTTTGACAAATTTTTTATCACATTTATTTTATTTGTAGTTAGTGTACAAAATTATTGGAGATACTTTTAGTAATAAATTCTAAAATGATGAATGATTTACAAAAATAAATAGGAGATACTCTTTAGTAATAAATTCTAAAATGATGAATGATTTACAAAAACAAATAAAGTTAAGTACTTTCTGGAAAAAAAAGTTTAAATAAAATTGAAAAACAACTCCTTTAGAAGTTTTTCATGTTTGATCATCTAACAAAGTTGACAACATATAAGTTGTGACAAACTTGTGATGTTAATATTAATTAAAAAAGTTTCAAAACTAAAAATATATTTACCGACTCTAAATGTTTTTTCATAAAGAATTATATATACTAATTTTCCACATTGCATAGAAAAATGTAGAAATCATTGCATAAAGAATTATATATTTACCGACTCAAACATTTTTTTCATAAACATTGCTTATCTTGAAAATTATAAAATATTTTTTAGATTATCTACTTGTTGAAGTCGAATTTAGTAATTCAAAACTAAAAATTGTCAACCATAAAAATTAATATTTTAAGAAGGGACACTATTTAGATAATAATAATAAATAATTTTTTAGTTAATACATTTCTTGAAATAACTTAGTAAGCTGGAAAGACGATTTTATTTAAGTATTATATTAAAAGTAATTTAATTTTAGAGACGATGTGGTGTGGGGTATTAATGTTTTTTACATAGCTTTAAATTGATTTTTTTTAATCACAGATAGATTTTAGGTATTTTCACATTTTCTTAACAAACTATTATAGCACCTCCATATTTTTGTCTCTTTACTTCTTTTATTGTTTCATCATAAATTTATTATTTTAAGATTTTAGATAAAAGAAATTGTTATATATTTTATATTAATTTATTCACATTTATTAGTACTAGTTAATCTGCCCCAAAAGCGCACAAACACAACACTGGTACCACATTATCGTGTGATTAACTAAATATAAGATTCACTAACTATATTTGATAAATAAATATCTTTTATAACCCCAATGTGATTATATATATCCTTCTACTTAACTAAGGTGTATTCAAACTTTACACTATGATTGAAATTCATATAATTATATTTTATATACAATTGATGATGTTTTATTATATAAAATACATTTCTACAATAAAATTCAAAGAGTATTGAAATATTTAACATGTCTACGTATGTCCATATTAATACGGGTACGCTTCTCATACGTGTCCCGTACGTGGGTGTTTCAAAAAAGTCTTAATACTTCAAAATATGAAATTTTAATTCTCCAATAAAAATAGTTTAATTAAAGAAAAAAAGAATCTACGTGTCCAGAAACCTCCCAGGAATGCGACAGAAGCCTTATCTTCTGAGACAGGAAACAGAGGAAGAAGAAGACAACAGAAGCACTCTAATTTCAATTAAAATTGTTTTCCATACCTTTAATTCGATAAACACATTTTGGACAACCACTTTCAAACAACTTCTATGAACAAGACATTTTTTCCTATTAAAAGAAATTAAATATAAATATAATTTTAGTCTTGAAGCTATAAAATTTGTATTTAAAACTTTAATATATTTTAATTTTAACTTTTAAAAATAAATAAATATAATTATTTTAATTCAATTAATTATGTTAAATTTTGTTATACGTGTTGACTGATATTGAAATAAAAATATATCAAATGACAAATAATTTAATTATTAGCACAAAATGATTTAAAAACATAATAATTTAATTAGATTAAAATAACTATATTCAATATTTTTAATATGTAAATAAAATTTAACATAATTAATTAGACTAAAATAATTATATCTATTTACTTTTAAAATATAAAGATTAAAATATATTAAAATTTTGAACGTAGACTAATTTTAATTTTCCAGTTAAAAACTAAAAGTATATTTAACTTTATTAAAAATTACAAAATTTGCATTTATTAGTTATGAGATATTATCTTCATCTCATTATTTGTTACTTGTGGGGATATATATATATATATATATATATATATATATATATATATATATATATATTAATTAAAGTACTTAATATACAAATCAAATAAATTTTTTATTAAAATATTAATACAATACAAATTTAAATAAATTGCACCAAAATTTAAATTTTAAAAACTTAACCTTTTTAAAAATAACTTTAATTTTATAGGTTTAGATAAAAGTAAAAATATATAAAGTCAAATGTTAACCAATTCTTTAATAATTATTGATATTATCTTTATTTTGATCACCGAATTTAAAAAAGAAAATTACTAAAATAAAACACGGTTATTATTATTATTATTAAAAAATATATAAAAAAATAATTATGAAGTCCGCTTTGGATATTTATAAATAACATACTAAGTACCCTCATAATTTCATATAGTAAAATTTATTGAAAATGCAATTCGAAAAATCAATTCTCTAATAATGAATGTGCCCCACAACAATGATTTGAAGCTATGTTTGAAGTTGCCTCATACGACTTTTTTGCACATACACACACCCCAGAGTGTTAGAGGGTCCCCTCATCAAGCTGTCGTACGAAGTTGTCTCTTTTCTTCCTTCTATCCTGTTGGAAGATGTAACTAATTAAGCATCATGGTAAAGCTTTTTTAACACAGGTTTTTTTATCAGGTTAAAAATTACAATGGGTAATCAAAGTTTAAATTTTTATGCAAGAATATAGCAGTTGAAATATCACAGTAACTTAGTTTTTATTCCAGTTATATAGGATTTGTTTAAAATGAAGAAGATAGTTTCTCTATCATGAACCACACGTGATAGAACATAAGTTGCCTCTTACGACTTGTATACTCCAGACTGTGCATGTAAACAAAGTGTCACTTTTAGCCAACTGGACTCAGTTGCCGCTTATGACTCATCCTTTAAGTGTTCATGTATATATGACAAAGCAAGAGCTTCATCTTTCTCATCATTGTGAACTCTAGTTTTCAGCTCTGTTGCAATTTTCCTGACAGAATATACTTTTTCTCAATCCAGTTCAGAAGAAAGACTCAGAGTTCATAGTTTTACATGGAGCCTTCAAGTTATCAATAAGGTAATAAGAATATGATGTAAAGTGTGTGATGAATGTTTTGGCTTGATTTAACTGCTGTGTTATATGTCTTTGCTGTTCATTGGATCAATATGGTTATGGATTAAAGCTGAAAGAGGTAGAAGATACTTGTATATCAGATGTGGGAAATCTTTCTTTCTCATTTTATATACATTGGAAAAATGAATACCTTTGTAAGTTTAAACCAAAAACATGTACTACTGAGTGGTTTCAAATTCTGGCTTTTAGGGGTGGTTTTAACTCAGAAGAAAGATAAAAACTTTGTTTTTAGAAGACGTTGAACAGTCCATTTATGTGTTCTTTGATGCATTTCTAGGGTTCAATGAAACTCTTTTTGTTGTTCGATTTTTCTAGCATGTAGAGATGTACTTTGCTCCATGTTTACTGTGTCGGTACTTCATAACATGATGCAAGCAAATACTAGTATTTGAGGCCTTGACTTCGGACAGCTAGCCCTTAAAAAAAGGAAAAAGTGGATACGGTTCTCAAAGTCAAGTGTATCTTGGATGAGGTTTCGACAGTACAAATATGGTACCAATTAGCTCATTTTTGTTGGCAAAGAAAAAAACACCATTTCTCCCAGTAAGATACTTACACGTGGTATTGACAAAGACTTGAAACATCTTTTATTGGTATTGGATTGTTGGTTGGCTAACCATTTCTTTTTATTACAGCTTATTATGATTTTTGTCCTAAGTTGTTTTTTACATAACTACTCCTTTTAACTTTTATTCTGGGCTTTGAAATTCATGCGATTTTATCTTACAACACTGTTGTCATGTTTTATAGCATGGAATTCCAATGTCTGATCTAACTCAAGTTTATTTACAGCATAGTACTGCAGTGGTGCTCTGTCAAATACCGTAAAAAATATGCACTCTACCTGTTTGATCGTTAATCTTCAAAAATAATTATTTACTTAATTCATGTCATGAAGTGTTAGATTGAATAGTAATGGAGTGTTATTTAAAGGTTGGATTTTCATGTAGTCTCAGTAAGTTACTAACCAATTGGCTTTCGATGTTCAGGAAATTCTACAAGACAACCTTGTATTGTGTTGACCTGAAAGGTGAAAGTTTGAATATTTGTTTGGAAATTTGGGAAGTGTTGCTTGTTTAAGCACAAGAATGGCACTGGCTCCTCCTCCAAAAGTTGTCCTTGGTTCAGTAGCCTTTGCAGTGTTCTGGGTTCTAGCAGTTTTCCCATGTGTGCCTTTTCTACCTATTGGGAGAACTGCAGGGTCCCTTCTGGGTGCAATGCTTATGGTCATATTCCAAGTTCTGACTCCAGATCAAGCTTTTGCTGCAATTGATATTCCAATTCTTGGTCTTCTTTTTGGCACAATGGTAGTGACTGTTTTTCTTGAAAGAGCAGACCTGTTCAAGTACTTGGGGAAGTTGCTGTCATGGAAAAGTAGAGGACCAAAAGACTTACTTTGTAGAATCTGTCTGATTTCTGCTATTTCAAGTGCTTTTTTCACCAATGACACCTCTTGTGTTGTGCTGACTGAATTTGTGTTGAAAATTGCAAGGCAGCATAACCTCCCACCTTACCCTTTCCTTCTTGCACTTGCTTCAAGTGCTAATATTGGGTCCTCAGCAACCCCAATTGGGAACCCCCAGAATCTGGTTATAGCTATTCAAGGCAAAATATCATTTGGGAGTTTTCTAACTGGCATTCTTCCAGCTATGCTTGTAGGACTTGTGGTGAATGTTGTAATTCTTATAGTCATATATTGGAGGGTACTAACTATTCACAAGGATGAAGAGGATCCAATTTCAGAAGTAGCAGAAGAGGAGATTATGTCTCATCAGTTTTCTCCAGCCATAATGACTCATTGTGCATCATTTAATTCTGAAGAATGCAGTGACAGTTCAGAACCAACTAATAATCTTCAGAACTCTTCTCAAGTTCACACTATGACAAACCAAACAGTGCCAAGTTTAAGTGAAGTTCAGATGGGTGTTAGTAGCACAAACTCAAAGGATTCCACAACAACCACAAATGCACCTAAGGACGGGACCAATGACACTAATCCTTCAAAAGATGTTGCAATAGTAGTGGATAGACCTAAAGAAGCACGTATTATGCACTCTTCAGAAGGAAAGGAGGACTATTTGAGCATAAAATGGAAAAGGATACTGTGGAAATCTTGTGTTTATGCAATCACATTGATGATGTTGATTGCAATGCTTCTTGGTGTGAATATGGCATGGGCTGCAATTGCAGCTGCAATAATTTTGGTGGTGCTTGATTTCAAAGATGCAGGGCCTAGCATAGACAAGGTAAAACTTATATCATAGAACATAATCTCATTTTATCTCTCTTCCTTTTGAAACCCTAGCTATTGTTATTCTTGTGCCAGTTGAACTTTGGACAATCTCTCACAGTGATTTTTCTTCTTGGAACAAACAGGTCTCTTATTCCCTTTTGATATTCTTCTGTGGAATGTTTATAACAGTAGATGGCTTCAAGAAAACTGGAATTCCAAGTGCTCTGTGGGACTTAATGGAACCTTATTCCAGAATAGATCATGCTACTGGAATAGCTGTACTTGCTGTAGTTATACTTGTCCTATCAAATTTGGCTTCAAATGTACCAACTGGTAAGCACATACACTTGCCAAAACAATTTTTCTTCTTGTCTTTAGAACACAAAAAACGACCAAAACTAGATTCATATTCATCTCTGCTAAGAGCATTTTCATCTGATGAACCAAAACATTCTATCTATGTTTTACAGTTCTGTTGCTTGGAGCAAGAGTTGCAGCCTCAGCTGCTGCAATTTCCAAAGCAGATGAGAAGAAGGCATGGCTAGTCCTAGCTTGGGTGAGCACCATAGCAGGAAACTTTTCACTGTTAGGATCAGCTGCAAACTTGGTTGTGTGTGAACAAGCTCGTAGAGCACCAAATATTGGATACACATTAACTTTTTGGACCCATCTCAAATTTGGTCTTCCTTCAACTCTCATAGTCACTGCTATTGGATTGACCCTCATAAGATGATAAAAGAATTACTGAATGAGACATTTACACAAACAAGTTAGGTTCATTGTAACACATCTTAAGGTTGTGTACATGTACATAAACAAAGGATTTCTCTATTTTTTTCTTTATCATTTATATCATCAAATAAATGCATGACCATGATGATCCTAGCAAAAAAGTTTGTTGGGAATTCTCTGAATAATAAAATGTGAGTTTTTATTTTATGTGAAGTGTTATATTTCTTTAGTTGCTTAACTTTCTCTAAGTTAGTGCACTCACATCACATGCTACCCTTTTGCAACTTTATGTCCCTTGTGTTGCCATGATCTGAAAGCTTCTCATCAAAGGTTTGGTGGTTGTTTTTCCACATATTTTGAGAGATCAAAGGAAATAGTGGTGTGTGGATCTCTTGGATATAAACATGTCCATTCTCTATCTGTGAATTGTCGAATGTTTGATGACTTTTCCAAATACAATGAACAGAATAAAAGTTTATGTAATTAATGAACATTTGTCCAAAGAAAATTACAAGAGTGAATAGAAAAAGCAACCAAAAAAGACAAAAAAAGAAACATTAACATCCTATTTACTATCTCAATCTTTTTAACAAATTTTTATTAAAGTATAACTCGTTAAATAAGAGATAAAATCTACAAAATAGAGAGATAATCAAATTATTCTAAAAATATCTCTAATGTTTTTGCATAAATGGTTTTAAGATTAAGATTATAATATGAACATGTTGATTAATCTTAAGATACACAATACTAGAAATCTTGAGGTCCAAACATGTTGTTCATAACCACATTTATTTCCTTTTACAAAACTCCAACTTCAAATATTATTTAGTTTATTCAATCTAATGCAACTCCTAAGAAGTACTTGGGAATGTATAGAAAGAGTTTTTGTGTTCATAGTTGTAATGGCAAGTGATTTGAATACGAATATATGAAGAAGACACGTGCATGGTTATGTAATGTGGGAGCATGGCACGTGGGAGCAAGTCACATACATCTCCCTTTACCTTATTTTCAAATTTAATGTTATTGTGCCTTCCCTCATTGCTTAATTCTTTATTTCAATTTGCATATCTTTAATTCTTCATATCATTTTGTGTCTCTTTTTGCAATCAAACTCCTAATACCATAATCATATATATATATATATATATATATATATATATATATGAAGTATTTGATTTCAATTATAAAATTTATGAAAAGAAACATCATAATTGCTTTGTAAGGGAAAGTAACATTTTTTTTTTTTTAGTTTTGCATCCAAAATCAATGGAATGACTTAGCATGATTGTGTGAGAAATCTAAGGAACACATTGACACAAATTGTAAGCACATTTGACACCTCAATTGAATTGGAAGCAAACATAATGTAAGAGATTGTATCATCATCATGTAGTGAGCATGGAACATTGCTTGCATAACACCCTAGAGGATGAATCAAATGAATAAGATAGTTAAGGGATCCAACTTCATTATACTTTTCAAAAGACAAATAATTCTTATAGATTTTATTAGTCAATCTTGATTATGTTATCATTAACCTACAAAATTATTCAAATATCAATTTATTAAAAGAACTTAAGTCTCTTTGTTTGCTACCAATCTCTCTAGAACTAGTGAAACTAAAATAGTCTAAAAAATTGTTTTATTAATGATTAATTATATTTAACTTATCCTTAAGAATCAAAATAGTTGATTCTCCTTTGCTGCTCAAAATAATCTACTACTTACTTTTGAAATTGTAAAATCATAAAATTAGAACAACACGAATATTAAAATGAAAGAAGGATAATAATAAATAGTCCTTAATTCAATAAAGAGATTAATAATAAATAAATTTAATTACATTAAAGAACAATGAAAGGAAAAATTCATGAATATTGCTAATTTTCTTCCATATTTGATCATTCATGCAATAAAATTAACAAAAAAAACTAAAATTCATTGTATAAGATGATAAAAAAATTAAACTTAAAGAATATTAGTTGTTGGAAATAATACAAGGTGAGTCAAAGTCTCACATCGGATAGAATAAACAAAGTTAAACACTATATAAAGTTAAAGTCTCATAACATCATTGTCTTAAAGTTTTTGGGTAAAAGTCAAATGTCTTATATTTATAATACAAATATCATATATATAAAATCACAATCATGATAGTTCGGAGTGAGTGACCACATAACTATAAAAAATGGTTGAGGTAAAAGTAATGTCCATACCCTATTGTACCAAATATAAATAAATTCATTAAACTTACTTTTAGTAACAAAGAAGATTTATGTTAGGAAATACATAAGAATAAGAACGTATAAAAGGATATAAATAGTTAATAAAATTAGCATTGATGTACTCATTTATACTAGCCACTAAATTTTTTTCCAATCTTTATAAGTCAATAATGGTAATGTTGTTATTATAAGTAAAAAATCAACTACCACAATCTTTTCAGAACTTGTTTTTCCTTATTACAATTTCAACAAAGGATATTAGTATAAACAACGTATTATATAGATATCTACATGAATATAAAGAATCTCTGGAGTAACAGATGGCTAAAATTATTTAAATAACTTAAAGTTTATGATGATTAAATTCAAAACAACAATACAAATCCAACCTGAATTTAATTATATTTATTCAATAGTACACAAATTTCTCCAACAACAATTGAATACTAGAAATTAAGAGCATTCTCATTATTTCAACATTGTCTATAGTACAACTTTTTTTTTTCAACTTTACCCATGGATTACTTTTCACATCACACCAAGTAAAACCTCGGATTCTTGGCACAAATATCATTGACCTCATTATTTATAACCTTACCAATTTTCTCACCGACAAAAACTTATCTCAAAGATTTAGGAAAAATGTAAAACTTTTTTAAATTTATAATATAAAGATTGCTTGAAATAACTTACCTTTACCTATATAGTTGTGAGTTTAATGTCTTGTTTAAATATTTTAATCCATTCAAATATATTTTTAGCTCATTAAAATCCTTAATTTATTAAAATCATTAATGTGTTAAATTTAAGTAACTTAATCCATTAAAACAATATGAAATTCAAATGCTTAAAGATTCAAGTAAAATATAAAAATATTTTTCATTTCAAATCCAAAAAATTTAAAAGAACATTTTAATAGATGAAATATATTTTAATCTATTAAAATAAAAGTAAAGATTTCAAACAAAGCTACAAAATTTTAAATAAATTATTTTCTTTACCTATGTTAGACAAACATAAAGAAATCATCGACAACATTTTTAATATATAAATTATAACTTACATATATAAATATGTTTGAAAATTCAAGTATGAGTTTAAGTCCCACGTTGGGTAGAAATGAAAAAGTGGAGTACTATATAAGAATGAAAACCCATAAATCCATTGTCTTAAGATTTTGGGTTGAGAGTCACTACTAAAAAAACTTATATTTCATGCTAATCTTGTTTTGAGAAATTTTTCGTAAGAAATACTTACAGGATAGCATCTTGTTTTGAGAAATTTTTCGTAAGAAATACTTACAAGAATTTCTAGTTGTGAGTAGTGTCAATGCCTTATGTAGTTAGGTTCAAGTCTCATTGGTGTTGCATTTCCCTAATGAACCTCAGGTGCTTTCGCTGAAAAGGAAGGAAACGGTTAGACTGACTTGAGTAAGTGAATAGCATTACATAAATTTATAGATGTATTTTAAATTTTACCTTTTGTATAATATTTTTTTGTTAAAATTTAGTAATAAATTATATAAAGTTGTAGTTTATTATAAAAATAATTATTACAATCACACATGTTATTTTTTTTTAACTAAAGATTTGGTATATCTATATCATTTATTCAAAACGAAAATACAAGTATTTCTTTTAAAAAAAAGTTGGCTCGGCATAAACTAAAATTATACAACAATAACTTCAAATTAATTCACAACTCAAATAATTTATATCCAACTAAATTTATTCGATATAAATTTTAGAATATTAAATTTAGCATATACTAAATTAACCACATTGATGTTAATCCAATCCGATCCAAATAATATTCAAACTTAATTTCAAGATTTCATATCTCAATAATATGTAATTATAAACAATCATATCGATGAAAACATGTTAAATATAAATTATTGATATTCTAAAAATTTATGTAAGCACTGCATTACTTTTATTTTCTTAAAATATAAAGTTTTCCTCATATTTAAATTTTTATAGATTATGTTTACAAAATTTTATATTAATATAAAATTATTTAATATTTTATTCATATGCATCAAAATTAAGATGATATATTTCTATAAAATACAAAAACATGAATATATTTGTAATATTTTTGTTATATTTCATTTTTCTCAAATTCGGCATCGGAAAGTATTAACTCATTGATAAGGTAAGTATTCATTGCATTCTTAACTCTCCATACATACATTTCAAATCTAATCACACTATAGTATTTTATTTATTTTCAATTTTATACTTTTTTTAAAAGATAATATATTTAGCATGTTTTTGGAAAATAGTTAATATCAATAATTGTGTACAAATATGTTTCTTTTATTTTTCAAAATGAACAAATGAAGTCTAATACTTCGTAGTTTCAACTAAGTGAAATATTATTTGTTAAAAGATTGTAATCAACACATGAGACTGTTGCAAGTCTAATGTAATGGTTGACTTGAAATAGTGACATTGTTGGTTCCATGTGAAAAATTTTCAAGAAAATCAAGTTTGTATATTTTAGTATTATTTTTCAACATGAAAATGCATGTTCTTGTCTTTGTATAGACGAGAGGTTGCTAGCTTGTTTCGAAATTGATTTACTTAGATTTGTTTCGGTTCACAAAAAACTAAAAACTAATTCTTGCATGTTATTTTATATTAAGGAAGATATATAACAACATAAGCTATCAATAGGAAATTAAAATGATAATCTATTTTTTGTAACAATGATAACTGATTTTTAATAACAAAGTATTAAATTGAGATATTTAAAATTTAAATATTTTATAAAATATTAATAAAGTGGTTGTATAAAATAATAATGCAGTTATGTAACTATAGAAAATTTTGGCTATTTGTTATGTCAAACAAAAAATTGACACTAACCATAAGATGGGATAAGATGGGTGACACCATAAATAGATATGCATAGGTGGAATTTATGTTGTCGATGATGTGTTATATTGTTACATACCAGTAATGTGTTTTAATCTTAGGTTCTTTGAGTAAAATAAGAAAGATATAAAGGATGAAAGCACCATAGTAGAAGAAACATCGAGACTAAGTGTATCAAATACAAAATCGAAGGAACAATGACGGACACAATACCTGCATGTTACAACGTATCTATAGTTAATCCTAATCAATTTTGGAAAACTGATAAAGTCTTGAAAACAGAGCTCCCTATTATGGCAATTCAAATTGCTTTTGTTGCTGTGTTATCTCGTCTCTTTTCTATAATCTACAAACCTCTACATCAAACTCGTCTCATTTCACAAATCTCTGTAAGTAGATAAATCTCGAAGTTGTTTTGTTTATGAAACTTATCTCAAACTTTCTGATATGTGGCATTCTAACAAAGTAATATGTGGGCATTCTAAATTATAATTGCCTAGGTTGGTTTCCTATTGACACCGCCATTACTTGGAAGATTCACAACAATTTTTGAGTTCATTTTTCCGGTAAATGGGGTCGTCAACGTCGAGGTCCTTTCTCACATTGGTCTCATTTATTATGCATTCCTTAGTGGATTGGAGATGAACTTAAATACCATTCTAAATGTGAACAAGAAGGCTGCAAGCATCGCAATTGCTGGGATTGTCTTTCCCATGCTCGTTGCACCATGCTTATATGCTTTGTTTCGAAACGTTTATGGACATGTTATGATGTTTCCCCTTGAGGAAAGTACAAGTAATGCTTATACACTTTGGACTTTAATTCTCACTGTTACAGGTTTTCCTGTGGTAGCACACACACTTTCTGAGCTTAAGCTCCTTTATACTGGTCTTGGCAAAGCGGCTTTAACAGCAGCCATGATTGGTGACACCTATGGTTGGATTCTTTTCACTTTATTTGTTCCATTTTCAATTAATGGTAAAGGAGCTATCTACACTGTGTTATCCACGATAACATTCGTTGTTGTGTGCATCTTTGTGGTACGTCCACTCATTCAATGGTTTATTGATCGCAAGGAAGACAAAGATGAATGGAATGATAACCAATTGCTCTTTATTTTCATGGGGGTTTTAGCCTGTTCATGTATTTCAGATTTTCTTGGTGCACATGCCATTGTTGGGGCTTTTGTCTTTGGATTAATTTTACCACATGGGAAATTTGCTGAACTGGTCATGTCCATTTCAGATGATTTTGTTAGCGGCTTTTTAGTACCTCTCTTCTTTACTGGAACTGGGATGAGACTTATGTTGATCGCAATTTTCTCCCAAGAAAGTTGGCCCTTTACAATTGTGATTATACTCTTGTTGTGTGCTCTAAAGATTTTAAGCACTTTATTTGTCACATTTTTCTTCGGTATGCGTATTCGAGATGGTTTGAGCTTAGGCTTGATTTTGAATAATAAAGGCACTATGGCGTTAATAATGTTGAACATTGCTTGGGATAGAGCGGTATTGATCTATTTAAAGCATTATATTCAATTACTTTAGTTTATTATATATACAATTGCAGTCTAATCCATAAGTTTTTGTGATGTGTGTTGCAGATATTTTCTATACCTACTTATGCCGTTATAACTTCTGCTGTTCTACTGATGACCATAGTTGTGTCTCCTGTCATCAATATCGTCTATAAACCAAGACAAATATTTGAACAGAACAAGCTAAAAACCATACAAAAACTAAGAGTTGATGCAGAGCTCCGATTTATAGCATGTGTTCACAATACTCGCCAAGCTGCAAGCATGATTAGCATAATTGAATGTTTTAATGCAACAAGAGTTTCCCCTGTGCATGTTTTTGCCTTGTACCTTGTCGAACTTATTGGACGTGCTGCTGCCCTAGTTGCGGCACATATAGGGAAGCCTAGAAGCCAACTTGGAGAACAAAACCTGACCAGGTCACAAGAAGAGTTAGAAAGCATTCACAACACATTTGATGCACTTGGAGAGGCATACGACGTTGTTAGAGTTGAGACCTTAAATGTGGTGTCAGCATATACAACTATTCATGAAGACATATACCACTCAGCAGATGAGAACCGCACAAGCTTAATTCTTCTTCCATTTCACAAACAATTAAGTTTAGAAGGTACTTTAGAAGTAACTAGCGTTGCATACAAAGATATAAACCAAAATGTAATGCAAGGTGCTCCCTGCTCTGTGGGAATATTTGTTGATCGTGATTTTGGGTTAGTTCCCAAAATGAACCTTCATATTCGTGTGGTCTTTGTTGGAGGCCCTGATGACCGTGAAGCCTTAGCCATTGCATGGAGGATGGCAGGACGTTCAGGAACACAACTCTCAGTGGTTCGAATTATTTGTTTGGGTGAAGCAGCAAAAGTAAATGCTTCAATTCACGATGAAGCACAAGGGATATTATCTGCGGTAATAGATATAGATAGGCAAAATGAGTTAGATGAAGAGTATATAAGCACATTCAGACTTACAGCAGTTAACAATAACGATTCAATATCCTACTCAGAGATTGATGTTCATAGTGGTGAAGATATTCCTGCAGTCCTTAATGAGATAGAAAAATTCGGTTGTGATATTTACATAGTTGGTCAAGGAAATTGTAGGAACTCTAAGGTCTTCTCAAATTTGATGGAATGGTGTGAGTGCTTAGAACTTGGAGTTATAGGGGACATTTTGGTGTCAGACAATTTTGGTTCACGCTCGTCTGTGCTAGTTGTTCAACAGTATGGATATGGAGGAATGGTTTTTGGAAATGATCTTAACCAGAAGGCCACTAACAAAGGCACGTTTGAGTCTGTTGTCTAAAGATAGAATAAACATGAAGGTTTGCATTGAAGCACAAGGATTTACAAGAAAATGTTTTCTCAACTTGATGTATATCAATTTACAGTATATAAATGGTTGTAAACCTTACTTGAGAAACCAGTTTTGTAAGTCTGAATTAGACATAAAATTCACTTCTTAGCAAATGTGATTATTTGTTCAATATCATATAATTTCTTACGTGTTTAATTTTAGTTTTATTTCATTTTGGTATCATTTTATATTCCTCAATAAAACTAATAAACGAACAAATTTCACATTTCTTATATTTCTTAACCACTTTTTGAATACTATTTTTATTATTTTTTAAAATCCAATTTTTCTTTCCAATTTTTGTCATTATACATTGATATTTAGTTGTAATATTTTGCAAAATTATTTTCCTTTTACTTTGTAAACACATGTATTTATACATTCCTATTTAAATTAGTTTGTAACTTAATTTAGCTTTGGTTTTATCATTTTCTTGTTCTCTCTTATATTTGTGTATACTATTATTGCTTAATCACATGAATTAGAGGTTTGCATGCTTGAACTAACATACAAAGAAAAATAATAATGATAAACTAACGAGATAATATCCTTTTTATTTTCTTCTATTGTTGATGACCACATTTGCTCAACTAACAATATAATAACACCATAAATAGATATGTATAACTGCAATTTATATTGTCTATGATGTACTGTGTTGTTACATAACAATAATGTGTTTTAATCTAAGGATATATGAGTAAAAGAAAATAGAAATAAAGGTTTAAAGCACCATGGCAGAAGAAACATCGTAAGTAAGTGTAACTTATAGTATCTTTCTTCATGTGAAGTAACACCCTTGTAAGAAGGTCGTGTCGTAAATTCTCTCTACAAAAGTTATTCCTTTGTATTCAACCTTTGTTTTGGCCGTAGTAAGAAGTGATGAAAAAATATTTGAAGTTCTTAGTCTCATGGGAATATCGAAAACGGATATAATAGTGACCTATGTACCCGTGTTGTCAGGAGTATCTTGTGCATTTTATTCAATGGTTGATTGTGGAATCCTTTAAGAGTTCCTTAAAGATAAACTATGCATAATCCAAAATGTTGGGGTAAATGAATATAAAAATATTATGTTGTTCTTGCTCTTTAGATGATTTATTATTAAACATTATACTATTTTGACCAAAAGTGTTATGCTGTATTAATCTCCATTTTGGAAAATATATGTTATACTATAAAGATTGTTTGAAATAACTTACTTATATAGTTGGGAGTTTAATGGAATGTCTTGTCTAAATATTTTAATCCATTCAAATATATTTTTAGTTCATTAAAGTTATTAAAGTGTTAAATTTAAGTGACTTAATCCATTAAAACAAGATGAAATTCAAATGCTTAAAGGTTCAAGTAAAATAATAAATTTAAATTATTAAAATATTTTTATTTCAAATCAAAAAAACTTAAAAGAACATTTTACATATTGAATATATTTTAATATACTAAAATAGAAGTAAAGATTTCAAACAAAGCTAGAAAAATTTCAAATAAATTATTTTCTTTACCTATGTTAGACAAACATAAAGAAACCAGCTACAGCATTTTTAATATATAAATTATAACCTACATAATATAATATCGAAAGTTATCATCTATTGCATCAAAACTTCACACTCTAAACTTGTTTGGAGTATTCTCAAGCAAATAAAATCATCCAACCTATTCAAAGTGATTTTAAAGAATGTTGGAAGTATTATTGGTTAGACTTGAGGAAGTGAATAACATTACATAAATAAATTTGAATAAAATAGATAGACTTGGTTAAGTTCAAAAAAGGAGAACTACAACGTAATGATTTAATTCCGCTTGAAAATATTGTTTTAATATTTATGAATTCTTAGATGTATTTTAAATTTTACTTTTTATATAATTTTTTTGTTAAAATTTAGTAATAAATTATATAAAGTTCTAGTCTGTTTTAAAAATAATTATTACAATCACACATGTTATTTTTTTTTAAACTAAAGATTTAGTATATTTAGATCATTTATTCAAAACTAAAATAAAAGTATTTCTTTTTAAAAAAAGTTGGCTCAGCAACAAAAAACATTATACTACAATAACTTCAAATTAATCCACAACTCAAATAATTTATATCCAACTAAACTTATTGGATATAAAATTTAGAATATTAAATTTAACTTATACTAAATTAACCACCTTGACGTGAATCAATCCAATTCAAATAATATTCAAACTTAATTTCAAGATTTCATGACTTGCAAAAATCCAATGTGTTGTTTACAATTTCTTAAAAACTGATATTTTCACTTAGTTGAAACTATGAAGTATTAGACTTTGTTTGCACTATTAAAAATTATCATATTACATGAGATTTTTCTTGTAAATTTGTTAAAAAATTTGTAAGAAAAGACTTTTTTCTGTCATTTTTTCTAAGAATCTTAATTGGTAGGTAATTCCTTCGTGAATAATTATTTCTTACAAAATTTTAAAATTTGCAAGTATTTCCTACAAAATTTGTTGCAAAAAGTGTTTTATACAAAATATTTTGCAAAAAAATTGGTAGTAATTTCTTGCAAATTTTTTTTCACAACAAAATTTGTATGTATTTTCTACGATAAAATTTTCAAAACAAAATTAACAAGAAATATTAGTTTTTTTATTAGTGTTGCTCATTTTGAAAAAAATAAAAAACACAATGCATTGATTTTAACTATTTTTCAAGTACATACTGAATATATTATCTTGTTAAAAAGAGTATGAACTTTGAAATAAATAAAATATTATAATGTGATTAGATTTGAAATGTATGTATAGAGATAGTTAAGAGGACAATGAATTTTTATCCTATCAATGACTTTATACTTTTAGTGTCGAACTTGAGAAAAATAAAATATAAAAAAAAAAAAAAATTAAAAAAATATTAATGTTTTTGTATTTTATAGAAATATATCATGTTAATTTTATTATACTTGAGTAAATGAATAATATTAAATAAATGAAGTTGAATAAAATAGATAAAAGTAGTTAAATTCAAATTAAAAATTACAATTTAATGGTATAATTTCGCTTGAAAATAGTGTTTTAATATTTATGAATTCGTAAATGTATTTTAAATTTTATGTTTATTAGAATATTTTTTTATTTAAATTTAGTAGAATAATATATTATAAAAATAATTGTTACAATCGTACATGTTATTTTTTTAACTAAAAATTTAGTATATTTATTTTGTTTATTTAAAACTAAAATAAAAGTATTTCTCTTTTACAAAAATGTTAACCAGGTATAAACTAAAACTATACTACTATATCTTCAAATTAATTTACAATCCAAATAATTTATATGATATAAATTTTAAAATATTAAATTTAACTTATGCTAAATTAACTACGAATTCAATCCGACCCAAATCATATTTAAATATAATTTCAAGATTTCATCACAATAATATATAAATATAGATAATCATATAAATTATTGATATTTTTATAATCTATGTCCATATTGAATTTTTTAGATTAAAAAAATAAAAATATAAAATTTCACAAAATATTTTGAATAATTTTCTATAAAAAAAATATATAAATAAATTGAGTTATTATATAACTATCTTCTAAAATTATTCAATAATTATTGATTGAATAATTTATCTTAAAATGTATAATTAGATTGAAAATTCATTTCACATTAATTAACATTACGTTTGTAACATCCCATTTAATAGTTTTTCACATTATCAAATAAAATATTATATCATGATCAAACATAGCAGATAGCAGCAGAGACAACAATCATATACATATAAGTATATAATGCTGGTACAGTCATCCAAAAGCACTACACAAAACCCTCCTGGCAAGAGTAGTAATACAAGGAGAAGATCTAAACTACAAGTCTCAAGACTTTGTAGAATCTGGCCCAAAACTAACACAGCACCCAAGCAAGGAGTCAGCTCCTGCTTAGCAGAGGGGTATCATCATCAAGGCTCGGCTATGCTCACACCAACCGTAGGTGATCATTGCAAAGGAGAAAACACAAAGACAGACAAAAATAAACAAAAGGGTAAGCTAACTGAATTGAGAGAAAAATTATACAATTCACAATATAAATATCAATCATAACACACAGCTCAATTGCATAATTCTAGACTCGATATCCGGATTGTGTAAGCGACATTGGAGCTCTTGGTGGCTTGTACCTGCAACGGTTCCCAGACTCTGCAGAGTCTGGACACAAGGAGTCTTCACCCGACCATTCCCAAGGTAAGTCCCCTTTGCGTCTAGGACTTGATCAAGTCCAAAGACTAGGACCTCCTGCTACTCCCCACGACATAATCCATTATGCTCTATCTGAGCGTGAATGATTATTGGAGTTTCAAGATACCAACCAATATGGATTCCACACGTCCTTACACACACACACACTAATAAGTTCAATGAATTTCCCTTGAAATTCTATTCCAATCACAACTCCTCATGATTCATACCAATCCAAATTCATCACACAATACATTAATAATGAAGTTCCAGGCATATGAGATACTAATTGCACAAAACTACCTTAAAACATACAATATCACACTTTATAACAGAAACTGAAGCATCCCACTGTAGTGACTCTCGCTCAAGCTAGACAATCTAGCTCAGGCGAGAGGTCATCTCGCTTAGGCGAGTCAGTCTCGCCTGAGCGAGGCTCTAACAATGGCAAAAGTTAAAAACTGGGCGAACTCTCGCTCAAGCTAAGCTGGCTCGCTTAGACGAGATTGTCTTCTCGCTTAAGCGACCTCAGCTCGCCTAGGCGAGACTTCGCACAGGAACAGGGTTGGGTTTTCTGGTGTTTTCGCTTGGACGAGAGCCACTCGCCTAGGCGAAAATACCATATTACTCACTGTTTCCCACATGCAAATGCATTGGATTCATGGCAAAATTCAATCAAGCAACCACACATAAATTTTAACCAGCAATTTAGCACTCAGAGCTTTAATCAGACTCATCAAACATGATTCATGGGTTTAAATACGAAGAAATTACAGTTAGCTTCCCTTACCTTTTTAAAATCACCACAAGCAAGACTCTAATCACAAGGGCACCTCAATTCCACAACCTAAGGGGCTGAAATTCACAAACTCATAGTGAGTATAGGACCCTAATTCGGTTTTGGTGAGCATTGTATTCCAGAAATTCCAAAATTGGAGAGAATTGAGAAAAACCGAATTTGACTTGCCGAGAGGAGAAGATGACTCAGATGGAGGAGGAATTCTTCTTGTGGTTCTAGGTCCAGTAGCTATAACAGAAGGGAGGAGTGATTAGAATGGGAAATTTTGAGCTCTTATTAAAGAGAAGACATTGTAGTTGGTTCAGAGGGAGGAAAAGAGTGATGGTGGAGTGTGATTCTGTGATATGAGTAAGAGAAGAAAGAGAGTGTATAGAGAAGGGAGGGATAGTGGGTTCTCACAATGTTGTACAAAATTTTAGATTAATTCAAAATTATTTAATATTTTATTTATATGAATCAAAATTAACATCATATATTCCTATAAAATATAAAAACATAATATATTTATATTATTTTATTGTATATTAGGGTTTATATTATTTCCCAACTTCGACATTAAAAAGTATTAATTTTTGATAAGATAAAAATTTATTATACTCTTAATTCTCTTTGTAGATATATTTCAAATCTAATTATATACTATGATAGTTTATTTATTTCCATATTTATACTCTTTCTAAAAAATAATATAATTAATATGTGTTTAGAAAATAATTAAAATGAATACTCATATTTAATAATTCATAGTTTCAGTGATAATATCACTTCTTAAAATTAACATATATGAGATTTAAATGTATCAATAACCTTTTGGATTATTTTTATAGATCATAACATATTTTCACAAAAAGAACCACTTGTTCTTTAAGTTTTTTTATAATAATGTTGGTGAAACTCAGATTGTTCTTTGGTTTTCTCTTTTTATTTTCAACATCTTATTAATTCAAATAATTCAATTAAAATACCATCTTTATTATTTTACCATTAAAATTGTCCCAATAACCTTTAAGGGTAAGGTTTCATCATTGAATGTTGATATTCCTTGGTCAGTCAGATTACAAATAACTACGTATCAATGTTCATAATAGTAATAATAATGATAAAAAAGTGTAACCTAAGAATCTCTACCCAAATAATCTCTAATACATTATACAAAAATATATATAAATAATATGTAGTTGTGGGTTGTAATAATTTCCAACAGCAAAAGATGTAATAATAAAAACAATGTAATAATTAGGTTCCATATTTTTTTAATTATTTTATTGCAATTTGTAATTAATTAAATAATATTAACTATTAAGAATCAACTCTCAAAGTCGCTCTTCATCGATGTCTTAAGCAGGAGAAAAACACACACTCTCTTCTCTCTCCCCCTCTCTTTCTCTTTCTCTCTCTTCTTTTTCTTCCTCCGTACACGATCTCTTCCACTATCTTCCAATTCCCATTTTTTTCAACATACGCCACTGCAATCCTCCTTCATTTTCTTGCATTTTCGGTTTCTGGGTCTGTTTTCCTTTTAGGGTTCCCAGTGGTTCGGAAAAAAAAATGTTTTCTTTTTCTTCCCTTTATGCACACTCAGATTTGAGTTGAGAATCACAGAGTGGGGTTGAGTTCAGATTCACTGGCATGGAGCAATTCGAAGTAAGTTTCCAGCTTTGTTGCATTTTGAGCTTGTTCTAATTTCAGTGAACCATGATCGAGTTGGTTGATTTGACTGTTTTTTTATGTCCATTGTTATGTGTGGGCGGTGAGTGGATCTGAGGTTTCATGTGATTTCTTTTAATAATGGGGGTATGGTTTCACTTGGGGTTATGAGTAATTTGGTGTAGTTGAACTGTGAAGTTGAAAGGTTGAGTTTTTTTTTTTTTTGTGGGGGTTTAGGAATCTGGGTATTGGAGAACACTCAAAGGGTAATCTATATGTGAATATTAGTTTGATTTGGAGATGAATTTCTACTGTTTCGACTATCTGTATACAAATTTTTACGCTGTTGATATTTTCATATGCATTATTTACTTATTTTTGTATTTCTAGGTTAGAACTTTGCAGTTGGGGCATGTTAAACCTTGTATTTTTAAGTTGCTAAATAAGGAGTTTGAGCTGATGTGAAGTAGTGGATGTTGTTGTCTAACTAATGCTTTAAAGTTTCGGGGAGTTGTAGAATCTGTATACAAGATTTGTACAGCAAATGATGTCACGTTGCATTAGTCTATGCTGATTAGGATTAGCAAGGTTAGCGGTGTTTAGAGTTGACTATATTTGACTGATACAGTATTGGGTTTTCGGTTTGGGATTCTGGGGCCCAAAGGTTAAGCTGATGGAATTGTTGATTTTTTATAGTTAATATGTTGTTGTGTTGGATCCAGTGTAAGATGTTTCTCTTTCCGTACACTGTTTGACCAGCTTATTGAAAAAAAGTAGATAATTAGTTATAGAGCATAAACTAGAGAGTCGTTGGATTGTTTGTTTATGCTATCATCGTTTGGAAATATATCATTTAGGACAGTATTATCATAGTTTTACTGGTTAAGATTAGATGCATATGTAGAAGAGTTTGGATACATTATGTACACAAGGTTGTGAAAATATTGATTTTATAGTGATTGAGTATATGTGTTATTCTTTGTTGCAGGGTTTTAGTAACCATTCAGTCCCTAATTTCTGTTTCTGATTCTGTAATACTGCTTTTGGAATTATTGGATTCTTCATTTGATGAGGGTTTTGGCCGGATTGCGTGTAACTCCAGATAGTGATTTGAAGTGATAGATATTCCAAACTATCAATGGATCTAATTTAAGAAACTCTTTTACGGCCTATACAAATTACAAATATGCCTACATGGTGGGGGAAATCATCGTCAAAAGAAACCAAGAAGAAAGCAAATAAGGAAAGTTTTATCAATACATTTCACCGCAGATTTAAAATCCCATCTGAAAGCAAATCAAGCAGTAGATCTGGAGGATCTCGTAGACATTGCAATGATTCAATTTCTGAGAAAGGGGCTCAGTCTCCTCCTGAATCAAGATCTCCGTCACCTTCCAAAGTGGCAAGGTGTCAAAGTTTTGCTGAAAGGCCTCATGCTCAGCCGCTACCACTTCCTGTCCTGCACCCATCAAATATAAGCCGAGCAGACTCTGAAATTAGCATATCAGCTAAGTCAAGACTTGAAAAAGGCTCCAAACCATCATTGTTTCCACTACCAAAACCAGCATGCATGCGTGGTAGGCTGAACCCTGCAGATTTGGATGGAGACCTGGTCACTGCTTCAGTCTCTAGTGAGAGCTCTGCTGACAGTGATGAGCCATTGGACTCTCGCAATCGTAGTCCTTTGGCAACCGACTGTGAAAATGGGACTAGAACTGCTGCAGGCAGTCCTTCCAGGTATACTCTATAGGCATTAACTATAATGTGCTTCAAGCTTGCATATTTTGTTGCATAAGCATGCCTAGGTTGTGCATTTTTAGACATAGAGAACAGAGATGTATCTTCACTTAAAAACTTAAGGTTTTGGGATAGCTGGTTCATGGCATATTGTCAAATCCTCAGTTCAATCCTTGCTGCCCCATTCTATAAAAATGTTGCATTTCCGCACAAGGTTAGGGGACCAAGAAATTATCCATGCATGAAGTTCAATGGTATATGAGGGTGTGTTGGAGATATAACATAAAACCATTCTTGAGTCACTATCTTAAGCTTAAGCTTTTGGGATGGCTAGTTCATGAAATTTATGATTACTAGCAAATAATTTTTTATTTTACTCATTTTGGATGTTGGCCTTTTTATGAAGCTCGATGCCCAAGGATCTATCATCTACTGTTTCCCAAATAAATTCAAGAGAAACCAAAAAACCGGCAAACATTCTGGGTAATCACATGTCTTCTACTTCACCAAAACGGAGGCCTTTAAGCAACCATGTTTCAAATTTGCAGATTCCTCCTCATGGTGCCTTCTGCAGTGCACCTGATAGTTCCAAATCAAGTCCGTCTAGAAGTCCATTGAGAGTATTTGGCACAGAACAGGTGTTGAATTCTGCCTTTTGGGCGGGAAAGCCATATTCGGAGGTCAATTTAGGTGGATCTGGGCACTGCTCAAGTCCAGGTTCTGGTCACAATTCTGGACATAATTCAATGGGAGGGGACATGTCTGGACAGTTATTTTGGCAACCTAGCAGGGGTAGCCCCGAATATTCTCCTGTACCTAGTCCCAGAATGACTAGCCCTGGACCTAGCTCTAGAATTCAGAGTGGTGCCGTTACACCTATTCATCCTAGAGCTGGGGGAACACCCAATGATTCACAGACTGGACGGGTTGATGATGGAAAACAACAGAGTCATCGTTTGCCCCTTCCTCCTTTAGCAGTTACCAATACTTTACCTTTCTCTCATTCAAATTCTGCTGCAACTTCTCCATCCATGCCAAGAAGTCCAGGAAGAGCAGATAATCCAATAAGCCCTGGATCACGTTGGAAAAAAGGAAAACTGCTTGGCAGAGGCACATTTGGACATGTCTTTGTTGGCTTTAATAAGTACGAGTTCTAGACCAATTGTTCTTTTTGATTCTATTACAAAGATTTTTTTTCCTACTTTTAAATCCACTATTTTATGCATCTTATAAATTGTTTGGTTAAAATATTTTTATGTTTAGGGAAAGTGGTGAAATGTGTGCTATGAAAGAGGTGACTCTGTTTTCAGATGATGCCAAATCTAAAGAAAGTGCTAAGCAATTAATGCAGGTAAATAGATTTCCTTTATTGACCCTGGAAATTTTTGTTGGATGTGCAACCGTTATTCTCGTTGGAAATACATTTGTGTCTATTTCTGTTTCAAATTTAGTGTAGCTTTGAAAAGCTAACTCCCATATTGTGGCAGGAAATTGCCTTATTAAGTCGATTGCGGCATTCAAATATTGTGCAGTACTATGGTTCTGAAACAGTAAGTTACCCATTTCCTTATTTGTTTGCATTCTGTTTATAGGAGCTACTTTTAAGTGATCATGATTTATTTTGAGCTTTTTATCCCAATTTGTAATGCTTCAATGAATATCTAGTTACAAGATTATTAGTTGGTTTATATATTTACCTTACACCATAATATTATAAATTTGTCATTTTAGTCTACTTATAGATGCTGATGAATCATCCTTTAAACAGGTCGGTGACAAGCTTTACATATATCTGGAGTATGTCGCTGGAGGCTCCATATATAAACTTCTTCAAGAGTACGGACAATTTGGTGAACTAGCTATTCGTAGTTTTACTCAACAAATTTTGTCAGGACTTGCTTATTTACATGCTAAAAATACTGTGCACAGGTGAGCTAAGTCACATTTATTTTTAAAACTTAAAATTTTACTAATTCTTTATAATGTGACTGATTTTCTATGCTTATGAGTTCTGATATCTATCTCTTAAATTGCATTTCTTGTAAAGGGACATCAAAGGAGCAAATATACTGGTAGATACTAATGGTCGGGTTAAGTTGGCAGACTTTGGCATGGCAAAACATGTAAGCTTGGGAATAAAAATTGTTCTTTTTATTTGCATCTAAGCCAATTGGTAGGATATGAAATTTGGTTTCTGTTGCTTGTGAAATTATGACTCAAGATTTAAAACTTCCTAATCCACCAATTCAATAGAGTTGCTAATTCAGTGGGTTTCTTTTCAGGTTTCTTTCTTGTATTTTTTTACCTTTTTTTGGAAGATACCTTTCTTGTCCCCCACCTCCAACCAGTTTATCATGCATGACTTCAACTTGGAAAAAGATCTCTATGATTCCAAAAGACATTGTTTTCCTTCATAATTGCCATTTGATATCACATCTGGTATAAATAATCGCAAGGTTGCATGATCTATCCTGTTCCCTCAACTATTAACCTGCATATTTTTGCAGATAACAGGGCAATCATGTCCATTATCATTCAAGGGAAGCCCCTATTGGATGGCTCCTGAGGTAGTAATGTTTTCTGTTAGTTTCAGTTCTTTATAGTTTCAATTACATCTTGCTTTTGATGACATGGTAGCTTGTCGTTCTGATATTTTAGGTTATAAAAAACTCCAATGGTTGCAACCTTGCCGTTGATATATGGAGCCTAGGATGCACAGTTTTGGAAATGGCTACAACTAAACCTCCTTGGAGTCAGTATGAAGGGGTTAGTAATTTATGTCAATATATTGGAAGTTTTAGCTAGCTTTTTTATATTCTATTTCCCCACTATTATTTTATGTAGTTTGTTATTTTCATTTATAAAGCATTGATAATATTTCTTGTTTTAATTTGTGTTGACTTGATGTATTATTGGCTTTGCATGTTAACAAAAAGGTTGCTGCAATGTTCAAGATTGGTAATAGCAAGGAACTCCCAACAATCCCGGATCACCTATCTAGTGAAGGAAAGGATTTTGTCAGGAAATGCCTACAACGGAATCCACACAATCGCCCTTCGGCAAGTGAATTATTGGACCACCCTTTTGTAAAATATGCTGCACCTTTAGAGAAACCTATTCTGGGTCCTGATGCTTCTTCAGACCCAGCCACATCTGGGATCACACAGGGAGCTACAGCTCTGGTAAGGAAGCTACTGCCAACATTAATCACATAAAAGAATTGTCTATTTTCATATTAGTGTGAAGTGGGGGATTGCCTGTTTCTCTTGCATTCCATATCATGCCTGTGTTAAATAGGAAGCCATCTGATCTTCTACTTGAAAATGCCAGACATTTTTGTGTGCTTCATCCATTCAAATTCCTCGGTTGATGAGTCATTTTTCTTGGTGTGTATATTGTATAGACATTTTGTTCTCTTGGAAATATAAATTTGAATAATTGAATCTATCAGAGACTAAATAATAATATTTCGGAGGGGTGGAGGGGGAGGGTACCCGCTTGATATGTTGCCAATGAAATTGTTTTACATATTTTTCTGAGGCAGCAGCATAAAGGATGCAGAAGGGATGGACAAGAGCAGTAGCTTTAGCCAGATTAATGTTGACTAAGCTCTGGAATCCACTGGATTACATAGAAAATCCTAGTATATGAATGAAAAATATAGTTTCCAAACCCTTAACAAGCCTTGATGGATTTGCTTGGATAAACTTTTCCATAACTTCTGGTTGAAAAGTATTAGGAAAAATGGAATAAACTTCTCTACCAGCTTTAGTTTTTGCAAGCTTCCCCAAAACTAATTTATATACAAGTTAAGTTTAGCTTAGCAAGAGATTTATTTCATTTTTTCCATTTCAGTGTTTGCAGAGACATTTATTTAAACAGGTCCATTGACATACTATATTTGATCGGCTCTTCTAGGTTTTCCTGATCAATTTGTGTCATAGTTTACAATCAGTAGCACTTTTAAATTATATAAATAGGTTGTCATAAAATTGAAAAACAAATCTTTGAAAAATTGCTGAAATATTCAAAATCAAACTTCACCATTATTTCCCTCCCTTTGTCATGCATCAATATATTATTGTTGTCTTGATTACACAACTGATTAAACTCATAAATGACCTTTATTCAGCTGATATATTTCTATTTTGGAATCATGACATAGTAATAACTTTTTTGTGTTATTGTTTGGAGAAAAGGATTCATATTCTTGTTGAAATGTGTGATTTCCATCAATGCTTCATCCTGTCATTTCCCTTGGAAGTAGAGAATAAAAAAGACAGGGTTAGGCATATAGACAACTAGAGAAACTGTACGAAAACATTTACTTTCTACAAACTGTAAGATAGAATTGCTCCATTAACATAAAGGAAAGTACACACATGGAGGTTGGAGGGAAAACAAACTGCAGATGAAGACTGTTGCCATCTGGAGAATTGTGGTTATGATCAAGCAAAATAAATTTTCTTATCTGGGTGTTCATTTGGACTATATTTCTATTGTATAATACTGGAAAATTTTGCTGTCATAATGGAATGATCTTTGAAGTTGTTTTCTTTTATGGTTTCTTTTCTATCCTTGTAAATATTGTGGCTGTGATACATTTTCAGGGTATTGGACAAGGAAGGAATCCTTCTACATTGGATTCAGATAGACTTTCCCGTCATTCTTCTAGGTTTTTGAAAACTAATCCTCATGCAAGGTCTCTCTCTCTCTATCTCTTTCTCTCTCTCTCTCTTTCTATACACACACAACACACACACAAACAAACACTGCACACGCAAGGTTGCTGACACTGCCTATGGTGATCTGAAATTGCTTTATCAATCTACAGTGAAATCCATATTCCGAGGAATATATCCTGCCCTGTCTCGCCCATTGGAAGCCCACTTTTGAGGCCAAGATCGCCGCAACATATGAATGGGAGAATGTCTCCCTCTCCTATATCCAGTCCTCGGACTGCTTCTGGTGCATCCACACCTCTCAACGGTGGTAGTGGTGCCATTCCATTTAGTAATCACTTAGTTTACATTCAAGAGGGTCTTGGAAACTTGCCAAAGTCCTCAAATGGTGTATACATTAGTGGCCCTACTCATCATGACTTGAATGTTGACATTTTTCGAGGAATGCAACAGACGCCTCACATTTCATCAGAACTGGTTCCAGGTGAAAGTGATGTTCTGGGGAAGCAGTTTGCACGGTCTCCTCGTAACGAGCCATATGATGTTCAATCAGTCTTGGCTGATCGTGTTTGTCGGCAGCTGCTGGGGGATAATGTGAAAATCAACCCATCCCTTGATCTAAATCCCAATTCTTTGCTCAGCCGGGCTAATGGTTTATGACATGGGGCATTTTCCTTGGTCCACCTCCGTGAGCAAATCTTTGAAGTTTGTCAGAATGATCCATTCATTGTTCTATTTGCTGAGGAAGTAATTGTAAAATAAGGAGCCAAAGCATACGAGAATCAATGTAATAAATTTTGATCGGAGAATAGGGGGAGCCGAGTAACATTATTCCATTTTGCATGGTTTCCCTCTCAGGCTTATGGAGTTCAGAACCTTTCGGGTGAGGTGACAAACTAAGCCATAGGATGAAAATTCCTGACATTTGATTTGTCTATATCAACTGAAGCAAATGCTCACTTGTTGCTAAAAGAGAAGCTTATGTTTGTATGTAGAATTTTCAAGATGCAGCATCAGTGCGTGGATTTCTCTCTGGTGTCTGAAATATGAGAAATGATAGGTTTAATGTTAATATTAGCTCAAGGAATGAGTTTTTCTAATCATATGTATGCAGTTCCTTCAGTTAAAGAATTCCTGCAATCACAACTGTATCTTTTTGAACATCATATAGATGCAAAAAAAGTGAAATTGGTGCAGAATTTAGCATCCAGACTATTTTTTGGGAGGTGATATTGCTGTACAGAATATGGGAGACTGTATTGTGATTCTGCATTTATTGATGAGAAGTCAAGGATTTGTGAAACCGATATATCTCTTGATTGCATGCTCAGATGTATTACTGTCACTGAATCCTTCTGCTGGATTTATTTTGTACATTATTTTTTCAAGAAAAAATTGAAGATATATATGATTTGAGGTTCTCTCCACTGGTTTATGCAGTAATTCTCTGATTTGGTTATTCTTTCTAGTATTGTTTTCCCTATAGTGATTCATGTATTAAAATCATGATTAAAGTACCAAGTTGGTCTTTGAAAATTTTCAAATAAATTCTTAAAACTTTTAATTGGATTCCTGAACTGAAAAAGGAAGTCTTTGAGCAATTTGAGGACTTTCGGTCAAGTTCTTAAACTATTTTTTAATCGGATTCCTAAATCAGAAAAGAAAGTTCACTGAATTAGTTTTTGGTTTTCCTAAACCACAAAAATGATGTGAACATTTTAAAGATCACAGGGATTCAATCAAAAACAATTATATGTTCATGGTTGTAATGAACATAGATTTTATTCTAGGCTTATTTAAAATTTTTCGAATGGTTCAGTAACTTACAGATTTAACTTTAAATGTTCAAAAGTTTTTTTTATCGAAATTCTTTTAATATTTTCTTGAAATTTGATTGATTGTATTTATACTGTGATGTACGGACTCATACTCATTCAAGAACTGTCCTTCAAAACACGGGCCTTCGACAAATCTTGATTTCTGTCACTTTTGGGCTGCTTCTTCCTGCATCTCCTTAATTTCTTCCTACACTCACGTATATTTGAAATCTTCAATTTTACTCTTTAGTTTAAATTTTTTATTTTGAGTTTCGGAATACACAATTAGAAACATTGCATGAAGAGATAGCCTCACTTTTGAGCCAGTTTGCTTTTTGCAGCCATAATTTCTCTGTTGGCTGACCTCCATAATTTCTCTGTTGTTTGAGCCACTAAGCTAATGGTGAAAAAGCTATTTTAATTTGTTTAATTCTTCAAATTAATAAAACTTATGTGTTTAGTTTTTTATTAAAGATAAAAAATATATTTTTTTTCAATATAAAGAGTAAATTTCAAATAAAAAGTTAAAATTAGAATGTTTCTTCATAGGACAATGATACTTTAACACACTTTTTTTGACTCACTTTTAACCCACCACTTTAATCATCATTAGATCATCACATCACTAAAAAGAATCAAAATAAATTATCTAACAGTGATTACAATATTAGATTAAAAATAGGTCAAAAAAGATAGGTTAAAATATCATTTTCCTTTTTGGTATATTTGAAAATTCTTTAGCTATCTTCCACTCAACTTAGACTGTAAAATGTCAAAAAAGTAATTCCAAAATTAATTAAAAGGGAGAATTTTATCAGGGTTTAGGAAGTTGAGCTCTTAAAAAATTTGGGTAATGTACCACATGTTGAAGCAATGAATTTAATGGATTACTAGTATCAATTTTTATTGATTTACATATTGATCACTTATCAAACCATGCAACCTCCAATAATGAACCACCCCTATTAATTTCACGGTGGAAAATTGAATAAAATTAATTGTTTGTAGAGTTACTTAAAATTTGAAAAAATAATATAGATTCCAAGATATGATGGGAACCTTATTAGTGCAGAAGAATATATTCAGCAATTACATGATTAATCCTCAAATGAGCACACCACAAATAAAGTTGCGTTACTTTTAAGCCAGGAAATTGATCTTGAGCATGACACAAACCATTTGTTAATTGAAATTGGAGCATAATCAGATACTGAGATACATGTCACAGTAATTGGAATTTGTTGTCAGAGTTACTGTATCTAACATGTTCAATTTCTATCAATGAAAAGAAGTTAATCGGAAGCTAATTGCTTAATTAAACGTAGTTATCATTTGGTGCTTCCTTCTCTCTTTTGACTCTCATCCTAATTGTAATATATTTGTCTTAATCTCAGAAAAAATGACAATAAAAAACAGTAAATAACTAACAGAAATCACAATAAATATATATCATCTACAAGAAGTCAACTTTATTTAGAGACTAAATCAGATTACAAGTATCTGAATTTATGTTTGTAAGTTAAGAATAACATTGGATAAACTCTTTTTAAAGAAGTTTATTCATATATACATTCTTCTGTAATGAGGTACTGTACAAAGGAATAGTGTAGTAGTTACTTTTAATAGATCATTCTTATGTCTGATAATTATGACTATATCTTAGGACACTTTCTTCCTGCACTCTATCAAATTTGTAACTGTTTCTCATCATTTCATATTTTATTTTCCAGAACGCACTAATTCCGGAAACATTTTTCCGGAAGACACTCACTACTCTTATTCCAGATAATATTTTCCAAAACTAATTTAGTGTGCTATGAAAAATTAAATCCAGAATGATGGAATGCGATGAGAAATTTGATAGAGTGTTGGAGGAAACTGCCATATAATAGTCCCTATTGGTTTGGTAACATAATATCAAGATTTGACCAAATTTGAGCTATGTTCCCACAGTTTCCTTCCGAGCTCTGGATCAACTGCTTCTGAACTTGCTTCGGCTAAGTTACTATCCGCAAAGTAACGGCCACTCAACCCTTTTAACTGTGGATGCAATGCAACGTAACATGTAGTTGCTGCTCCCTATGTTCAAAGCAAATAAGTATATTAGGTGATAAAAACATGTCTCAACAAAGATTTTCAGAAGTGATAACAAAATCCAGTTTCCCTCTCTTTTTCTTTTCATATAAAGTATCATACATTCAAATTTCCACCACCTTTAATTATAATTTCATGCAAGTAATGATAATTTATCTCAGTGTGATAAGGCTTTATTGATGTTGTGTTTCAAATATGCAATAAGTTTACCTGCTGGATATTTTTCATCACATATTTACCAAGTAGACCAACAAACACTGCATAAAAGTATGAGCAAGCTGTCAATATAACAAGCTAAACAACTACAATTCACTTACATCTTTAGGAATGTTTTTATAATCTTGGACTAATCAGAAAGTAAAAATATATGGACCAGAATGTAATATAACATGCATAATCAATGACAGATGTAGTTTTTCACGTACAAATATGTTTTCAAAAATAAAATAAAACACCAAAGTAAAAAGGAATTACCATCTATTAAACTGTGATGACGAAATAGACTGGTGGCAATTGGTCCTGGGCTAATTGAGTTTGCAGTTATTTCTGTGCCCTCTTCCTGCTACAAGTAAACATCAAGTAGCATGGTGACTGTTCTGTTCTATGTTGCTTTAACCTTTTCATAATGATGATATTTCCAGAAATAGGAAAATGATTTTTCAAAATAACAGAAACAGGTGCAACTTGTGATTGGAAAAACCTCATAGATGAGCTAAATGGTAGCAGTAGGTGAATATGATTCAATACGAATCTAAACAAATATGCTCATGGATATACATGAATTATTTGATATCTGAGTAAACTATGTAGCCCTGAGCATTAAAAATACACTGATGTTGATATAGTATAATTCTTTTTAATCTATTTTAAAACATCAGAATAAATGTCAAATCAGTATATTTTGAAGGTACAATAAAGATACAACACCACAAATCTAATAGAGAATCCAAATTCGTAAATAAACAGAATAATACACACAGAAACACAATCAATAACATCAATTAAGTTGGTCACCTTAAGCCGTCTGGCAAGCTCATTGGCATGCAAAACATTGGCAAGCTTTGACTGCCCATATGCAGAGAAACTGTTATACCTGCACATTGATAAGAAAATGAAAAATATTGATCAGTACTAAACTGTAAACAGTACTAAACTTTATGTCATTAAACATATTGTTACCCTGATTCATCATTAATTTTATCAAATCTAATCCCTTCAGGATATGATAATTTATGACGTCTTGATGAGACATTCACGATCCTTCCTTCCTTCCTTTGTTCAATAGCAGTCTGTTTCATTGTTTCAAGCAATAAGTTTGTCAAAAGAAAATGACCTGCAAAGGGAACCTTATATCTCAAATTCCCTAGGAAAGGGACAAGGTAATATTCCTGTATAAAACTCAATACTATATACTACTATATATAAATAATTTAAAGTGCAAAAAAAAAAAATGAAATTGATAAATTTACAAATTCATAAATCTAAATTATGAAATGGAGAGATATGGAAGTATACTCATTATTTGTGTGTGTATTGTGTTCAGACAGTTTAAGATGAAATTCTAACCTACATGGTTTGTTGCAAATTGTAGTTCTATATTGTCTTTGGAAAGCCTGAATGGTGTTGCCATGATTCCTGCATTATTACTTTGAACAGAAACAAATAACTTTCAGTGTATACATAAAGCTTATCTTGAAATTTACCATCTAGCATTCTTCAAGCAAACAGCATTTTGATGAACGATTAAAGTCACAGAGAACACCAAAACTTCCATCCATATTAAAGTAGTAACATACACAAGTATATTCAGAGGAAGACCACAAGATTTGAATTGTGCTGCAAATTTCCTAACTGATTCCATTGAACTAAGGTCCAGCTCCATCATGTCAATTTTTGCAGATGGGTTATCTCTTTGAATCGTTTCCTTGATCTCCCCACCAGCTGCCAGATTTCTGATCCCCATAACAACATGAACACCGCGTAATGCAAGCACGCGTGTAGTTTCAGCACCAATACCACTACTTGCCCCTGCAATAACATGTATCACACAATGATAACAAGTCTCTTGCATCATAAAAACACAGAAAAAGACACACATTACATAAATTGAGCATCCACAGCACTTTATTCACAAATTTTCACAATATCAAGGATTCTGACAAAACCGCGCAATGATTCTGATAGAACCACCACTGCAACCGCAATTTAAAACGTTGTTGAGAAGACATAGAAGCATAATTCTCCAACAATCATTAAATAATACAAGCATGTCTCAAGCATAATCATCAAGACAATAAACGTATATCATTTCTTCTTCTTCTTCTTCTTCTTCTTCTTCTTCTTCTTCCTCTCTGTTCCACTTCAACAAAACAGAAATCCCAACCAAAAAGGTTGAAAGTTGGAAACATTTTGGTTGAAAACAAATATACCCATTTAAATAAAGTTTAAATTTTTAAAAGGGCAAACTTAAATCTCATGAGTAAATTAAGGAAAAACAGAACAAATAAAGGAAACCCATTTCCATTTTTGATTCACAATTAACCTGTAACAATGGCAGTGAGATCAGTGGCATCAATTCCCTGAGTAACTTCCTCAGCAGTAGAAGAAGCTGAGAATCCTGAAGGTCCTTTTCTTCCCAACCACCACATTTTTTCTCTTATCCTTGTCCAAAGTGAAGCTCACACATTAGTATTGTGCTGCGTTTCACTTTAATTTCTGGCTTCAATGGAAATCCCACTTCGCAAAATCGTGTTCATTTTATTTATTTTGATTTTGACGACCAAGAACAAAATAATAAACGCTTTAAGGAGTAAAATATTTTTTTGACTATTAGATTTTAATAAATTTCTTTTATATATTTAGATTCACATTTTTTAATAATTTTTTATTTTTATTTTTTTACTTTTAATATTTTAAAACTATTTAAAAGATCACACTTCATGTTAAAAAAAAATTGTTAAAGTTTAATAATCAAAAATTACAAAGTTAAATATTTTATATTTTCTTAAAAACTATTGTGTTTCTGAAGAAAATATGACATACTCAAATGAGATTTATGACTAAGGTTTAATTTATCTTTTTGCAGCATATTTTTCGACCTTTTTGTGAATTTTGCTACAAATTATGAAATTTACATATTTTACTATTTAGTTTTTAAAATGTTATGCTATGAATTGAATAATTGTTGAATGTGTATGAACTTTTCAGTTTCTTGAAAATTAGTAAATTAATAATAGGTTCTTGAAAGTTTTATTTGTTCCATGCATTGACGTTTAACCGAGTGAATGGTAGTTTATAAATATAAAATTGAAGTGATTAGTTATTTTTGTTTTAATTTTTTTAATAATTTGTGTCTCTCCTCCTCCATCAAATATATTAGCTTAATGCTTCTTGCTTAAAATTGTCTTGTAAAACTTTAAAACAAATGTGTTAGTTGTGCTTTTACACATTTAACTACTAAATCAAATCTATCATTCATTAAATTGCCAATATCTCACACATTAAAAAGCCTGATTAATCATTTAATTATTTTCTTATTTTTCTTGACTATCCATTTTTTTTTCATCCACTTTTTTTCTTTTTTTTTTCTTTCATTTTCTTTTTTCCTCTTCCTCCATCTTATAGTGCAATCGATAAGTGGTAAGCGTATAATTATTTGAGGTGTCATAAATAATTTACTTGGATGATAAACAATTGTGAACTTTCTAAATTATTTAGTATGTAAATAAATTTACTTAAGTGAGGGAGATGAAACACAAAAAGTATGTGTTAGTGTGAAACTTAGCATTGCAAACAAAGAATTGAAAAAAAAAAAAATTAAAGGTTCACATGACTGCACAAAATATTACCATAACTTTCTTGATTTAGTTATGATTTGTAAGAACAAAACACTCCACAAAACACTAAATAAATCAAAATTTAAGCTTGAAAAATAGCACTCAAAAAATAGAAACAGCAAACATTGTTGAGATTTTTATATACCTAAAAGGTATTCCATATATAAATTGATCATTGTGACCTTGAATTTTGGTTTGTCAAGTTTACGCTAAAATCCCAGAGCTTCTTGGCCAAATCCATGTCCCTTCCGTGCGAGGATGTTTCTGAAACATTATTATCGACAAAATAACTGCCACTGATTCCACTCACTTGTGGGTGCAATGCTAAATAGCATGTTGTTGAAGCTCCCTGTAATAAATCATACATACATCTTCTTTTATTCATTTCAATTTTTAATCTTGAAATTATATATATCTTTTTAATCACTTAATAAACTAAAATATTATTTTTGTTAAATGTAAAATAAATGACGAATACTTAGTGTAAAGACAAAGGTAAAAATATATTTAAAAACCTTACCTGCTGCACATTTTTCACAAAAAATCCTGCTACCAAATGGATTACAAATGGCCCTATCAGATTCCACGCACCTGCATAAACCGTACAGTACATAATTATAATGTCATTAAATTGATACCGGGTAAAGTAAAATTAATGTAAGAACATAATTATAATATTTATATCACATATTATATACTAGCGACCAAGACAAAATATAATTAATAAATAAAGTGACTAATTTCTAAAAATATTTTTTTAGTTATAAAATTGATCGCTATTTAAATTTTTTTAGTGAAAGACGTTCCAAGGAATTTTTTTTTTGTCAAGATTGAATTTATTATGTTTATGTAGAAGAACTGATCTATTTCACACCCTCACTATTTCTTTCCAAGCAATATTCATGTACCCAATAATATATATAGGAATATAACACAAACAACTAATTTAATGGTCTAGTAATTTAAATAATGTTATTTACATTATTTTCATGTAAACCTAAAAATTTACACAAATGTATGTGTGGATTACCTGTGAGTAGAGGACTCTGAAGGTATATATTGGTGAAAGTGGCTCCTGGATGGAGAGAATTAGCAGTAATATCCACTCCATCTTCCTGATCAATTGCAAAATCGAACAAGTGCTACTATTATAGATTTTATCTAATTTCATGTTTATTTCGTTTTTTTTTTTATATATAGTGCAATAATGTATAGCATTCTATTTGATAAAAAAAAATCATGTTTAATTTAAGGATGTCAAAGTGGATCAAGCCTGTCGGACTGGCCCACAAAAAAAAAATGGGTTGGGTTGGAATTTCCAATCCATCAACCCGTTGTAACCCAGTCCGCCTAACCCGTCAGTTTAGCGGGCCAAAACGGGCCAGTCCGTCCTGACCCGCCAACACTTTTTTTATGTTTAAAATTAAAAATAATTAAAAAATAATACTTTTATATTATATAAATAAATTTATATATATAAATAGATTTATAAACAAAATTTTTCAAAAAGTTAAAAAAAAATAGAAAAACTTGAAAAAAAGAAGAAGAGATGGACCAGTCCACCGTAAGACGAAATAGATTACAATATTCAGTCCATTTATTGGTGACGGGTCAGTCCGACCGACACATTTTTGGCGCGCCACAGGTGGGTCGGGCCAAAACGGCCGTCCCTGGTTTCATTATGGTTTAAAAAATTTATTAATCAAGTGTGAACATTTAAATAATTTATAACTCACTATGGCACAACCTTGAGACGTCTTGCAAGTTCATTGACATGTAAAATATTAGCAAGCTTTGATTGTCCATATGCACGCCAACTGCTGTAACTATACACAAAGAAACAAAATTAATTACGCAAAACATCTTTGCACTTATATTAGTGAATTGATTCGCTTAATGTTTTATTGTTTTAATTTGTTTTATATATTTAACTCTGCAATCAATGTGAATTCACTTTATTAATTCTTTTAAGTGTTCACCTGTAATGCACAAATATTATTATAAATATATTAGTTAAAAATTAAAATATTAACATACATAACTTAACAAACAAATAAATCAAACATTTAAATTATTCAAATATTATTAAACAAAATTTTATCTAAATTATTCAAATATTATTAAACAAAATTTTAGTATTTAAAATACTTAAATTGTTAACCTATATAATTAGAAGTGATATAAAAAATGATAAAAAAGACTAATAAAAGAATTATTTTTAATAAGTTAAAAGTCAATTAACTTTTAATCTAACTCAAATTTATTTAACTCACAAATTAAATTGGTCAAGAAATTCATTTTGACCCACGTTTAATTTTTTTTTTTAATCTAACCCAATTTAAATGTGTGATGAGTCGAATTGTCTTAATGTCTGTGAGGATTAATACAAAGAAAAATATTCATGAATACAAAAAAATCTATTACCACCTAATATACACTTACAAAAAGAATTTTTTTTTATAAATTATACGTAACGGATATTATTAGTTTTGATATAAAAAAAAGGTCAAGATGTATATATATTTACCTCTGAACCATTAATGAGTTTCATGGTAATCGATCAACTATATCAGTTTATAGTACATATTAAGTTGTTAACAGGTCACAGTCAATCAGAGTGTAAAATTAAATTTTCGTAACGCTTTTTAACTTTGGAGAACGTGACATGCATTGAGTTGAAGCAAACCCTTTTGTCCTTGTTTAGTTCTCCAAATTCCAAAGTGAGAAAAATAAAAGCAGAATGGACCTGCATGAATGCTCTGTTTCTTAAAGAAAAAACTATATAACTACTTCTCTCATCTTTATTCACAACTTCATTTGATCAAGTCACTAACCAAATTAAGTGTGTTCCGGTATTTAGTTTCGAAATATTTTCATAAATTTTTTTGTTCTGTTTTATTGAATTTCAAACGCAGATTGTTTTTGAACTAAAATTATAAAACTTTTTCATTAAATGAGATTTTCAGTTTGTGAACACAAAGTTTTTATCTCACAATTTGTTGGAAGTCTCGTATCTACCAGAGATAAGGTCATTTCATAGTATATAGGTGAGATGCAAATCTCATCTTATAAGTTGGTTTTGTGAAATTGAGTTAGGTTTAAAACCCACTTCTAACATGATATCAGAGTCAAATTAGAATTGTAACATCAGACCGCTAATGGAGCATCCATTTCTAAACACACCCACGAAATGTATATACCTCGGTACGAGAGGATGTGTTATAATATGAGTTAGGCTTAAAATCGCTTGAATTTATTGTAGCAACTAAAGTCGTATAATTGTATTTAAATGAAGTCGTATTTTTTCTTAAACATCACTTACCTACTTTTGTAAATATTTTTGAATATGTTCATTTTAGTGATTTTTCTACGAAATTGCATGAGAACCGTGAAAAAACACGTGAGGCTTACAAACCCTACAGTGTAAAAATTCGACTAGCATAGATTGGAAGTAGTTGGTACCTCGATGGATCGTTAATTTTGTCGAAAAGGATTCCTTGAGGATACGTAAATCGATGACCCATTGAGGAGACATTAATAATTCTTCCTTGTATCTTACTTTCTCTTGTTGTTTTCTTCATATTATCCAACAACAGATTTGTTAGAAGAAAATGACCTGTCAAATTATGTTCCACAAAATGCAAACAATGAGATTATATTTTTGCACAATTTCTCTAAATTTATAGAAATAACAAAGTTTATTTGACAACCCAGTGAATAATGTATTGAAATTTAGATAAATTGAGAATATATACCTAAATAATTTATAGCAAATTGAAGTTCAATGTTATCCTCGGATAGCATGAAAGGGGGTGCACAAATCCCTGCATTGTTTCTTAGAATTTAAAAAGAAAAAAAGAATTAGAAAGAATGATTTATTACGTAGTGAAATAGTAAATTAGAAAGTTGAATGCTTACATCAAAATATTCAATGGAAGAGAAGTTGAATTAAACTCATCTGCAAAATGATGAACAGAGGCCATGGAACTTAGGTCTAACTTCATCACATCAACTTTAGCAGTGGGAATTTGCTTAAGAATCGATTCCTTCACATTATATGCATCAATCATTTCAATCACTCCCATAATCACATGAACACCACGCAATGCAAGAACTCGTGCTGTCTCTGCACCAATACCACTTGATGCACCTATTGTTCTTTCAACAACAACAACTTCAATCAAAATTTCTATGCATATGTAGCAAACAAACAAAAATAAATCAGATAATATAATTTTTATTTCGTCATTCTTTTCTTTACGTTTGAGCATTATGAAAGACAGAAAAAGATTGAGAAAGAGATAATTGTGACCTGTGACAATTGCAGTAAGACCAGTGGCATCTATTCCAAGAGTAACTTCTTCTGCAGTGGAAGATGATGAAAACCCAGAATCTCCTTTTCTGCTGTATGCCCACATCTTCTCTTTTTCTGTCTCAGATTCTCAACTCAATTATTCTGAATATCAGTTCCAGAAAGCTACTATTAGTTGCTGATATATAAATATATGTGAGTTGGTGCACAGACAGGAAATCATAAATGACATACACACGTTAGATAAAGTTTTGATATATAATAGATAGACAGAAGAAATAGAATTTAAGTATAATTCAACTTTATAAACTCAAATCGTAAAGTAAAATTTACATTCATATATCTATTGTAAATTAATCTTATATATCTAGTGGACAGACTTCCAACACATTCTTTAATACCGAGACAAATATATTTCGTGTGAGACTAAATATACAATTATAAAAAGCTAACCAAAATAATAGAAATTAAACGTAACATGATTCTGAATAGAATAACTTTATTCATTTGTTTGAAAAGTAAAAAGTAGGTAACTAGCCTTAAAAATAAATATATGTATTGATCATGAATCTCAACCGTTGAGAATTATAAATTGACATAGTAACAATTTATAGAATTGTCTTATACCAAAAATTATTATTTCTCTCAAAATTACAAATCAAATATAATTTAAAATATGGTTTTGTTATCATATTAAGAATTAAGAAGTAAATATTAAATTTATCATAATTTTACAAAATCGATTTATAAGATGAAAATTTATATAACAACTTTTTTATATGTAATAAATCGATGTTACTTTTAGTCGATATGTCACTTCCAACAATATAGAAGTAGATACACCGAAACTACGTGGAAGAAAAAGAAATAATAATAGAGAAAAATTGAGTAGGATGAAGAAGAAAGGTGGTATGAGCAGGAAACTTCTTTAAACACAATGAAACAAGCAGAGAACCGCACAACAAACCTTAAAATAATTAGGAAAAATGGAGAACCTTGGAAGTTGGTAGAACAGAAAACACTAGCAGACCTTGGATCTGCGAAGTGAAGCTTGGTTCTTCTCTATGCTTTTCAGCTGTTGAATCTGAACTGCATAAGTTTCTAGACTAATATATAGGTTTCATTTCTCTTCCAACATAAACACTAAAATAATACAAAAACAAGAGCAACATATTCAATAGTAACATAAAATATTTATCACACCAATTTCTCAGACCAGTCCTCGTTCAACCGAACATTTTAAATGTTTACCTGAGTGTTACAAATATGACAAACATGGACAACTATTAAGGTTATTGGGTAGGAGTTGACATACCTTGACCGTTTGAGAATAGATGATTCGGTTACCTCTCTCTCTGTATAAAAGGAATTTGTTATAAAAACACAAGAAAATTCAGAACAAACGAAGAAGAAAAAGATTGATAAGGATTTGCGGGTGAAAAGGTTTTAATATTGAGGATGTGATACATTATCCTCTTCCAAATTTATTATATTATCTTTCAACAACCATCTTTACTTAATAACTTAAATTTATATTTCAATTAAACAATTTCATTTGATATATTATTATAGAGACAACAAATGGAGGTAAGAGAATATGTGGGTTGTTAAAATAACTTTTTTTTACATAGTGAAAGTTGCTATCAAAAGGAAAAAGTTGTTCAAAGGTTGAGAAAGGTGACTCAATTTGTTAAGCAACTATCTTTTTATTTAAAAAGAGTGAGAGACAATTGGTAGTCATTATAATATATATATATATATATATATATATATATATATATATATATATATATATAAAAGGAAATTATAATGAAAATTGTAGAAAATTAATAACAAACAAAGAAGAAAAAAAAAGATTGAAAAGGACTTGGAGGTGAAGACCTTATTAGGTATTGAAAGGTTATAACTTAAAAAAATGTATTCAAGGGAATGAGAAAGGGTGCAAAATAGAGGGTGTGAATAACAAATTTAACTTGTAGTTATAAGTTAAGTGTTAATAAATAAAGTTCTAATTTATAATTAAACTAATTTATTTGTTTAGTAGTTTGCATTTTATAAGTTTTGAAATTCTTAAAGTTATTTTGATATATTTATTAAAAATGTTTTTGTGCTAGTCAAACTAGTTTATATAAATTGTTTAAAAGAAAACGTAGGAGACTTTTGGTACGCGTTTAAGGTTTTTGCTTAAAAAACATACTATGGGCGGTGCTTAACGTGAAAAATTAAGACTCCAAATTATTCATTTTAATTTTCATATTTATTTTATTGAATTTTACTTTTAACTAGTATTTTAATCTTTCTATTACATGATAAATATTTTTTATAAAATTATAATTTTCATAAATAAATAGTTTTACATTTGTAAATTATACTATATAATTAATATTTATAATCAATATTTTAAAAATTTTATAAACCATATATTATAAAATATTAAAATTTGTACAAGTCTTTTGAAATTTTATCTACATAAAGCTAGATTCAACATATTGAATTTCACCAGGTGAAAAAATAACTAGAGAAGAATGCACTAGTGCAGAAATTGATTTTTACCTCGCTTTATATGTCTCGGTTGTCCAGGAACCAAAGCATATAATGACGCGGTGACATTTTTGCAATTTCAGACAACTTTTATGTCTTGGTTCAGCCTAACCCCGAAGCAAAAGAGAGATATATGCTTTGGTTCGCCAAAAACCGGTGCCAAAGGAGGCTCATATGCTTCGGTTACACAGACCCGAAGCCAAAAATCCACTAGCTGTTACCTCTTTGGCCTCGGGTGGGTCTGAATCGGTGCCAAATAGGGCTATATGCCTCGGTTCAATTAATAACCAAGGTCATATGGTTTAATTAGGGCACCAAATTCGCGAGCCCCCTTTCTCTTCTTCTTCCCCGCGCCCCCTATCTGCAACAGTACCCTTTCTCTTCTCCCTCTGGCATGACTGTTCCATGGCTCGTTGACGCTGTTGTTGCAGGTTGTGTGTTGCGGCGCAATGAAGCTATGCGTGAGCGTTAATGGTGCAGATCAGTGTTGGAGCGTTGCGGAGAATGCATCTTGCTCTCGCTGCTGCAATGGAGGTGTTGGTCGTAGTTACAGATCTGCGCAGCGTTGAGGATCGTTCGAATCTGGCTCGCGTGCAGGCAGTGGATATGTGTTGATGGTGAACGTTGCAGGTGTTGCCTTGGTGGTTGCAGGTCCAGACAGTGTTGTTGCTGTTGCGGAACGCAGGTTGCTGTTGCGGAACGCAGGCTGCTGTTGCGGTGCCGGAACTCGCGGTCACGGTGGTGCTGCTGAGCGTGACGTAGTGGCTTCCATGGAGGTTGGCCGTGGTTATGGTTCGTTGCAGGTGGCTGACAGCGACATATGCAGATCTGGTTCGCTCATGGCGAGGAAGATGGTGGTGGCTGCTGCGTTTCGTCGGCGACGTGTTACGGAACACTATGGCTCCGGTTCATTTAGAACCGAGGCATAAAAGGAACTTTATGGCTTCGGGTAACGACCGAGGCCAAAAGGAGTGCCTTTAGGTCTCGTCCCAATATGCCTCGGTTCCAGACCCGAGGCAAAATGAGGAAAATAACTGGGACAAAAAGCCCTTACTGCACTAGTGATGAATTGATTTAAAATTGCATGACTAAAAACTACTATTTCCAAAATTATTTCTTAAATTATTTAGCATTAAATTTTAAGATATAATCTCAATAATATTTTAGGTAACAAATAAAGTACAAAATAATAAGAGAAAAAAAAGAAGAAAATAAATAATACAAAATTTAAACTCACTCGCTTACCTTAATTCCTTAATTCTATATATATAGTTTAATCCAATCAATGTGAAATGAATAGTTTCCCTATTTTTTCACAAATAATGTACATCACACTTCAGAATACCAAGTTTCTTAAAAATCTATCAAAAAGTACTATTAAGTATTTTTTTTTTTTATCAGCAGTAAGTACTACTAAATGTAGAAACCTACACCAACAAATAAAATGTAGATATTGAAACCAAATCAATGAAATGAGAAAATAAATTAGAAAGATATTTTTTTTAACCTGTAAGTGGAAAAGGAAAAATTCTCCTGAAGGGCTTGTGAATGCAACTTATTTCAAGAACACTTACTCATGTGGTGAAATTCAAAATATATTTTTGATGAATAAATTAATCTTTAACCCTTTTTTTAGTTAGTCTATGTTATGGTTCTTTAATCAATTAAATAGTTCTACATAAATTTTCAAAATAATTTTAAAAAATCGTAAGTGTTTATGAAGAAAGTAGATATATATTTCAAATTAGTTTAGCATAACGTTGATAATTTTCTTTTGGTGAAAAAATATAATATATCAAGAAATATAAGAGTTCGTTACTAATTTATAGTACAAAATACATTAGAAGAAACCATTAGCAGCGTTGATACCGATATGCCGGCTATAGTGTTAAATAAATGTAATTTCTTTTTGTATTTAAGTGTTTAATAATACCGATATGCCGGCTATAGTGTTGGTAAGTAAATATAATTTCTTTTTGTATTTAAGTGTTTATATTTATATAGACAGTTAAAGTTTTTAAACTTTAAAATAAAACTATTATAATTTATAAAGGAAAGTTCAGGTATCTCCCCACTGTGTTACAAAATAATGAATGGTGGCCATAATTAATGAGAAACAAGGTTATGTGGGAAACTTCTTTGGTTTGTCTTTGAGTGAATGTACATGCCATCTACCATATTAATGCGATCATGTACAATTAACACCTAAAGCGTTTTAAAAATATTATTCAAGAAACATAAAAAAATACATTTTTATATATTTTTATATGATTTTAATTCCTCTTATTGTAGTGCTTCTTTCTTCTCTCTTTTGTCATTTTCTTTTTCTTTCTCTCATAAAATTTCACTATCCCATCTCTCTGGTCTCATCATATCTCATATTTATCATCGTACTTCAAAATAATTTCAGATTTTCAAATAAAATAAGTTTATATTTATTCGATTTTTTTATGATATTGTAATCGATTTCTATAACACTCCAATTAAATAATTACTTTAATTAAATAACATGTCACACAGATAATATAGAAAACGAGTCTTGGAGTATAAACAACACTACTCCTTACAATATCTAAAAATACTTGTGGTGGCTTTCACTGCTCTACCGAGCTAATTGTTCCAATGTCTCAACCTCCACACACAAGGTTAGCCCCTAATGGGTTTCAGGCCTCTTGCTACTCTCACCACTCGAGTTAGTACGCTCTACGTGAGACTAAGTGACTCTTTAGAGCGTCAGGATGCAATCCTTACCTTGAATCCTTACTAAATTATATAGATGGAGCACCACCATGAACTCCCACTAACAGGGGTCATGGAATTACGTCTCGACCAACTGAGACACCACCATGAGGTTTCACCTAGAGGCTCATGGAATTACGCCCTAAACAATGAGGCACCACCATGAAACTATCGTGGAATTACGTCCTAACCACACACAAATCATGCTTCACCAACCAAATAGGTACTTATCATGCATAACAATCTCATGCCAAACTTTATAACCAACCTTCATTCATATTCCATATTAAAACCATACCAAACTCATCATATTCGATCCATGAACCAATTCCATACATTCACATCACTCATTCCATGCTTTTAACATATTAATTCACCCAAACATGTGGCAAACATACAAGGACAGAGAAGAAAACAGAACCTGATGCATTCTCGCCCAACTTCTCGCTCAAGCAGAAGGGTCTCGCTCAGGCGAGCTCCCTCCGCCTAGGCGAGAGCTCGAAGAGGGAACAATGGTGTTGTCACGTTCTCTCGCTTAGGCGAGACCTCCTCGCCTGAGCGAGATGGCTTATCGCTCAAGACTGGAGCTCGTAGCCTGAGCGACAGCTCGCGCAACACCTGGGAGGGTTTTCTGATACTCTCGCTTAGGCGAGCTTTACTCGCTTGGGCGAGGTTATCAGACTTCCTCCACTATTCACGCATACAACAACCAAAAACTCATACAAACAACACCCAATACATTATCATACTATCGTAAACACCACACAAACATCAGAATCACCGAATGAAACTAAAAATGGACCAAAAAGATAAAAATGGGTGAAACCTTAGCTTCCCTTACCTGGAAAGAGCTAGCAAACTACTTCGACACCTAAGCCCACGAACACAACAACTCCAAGAGCAGATTTAAGAGGTGGAAATAGTGACCCAGATGGAAAAACAAGGTTAAACTCATGAATCTTTATTGGTCCACGAAAAATAGAGTTTAAGGGAAAAGTATAAAGGCTAGAGGTCAACTTACGTGGAGAAGAAACGAAATTGAGCTAGCTTGAAGTGAACTAAGGACCAAACCTTAACAGAGCTTCTGTTGAGGGGAAAGAAGAGAGTAAGGTGGTTGTCTTTTTTTTTTTTTGCAAAGTGGTAGAAATGAGAGGGGTTAGGCTGCCTTAAGAGCTTTGGACACCCTATGGGCCAACTGATTTGAGGCAACCCTTAAACATAAGGGCAGAAAAATAATGGGCCTTACAATCTTGGTCAAAGAAAATAATCTTTTCAATTTGTTTCATTCATATTAAAATTTTGTTAAATTTAAATATCTTACTCTAGATCCCTAAATATTAAAATAGTTATTGCTCAAATTTTGAAAATTGTTGTCAAAGACAAGTATAAGTTTTCCGGTTTATAATAGTATTCTAGTATAGAATATTTATATATGGAAGTGACGAAGTCACTATATGTTGATTTTATGTAAGTTTTGTGTTTGATTGAATTATGGTATATTGAATAATGAAAAGTCCAAATATTTTAAGTGAGGTAGCAAAAAACTACATGCTATTAGACATTACAAAAAAATCTCGTATTATTGATGGTCATAATTCGTAAAAAACGAGTGAAATCTATTGATAATTTGTAATTTTTGACAGAATATGGATGGAACGACATATGTTGGTAATTTACTTGTTTGTAAAATTTATCGACAAATATATGAAATCCATCGGTAATTATCAATGGCATATGCTATGTTGTTAATGGTGACATTATCGATGAATTTATTTGTCGGTAACTGTGTTATATACAACCAAACAAAACCTGCCAATATAATATACACAACCAAATAAAAGGATACATTACATAATTATTGAACTAATAATATTATATAATAAAAACTCCTATATATAATGAAAACTCCTATACAATAAACACTCTTATACAATGAACATGAATGATACAATGAAAGGATTGAATATCTTAACATCGTAAACTCAAGAAGAATGATAGTGTTTTTTTCCCTTTTTTTCTAAATAAATGCAATAGTTTGGCTCTTGTTGAACTTCAATAAGCTCAACTCACCTTTCTCCAATAAAGTTCGAAAATAATGACTTATCTTTTAATCTTTTGTAGATCACTAACTACCAAAAGAGGACATAAATTTCTTTGTCCATAAAGATCTCCTGTAGTGCCTTCAACATTCGCTTCCGACCATAGACAATGTGCACTTTGAACTCAACTTGCACAATTTCTCATTGAGCCTACGTTTCAAATGCTCATTGGCCAATTAGAATTTGCAGAACTTGAGTTCAAAGTGCACATAACACATGTTTTGAAGCAAATGTCAAAAGTACTACAAAAATCTTTACGGACATATGGATTTATGGCCTTTTTGGTAGTTAATAATATATTAAAGATTAAAATATTTAAACTATAAGTTATGCTTTTTGGACTTCATTGGAAGAATGAGAGGTTAAGTTTATTAAAACTCAAAAAGAGCCAAACTACTACATTTATTTGGAAAAGAGGGAAAAACATTTAATCTTGAATCCTAAGAACTCAAATCATGAGTTCTTAGAATCATCACCATGCAAAGAGGACACATGTATTGAAATCTAAAGTTCAATACAAATTCTTTTCCAAATTAATAAAAGCACAAACTCATGACCTCTCAATATGCACCTAAACAACATGGAATATGTTTTTGGAGTTTTGCTAGTGATCTTACAACAAAAAAAGAACTAAACAAACAGAAGAAACATATTCAATTTAGTTTTTCATGTTTTCAGCTAGGCAAAGTGTAAAAATTTTAAGGAAAGCATGCAAAGATCAACACAAAATTTACACTACAACATGAAATAGAAAGATAAAAAGATAAGCCTCAATGCGACTATATCAAGCTTTTAAGGCTTGTTTTAGTCCATAGAGTTCTTTTTTTCAATCTGTACACCTTATGCTAAGGGTGGGCAAAAAAATTAATTTACCTAATCTGGTCCAATTTTAAACTGAACCGGTCCACTGTAAAACTACTTTATAGATTCTGCTTTCTACTTTATATCCATTTTTTATTTATTTTTTAGATCAGATTTTTATTTTATTTTTATAGATTTTAAAATATGGGAAATCTAAATTTTAACGTTGGATCAAACTTTTATCCAAACTTATCTGAACTGCATCCTATATTCCATGATTTCAATTCTCTGAACTCTAAATTTTTTCTCTCTTCTTTTGTTGCGGTTGATTGATTCAAGGTATCTGAATCTCTTCTCTCTTCTCCATTCCAACAACGTTTCTTGTTTCTCTTCTGTTTTATCTAGTTTTAAGTTTGATTCATTCATTTGTTTGATTTTTGTTTTAGAAAACAAACGACACTGTTGTGTTTTGATCGACACTGTTACGTTTTAATCGAGATCGATACCAACACTGACGACAACATTGCTATCCCAGGTTTGTTTTCTCTTCCTTCCTTTCTACACTTTCACAGCTTAAGTTTGGTAGGACAACTTGGTCTAGACAAAACTTACTGGAAATAGGTAGAGCAATACTCTTTGCTTTATAATAAAAAAAATTGAACATTTTTTAAATTGTTATTAAGTTGTGAGTTTGCAAGTGTAATGTACTTTCACCCCGTTCAAGAATAGTAATGAGGCTATGCTAATTTTGGTGCTGCTAGGTTATCTCTATGAGAACGGTATAGACAAGTTTGTAGGGGATTTTGAAGAATGTTATAGGAAGTGTTAGTTTATCCACATATTTGCATTTATCTATGCTGTTTAAATTTTTTCATTGCCCTTTTTCTGCGTATAAAAGTTTTTTTCTTGTGAAGACCATCTGGGTTCTTCCTGCCACTGTCTCTGTACATGAACTGTTTTGTCATATTTTATCATGTGCAGTTTGTTAGATATTTATATACAGTAATGATTTATAAAATATTCTGTATCTAACTGTGTTTAATTTGTTTTACCGCACTCTTCCTTGAGTATAAAAGTTTTTTTTCTTGTGAAGGCCATCTGGGTTCTTCTTTCCACTGTCTTATTCCTATCCTTGATCCATTGAAGCCTAATTTGCTTTTTATACGTGAGTGTAAATATATTTTGAAAACTATAAATCAACAAAATGAAAACTAATGTTCTACCTTAGCTATAAACTTCCTCTATCACTCTGAAATGGATTTCGTTTGAAGCAAACTAAAGTGACAACTATATCCCTTTACCATATTTAATTAACTAGCTCTCCATCTTCAAACCTAGCCCTCACTCTACACTTTAACTCTTCTCCTTTTTTTTTATAATGCATAGTCTGTAAACTAATATTGTGTTAGGAATCACAATTAATGTTTTCTTTATTTGAATTTGGGTTAATGAGTCATGGAAGAGATTTTGAACTTTGTAATCGAATGGGTGTTGGTGCATTCTATTTGAAAAGAATGTTAAAATTGCCATGAACTATAAAGTGTTTTGGATTTGTTATTTTTTAATGTTAGTGATATTGTATAAGGAAGTAATGACTTTATAATCATTTTCATTACCAAAAGATTAAATGACTTTATATGGACAATTATATGATTTTAATTTTTTTTAATGTTAAGAATTTAAATAATATAGTATGTTTAATCTTTAATACTATTAAATTTATAATATTTTTATATTTTTATTATTTTATATATTATTTTACCTTTTTAAAAAATATTTATGTATTGGATGAAATAATTATTTTATTTTTAAAATATAAATTTAAAATAAAAATTAAATTTATAAAAAGTTAAGTTTCATTAAAAATGGATTTAGATTCTTAATTGATCTAAATATTTAGATATGGATATCTAAGTTGATCCTAATATTTGGATATAGATTTTAAAATATCCAAATTATTTTTTTTAAAAAAAATGGATATGGATCAAAATCTAAACAATATATTTAGATTCAAATTGGATATGGAGCGGATATCTAAATATCCAACCCATGCCCACCCCACCTTATGCTCATGTCCAATCTTGATATAGCCAAGGGTTGTGTCATGTCCTGCTATTGGAGAAAACATTTATGACCCTGTATTATTGCTTGTATCCTTTGGCCACCAATGCACCTTATACTTGTCAACTTCACCCTTTTCTTTAAGCTTTTTTTTAAACCCACTTTACACTAATGGTTTTGTGTTCTTTAGGGAGATCAATCAACTCTCAAGTGTAATTTCTTTCAATGGCGTCAATTTTATCATCCATTGCTTTTCGCCACTTTTCAACTTTGTCATCATGCTTCTTCCTTTTCTCATCCGAGATATGGGCGTAAGCGATGCATCTAAAAATCTTGAAATGATCCACATAGGGTTGTCTCCCACTCCAATCCTCTTCCCGTGCTCATGTTTTTAACAGAAAAAGTTGGACTTTTATTAAGCACATGAATGCTCCAATTAATTGCTTCTAGCCAAAAGGTGTTTGGTACTCTTCCTCTTATGAACAAACTTCTCACCATGTCAAGGATGGTTTTGTTTTTCCTCTTCGATACACCATTTTGTTGTGGTCTATATGTTGTTTGAGCTCTATTTAGATACCATGATGTTCATAATAAGCTTCAAATTCTTTTTAAGCAATATTTTTCACCATGATCAGTTCGAAGGGTTTGAATGATCTTTCTTACTTTGTTTTCTACACGAGTCTTGAAGATTTTAAAAATGGAGAAAACTTTTGATTTGTTTTGTAGGAAATAAACCTAAGTTTTCCTAGAAAAATCATTATTGAAGGTAATTAAATAGTTTTTACCTCTAATGGAAGACAATTTTATTGGATCACATATGTCTGAATGCACAAACTCTAAAAAGCTTTTGCTCTCCATGATTTCCCTTTCGAAAATTGATTGCGATGTTGTTTGCCTACAACACATTCTTCACAAATTTTTGAGGGAGGTGTAATTTTGGGAAGTCTAGTGACCATATTTTTCTGTTGGAGTGTTCTTAATCTACCCAAAATTCAGATGGCCATAATGAAAATGCCATAACCATGCAACATCCTTCAATTTTGTTGAAACACATGTGTGGTTACTAACATGAATATAAAGAGGAAATATTCGATTTCATGTCTTTATGGCTTCAATAATTAGATTTGCCTTTGAATCTTTAATTTTGTGTACTTCATCTTTAAAAAACAATTCATATCCATTTTTGAGCAGTTGGCTAACACTTAGAAGATCTGTTTTCAAATCAGGGACAAAGAAAACATTAAAGATAGCCTCATTGGTGTCATCACCAAGCTTTACTTTATCATGATATGTCGCATTCAAGTTAGTGAATATTGAGTTGTCCCCACTCATATAATTGCTGCAAGTAGGGATGTCAACAAGGCTAGTAGGCTACGAGTAGTACCTTCCCCATACCCTACCCGCTGGATAAATATTCGTCTCGTATCCATATTGGGTATATGTTATGTGGGTACCCGCATATTTTTTTAATATCCACAGGTACTCGCAAGTATTTACAAAAAAAATTAATATTTAGCAACATATTTTAACTATAAATTCAAATAAAAATAGAATGCATAACATTCATAAATTTCAAACAAAGTGCAAATAACCCATTTAAATAGTAGAATGGCAGTTTACAAAGAAATGAAAATTACAATTGATAAAAACAATCGATTCAAAATCAATATGTTAATGTTTCAATCATGTTTTTTTTTTAATTTAAATTATAGCATAACGGGTACGAGTATCCAAGGGTACGAATACTATGATATCCGTACCCGTTCCTTTAACATGCAAGTATAAAAAATGTCCGCACCCGTTATCCGCGGATATCCATTTACGATATTCATTTCTTATCCATTGTTTAAGTACCACAAACTTTTACTTGATTCCTTCTCTTCTAGACAAGATATTAGAATGCACACTTCTTCTCTTATGTTTTAGCAAAGTTAGATTTTTCTACATGCTCCTTGGACAACTTGGTCCTGCACTCTAATTTGTAATGGTCATACCAATGACATATAAAACATTCAATGTTAGACTTGTCTGTTGACTTGTAGTTTGTTATGTGATGGCTCCGTCTTCTTCTTCCTTTTTCCTATTGCTGATGTTGATTTTCTCTGTAGTTTTCTTTGCCACAACCTTGACCCCTTCCTCTGCCTTTACCTCTACCCCTTCCTCTACATGTTGAATGAGTGTTGGTAGAAGCCTCCAAAGCTTGCTCTTCTCCTATTGAATTTGAACTTCGGTTCATCTTTTGCTTATGTACTAACAAAGAAATTTTCAATTCATCAAGGGAGAGTGCATCAATATCTTTGGACTCTTCAATTGAACACACACCATAATAAACTATTGGTGTTAGGGATCGCAAAATCTTTTCAACAATGGTGACATATTTCATCTTCTCACCATGGAATCACATCTTGTTCTTTATCTCCATTGTTCTTGCAAAATAGCTAGAAACATATTCACCATCCTTGATTGCTAATGTCTCAAAGTCTCTTCTTAAAGGTTAAAGTTGTGAACACATCACTCTAGCAGACCCTTGGTACTTTTTCTTCAAAGAATCTCAAATGTCCTTGGAAGTTTCTTTGCAAATAACGGTTTCCAAGATGCAGCAATCAATAGCTTGGAAAATATATTTTTTTTGCCTTTAAATCCTTCAGCCTTCTAGCCTCCAAAAATGTTTTATGAGGTTCTATCAAAATTGTGCCTTCTGCTGACTCTTGAATTCCAGATTGGCCAATACTCTTTTGATCGAAGAAAGTTCTCCATTAGTATGCTCCAATGGTCATAGTGACCATCAAACCGTAGAATTATTGCTTGCACAAAGTTAGAATTTGTAGACATGATTATGGGAAAGAAATAAATCTTAAACCTCACGTGTCTCACTCACAGGATCGCAACCTACTCTTGATACCACTATTAATGGAATGGCAAATATAAAAGCCTTTTTATAAGCTTATACATAACAAATGGTATAATTACTAATTTGGTTCCCTAACTTTTAGTTTAGTTCAATTTAGTCCCCTTATTATTGGTTGATTCAATTTAGTACCCCAATTATTTAAAAAGGGTTCAATTTGATAATCTTCGTTAAGTTAAGTTGAAGTTAACACCGTTTCCGTACATGATACGTGTCAAGTTGTGAATTTTTTTAATGTTTTTTAATTTTTTTCTAAAAATTTATCATCTGCTACATGTCAGGTTACTGTCATGCCACGTGAAAGTTTATCGTCATGACATGTGGTAGTGGTAATAGTCATTTTTCAATTTAGTCCTCTATTTAAATTTTTGGTTCAATTTAGTATCCCTATTTTTTAAAAGATCTAATTTTGTCCTCTCCAATTTGAGACCAAATTAGTAAACAAGCTTAATTACAACTTATATATACATGTTACAATAATTTTTTTTAATATATACATCAAATCACTTTACCTAAATACTCAAATTATTTTATTTTTTATATTTTTACCTTTGTAATTTTTTACACTTGTAAAAAATAAAATAATTTGAATATTTAGGTGTAGTGATTTGATGTATAAATTCAAAACAATTATTTTAACATGTATATATGTTATAATTAAACTTATTTACTAATTTGGTCTCAAATTCAAAAGGACAAAATTGAATCATTTTAAAGAATTGAGATACTAAATTGAAACAAAAATTTAAATAGAGGACTAATTGAAAACAATTATTACCTTTACCACGTGTCATGATGATAAACTACCACGTGGCACGACGGTAAACTGCCATGTGGCACGATGGTAACCTGACACGTGACAGTTTATAAATTTTTAGAAAAATAAAATAAAAAAAGGTTAAATTACTCTTTTGGTCCATCTATTTGTCATGAAATTTCAGTTTGGTTTCTCAAGTTTTTCTTTGTCTCAATTTGGTCCTCATTTTCTTAAAAATGACTTAATTTGGTCATCACCGTTAGTTTGACCAAACGGTGTTAAAGTTAACGCACATGTGGTTTTTTTGAATTTTTAAATTTTTAAATTTTTTTAAATTTTTTACACGTGTCACTTCATAGTTGTACTATGTGTCAAAATTGTTAATTTTTGACACGTGGTACAATTGTGAAGTAACACGTGTAAAAATTAAAAAAATTTAAACAAAAAAATAAAAAAAGACAATTTTTAATTATTTTAATAAGAGTTAAAGATTATCTAAATAACAGTTTATTTCATGATGTAAAATTTCAATTTATTTTTAAAACTAAATTTTCCTTTTTTATTTTTCTCATCCTTTATTTCCTCCTTTTATTTTCATTTGTTTTTTTGGCACGACTTGTCACTATTGGTGACTAAGATTTCAGGGTGTATCCATGATCCATATGTTCTTGAAAGAGAAAAATATCAGAAAAACCATCATCTATATCTATCAAATTATTAATTATGAATTTTCTAAATAATAAATAACTAGTTTTCATAAACACGATTTAAAAAATAATACTACACTTTCCACAAATTTCTTATAAACACTTCCATTTATAATACACTAAATCGTTAGAACACATTTATAAACTTTTAGTTTTATCTTAACTTTTCGAAAATTAAACCACCACACACAACACCCTATTTCCTTTTTCTTTTTATGACACCAAAGCATATTCAAAAGATCTTAATATATACCTTGGTGGAAAACCAAGTTTATTCCAATGACCTTTCTATAAGATCAACTTTCTATTAGGCACACAAATTTATCCATAAAACTCAATATTTCATCAACTCATACGTTAAAATTACTCGAATTTTCTTGTTCTTTTACTTTTACTCTAATAATAAAATTTTGAGCAAGACATACCATGATTTCGTCAACTCAAATTTATATTACAGATTATATTTTGAAATGTATTTTATATTTTATATTCTAGAATACACAATTCAAAATACAAAATTTTGTATTCCACAATGTATAATAGCGAGAACAAAACCAAAATTCAATCTCTTTGATGAACATGCGAGACAATGGGTGTTCCAACACTAGATGAGGTGTTGCGATGCGACAGTGAATCTGGGAGTGCAGGTTGAAATGTGTGGAGGTGCAGAAAGAATTTACCAAGAAGGCATAAACACTTATGAGACGACTTCTGCACCTTCATAAATTTCTTCTTTGTATAAAGAAAATTCTCATTTTTGTTCTTTCTATATTGTATAATCTTGTATAATCTGAAAATCAAAAACAACTTTTGAATGGTATAATTCAAAAGTTAATTTTTTTCTTGAAAAAATATTTTTGAATTACATAATTTAAAAACTAAAAATAATTTTGGATTGTATAATCAAAATATTTCTTAATTATATTATTTTATGTCATTTTTTACTTTCAATTTACATAATGAAAAAACGAAAAAAAGCGATATATTTTTTTTATATGGATTACACTCATATTTTTTTTTTCCTTTTCTTAGTTCTTAACTCGATTATTCTCTATGAATATATACTTGGATAAAGAAAGTGATCATACCAAAATTTTACACAAAATATATTTAAAAAACTATTTTATAAATTTTTATTTGTTATTGCATAAAAAATTTAAAATAATATAATAATATGTTTTTCACAATTAATTTTCGAAGAAAAAAAAATGTTATTAATGCATGAAGACAGAAATGCAAATAAGTACGACATGGGTGACATTCAGACGCGGAACAAGGTTGTTACATAGGGGAGCCAGGGCTCCCCCAACCATTTCTACTTTTGCTTTTTTTGTTATTTAAAAAATAATATTTATATATTATTATTTTATTTATATTAATTAATTTTTATTTTATTTTATTTTATATATTTTAAAAAAATATATTTATATACTGTTATTTTATTTATATATTATTACTTTATTTGTATATTATTATCTTATTTATATTAATTTAGTTTGGATTTTTTTTTAAATTTAAAAATCATATTTTTTTTCTCTATTATAATTTTTTATATTATTTTATTTGGTTTTTTTCTTCCATGTTTCCATTTCTTTCTTTCATTTTATTTCCATCTCAAATTTCACTATCATTTCTAAATTATTTTTAAAATCAAATTGTACTATGATAAGATTGAAAAGTTAATGAATATTTTGAATAAAAAATATGTAAGAAATTACTTTTTTTTAATTAAAAAAAATAATTTATATATAACAAATATAATTTGGTCCTCTAAAATTTTTGGTCAAGTTTCGTCACTCATGACATTTGAGAAGATGAAGGTAGTGCATTATGTAAAAAAGGCAACGTATGATTGGGTTTTTGTCTACAGCTTCTCTCCCTCCCGATTCCACCAATAATAAACGAGATAAATGAATTTTAGAAAAGTTGTTAAAATAATTTTTATTTTATTTTCATCATAAATATATTTTCTAATATTACTCATATTATTGTTATCGTTAAAATAATAATCCATTATTGTTACTAATTTATAATTATTATTGTTATATAATAATTATAGAAATATGAAATATGAACTAGTTGGTTCAGTTTCATACAGGAGAAACAATTTTAAAATACTCACAAACTTTTCCCAATGGTTTTTACGGCATAGATATATCTTACAATAATTTTGTTATGTAAACGACGGCTTTGCAATAACATTTAAATACATATATGTAATAAATCCACCCTTACACAAG
>Ga0214545_1000113_pt1:0-90000 | contig 94358 bp, 78 predicted proteins | sample CNSS4metaG_FD_160064 | JGI IMG/M metagenome (GOLD analysis project Ga0214545, IMG submission 160064) | Root nodule microbial communities from cowpea collected in UCLA plant growth center, Los Angeles, California, USA - CNSS4 | ecosystem: Host-associated > Plants > Roots > Nodule | place... | reverse complement strand
TAAGCATTGACGTTCGCGATGAGGGAGAGCAGGCTAATCTGCCAGAGATACAAGGATACGATTGGGCCCCTTATGAGTCGCGTACGCGTGCGACGAGATTCCGATGGGGCAATGACCTTGGGGATCTGGTTGAGCGGACCAATGTTTTTGGCGATGATGTGGAGGACGGATTTCTCCGGGTCAAAGTGTGTGCCAGCAACGAGAGGGTTTGCCACGGAAAGGGAGCGGCGAAGCTAGAGTTCTTCTACGTCTACGCTTGTCTCTTCCACGATTTGGGTCTGACTGTGCCATTTGCCGACTGGCAGATGGCGGTCCTTCGTCAGATCCAATGTGCGCCGACCAAGATACATCCGAACGCTTGGGCGTCGATGCAGGCGTTCGACGTTCTATGCCAAGCGGCCGGTCTGACAGCGACCATGCCCTTGTTTCTACACTTCTACAAGACCCGGCCGACGGCTTCGAAAGGCTGGGTCTCTTTTCTTGGGGCGAACAAGAGCTTGTTCACCCTTTACCTCGCTTCCTACAAAGGTTTCAAGACCGGCTTTTTTAAGGTCGCGATTCCCGGTCGAGGGAGAAAGTACATTTTCGATGAGGAGGGTCGGCCGAAGTTCCCCTTATACTGGATGACTTTTCCCCCTCCTACTGATCCTTGGGCTGAAGACCGCTTGAGCGGGCCGACCTGGCCGTCCTCAAGACCCTGCCCGACAAGATCCCCCCGCGGTCGCTGATCCAATGCCTCCGCTCCCCGGATTTGCCGAGGGCGGTTTATGGTTAGTTGTTCTGATCTTCTCGGTCGTCTTAGTGGTTGCAATTGACTTACATGTTTTCTCTTGTTTCGCAGATATTATGGCTCGGACGACCGTCTCCAACGCTGAGTTCTTGGCCCGCGCTAAGACTCATCGAAGAGAAGAGAATACTGCTGAGGAGGTCGCCCCCCTCCAGAGCGTCCCCGCTGCCCCTTCGATAGCTCCTACTCTTGCTACCACCGCTCCGACCGGTGCATCGGGTGTCGTCACCAGACCCCGTTTTGTATTGAAGCCTCCTGGCTCCAGTGCTGCGGGTGCCGCGGCGGACAAAGGGAAAAAATCTAAGCGGGACGATTCCTCCACCAGCCAGTCGTCCAAGAAGAACAAGAAGGCCGAGGCTTCTGGATCACTAGCTATTGCCCTCCTTGACAGCGAAGTTCGACTTGACGAGGAGGTCTCCTTTCACCTGGGGCCTCGCGTCAAGGATATGCTGAAGGACGTGTCTGAAGAGGAGGCTCTCCGAACGACCGGGGAGCTGACCCTTAGGCTTGCTGCGATTCACACCAAGTTTCCCCGTCCCGACCGGAGCAGGATGGAGAGCCTGGAGAAGGAGCTCGCAGCAGCGAAGATGGAGCTCCGAGAGGTGAAGGCCTCGGCGTCGGACTTGAAGATTCAGTTTGACCGGCTGAACGACATCAAGGCTGAGCATGCCAAGTGCACTGGTCTACTCAAGGTCACCGACGATCGGGCGAAGGAAGAGCAGACCAAGGCCAAGGAGGCGGCAGAGCAGCTTCGCAAGCTTCAACGACGCTTCGACGATTTGACGTTGGAGCATCTGGCCGCTGCCGGATCGGCCACTGATTGGCAAAAGAAGGCCAAGGAGTACCAAGCGGAGCAACGAGTGGCAGATGAGCAAGTTTTTGCTCAGTATGAAGCGGGCTTTCAGAGTGCCGTTGATCAGGCCGCCTTCTACTACTAGTGCTCCCCCGACCGGTTCGATGTACACTTGGGGGTGGTGGATGGGAAGCTTGAGAAGGTATTCGAGCAGCTGGACGAGGTGAATGATCCTCCTGCGAACAATTAATTTTAAATTTGATTGTATATTTTGACATAACCGATCGCGTCCGATCGGCGCGTGGTCGATCGCGTTCGATCGGTTATTAGGCCATTTTTTGATAAACAATTATATGTAAATATTAAGCGCCTTCTTCTCTTTATTTTGTTTGTTCGCTTTTCTTTCGATCTACCGTCTTCTTTTATTTATCGTTTCGCGCTGGCGGTCGGCCATTTTCTTTTATCGTTTCTCGTTGGCGATCGGCCATTTTTCTTTTATCGTTTCTTGCTGGCGGTCGGCCATTTTATTGTTTAACTTCTAACAATGTTATTTTCGTCCATTAGCTGCGCCTAGTATCGGACTAGTCGGGCGATCGGCCCGCGATTTTTAACTTGTTTCTTGCAATGTTTTCTTGATTATTTGACCCGGACGTTGACCTTTGCGCGTTAAGTTTTAATTGTTTGGATCGTAGGCGTAGTACCTCGATCGGTTTGGACAGCTCGTGTCATTTGTTTACCCGTGGGGTTGATTAGATCGCTTGGATCGGTGCTGACCAAGCAGGACTTCCTCTTGAAAGTCCGCGCCTTGAACGGTCAGGCTTGTTCGGGTCCCGTGGGGAGCCCCGTCGGTCAGTCTGTTAGATGAAGTTACATGAAACGCTCATTTTATTCATAATGTCAATTGTAGTACATTTTTAGGTGCGACGCGTTCCATGTGTTCGGTATTTCCCTGCCACTCAAGTATTCTAGCCGATAGGCTCCGTTCTGTAGGCTTTCGGTCACGCGGAACGAGCCCTCCCAATTTGGTGCTAGCTTTCCTTGTGCTGACTTTTTGCGCGCTTCGTTGGTCTTCCTCCACACCAAGTCTCCTCGGATGAAGCTCCTTGGTTTAACCTTCGCGTTATACCTCCTCGCCACCATCCTCTTGCACGCTTCAGCTCGCACGACCACTCTTTCTCTGCGCTCGGTCGTCCAGTCCAACTCCTCGCGCAGGCGTCCACAGTTTACCTCGAAATTTTGCATGTCCCGTCGAAGAGTCGGCTCCCCTACTTCAACTGGCAGCATAGCATCCGTTCCGTACGTCAGGTTGAAAGGTGATTCTCCCGTCGTCCCGTGCGGGGTGCACCGATAGGCCCAAAGGACCTGCAGCAGCTCGTCCACCCATGCTCCTTTGGCTTCTCCCAACCTTTTCTTCAACTCCACCACTATGAACTTGTTCATGGCCTCAGCCTGGCCATTGGTCTGGGGATGCTCGACCGAGCTGGTTACGTGGCGTATCCCCACTTGCTTATAAAAGTCCTTCAGCTTCTTGTCGATAAACTGACGGTTGTTGTCGGTGATGATTGTGTGGGGAAGGCCGAAGCGGCAGATGATGTTTCGCCAGACGAAGGAATGCACCTGCCGAGCGGTGATGTTGGCTAGGGCCTCTGCTTCGACCCATTTGGTGAAATAGTCCACTACGACCAGTATGAACTTCTTTTACGCTCGGCCGACAGGGAAAGGCCCGACGATGTCCATACCTCACTGTGCGAACGGCCAAGGGGTTGTGAGGCTATGTAGCTTGGTCGGAGCCCTCTTGACGTCGTTTCCATGGGCTTGGCAACCTTCACACTTGCGTATCATGACTTCGCAGTCTTGTTCCATGGTCGGCCAATAATAACCCGCCCGGAGTATCCTCGCTTTCATCGTCCTCCGATCGGTGTGCATGCCACAAATGCCATTGTGGACTTCGTTCATAACATACTCGGCTTCTTCTCCCGATAGGCACTTGAGGAGCGGCGCTGTGAAGCCCCTCTTATATAGATCTTCCTCGATGACCACGAACCGGAGTGCTCGTCGTCTCTCCATCGGTTTCACTTCTTCTCCCGCGTCGCACCTTCTTAAGAGTTCTCGCACCTCCCACATCCAATCTGCCGACCGTTCTGCCGCAGCGCATTCTCCTGTTAAGGGTCTCATCAGGGTTTGCCTGATGATTGTTTTCAGCTGACCCTTCTCTTTTCCTTCTGCCAGCTTAGATAGCCTATCGGCTCTGGTATTTTCCGCTCGGGGGATATGGTGGATGGTAATTTCTTCGAACTCCTTCATGGCTTCGACCACCTTGTGATAGTACTGAAGCAGTAGGTCATCTTTAACCTGGTATTCCCCTTGTACCTGCCCGACCACAAGCTTCGAATCGGTGTTGCACTTTAATCTCGTCGCTCCCAGGTCTTTTGCTAGCCTTAGCTCGGCAATCAGCGCTTCGTATTCTGCTTGGTTGTTCGAGGCTTTAAACTTGAACTGTAGGGAGTGCTCAACCGTGAAGTCGCTCGGTCCTTCAATAACGATTCCTACTCCTGAGTTGCGTTTGTCTGATGACCCGTCTACGAAGAGAACCCACGTTTGCTCCGACGGAAGGATCGGTTCGTGGAGTTCGGCTGCGAAGTCGGCCAAATGTTGTCCTTTGACAGATCCTCTAGGTTCGTACTTGAGTCCGAACTCGGATAATTCGACTGACCAGGTAATCATCCTTCCGACCAGGTCGGGTTTCCGGAGTATTTTGGCTATGGGGTGATCGGTTCGGACGATCACCTGGTGACTCTGGAAGTATTGGCGCAATCGGCGCGCGGCTGTCAATAGCGCCAAGGCTATCTTCTCAATTAACTGATGAAATACACAGGTCGTTGCTCTGGAGTTTCTTGTATTAAGGTCGCGCTAATCGTGTCGTCTGAAACTGACAGGTATAATTGCAGGGGCAACTCCTCCACCGGTCGGCTCATAATCGGGGGACAGCTGATCATCTCTCTTATCTACTGGAATGCCACTTCGCATTAATCGTCCCACTTATTCGCGGTCTGCTTCTTCATGATTTTCAAAATCGGCTTAATCTTCTAAGTGAGTCTAGGCAGGAAACGCGCAAGAGAGGTTAACCTCCCGACCAGCCGCTGGATTTCCTTCAGGTTTTTGGGGCTCCTCATCTCGGCAATAGCGGCACATTTGTCAGGGTTGGCTTCGATGCCCTGGGCGGTCAGCATGAATCCCAAGAACTTTCCAGTCGGTACTCCAAATACGCACTTTTCAGGGTTGAGACGCATGTTGTACTTGCGCACTTGATGAAAAACCTCTCTAAGGTCATGAACATGGTCTTCGGCCATCTGCGACTTTACCACCATATCGTCTACATACACCTCCATTGATCGCCCGATCTGCCGTCTGAAAACCCGATCCATCAACCTCTGATAGGTAGCCCATGCATTCTTCAGGCCGAAAGGCATGACTTCGTAGCAGAAATTAGCCCGGTCAGTGATGAACGCCGTTTTGGATTGGTCTGGGGCATACATGGGGATTTGATTATAGCCTGAGTAAGCGTCCAGGAAACTCAGGAAGCTGTGACCCAAAGCTCCATCTACCTACCGATCGATGCTGGGCAACGGGTATGCATCCTTCGGGCATGCCTTGTTGAGGTCGGTGAAGTCCGTGCATATCCTCCATTTCCCGCTCGCCTTCTTCACCATCACCACGTTCGCCAGCCACGTGGTATACTTGATTTCTCTTATGAAGCCCGCTCCTTCCAACTTCTTCACCTCCTCTTCTACCGCTTTCCTGCGCTCCTCTCCCATCTTCCTCTTCTTCTGAGCAACCGGGCGGGCTTCCCGGAAGATGGCCAGCTTATGGGACATGACGTCTGGATGGACGCTTGGCATGTCGGCAGTCGACCATGCGAGCAGATCTTTGTTTCCTAAGATCACTGTCCCTAGGAGTTCCTCTTCTTCCGGCTTCAGGGCTCCCTCCATCTTGGTGACTTGTTCCGATTGCATTCCGATCGGGATCTCCTTGGTTTCTCCTTCTGGCTGAATCCGATCCTCCGTGTTCGTTCGGGGGTCCAAGTCTGTCATGGCGACCTCTGAACGGTGCTGCTTTCGTGGACGGCTATAAGGAGTGATCTTCAAACCTACAGCATAGCATTATCTGGCGATTTGTTGATCTGCGTGCATGGTACATATTGTCCCCTTGTCCGACGGGAATTTCATGGCTAAGTGCAGAGTGGAGACGATCCCTCCGAAGGCGTTCAGATAAGGTCTTCCTAGCAACACATTGTAGGAGGTGTTAGCTTCAACTAAAAGGAATCTAACCCTTACCTCCTGGCCGTCCCTCCGCGAGCCGATCCTGGTGCGAAGATCCAAGTAGCCCCTCGTGTCGACTCGCTCCCTCGAGAACCCGACGATTTGCTCGTTATAGGGGACTATCAGGTCTTCGGACAAGTTCATATTCTGGAAAGTCTTTCAGTACAAGATGTTGACGGAGCTTCCCTGGTCTACTAGCACCTTTCTGATCCCGTACTCGGCTACCTTGATCGAGATGACCATCAGGTCATCATGGTCAGGGTCCGGCGCCTTGAAGTCCTCGTCCGTAAACGTGATGGGGGGCATCGACCGGACCTTCTTCTCCACCAGATGAACCAATTTCAACGCCCGAACATGCCTCTTCTGAGCAGCTGAGCTCGATCCTCCTCCGGCGAAACCTCCAGAAATGGTGTTGATATAACCCCTTAAGGGCTTATCCCTGCTCCGACTGTGATCCCTCCTCGGGCTCTAATGGGTTCGAGGCGGTTCTCTCCTTCGTCTTTCGGGCTCAGGCTCTCTCCGTTTCTCCCACCGGACCGAGGGGCTCTTCGTGCGGGGCTTCTGTTCCTCACTGGGCTCCGCAGAGGGCGATCCTGCCGAATATACTTCTTCAAATGCCCCTGAGCTCCTCGATCTTGTCGCGGAGCGTGTGGCACTCTTCGGTGGTGTGGCCGATCGTCCGGTGGTACTGGCAGTGCTTGCTCTTATCGGCATCCGGAGGTGGGGGTTACTTCCTGGCCGCGGGAAGTGAGTCGGCGCTAAAGGCTTCTTGCAAAATCTTAGCCCGTGGGACAGCCAAGGGAGTATACGTGGTGAACTTTGGTGCCTTTCTCTCACCGGGCCGAGCCAATGGTTTACCCGGTCGAGGGGTAGTTTTTTGAACTGCGGCATCCTCCTTCTCCCTCTTCTTCATCCTGAACTCCTGTATATCTTCCATCTGTATGAACTTGGTCGCTCGTTCCCTCATCTCCTCTATCGTCTTCGGCTTCTTGCGGCTTATCTTGTCTGCAAACACGCCCGGCTGGATACCGTACGAGAAGTGATACCGAGCGATCTCGTCGCTAAGATCCTTTATCTTGACCGACATCCGATTGTACCGATCAAGATAACTCCTCAGCGACTCCCCGTCTTCCTGCCGGATGTTCACCAGGTTGTCGACCGTCAGGATGGCCAGCCTCAGGGGTGCAAACTGCGTGCTGAACCTTGCCTTTAGAGTGGCGAAGGAATCAATGATGTTGGCCGGCAACTCGGAAAACCACTCCAACGCCTCCCCGATCAGAGAGGTCGAGAAAACGCGACACCAGATCGGGTCGCTAACTGCGTGGAACATCATCTTAGGCATGAAGACCCGCATATGATTGTCGGGATTCGTCGTGCCGTCGTACTTGTCGAATGTCGGCATTTTCCACCTTTCCGGGAGCGGCGTCTCTAGAATGTATGGGATAAAGGGGGAAAGCCCCGACGTGAGGATCGGTTGGCGTGAAGGGCGACCTCCCTCGTTTGCTCCCGAGCTCTCGGCCATCGTATGTGATAGGTTTCCTCTCGACGCTTGCGTCTTCTCAACCCGAGCAGGCTGTGATTGCTCCTGTCCTTTTGGTGGTGGGCAACTCTCCACCCTTTCGGCATCTCGATGCTACTGCACCCGACTCAGTCTGAGCGGGTCGGGCACAGTGGGTGTCGACGGGATTCCGTCCTCCTTTCGCCGAAGGGCGGCGTTCTCCTCGCGTAGAATCTGCATTTGTACTTCGTAATTCCTCTGCATTTCATCCATCTTCTGCTGCATCGCCCTTATCATCTCCCTAGTGTCTGCTTGATCATCTGTCATCCTTCCTTCGTCCATATTGCTATTTCGATTTCTTGTGGTCACCATAAGGGTATACGGTCTAAAGAAGACTGCTCGGCCCCACGGTGGGCGCCAAAATGTTTCGGGTGTAGGGACCAAGAGCCTACTAAAGAGCCTCTTCAAGCTTACTCCACTTTTCACTGCAGCGATAACTTCTCCAAGAAAATCCACTCCTTAGCTCGATCGGCTGGGATGACGGTCGGGGTTACCTGTCTAAAGGGCTCCAATGCTTAAGTCAGTAAGGGACCAATCGGTGTATCAGTGTAACTGCTGTAATAAATGCGAATTTAAGATTCTTACCAACCTACCTTTGGGCCCTATTTATAGTTTTCGGTGTGGGCCTGTAATTAGGGTTCCTTAATCATGGCCTAATGATCCTTTAATCAAGATTACTGACTCGTTTAACGTTAATTAACCCGATTGACTGGTTGTTTGACCGTGCGACTGATGGCCGCTTGACTGGATTAGTTATGTCATGTTTTTAACAAGTGAACGATTCGTGTATGGCTAATCGACCAACAGACGCATGTAAAGGACTACGCGAATCTAAAGAAATTGATCGACCGATGGTTGATATACTGATTGTCCTTTATTATGTTTAGGTGCTGTTCGTGCGGGTCCGATCGACCGATGTGCCATTGGGGATCAAAATGTCACTCGTTTATGTGTTACCGATGGATCGATGGGCCTGAACATGGTTGGCTTGTGAAACCGATCCACCGATTGCTTTTGGCGATACAATGACTTATTTGTATAACCGTTTGACCGATGGTCCTACAATTTGTTCACCAGGTCGTTCGACCGATAGTCTCTTAACGATGCTATGTGGTTTGTTTGTAGAACCGTTTGATCGATGGTCGTACAATTTGTTCACCAGGTCGTTCGACCGATAGTCTCTTAACGATGCTATGTGGTTTGTTTGTAGAACCGATTGACCGATGGTCCTACGCAATTTATTTACCAGGCCGTTCGACCGATGGTGTTTTATATACGAGTTTTTCCACCCTTGTCCGATGGGCCTGAGGATTGGCTTTGGCCGATTGACCGATGGGACGTACAGTACATATATATATCTACATATGTTTTCTATTGAAACATTTAAATATCAATTTTATTTGTATTTATCTTTTATGGGATCCATAATGTATAATTTGTCAACATTTTAACAATGACTTATATATATATATATAATTATAATTCAGAAATTTAATTAATTTTATTTAATTTATTATATAAAAAAATAATCATAATTAATTATTTATTTTTGTCATATCATTATATTACAAATTTTGAATTTTGAATTTAATTATACCAAAATGTAATTGTAAGGCCCATTTATTTTTCTGTCTTAAAAGTTTAAGGGCCTACCCTAATCTGTTGGGTCTAAGGTTGACCCATAGGGTATCTAAGACCCTTTACAGCCACTTGTTCCCTTTCATTCTACACTTTGCCAAAAACAACTCACTCACTCTCATTTCTCCTCCAACAGAGCTCTGCTAGGGTCTGACTTCGTTCCTCTTCAAGCTAGCTCAACTCCATTTCCTATCCCATGCAAGTTGATTCTCGACCCATATATTCTCCTCTCTAGTTTTAATTTCGTGGTTCCAACAAAGGTTCATCTTGGTAACCTCGTATTCAATCCGTGCCAGTGTTTCTAGCTCACGAATCTGCTCTTGGAGCTGTAGTGCTCATTTGCTTAGGTGGTCAGTGTTTTACTAGAATTTTCTAGGTAAGAGAAGCTAGGAGTTCATTGTTTTTACGATATTTTGCCTAATTGGATTTGTTTATGTTATGGGTGCTTGATATGTACTGTTGATTGCGTGATAATGTACTGTTGATTGCATGATAATGTACTGTTTGTGCTCATGGTGTGGTTGGAATCTTTTTTGGCACGCATGAGAGTAGGGAAGTTCTGTTGAACTCGCCCAGGTGAGCTAGGTGCTCGCCCAAACGAAAAGTTCTCGCTTAAGCAAGCAGCTTTCGCCTAAGCGAATGCCTCTCGCCTGAGCGAGATGTGCTAGCTTGAGCGAGACCTCGACGTGCCCACTGTTCGCAATCTTGCCCAAGCGAGATCTAATAGCTTCAGCGAGGGGTTCCTCTCGCCTGAACGAGAGCTCCTTAGCCTGAGCAAGATTGACAGTGATGATTTGATAAGTGTGTGTTTCTAATGATTGGTTGGTTGGTTACTTTATGAAGTTATGTATGATACCTTGTATGTATCCTATATGACACAATGGGACTGGAATTGATGAACTTGCTATGATTATGCGTATGAAACATGATTGGATGGTTGGTTATATGTTGGCATGAGATTGGTATGCATGATAACTCTATGGTTGATTGGTGAAGCATGGCTATGGTATAAGTTGAACGTAATTCCATGAATCTTTTGGTAAGATTCATGGTGGTGCCTTGTGTAATGGACGTAATTCCATGACCCTCTTGGTGAGAGCTCATGGTGGTGCCTCATGTAATGGACGTAATTCCATGACCCTCTTGGTGAGAGCTCATGGTGGTGCCTCAGGTAATGGACGTAATTCCACAAACCTCTTAGTAAAGTTTTGTGGTGGTGCCTTAGTATATAATTAAGTAAGGATTTAAGTAAGGATTGCATCATGAAGCTCTAAAGAGTCGATTAGTCTCACGTAGAGCGTACTGATTCAAGTGGTGAGAGTAGTAGGAGACCTTAGTCTTTGGCAGCATAATGGTCTTAGATGTTTGAAGGCTAACCTTGTGCGTGGTAGGATGAAACCCATTGGCAATGGCTCTGCAGAGCAGTAGAGACCACCACAAGTGCAAGCATCTAGTGAATCTGACTAATTATATGTATATGGATAATTGAGTCTTAGAGTCTTGCTGGTTTGCTATCGCATGCTTGGTTGATTTATGTGTTATTGACTTTTAAATTGTATGCTCAATTGTATGATAAAACGTTTTTACTCTACCTTACCCTTCTTGTTTATGTTTGTCTTCTTGTGTGGTTTTTCCTTTTTGCAATGATCACCAATCCCTTGGTGTGAGCCAACATGGGAATTCCTGGTGATAGCAGTGGTGACGAGAATGCTGCAGCTTAGTTGGACATGGTTTGGTGTTGGGCTCACTGCTGAGCCCATGTTGAAGAGTTATTATTATTTTGTAATCCATTGCTTATGAGCAAGCTTTTGGACATTCGTTGAACCTTTTAATTTTGTTTCATGACATCTTGGTGTGCCCAGTCTTTATTCCAGTTTATTCATGGATAACTGTAATACTTGACGCTTTAAATTTCATGGTGTTGCTCTTTATATTATACTATATGTGATATTTCATTTAATTAAGTTTATATATTAAATGGAATGTTACAAGCAATGAAGAGTTAAATCTCAAATTTAAGAAATAGATAGCGAAACTAAATTATTTGAATCACAAGATAAAACATTGGAAAAGGTCAAAATTTATAAGAATATTAAATGTAACTTATTTATAGAATATATCCTTACTTGGATATTGTGTATTAATATCTGTACTATTAATATAGATAGTTGATTTTGTACATAAATATTTTTACTATTCATTTTTACCTTTATTAATATAAATTATTTTGTTATTTTATTTTAAAAAATTTATAAATATTTTTATTTTAAATTTAATTAACTATCTATAATCTATAGCTATCAAGGATTGATTTTGTAATCGTCTTAGGTTTCATCATTATAAATGTAAATTATTTTATTATTTTACCTTTTAAATTTATAATTAATTTTTAAAATTAATTAACTGTCAATAATATAAATAGAAAATTATTTATTTTATATAGTATTTTTCAATAATTATAATACAAATTAATTCTTTTAGTTATCATAATTAGAAAAAAAAAAGTTGATTAACTCTAATAATGTAACAGTATTGGATTAGAAAATGATAACATGGCCCACATTAATAGAAACCTAGATAGGTGCCAATAACACGGCCTGCATTGAACCGTGCAAATAAATAGGTAGGTGCGAATAACACGGCCTACATTGTAGCATCAGGCCCATATTTAACGGGCCGGGCCGGGGTCACCTGCACCGTGGGGGCACATTCTGTCATTCATCAACGCACGTACCCATTTCAATTTTGCAATTGAATCAGGGAGAGTCGCAATCGGAAAATCTGCTAGGGTTTGTTGCAGAGCGAAGCAATGGCGATGAGGAGATTCTTCAACGAGATAAGGGGGAAGAAGGTGAGCGAGGTTCCAGAGCACGTGAAACCGATGCTGTCGTTGGGTTACATAAAGAGAGCTATTCAGCGTGGCATGGACAACTACCACGCCAAGTACATCGAAACCAGTTCCCCCGATCCCATCTTCCATGTCTGCTACGGCAGTATGATCTTCTCCTACCTCGTCGCTCTCCCTCACGAGCGCCGCCACCTTGAGCACCGCCAGCAGCACGCTCAGCAGCACCACTGATTCCTTCCTTCAGGTACCTTTCCCATGCCTCGCTGTTTATTTTAGTTTTTGAGGAATTAGATAGATCCTGTGTTTCGGTCATTTGTCTATGTTGATTTTGAACGTTTATGCTGTTTCGTTTGTAATTGTGAATTTCATTTACCAACTGGATCTAGGTTTGTCGAATGGAGGTAGTTTGGGAGATGTGTCACGTTTAATGTCCGATGTCTTCAATGTGTGTGTGGAATCAACGGAAAAGATGTTACATTGTTTTGTTTATTTCGAAGTTTTTTTATGGGATAGGAACTTGACTGCTAATGGCATTGAAGATCTGATCATTGAAACTTTGTTCGAGTAATTTTTCAGAATGCATTCTGCTTTCGAAACGAAAATTATTTGTCGATGATGACCGTTGCACAGTGCGGGATTTATATTGCTATTAACGGACATTAGTTGTACTTGTTGACTGTGTTCCAGTGCTGTTTCGTTTTATATTTGGTGGTTGATATATGATAATCTTAGTGATTTATTCTTGCTGTATTGGAGATGGTTGGCTTGTTGAAATTTTTGTTTTGAAAGAATCTGCGAAATAAGGGCTGTAAGTTACCCTCTGCTTTGATTATTTATTTGGTTATATTAGATGGTGAATTTGGTTCTCTTTGATACAAGAATGAATTTTCTTGCACTTAATGATAATTTTGTGTGAGAAAAAGAATTTAATTTTTTAGTTGGTTGCAGTCCTTTAGGCCTCTTGATGCCGGGATTTAATTTGCAACAACTTACCTTGTTGGATGTGTAAAGCTGAATAATTATCTCTATTAAAGGCCTCCTAATTTTAATACGTTTTTTATTGCTATTTGCATTTGAATCTTGTACATCATTTGAACTGTTCGTGTTCATGATAAATCAAGTTGTTTGTGGGCTTGCAGAACCCAAAATATGTGATATTTAGTTTTTCCAAACACACAATCACCTGTGTCACGTATTAGGTTTCAGACTTGTAGTAATCTCGCTGAAGGAAAACGTAAAAGGTTCTTGCTACAAAAAATATTCATGTTTGGAAAAGTTGCTTTCACAAATTTTGTATGGCATCTTCTCTGTCTTCTCTTTTCATAAGTTGTTTCACATATCTCCAACCTCAAATGTGTGAAGAGGATGTTGGGACATAAATAACATTGTTAGGAAGCCCGTAGTGGTCAAGGGGTGTGTGTTAAGTGTAATAATAGATTATCACAGTTATTTGTAGGATCTCTTTATCAGTATCTGTTCACAGTGTGTTAGTTAAGATTCTTGAACCGAAATTATTAGGAGGGGGGAATAGATGGAGTTCATTGTATAGTGACGGGTAGAGAGAGCAGGATGCTCAGCTTCCTGGAGTTGAGAGGAGACAGAGTTTCTTTTTGTAATTCTTCTAAGCATCCCACATTTATGATCTGCAATTATCGTGATTCAGAGTAGGGAACAGGGTACAAAATCCCAAATTTATTTTTTTCACTTTCAATCCACATTCTAAGGGGATTTTTCCATGTTCATTTTCAGTTAATGTGTTTTCATTTACAAAAGAATGCTATCTTGTTCTATTTTATTATTCTTATTTTCAAAATTTTGTGAAGGAGATTAAAACAAAGAAATGTTCATTTTCACCTTTTCCTTCTTGAAAACAAGAAGCGTAATGGAAACCGGGTGTCATGTTTGCACTCATTACTTAAATTTCTAATGAAAAACTCTAAAAAGACCAAACACCCCCAAGACTTCCAAAGTAATTTTGGGTTGCTGCCATTTGAATATAACTTGGTCATTTTTGGGTAACTTTACATTCCAAACTAACTACTCAACAAATCAGTTTTTCTTGGCATGTCAAACATAAAATTACTTTTTATATTTTCAGAAAACATCATACTTAATTTAATGCAAATTCCGAGTCAATGGAATACAAAAAGTCCTAAATCGCCGGGTACCCACTATTCTATTGTTAAAATGTCCCATTACATGTTAACTAACTGTAAGTACCTATTTCTTTTGTATTTGTGGCTAATACATATAATTATTTTGTTTTGTTTAGGAGGAGCCTTGTTGAACTGGAGGTGGTTGGCTTTCTTGATCTTTTGTTTTAAACTTTTGAAATTAAGGCAGAAAGTTACCGTCAGCATCGATGCATTTCATCGTTTGGATGATAAAATAAGTCCTATTTGATACAATTTCTCAATTTTCTTGCACTTTAATGTTAATTGAATGTGTGAAAAAGAAAACATACTTTTATCTTTAGTTGTCTCTTAATCCTCTTGTGGAATGGATTTCACATCTCAAACAGTGTGCCAAAGTTGAGTTTTTCATAAGGCAAAACTGAATAATGGGTTTAGTCTCCTAGTATTTCCATTTGAATATTCTGCATCATTATTTGTACGCGTTTACAATAAATCTATCCCCTAAGAAAGTGTATGAAATTTTGTTTTATACAAAAACTTCGTCATCTGTATTCGGGTTTCAGTGATCCTATTAGAAGAGGCTATTAGAAGAGGCTCTTCGGCTCTTTCTAATTAACAGGAAGAATAAAGTTTTTACAGAGAAAAATTGAGGTTTATTTATTTTCTTGCAGATATATGATTTGTTATGTCATGATTTTGAGTAAAAGTTGTAAGCTACAAGCAAAATAGTGTTAAGAAATGTTGCATATCAGATTTTTTTAATCATAAAATATCATTGTAAATTAAAAACACGAATTAGTGAAACTTCTAACATGGTCGTAAATCCGAGTGTTTACTCAAAATCGAGTCAATTAGTGCTAATTTCTGAATAAATTCGTTGGTGTTTTGTAAGGAAGAAAACAAATGTATAGATAACGGAATCTTTGATTCGTTTATGCAATACCCTACTTTCCAAACACTTGTAAGAAAATATTTGTATCAGCAGTTGCAGCCTGCACCTTGCGGTCAACGACTTTATCGCTCTTCCAAGGCACAAGTTACTTCCTCGGTCCTGTTGGGTTAAATTCAAATCCTACCATTATAACCTCAATTTAATACTTTAAAATTTATATTCGGTCAGTTAACTTATTGAATTAATTAAATTTGGAATGTTTGAGTTATGAGTTTCGATCATTTAATTTATTTTATTGAATTAATCAAATTCGGAATGTTTGAATTATGAGCTAATTCAATTAGATTTGTGAATTTATATTAAATTAAATTTTTTAAATAAAAATATTTTTTTATTTCTATAAATGATATAAATATAGTAAACTTTTAAGTGAAAAAATGACATGTATAATTTTAATAATTATTATTATTATAAAGGACTATAATTTTATATAATTTATTATTAAATTTTAACAAAATAATATCTTGTTAAAATAAATATAAAATTTAAAATATATTTAAGAATTTATAAATATTAAAATAAAAATTTGGGTTGTGTATAGGATCTATAAAATTTCAATCCATTATTCGATAATTATCAATTTTATTCAATTTAATTAATCCAATATTACTTTTTTTATCCAATCAACTTGATGTATGTTTAAATTTACTTTGAATTTTTTCAGGTTTGGTTGGACATGGAATTTTTGCTCAGCCCTATTGTAAGATACCTCACTGAGTTTTTATTTTATGTAAATTGGTTCCTGTATATCAAATTTCTTCCGGCACTCCATCGTGTATATAAAATTCCAAAACTAATCTTATTGGTTAATTTAATTTAGGCTTAATTAGTCGGAACATATCCAGTTTTGTTCCACAGTTTCAAAATGGTACCAACTTGTAAGTTTGTGTCAATTTAGTATCCAAATTTGTTAATTTGCATAAATGCAGTCCCATTTTTTGACGTCATTAAGTTGAATAACGTCTGTCTAATTAGTCATGGTAAGTTACTAAAGTACGTCCGACGTGAGACTATGAAAAAAACATTTTGAGTGTTTTCTATCGCGAGGAGAAAGTGATGATACAAGCCATAATTGAAGAGAATTGAAGGTTCCCTTGAGAAGGAAGTGGATTCTAGCTTTGATCCAAGGTGCGCAACTGTCAAATTTTTTATTTTTGTGTTTTGATTGAATGTTATGATGTTGCGATCGTGAGGTTTAGGGTTTTTAGTTACTTAATGTTGTCTGTGTTTGATTATTGTTCGTGGTTTTAATTTTGGGTGTTATGCGATTAATGAAGCACTTGTTCATTACTTAGTTGACAATGTGGTCCCCTATTGTGTCTGAATGTGTTCAACTTGTGGTCTCCCATTTGAAATTATTTTTATTGGTGTGATAGTGGTATGAAATGTAATATTTGCTTTGTTCGTTAGGTTATTTGATATTTGATAGGGTTTTACACATATAGATTTATTTGTTCACATAGACGACTCACATTTTGAAGTTGTGTTTCACCATGGTGGAAGGTTTGAGAGAAATAGGTCACTGCAATATGTTCGAGAGGGTCATGAGGAGGTTAATGTGGGTGAGTGAGGGTCATATTGGTTGATGTAGGTGTGAGTGAAGGTTATACTGAGGTTGATGTGGATGAGGAAGGTGATAATGAAGACGATGGGATTGAGGAGATCGTGCATGAACCTGATGAGTTTGATGTTAGTAGTTGGGATGAGTCCGTAGGGGATTCTTTTAATGAAGAAGAACTAGTGGATGTTAGTATCCATAATGAAGATGATCAAGATGACTCTTGGGAAGGCAATGATGATGTGTGAATGTGAAAGTTGGGATTGATGAAGTTGATTTTAGTGGACCAAGTGCTTATCGTAGTCATGTACAAGATAGGGGTTCATTTGACACTAACTTGGAATCTAAGAGTTTTAAATTGTGTTGAATATAGTGATTCATCTAGACATTTTAGAGACAATTATGGAAAGTTTGGGATTTTTTTAATGCCCAAAAGTATGGAAGACTACAAATGGGAGGCGGGGACATATTTTCCAAAAAAGGAAGAATTTGTAGAAGCTATTATGGTGTGCACAATGGTAGGAAGTTGAAGATTTTTAGAAACAACAAGTGAAGAATGTGTGTGAAAATGTTGAAAATATTGACATTTTTATATTTTTAAAACTTTTACATTTTTTGGTATTTTTAAATTATTTGAAAATTAGTGTCACACAACGCGAGCGATCGGACAAACACGATAAGGGAAAGAAAACTCTTTTCATGTTTTATATTTTTCTACTTTTGTAATTTTTATAATTTTCAAATATTTTTTATTTTTTAGAAAAAAAATGAAAAAGGTGAAATTTAATTAAGAAAGATAAAAGTGGAAAACAAAATATGAGGGTGCATAAGTAATTAATGGGAGGTACATGAAGTAAATGAATTGTGCACAGGAAAGGTGGGAGTGCAACGAGTAAAATATAAAACAAGCCCAAAATAGAAGTATAACACAAATGAGTTGTGGGTTGATAAACATGGTGGTGCAAAAAGTAGTCATTGAAGGTGTGTGTAGTGAAACATAGGTTGCAATCAGTAATAGCAAACAAGTCTAAGACAAACACATGGGTGCAAAGCTAGTAAACATCATGGGTACAACAAGAAACAAGTCAAAAAAAATAACCCAATCAACAAGGGGTGTGAAATAGTAATCATGGAGGTGTAGAGGAGAAAGTCGTGGATTAGCAAGCCCTAAACCCAACCTCCACCCTTTTCATATCAGAAAACCTAAAAAGGGTTTATTCCTCTTCCTCTCACAAGCACATTCTCTCTCGTCCATGTCCACCAGAACACTACCTCATCTTTGCTTCACCACGCCACCATGTGACTGGCTTGTCGGCGACACCAATCGACGCTGGAGACGTCGACGTCCTTCGCGAGGCCCAATGACTTCATTCTCACGTATGCATTGAAACCTAACCTCAAGAGCTCGTCGCTCCCATCACAACCACCCTAAGACGTCACTGGCAACACCGAAGTCCATCACGGACATTGACGACGAGAGCCTAGAGACATGCGACCTTCACTCTCCCTCCTCCCAAGCACGACTCGAACTTCCTTCATGTGAGATGATGAGACTGTGCTTGGTGTTGTGATGATGAAATGAAAAGGATTGTAGTGGTTATGTGTTTGTTTGATTTTTTTGAGTGTAGGTTGAAGTGGCATTCTGGAATGTTGATGATAATGGGAGGACGGTATGTTGGAGTGGTGGTTCTACGAATGGGAATGGAGGTGAAGGTTAAAGGTTGGTATGAAGGGTGTCAGACATGTGGTTTAGGTCCATGTTGAGTGCGGCGGGAAGGGGGGTGATAATTGGATGAATTGGTGTTTGCGGGAGCTGAATGGAGAATGGGTTTTTTGTGTATTGATGACGCCAAATGTGTTAGAGTGAATGAGAAAAAAAAGGTGAGGATTGGTGGTTGATTCTATTTTGTTATGTGGTGATGAATGATGGTAAAAGGTTATGTTTAAAGTGCAGGCTGCAAGAGAAGGAATATGGGGATGATTGGTTTCGATGAAGGTGAATGAATGAAGGAATGGAAAGGATGATGGTGATAAAACTTTGTTAAGGGCTAGAGGTACGATGAGGACGTGAGGATTCAGTCGAGGGTGATAATGGTTTCGATTAAAACAATATTGTGATTCAAGCAACAATAATGTACACAACAAATTGAATATGAGTCAAATAAATGACACACAAAGCTCAATATACGACTACATTGTGTTCATTCTCAAGTACAAGCATTGAAGATGAAACACAATGCAACTACATCACGTTCACCTCAAACATTCAAGTATTCAGATGAAGTACTTACCTCTTGCAGTCCCTATGATGAATGCGTATTTTTGCCCTCATTTAATGTTTACTTATGGATATTTAATTGAATTTGTGTGCTTAAAGATAGATTTAATTGAGATTTCCTATAATTTGGTTTATTGAGCATGAGATACAAAAACATGTTAAAAATAGCTTTTTAGTTGCATAAATGTTCTTTGGATATTTTGAGGTGTATTAGTGCAGCTGCAGCTAAGTTGAGCTCATGGAGGTGTGAAAATAAATTGCTTAAAGCTTCATGACACCTTAAAGATAAAACAAGAATAAGAAATTATCAAAATTACAAAAATCCAAGCCAAGCATTGCATGAAGGCAACAAGAAAAGCTTGAAAAAGTGAAGAAATTTGGCTAAACCAAGAAGAAAGCAACAAAAAAATTGGACCTTGCAGTTTTCTTTATCTGATTGATAGAAGATAATTTTGGAAAAATATATCTTTAGATATTTTATTTGATATTTTTAAATAATTATCTTATTTAATTATATCATAAAATATTAAAAGATAATAACTATCAAATCTTTTTAAATATGACAAGATCTTTTTGAATCTTTTTAGATCCATAACAAACAAATATATCTTGAAGATATTAGATTATTTAGAAAATAATTTGAGGAGATTGCAAAGGGTTGATTTGGAAAATTAATACAAACATTAATTGGTGATAACTTATCATATATCTTTAATTAATTAATTAATTTAATTATATTAGATATTGATATTATCAACCAACTATATTTGTCAAATAGTCTCTATCCCTCCAAATATTTTTAAAATAACTATAAAGATATTTATCTTTATTTTAAATTATATTTGAGAGGTTTTAGCAACCGAAAAACCCAGTCCAAGTCCTATATAAAGAGACCAAGGGAGAAGCATAAAAGAAAAACTTGGGACTTCGGAGTTTTGAAACCCTTAGGGGGGCCTAATTTCGTTTCCTTTCTCTCTATTCTTTTTTCTATTTTTATTTTACTTTTGCATTCTATAGATTGCTAAACTTCTTGGCTTGATTCCATTGCAATTTCATTATGGATTCTGAGGTTAGAATGAAATAATTTCTTTGTTCTTATTATTATTATTGAGGTTTTCATTCATCTATGTCTTTTATCTTTGAATCACATAAAAATTAATGATTTTAAATCTATATGCATGTTGATCATATGAGTCAAGGGTTTTTAAATTTAATTGAGACTTTACTTTGATTTTATTTAGAAACTTTCATGTGATTAAATGAGTTTTTATGAATAATTGAGACTTTACTTTGATTAAAGGTATTTACTCTAACGAAAATTAATCGAGACTTTACTTTGATTAATTAAGCTTTTTATTTGGTAAGGAGATAAAAGAATAGACATGATTAGGCATAGTAAAATTTGATTGAGACTGTACTTTGGTTGAATTTAATGTGGATAATCTAAAAGTTCTCACTTTTAATTGAGACTGTATTTTGGTTAAAAGTAAGAACGCCAACAAATTAATTGAGACTTTCAATTGATTAATTTGCAAATCTACAAGAATAATTAATTGAGCAATAATCTTTAGATAACCGATGATGAATCTATTTTGAAGAAGTAATGGACTCAATCTATTTTCTTTACTATTGTTTTTATCTCTTTTTATCTTTTTTATTTCTTTCTTGTTTATCTTAATCCTCATATATTTTTTATTATTTTATTTGACTAACTCTTTTGTATAGATTTTATGAGAACTAATTTGTTAAAAATCAATTCCGTGTTCGTTGGGAGACGACTTTGGGTTACTTTACCCTTTCTATTTTGTTGACTACTTTCTTAACAATACTGAAGTTGTTATAGATAAGTAATATTCATTTGATCGCGTCAACGACAGTGTTATCAAATTTGGCACCGTTGCCGGGGAATACGGTTAGCATTTCTTATATTTTGATTTTATTTATTTATTTATTATTTATTTTTTAAATTTTTAAATTTTTTAAATTTTTAATTTTTTTTAAAAATATACGTTTAATAGAGTTTGTGTGTTTTTTTTGTAGTCTTTAGTTTTCTTTTTATATATTTCAAGCAAAGTTCTATTGTTTTTATTAAGAATTTCTTTTAAGAAATTTTTTGAGACTAGTGAGGAAAACTCTGGCTAGGAAAGACTTGGTATTTAAGTTGTCCATTGTGACACACCTCTCTTTCCTGAGAGTAGACCTAACGACATCTTAACTTATTTCTTTCTTGAAATCTTTCTCCAAAACAAGAATAAGAAGAAAAAAAAATAGAGGAACATTTTCAGGTGGATTGCGTAGTGCATGACTCGGGCCAACCCGAGTCAATTCTATCAATTTGATCCAGAACTTGAAAGGAACTTGCATAAATCACGCATGAGACTTGAACTCGGGTGTTCTACTGAAGGAACACCATCATAATCTGAACCTACTAGTGAAAGTGTACCGCTAGAATCACCTCTAGTGATTAACATATCTTCTGATCCATCACCTGAACCAGAAATTCAAGAAGATAGAACGGAAGAAAGAATAATAAGAGAGATGGCTGCACTAGATGCAGCAATTACACAAAACATGTGCATCCAATATCCAGATGGAGAATGTGAGCTTAAGTCTGGGTTAATCCATCTTCTACCTAAATTCCATGGATTAGCAGGATAAGACCCATACCATCACTTGAACTCGGGTGTTGTACTGAAGGAGCACCATCATAATCTGAACCTACCAGTGAAAGTGTACTGCTAGAATCACCTTTAGTGATTAACATATCTTCTGATCCATCACCTGAACCAGAAATTCAAGAAGATAGAATGGAAGAAAGAACAATAAGAGAGATGGCTGCACCAGATGCAACAATTACACAAAACATGTGCATCTAATATCCAGATGGAGAATGGGAGCTTAAGTATGGGTTAATCCATCTTCTACCTAAGTTCTAGGATTACAAGGATAAGACCCATACCATCACTCGAAGGAATTTCATGTTGTTTGTTCATCCATGAGACCTACAACAGTGATTGAGGAACACATTAAGCTCAAGGCTTTTCCATTTTCATTGCAAGATGCCGCTAAGAATTGGTTATACTGCCTTCCACCAGGATCCATGAATACTTGGGAGACTCTAAAAGGATTATTTCTGGAAAATTTTTTTCAAGCATCTAGAGTTGCTGCTATTCCCAAAGATATTTATGGGATAAGGAAACAAGAAAGAGAAAGTCTTCATGAGTATTGGGAAAGATTCAAAAATTTATGTGCTTACTCTCCTCATCACCAAATAAATGAGCATCTCCTCATTCAGTACTTTTATAGGGATTGAGTATCATGGATAGACAAATGATAGATGTTGCAAATGGAGGGGCATTCGTGGACAAAACGCCAACAAATGTGACACAATTGATTGAGAATATGACGTTGAACCATCAACAATTTACCGCCAGGAGTAATTCTACAACTCTAGTGAAGGGAATCCATGGAGTAGAAGCTTCATATCTTGCAAATCACAAGAAAATAGAAGGGAAGTTGGATGATTTAGCTACCATGGTAAAGACCTTGGCAAACTTACAGAAAACTCCTACCCCTTCTACCTTATGTGGAATTTGTGCTTCTACTAATCATCCTACATAGGCTTGTTCTATGTTAAAAGAGACAGGGACGTTAGACAGTGAACAACCTCAGGCATATGCTGCAAACATCTATGGCAATAATAGACCACCTCAGCAGTAATACAACCATGATTTGTCCTCTAACAAGTACAAACCAGGTTGGAAGGAACATCCCAGCCAAAAACAGGGAAATCAATAGTCTCAACACCAACAAGTCTATGTTCCACCTCAACAGAAGCAACAACCACAACCAACTACAACCTCTAGTGACTCAAACATGGAAACAATGATGACTGACATGATGAAGGGACAAATCAATGAGTTGAAACAGACGATGGAAGCAACTAATCAAAATTTGCATAACCAGATTGGATAAATGGCAAATGAGTTGAACCAGATGAAGTCTCAACAACGCTCGAGCGATTGGCCTGCACAAACTGTAATCAACCCACGAAATGTAAGTGCTATTACTTTAAGATCAGGTAAGTAAATACAAGGCCTTGAGGATGCCCTAGAAGATGAAGATAAAGACAATGAAGTTGTACCTGATAATGAAAGTGGAAGATCAGATGAAGCAACACAAGAAACATCTGAAACACCTGAACCCAATGATAACTCCAGGTTAGTATCCCCTAATACTTCCTCTGAAAATTCTTCACCTTATTCTCCTCCGCCTCCCTATCCAAATCGTTTGAAACCAAAAACTAAAAAGATGGAGGATTTGGACAAAGAAATCTTGAATACTTTCAAGAAAGTGGAGATAAACATCCCTTTGTTGGATGTTGTAAGACAAATTCCTAAATACGCCAAGTTTCTTAAAGAATTATGCCCACATAAAAGGCATGTTATGGACAAAGAGGTAGTGAACATGGGTAGTAAAACTTCCCATGTTCACTACCTCTTTTTCCATAACACGCCTTTTATATGGGCATAATTCTTTATGAAACTTGGCGTATTTAGGAATTTGTCTTACAACATCCAACAAAGGGATGTTTATCTCCACTTTCTTGAAAGTATTCAAGATTTCTTTGTCTAAACCTCCATCTTTTTTAGTTTTTGGTTTCAAACGATTTGGATAGGGAGGCGGAGGAGAATAAGGTGAAGAATTTTCAGAGGAAGTATTAGGGGATACTAACCTGGAGTTATCATTGGGTTCAGGTGTTTCAGATGTTGCTTGTGTTGCTTCATCTGATCTTCCACTTTCATTATTAGGTACAACTTCATTGTCTTTATCTTCATCTTCTAGGGCATCCTCAAGGCCTTGTATTTACTTACCTGATCTTAAAGTAATAGCACTTACATTTCGTGGGTTGATTACAGTTTGTGTAGGCCAATCGCTCGAGCGTTGTTCAGACTTCATCTGGTTCAACTCATTTGCCATTTATCCAATCTGGTTATGCAAATTTTGATTAGTTGCTTCCATCGTCTGTTTCAACTCATTGATTTGTCCCTTCATCATGTTAGCCATCATTATTTCCATGTTTGAGTCACCAGAGGTTGTAGTTGGTTGTGGTTGTTTCCTCTATTGAGGTGGAACATAGACTTGTTGGTGTTGAGACTACTAATTTCCCTATTTTTGGCTGGGATATTCCTTCCAACCTGGGTTGTACTTGTTAGAGGACAAATCATGGTTGTATTGCTGTTGAGGTGGTCTATTATTGCCATAGATGTTTGCAGCATATGCCTGAGGTTGTTCACTGTCTAACGTCCTTGTCTCTTTTAACATAGAACAAGCCTCTATAGGATGATTAGTAGAAGCACAAATTCCACATAAGGTAGAAGGGGTAGGCATTTTCTATAAGTCTGCCAAGGTCCTTACCATGGCAGCTAAATCATCCAACTTCCCTTGTATTTTCTTGTTATTTGCAAGATATGAAGCTTCTACTCCATGGATTCCCTTCACTAAAGTTGTAGAATTACTCTTGGTAGTAAATTTTTGATGGTTCGACGCCATATTCTCAATCAATTCTCTCGCATTTTTTGGCGTTTTGTCCACCAATGCCCCTCCACTTGCAGCATCTATCATTTGTCTATCAATGATACTCAATCCCTCATAAAAGTACTGAATGAGGGGATGCTCATTTATTTGGTGATGAGGACAAGAAACACATAAATTTTTGAATCTTTCGCAATACTCATGAATACTTTCTCTTTCTGGTTGCCTTATCCTATAAATATCTTTGCGAATAACATCAACTCTAGATGTTGGAAAAAACTTTTCCAGAAATAATCTGTTCAGAGTCTCCCAAGTATTAATGGATCCTGGTGGAAGGCAGTATAACCAATTTTTAGCGACATCTTGCAACGAAAATGGAAAAACCTTAAGCTTAATGTGTTCCTCAGTCACTGTTGTAGGTCTCATGGATGAACAAACAACAAGAAATTCCTTCAAGTGATGGTACGGGTCTTCTCCTTCTAATGCATGGAATTTTGGTAGAAGATGGATTAACCCAGACTTAAGCTCACATTCTCCATCTGGATATTGGATGCACATATTTTGTGTTATTGTTGCATCTGGTGCAACCATCTCTCTTATTGTTCTTTCTTCCATTCTATCTTCTTGAATTTCTGGTTCAGGTGATGGATCAGAAGATATGTTAATCATCGGAGGTGATTCTAGCGGTACACTATCAATGGTAGGTTCAGATGATGACGATGCTCCTTCAGTAGAACACCCAAGTTCAAGTCTCCTGCGTGATTTACGCAAGTTCCTTTCAAGTTCTGGATCAAATTGATAGAATTGACCTAGGTTGGCCCGAGTCATGCACTACGCAGTCCACCTGAAAGTGTTCCTCTGTTTTTTTTCTTCTTATTCTTGTTTTGGAGAAAGATTTCAAGAAATAAATAAGTTAAGATGTTGTTGGGTCTATCCTCAGGAAAGAGAGGTGTGTCATAATGGACAACTTAAATACCAAGTTTTTCCTAGCCAGAGTTTTCCTAACTAGTCTCAAAAAATTTCTTAAAAGAAATTCTTAATCAAAACAAGAATAGAACTTTGCTTGAAATATATAAAAAGAAAACTAAAGACTACAAAAAAAAAACACAAACTCTATTAAACGTATATGCGTAAAAAAATTAAAAATAAAATTAAAAAAATTAAAAATTAAAAAAATAAATAATAAATAAAATTAAAATATAAGAAATACTAACCGTATTCCCCGGTAACATCGCCAAATTTGATAACGTTGTCGTTAAGTGATCAAATTACCACTACTTAACTTTAGCAACTTCAGTATTCCCAAGATAGTAGTGAACAAACTAGTTAGGGTTAAACTAACCCTGAGTCGTCTCTCAATGAATAAGAAATTGATTTCAAATATTTGAGTTTTATAAAAATCTATCCTAAATGCAATTAAAACTAGTAAGTATAGAAATATGGGGTTTTGATATGCAAAGAATAAATGACACGCAAATAAAAGATTGTAAACACAGTAATAGTAAATAGGTCAATTCCACTACTTTTTCTAAATAGAATTCTTCATCAGTTATCTAGAGATTATTGTTAAATTAATTATTGTTGTTGATTTACAAATCAATCAATATAAAGTCTCAATTCATTTGTTGGCATTCTCACTTTTAATCAAAGTTCAGTCTCAATTAAAAGTGAGAATTTTTAGATTATCCATAGTAAATTCAACCAAAATACAGTCTCAATTAAATTTTACTATGCCTAATCATGTATATTCCTTTATTTCCTCACCAAATAGAAAACTTAATTAATCAAAGTAAAGTCTTGACTAAATTTAGTTAAAGTGATTACCTTTAATCAAAGTAAAGTCTCAATTATCAAGAAAAACTTATTTAATCACATGAAAGTTTTTAAATAAAATCAAAGTAAAGTCTCAATTGAATTTAAAAACTCTTTCACTCATATGATTAGCATGCTTGTAGATTTAAAATCATTATTTTCTATTCAATTAAGAAGCAAAGGACATAGATAAACAAAAACCACAACAATAATCAAAATAACAAATGCATAAATTCATCTAACCTCAGAATCCAGTTAAGAAGTTACAGTGGAGTCAACCCTAAAAGCTTAGCCCTCCATGGGTTGGATGGAATACATGATAATATGATGAAGGAAAGAAATATAAAAGGAAAGGAAGAATGAGAGTGTGGTGGATGACGGTATCTACCAAAACCAGAGAGTTCTGCTCCCTTAGGTCTCTTTATATAGGCTTCAACTGGACTTAGACTTTATATGCTCGGTTGCTAAATTTTTTTATCAATATTTAAATAATTAGCAACTTAATTTCTGTCCAATTTCCAATTTTGCCTCTCTTGTTTAACCATTTTTACAATATTGACCACAGTTGATGGCTGCTTTAACCAGTTGACCTGATGTGGCAGAGTACTTTTTCTCTCCAAAATTAGGGTTTTTGCAGGTTTGAGGTGCAAATGCAATGATGGTTGCGATTTCTGCATTAGATTCCATCTCCATCATGGATTGCGGTTGCTGCAATGGCTTCACGGTGTAGAATGGTTCGCTCACGCTGTTGCTCCAATCTGGTCATCAATGGTGTTCAACGTCAGGTGCGAGAATGAAGGCTTCAAAGTGCGACATTGCTGCAAGTTCGAACTGGTGCAGCGGATGATGATGCTGCCATGCTTGCTGGTGCAGATGCGTGGTTCTTGAAGATCTTCTCACCTTCTCCGACACAGTGGTGCGATGCAGCTGCAGGTGCTGCTCACGGTGTGCGACGCAGTGGTGCGGTGCAACTGCAGTTCTGATAAGGTGAACGGAGGTGGCTGCTTTTCGCATAAACATGGTGCTAGCGTTCCGTTTGCTGCTGTAGTGCAATGGTGGTTGCTGGATCGTGCTTTGGTCGCGCAAATGTGGTCCGCTGTCGGAACGGTGAGCGTGGAGGCTGTGTTCACTGCTGCTTTGTGTTTTTCGGCGATGCTACTTGCTTCAATGGCTGGCGTGACTAGAGCGGGTGGTGGTTGCTCGCAGGTGCAGGCAGTGTTGCGTGGAGGTGGTGCGATGCAGGAATGGCGTGGAGGTGGTGCGATGCAAGAATGGTGTGGAGGCGCGCTACAATTATGGTTTCTGCAAGGTGCATGGCTGGTCTGACTCGGTGCTGCACTCACGTTGCTGTTGGTGCATGGAGGCACTTCCGCTGCTGTAACTATTCCAAGCGTGATGGTTCACGCTTCCATGGTGGACTCTGACGCATTGTAGATCTGGTTCGCTCATGGCACTTGCTCGAGCATGGTGCAGGTGCGTGGAATAGTGTCGTTCTGCTCTGCCATGATGGTTGCTTCAGAGATGGTGGTTCAATGGCAGGTGATGAAGAAAAATTAGGGTTAGAATTTCATGTGTGAGATGGAGGAAGATGATGATGTGGTAGTGTATGGTTGGCCAGTTTAGTGAGTGGAGGATTATGACACGTGTCAGCATATCGTTGGCCTGATTTGAAAGGTGGGGATTGTCACATGGCATAATCTAGTTGAGATGGGTTTAAGTGGTAGGATGGGTGTAACTTAGTAGAAACCAGGGGTGCAGAACAAGTTTTTAGGTGGTCCACTTGCAGAATGAGTGTATAAATAAAAACTAGGGGTGCATTTAGCTTCTGACTATTTCTTTCCAGAATTTGTTAATTTTGGACTTATTTTGTAACTTTGAATATTTCAAATCACAACTTTTAATGACCCAAATTAAACTTCAGTTGCATTAACAAACGTTAGAATATCCAATAATATTTTATGCAACTAAAATCAATTTTTATGCCATTTTTAACTTACGTACTCAATAAATTCAATAATTACAAATCCTAATTAAATCAATCTTTAAGCACAAAAGTTTTATTAAATTCCCAAATTTAAACATTAAATGAGGGCAAAATTTTGAACTTATAACCCTATAAGTTGTGTTGGTGGCTTCACATCTCAGATGATCCCTTCCTCCAAGTTGGCTGGCTTCCTTCCTCTATTTTTTCTCCTTCTTTGTTCCCTCTCCCATATCGTACTGTTGTGCCTTTATGATGCTTGGAAGTTGTCCTTTTTTTTCTTTTCAGATTGCTCCTCTTATTACCATGACATCTTTCCCATTTCATCCATATTCTATGTGAACTTTTGAAAATGACCAAAAGCAAGATGCAAGTTTCCTTCAGCCATTCCAGCACCAGCGTTGTCATGGTGCAATTGTGATATAGTTCTGGTGTTTCCTTTTTCATGAAACAACTCGTAAAGGAAACAAAAAATGAAGGTTGTCAATTTTTTCTTGATAAGAGAAGAAGGGCTAGCAGAGCTGCAATTACATTGACTTGATTTCCACTTTTTTTCATTTCATTTACATTTTTTCATTTTTCATTATATATATATATATATATATATATTAAAAGAATAAAAACAAAACAAAATAAGAAAATAAAGAAAAAAAATTAGACGAAAATTGAAATTAAAAAATAAGTTCAAATAATATAAAACTAGAATAAGATAAAAATAAAAATAATAACAATAATAAAAATAATATAAAAAATAAAATAAAGATAAAAACCATAAAATAAAAGTAAAAAGAAATAAAAGAAAAAAATAAGATAAATATTAAATATATATATATATATATATATATATATATATATATATATATATGTGTGTGTATACTCAATTCAATATTCACTTTTTGTATTTTTTAATTAATTTTTAAATTAAAATTTTATTTCTTACCCGAATGAAATTGAGTGTTGACAACAGAGTCTATTGCCAACATTACAACAATTATTTCTTGGGGTAGAGCAATGATATTGTGTGCGCCACATATATGCAAATTTCAGGAAAAAATTTCCTAGAAAAAATCTCAAACAAATGTTATGGAAGGCAACAACATGTACTCACCCTCAAGCTTGGGAGGTAGTCATGAGAGACATGAAAGATCTGAATGAAAATGCCTCTAAGCATTTGTTAGCTATTCCACCAAGGCAGGTTTTCCAGACATTTTTCTAGTAATTTGTCAACTACTAACAACTACTAAAGTACTAACTAATGCCTTTGATTTTGATCTTTTCCACTCGATTTTGGTCAAGGTCTAGGTTCATAGGAAAGGTTGTATGTGACACACTTGTGAATCATATGAGCGAGGCCTTCAACAATGTAATCGTCAATGTAAGAAGTAAGCCAATAATCACAATGATGGAAGAGATAATAATATATCTTATGAAGAGATGTACAAGAAATAGGACTAACATCAAGAGCATTGAGGGATCCATTTGCCCCAAAATAAAGAAAAGATTGGACAAAGAATTAGAGAAGACCAAATACTAGATACCATGGTTTGTGGTTTTTCAATTTTGTCTAGTTTTTTTAATTGACTTGTTTCATAGGCCTAATATTAATTGATTTGTTTTGATAGTTGGGCTGGAGAAAAATTGTTTGAGGTCAGGCACATGTCCATGGTTGGTAACAAGTTCATGGTCAACCTTGATCAATTTGAATATACCTGCAGGAAGTGGACAATTACGAGAATACCATGTTGCCACTCCCTAACTACCATGAGGTTTCTCAATCTAAATGTGGAACAAACTATCCCACACTGGTTTAAGAGATCAACCTATGAAGAAATGTACATTCCACTCATATACCCAGTAAACGGTCCAAATGTATGGGAGATGAATTCAAACATTGAAGTTATCCCACCATCAAAACAGATCTGGCTAGGGAGACCCAAAAAGAAATGAAGACTAGAGTCTTAGGAGTTAAGAAAAGATGCCACACAACTCAGACAAGGTGGGACACGAAAGAGATGCGGGATATGTAGAAAAATTGTCCATACAAGAAATGTTTGCGTCCAAGCCCCTCATACACAACCACCATGTCGGGCACCAAGTCAACCTGGAATAGAGACACCAATTCTACATGGAATAGAGACCCTAAGTCAGGCACCAAGTGAACCACAAATAAGCCAACAAATGACCCACCAAGTGCCCCACCAATAGAGACAACAAGCGAGACAATTTTATAGCCACCAACTGAGACACTTCCACAGTCAGCAACTAAGATGGTAAGTGAAACAATTCCACAACTACTATATGAGAGACTTTCGCAACCACCATCTGAGATAGCTCCACAACCACCTAATGAGACAATTTCACAACCACCACATGATCCCAAACTACAACACACCAACCAAACTCATTCGGCTTCTACACAACAAACACATCCACCACAAAGACCATCTGCAAGAACTTTGAGAAGAATAAAATGCCATATAGAAGGGGAGCAGTTTGGAAGCCATGATTGGTTATTTTTAAAGATTTTGAACCTGCAAGATGTATTTCTTATCTAATTGTTGGTACCATTTTGAAACTTTGGAACGAAACTGGGTATGTTCCAACTAATTAAGCCTTTAATTTAACCCTAATTTTTTCACCCTTCTTCTTCACGCTGCATATTTTGGTTCTGCCTTGAACTTATCATGTTGCGCATTCATCTCCTCCCACATCTTCACTTGGTCATGCATTTAAAGCATTGCACAGGAAGTTTGGGCATTGCCTTGTAGATAAGGTTTTTTTTCTTTCTTTCCGAAATGGGTTATTTGGAAAGCCACCAGAATGACAAATCGGTAATGAGGAGGTGCAAGCCTGAAATAATATATCATAATAGGAATGTGGAATACAATACTAGAAAAAACTTTTCCAAATAAGTTTTCGGATTGAAAGGCATAAAATTATATATATATATATATATATATATATATATATATATATATATATATATATATATATATATATATATTGTATTGGAAATTTGGATATGAAAGTAAAGTTGGACATTATCAAGTGTGATGACTACATGTACTATGATTCATTAGCTATTATCTACTATGTCTTTAAAGCATCTTACAAAAATGTAACTTACCTTGAAACTCTAGTCAAAACTTAATGGAAGATAAAAAAAATAACATTTTTTTCCTTAGTTTGAAATGCACTCTTAATTGACTTTGTTTGAAACTTTGTGAACTCTAACAGATGGAATTCATTTAATTGTTTTGTTATCTGGGATGATTTAGTTGTTATCTTGCTTATTTGTCTCCACATATTAATAAATGTAAAGTTTTGTGTAAAAACTGAGAAAATAACTAAAGAGTAGAAATAAACTTTTATAAATGAAACTAAAGTATTTCATTATTAAAAGGTTGAACTATAAATAGAAAAATCATTTAATCGAGTTTCATTTTATTTGAAAGCCTATATATCTCTAGAAGACTATTCTCTTCCCTTTCTTTACATTTTCTCAAGATTTTTGACATCTTTACTCATATTTGAAGATTATAAACTGGCATATGAGTCCTGGTGTAGAGCACAACAATTTTTTTCCAATCAGAATCTCCAAAGAAGTAAGCTTTTATTGTCCTCTTTTGTCAAGCCATTTTAAGTTTTGCATGCACTTGGGGATTTTTGTTAGCATAGGCCAATGTTTTAGTTACTTTAGGCCCATGTTTTAGGCCTATTTACTCCTTGCTGTTAGGGTTACCTTGTGTGTATATAACACATCTCTGGTAACCTTTTAATACACACTCAATAATGCACAATTTCCTTTTCCATATATTTTTTTGTTCTTTGTTTTCTACATGGTATCAATAGCCTTAAACGATTCATGATTGAAAAGGGGTCCTTGCAGTAGTTCTTCTTTCCTAAACCCTTAGCCCTAAGTCCTAAGTCCCTTTTCAAAAATTTTATGATTGAGAAGGGATCCTTGCAGTAGTTCCTTTTTTCTAAGCCTTAAGCCTTAAGCCTCTTTCACAATTTTTCAAGTTTCACTTGATTGCAATGTTATTGTTTGCTTTGAGGCATTCTTGGAAGTTATGCCCCATGTTATTTATGTCATTTTAAGGTATTTTCAATCCTCTAATATTAGGTTTTGTTTTGTTCGTTGCTTCCGCTGTGATTTGCATGTTTTGTATTCAATTTATTATGGCAACTCGTAAAGATGATTTTCTTCAGTCTATTAGTGTGCAATTGGATGGTAAAAATTATTCCTACAGAAGTTATGTTATAAAAAACTTTCTTCGTGGAAAATCCATGTGGGATTATGTTTTAGGTGATTGGGATGGGGAGTAGGCAAGGTGGACTCTATGTCTTAAATTAGTTCAAGGAATCAACAATTGCAGCTTCTAGTATGGATTTATCTTCGTTTTGCTTGTCTTATGCTTCCTCAACTTGTGTAAGACCCGAGAAAATTAAATAAATACATAAATATTTATTTAATATAAATGCAAGAGAGGGATGGAATCCCTAAGTTAATTAATGTGGAGAGAGAAGACATGGAACAATACTAGCTTAAGTTGTTGAGAGAACTTAGGCATGTTGAGGAAACTTGGGTTTGATTCTTGTGTATACCATTAGTGAATTAATTCAATTATTTTATTATTCCCCTTGGATGTTTGGTTGTGCCTTTGCTTAGTAATTAGGAGGATGTGGGCTCTATTATATTTTTGGTTTTGCTATGCTAGAGAGGACTTGAAGTTATAGCGATTCTGGATCAAGAGGGAAGCTTAGAAGAAATCTTGGAACAAGGCAACCAGGTTAGGGGAGCTTTTAACCTCTTGATGTTTGTTGTATGTGGTTTTAGAGAGAGTATGTGTGTGCTTGTGGTTTTCGTTGTATTGAGTTCTCTATGTGACTCCATCACTGCTGTGATTATTATGATTATTCTTTTTTTGACTTGCCGTGATGTTTAAAGTTTTTCTTCTAAATGCGGCACACTTATTATTATTATTTTCATTATTACTATTATTATTATTATTACTACTATTATTACTCTTATTCTTATTATTTCTATTTTTATTTTATTATTATTAATTTTATTATTACTATTACTATTACTATTATTATTATTATTATTATTATTATTATTATTATTATTATTTCTATTTTATTTTACTATTATTATTATTTATTATTATTTTTATTATTGTTATTAGTATTATTTGTATTATTATTATTATTACTATTATTATTTTATTATTATTATTATTATTATTATTATTTTATTTTCTTATTATTTTATTATTATTGTTATAATTATCATTGTTTTATTTTATTTATGATTTTATTGTTTTATTATTATTGCTTTATTTTATTATTATTATTATTTTATTAGTATTATTGTTTTATTATTATTATTATTATTATTATTATTATTTTATCTTATTAGTATTGTTGTTTTATTTTATCATCATTATTACTATTTTATTGTCCATGTGATATTTTGGAGCAATGATTATGTGTTACTTCTGGTTTGTATATTGTTTGGTTGTCCAAGATTGTGTGTTGGGTATACACTTTTTTTTATGATTTTATGTGAATTTATTGTGATTCTCTAGGACGTATGAAAGCAATGATATGGTTGTGTTTTATGTATGACCATGTGATATTGTGTACTTGAGTTCAACTTAATGATATGAAAGTATATTTACTTGTCATGGATGCATGTTTTGCGTGAATTGAGTGTCTTATGTAAATAGGCTCATTGGAACCTGTTCTAGAGTGCCAAAAAACCAATAAATTACCAGTTATTGGTGTGGCGTCTGGTGGAACGGTGTAAACCGCTAGGAGATAGGCAACAAAGTGAACTTTGGAACAAAACCCGAGAGTTGGTGTAACACCCTCGATGGATATTACTAGATAAAACATATATTATAAAATTTCTCTTGGAAGTAAAATATCAAATAAGATTTCCAAATGTAGGAGGATTTAAAATTTGTCTCGCTGCAATTCAATCACAATACTCCATCTTTATTACATGTTCATAATAGAGAAAAGCATCATAAACTTTATTACAAAATGCATGGAAGTAAAACATAGAGAAAAATCCCCCATCGTTTCTCCCGCTCCGTCTCTATGCATCGGCATTCTCACCTAGATTTACATCTACTCCCGCATGACAAGTCACACGATCATCGTCAAACACAAACAGAAAGGGTGAGTTGAGAAAGAAAATATAATATATTCAATGAATAATAACAATTACCCCTCACCCAATCTATCTTAGCCAATTAATTTATTGACTTCTCTATATTTGTTCCCACCACAATCTCATAACCTATATGAGAAAGATCCATATACAACCTTGGTCTTCCGGGATTATCATGCTCCCACGAACCTACCCGTTTGTAATCCCACACAAGAGTACAAAAGATACGCATCAATCACGCATCTCACATCTCCATTAAGAACCTCCCTGCTCGTAACTAATCCAACATATCCCTGGCCAAGCCATCAAGATCATCCATTCAAATCCATCTGCACCGGACCCCTGCCCCTACACTATCGTCTGGCGCTGCCTAAGTGTCGCCAAGGGAAAACATGCTCCAGACCGCCTGACGGTAACTCCCTGCCGCCAAGCGCCACGCTTCAAGTGACCCTTCTGTTTGTGGCTTATCGCTTGGTGGAGCATCCCTTACCGACAAACGCCACACCAGTAAATCATATTTCTACTAGTTTAGGCACAACCACACATTTTCTAGCACATTCAAGCATACCAATCATACAATCAGAATATCAAATTCATATTATTACAGTTCACATGCCACATAATTCATCATCACCATTCTTTAGCACTGATGAAGCATAAGCACTTAAGCCTTTTAACTTAAGATGCTACATAACTTGCAATTAGTCAAGCATATATAGAGAAAACATGTGCTCTTAAGTCCAGTAGTACCATAAAGCATACAATTTCACCATCACAAAATCAATACTACTCCTGCATCCATAAACATCATGCTTCATTTCACAATTCATACAACTCTATCATCAACCAAGACATGCTTAAATATCTCAATAATTATTTTATTCACTTAGTAGCTTTCATATACAAGTGGAAGACCTCCAATTTTTCATTTCTAGATTCTTAAGACATAAAATCAGTTTATCAAAATCAATAGTGTTTTTCTACTCTACTTCTCAATCCATGACTCATACTAATACAAGTTCCATATTAAGTATATAACTTAAACTCATGCATCAATATCACTAAATGTACACCTATACATTATACAATCACACTCATTCTCGTACCCAAAAACCATCCTAGTAATCACAAGTCTAAATTTTCCACTGAGCACACTAAAACCACTACTGGCCACTCAGTATCGTCTAGCGGCACGCTTTATACCACCAGGCGGTGCATCAGGATACTAAAATTTCCAATTTCCTTGCACCTGCTGAAAACGATAATATACCCAATCCTTAAATCAAGTTTTAGTTACAATTCTATCACAACAATTACACGTTCAACATGCATTCAAATTTCTATTCATCCAATCCAATCATACAATAATCAATTTCCAACTTCTTACACATTATAATTTGCAATCAAAACCAAATCCATATTTATCCCTCACTTGCACCCAAACCCCAATTCATCAAATTACCATTTAAAAGCATTTATCACCATTCAATTATGCTAAGAAACATATGATCAAGCTCACATAATTGCAGAACGTCCAACACATCACAAAAACACCAAAAATGTATAGAACTATGCGATTCCAGTGCATATCGCCTAACAGTTCTTCATTGTCGTCAGGACCCAGAAAACCAAGAGGAAATGATTGTGTCACTTGGTGATATAGACGTGTCGCCAGGCGGTTTCTGGGCAAAACCCATAATATACGAAAAATAACGCAGTTCAAAAGATGATTCACACATTCATACCAGATATCTTTCAATACATAGTTAAACGAAAATAAAACACATAAGGCAACTCCCTTTACCTGGTTTTCTCGCTCCTAGTGCACTATTAATGATCCTTTCTCTTCCCCAACGCCTCAACCCTTGTTCCTGCTCTAGCACTCTTTTCCAGCACTCCCTTTCTCTCCCTCGCTTGTCAATTTCGTTTCTCTCTCTTACTGTCACACTCACGCACCTCTGTATTCCCACTCAACCTCTCCTTTTCCCCTAATTTTCCAGTCCAAATTAATAAAAAAACTCATTAACACAAAATTAATTAACAATGTAAACATCAATGGTCATTTAAATTGTGCCTTACTTCCCTTAACAGTTCCTCTACGTTGCCCCTCTAGTTTCTCACAGTAGCTCTAGAGTTTCTAGGTTTTTCCTTCTTTAGCAAAAACATTAAACATAAAAAAAAATAACTTATGCTAACCAAGGTTCGAACTCACATCCTCCCCCTTCAAGCATAACCATAACCATCAAACTATCATATATTTCATGTTTAATTCACACACACACACACACACATACACACACACACACACACACACACATATATATATATATATATATATATATATATATATATATATATATCATGTTAAGTCCTACCTCCGCATTCACAGTATATTTGTAAAATAAAACACAATTAAATAAACATACAAATGACATACATGTTGAAAGGGGTAGCTATTTCAACCTATATGAAGATGGTTTTGGTGATGTCTACTAGTATAGAATTAGTCCTGTTTTGTTAGATTGTGCATTAGGGTGTTAGAGTGAAAATATCATATGTAAAACAAGCTTGCATTAAGTTGTATTAACCATCAAACTCTTGCTTGTGCATTCATAAATCGATTGGCTATTTAACTAATAGATTAACTGAGGGTACTGCACTAAGGAAGTTAAAACACACTCGCGATAATCTATTAGGTAAATTCCTAATCTATTAATGACAGTAGAGAACTCGGTATAAAAGCAGTTTCTGAAATCAATTGTAAGTGTGGAAAAATTACAAAGTCCCTGTGAAACATTCTGAGAAACTGTCCTTTGAGATTTACAAAGTTCTTAAGCATTCTTGAGAGATCATTCTAGTGAAGATTCAAAGAGATTGATGGTTGATTCAACCTTGATGGGTCTAGCCTGAATCTAGGAGCAAATTGACAAATTTGCACAACAAAAGGTGTATTCATTTCTTGATTCTTTATGATTGTATTTTTGTTTACAGTTGATTCACTGTGTGAAGTGAAGGTCTAGGGGCAATTGTGTGAATGCATTGCTCCTAGGGGGAGTTCTTGATTTGTAGATCAAGCTCCTTAGTCTTTAGGGTCTTGAATTATATAGATGCTCTTGTAATTCTTGGATCTCTATTGAGTTAGTGGAATCCTCCTAAATGGGTTTACTTAAGAAAAGACTGGACGTAGATTCATCTTGAATCAAACCAGTATAAACTACTGTGTTCATGGTTTCTCTCCTCTCTTACAATCTTTCTTGATTGCTTTACACAGTCCATTAACCCAGAACTGTAAAATTGGTTAATTGGGTTATAAGACTTAAAGATAATTTCAAGTTTCAATCTAACTAAGTGAAAGACTCATTATCCAATTCAGATCCCCTTCTTGGTTAAGATTTTTAGACATATCTGTTTCAACAATTGGCACCAGAGCTAGTCAATCGCAAGATAATCGATTAGAAAGATCATGATATGTCTAATACATCTCAAACCTTTGCTGAAGGGACATCCATTAACAGGCCCCCTCTGTTTGCTAGTGTAAATTACCCTTTTTGGAAGATTAGAATGAAATTTTTTCTTGAATCAGTGGACAAAGGGGTATAGGATGTTGTGGTGAATGGACCCTTTAAACCAATTAAAATAGTGGAAGGAGAAAATTTTCCCAAAGAATTCTCACAATGGACCTTTGATGAGAATAAGAGGGCACACTATGATGTTAAAGCCAAAAATATTATATACTCTACACTAAAATTGGATGAATTTTACAGGATATCTATGTGTGAATCAGCCAAAGAGATGTGGGATGTCTTGGAAGTTACCCATGAGGGCACAGATGAGGTTAAAAGAGCAAGGAAGAATACTCTTATTCAGGAGTATGAGATGTTCACAATGAAGCTGGGGAAAACATATGTGATGTAAAGAAGATATTTACATATAGTAAATCACCTCTTAGCTCTTGGCAAGACTTTTGACAAAGAAGAACTGAATATCAAGATCTTGAAGAGCTTAAACAGGACATGGCAGCCCAAAGTCACTGCAATTTCAGAATCCAAAGACCTCACTAGCATGAACATAACAACACTCTTTGGGAAGCTAAGAGAACACGAACTAGAGCTTGGAAGACTCAAGACAGAAGAGGATGGAGAAAAGAGGCACACAATAGCCTTAAAGAGTGCTATAAAATCTGCAGCAAAACTGAAGAAAGCTGATTCTGCAGATGACTCTAATGATGGAAACTCTGACAGTGAAGCCTTGAGTTTAATGGTGAAAAAGTTCTCTAAATTCTTGAAGTTTAAGAATAAAACTAACAACAACTATGTAGGAAACAAGAATCAGTCCAGAAAACAGGAACGCTCTGACACTCAAACCTGTTATGAGTGTGGCAAAACAAGACACATCAAGGCAGACTGCCCTGTGCTGAAGATGAAGCAGAAACTGGAAGAGAAAAATGAGGCAGAAAAGCACATGAAGAAAAAGAAAGCATACATTGCCTGGGAAGAAAATGATTCTAGCACATCCAGTGAATCTGATGACAGCACTGAGGAAGAAAATAATCTGTGTTTGATGGCTGGAACATGATCATCCAAAAGTAGCGTGAGTAGTTTCAAATCTGAACATGAAGAAAATAATTACTATGAACTGCTTGATGCTTTTAATGAATTGCATAAGGAAGCTTGCAAAAGTCAAATAGCAAGCGCAGAGGAGAAATTAAATGGCTTAAAGGTAGAGTAAAATAGTTAGAAGAGGAAAATGAGAATTTGATAACTTGCTTGGAGAAACTAGAAAAATCTTAAAAGTATCCTAGGTCCAGATGTGAGCACTGCCAAGGGCAGCTAGAAAAGATAGAGTATTTGATGAAAACCCTCTCAAAATTCACCCTAGGAAGATCAAACCTAGATGTTGTACTAGGATCTCAAAGGAGTGTGCTTAATAAAGAGGGAATTCGTTACAGTGGCGACTCTAATCGATTAGGCTCCAGAAATTTCCTTAACATCAGTAAACCATCCTCTATCATTTGCACCTCCTGTTCTGAACCTGGCCATTTTTCTAACTCTTGCTACTTTAAATACAGCGGGGTTCCTAAAGGGAAATTTAAATGGGTACCCAAAGGCACTGCAAAATAGTCTAACATAAAAGGACCCATGTTTACCTGGGTACCTGCTTCATCAAAATAATATGTTTTGCAGAAACATGCTGAAGCTAAGCAGTCAATGTGGTATCTGGACAATGGTTGTTCAAGACACATGACAGGTGATAGCAAAAAATTCGGCAAAATCTCTCACAAGGTAAATGGACATGTTACATATGGCGACAATAACAGAGGTAAGATTCCAGGTACAGGTAAAGTAAGGTCCTCATCAACTGTAGAAATTGAGGATGTATTGCTAGTTGATGGACTTAAGCACAACTTGCTTACTATTAGTCAATTGTGTGATAAGAATCTAAAAGTAACCTTTGAAGCTAATCATTGTTTAATCTGTCATGCATCCACAAATGAACTGGTGTTTGTTGGAAAAAGGATTCAGAACATATACTTGGTAGATTTTGAAAACACTTCATTTGATTATATTGCTTGTCTATTTGCTAAAAATGATGAACCTTAGATTTGGCATAAAAGACTTGCACACATACACATGGGGCACCTAAATAAGCTCGTGTCAAAGCATTTAGTCACTGGTTTGCCTGACATAAAATTTAAACCAGATAAATTGTGTGATGCATGCCAAAAAGGTAAACAAGTAAAGACATCCTTCAAGTCAAAACATCATATTTCCACTTCTAATCCATTAGAACTGATACATATGGATCTGTTTGGGCCATCCAGAACTAGAAGCTTAGGTGGAAATTACTATGCACTTGTACTTGTTGATGACTATTCTCGTTTTACCTGGACCTTTTTTATCCCATCTAAGAGTGACACCTTCCAAGTCTTTAGAAAATTTGCCAAAGTTGTTCCAAATGAGAAAGATTTGAAAATCAAGTCTATTAGAAGTGATCATGGGGGTGAGTTTCAAAATGAATCCTTTGAAAAATTTTGTGAACATCATGGCATCTCTCATAATTTCTCAGCCCCTAGAACACCACAGCAAAATGGTGTTGTTGAAAGAAAAAATCGATCTTTAGAAGAGTTGGCAAGAACAATGCTCAATGACAACTCTTTGCCAAAATATTTTTGGGCAGATGTTGTAAGCACAACTTGTTATGTGTTGAACAGGGTCTTAATCAGACATGTTTAGAAACTCACACCATATGAAATCTTCAAAGATAGAAAACCAAATGTGTCTTATTTCAAAGCCTTTGCTTGCAAGTGTTTCATATTAAATAATGGTAAATCCAATCTTGGCAAGTTTCATTCTAAAGCTGATGAAGGAATCTTCCTAGGTTATTCCTTGACTAGTAAAGCTTATCGAGTCTTTAATAAACGAACATTAACCATAGAGGAATCCATTCATGTTACATTTGATGAATTTATTGAAAGTCAAGCTAACTCCTCTGGTCCAAGAAACAATGCAGATTTAATTAGCACAAGTGCAAATTTACACAACCTAAATCTGAAATAGCAGCAGATCAATCATCTGGTGCAACTGCAACCTTATCTTATGTAGTAGAACTGCCTACTGACTGGACTGTGCCTAAAAATATGTCTCTTGACAACATTATAGGAGATATCTCTAAAGGTGTTTCCACTCGAAGTCAGCTGAGCCAATTCTGCATGAACGTGGCGTTTGTATCTCAACTTGAGCCAAAATCAGTGAGTGATGCTCTCAAGGATGACCATTGGTTCCTAGCAATACAGGACGAGCTGAATCAGTTCAAGAGAAATGATGTCTGGGATCTAGTTCCAAGAACTAAAACTCAACAAATTATAGGCACCAAGTGGGTCTTTCGCAACAAGTTGGATGATTCTGGTATGATTATCAAAAATAAAGCTAGATTGGTAGCCAAAGGGTACTGTCAAGAAGAAGGGATTGACTATGATGAGACCTATGCCCTTGTAGCACGACTTGAGGCCATCCAGATTCTCCTTGCTATTTCTTCATTACGACAATTCAAGCTTTTCCAAATGGATATGAAAAATGTCTTTCTAAATGATTTCATCAAGGAAGAAGTCTATGTAGCACAACCACCTGAATTCACAGACTATGAGTTTCTAAACCATGTGTATAAACTAAAAAAGGCACTCTACGGACTTAAGCAAGCACCTCGATCATGGTATGAAAGTAGACTCTACTCTCTTCATCAAGAAAGCTAAAAATGATCTACTATTTGTTCAAATCTATGCGGATGACATCATTTTTGGCTCCACTAACACTCTCTTATGTCAAGAATTCTCTAAGAGCATGCAAGATGAGTTTGAAATGTCCATGATGGGGTAGCTACACTTCTTTCTTGGTCTCCAAATCAAACAAGGAAAGCATGGTCTCTTCATTCATCAATCTAAATACTGTATTGAACTGTTGAAAAAGTTCAACATGGAAACCTGCAAGGAATCTTCAACTCCTATGGCTACAAACTGTTATCTAGATACTGATGAGACATGCTCTGCAGTGGACCAAACTAAATATCGAGGAATGATCGGATCACTACTCTACCTCACTACAAGTCGTCCAGACATTATGCACAACGTGTGTGTATGTGCCAGATTTCAGTCCTGCTCCAAAGAGTCCCACTTAAGTGTTGTTATACGCATCCTCAAATATCTAAAAGGCATTAGAAACTTAGGTTTATGGTATCCTCATGGTTCCACTATATCTCTGGTAGGATATAGTGATTCAAACTTTGGGGGCTGTAAAAGTGATAAGAAGAGCACCAGTGGAATCTGCCATCTCTTAGGTTGCTCCCTAATCTCATGGCACTCCAAGAAGCAAGCCTGTGTTGCTTTTTCCACTACTGAGGCAGAATATATAGCTATTGGCAGCTGCTGTGCCCAATCCATCTGGATTAAAAATCAACTTGAGGACTATCGCATCTATCTTGATCACATTCCTCTGAAATGTGACAATACAAGTGCTATAAATCTCACTAAAAATCATGTTCTGCACTCTAAGACCAAGCACATTGAGATCCAGCACCATTTTATTAGAGATCATGTGTCAAAGGGAGACTACAAGGTTGAGTACATTGACACGCAAAAATCAACTAGCAGATATCTTTACCAAACCCCTTGCCAGAGAAAGGTTTTACACTCTTAGAAATGAGTTAGGTATTTTAGACATCACTTGCTCTCATTAAACATACTTAGCAAACTTCTATTCTGTTTTAATTTTCTCTTTATTGCTTTGTTTGTGTGTTTTGCTTGTCAATTACTTACTATGTATGTTGTTATGTTTCATTTCCAGTCACATGCATATTGCATATATAGCTAGCATAAATCCGTCCATACCTGGTTCATTTTGTTTCTGCATCTGCTGGTGTGCATTTTGTGTGCAGTCTGCGTAGTTGGTAGCCTAACTCTAGCTTTAATCCATTATCGTGCCCCATTCAGTAAGGTTTCTCACTAATTACTTGCTTCATAATTTCTAAAGAGGACCCTGCTAATCCATTAGGTTAGTACCTTTCTGCACCTAATGCTTCTCTAACTCCCTGCACCCAAGCCCCCCTGTCTTGACCAAACCCTCTGAAACCCTAGGCTTCCACCTTTCCCTTTCCATCTCTGTTCCTTTACTTGTTAGCACCAATCACCCATCTGTCATGGCATCTTCTTCCTCCTCTCGAAAACGCCTTAAGAGGGTTGCAACCAAGCAATGTGATCCCGACATTGATGGCTGGATCAGTGACCCCGAAGCCCAAGACAACTTTAGCAGTTCCTTTCGCAACCACAAGCACGTTGAACTTTCCTTCTTCCGCACTCATGATTTTGCCTTTCTCGAGCTTCTTTCCTTTTAGAACTTGGAGACCTTCGTCCAACTCAAGGGTAATGTCTACCCAGATCTGGTTAGGGTTTTCTACGCCAACTTACAGTGTAGAGAGGATCTTCTTACTTCGCGAGTCAAAGGGGTAAATATAGTCTTAACCCCAGAAATTTGGACCTCTATTGCTGGTTTCCGGATAGTTGGCATTTCGGCACATCGAAGGTTTCCTAGGACAAATCGCTTAGACATCCACCAATCCTGTTTGAGGGATCCCACTGCCAAACGCAATTACAACATCTTTCGGGCCGGCGGGATGAAGAAGGACGAAAGGGTGCTCGCGTTCATCATCGCTTGGATTCTGGTTCCACGCAATGGTAATCACGCTCAACTCACAACTGAGGATGTCTTCCTCATCCACGCCTTCAAATCCAACATTCTCATCGATTGGTCTGAAGTCGTCTATGATACGATGCAAAAACCTATCAAGCTACCCAACTACCCCCTGCCATATGTTTTCTGGTGTAAAGTCTTTGAACATTATAAGATTGATTTCTCTGGAGAAGCTTCCTATACTTAGAATCATACTAGTCTGATTGGTGTCAATGCTCTTCATCACATGGGAATGGCGTTTCGGGGAAATATCTGGGGCTTCAATAATGAACCTGATGCAAAACTAGTTGATATTGTCAAACCAGTTGATACTGCTGAACCCTCCTCTACTGCTTCCCAAACTCCATATGAGAAGGAAATGCTGCGCATGGTCACTACGCTTCTCGATTATCATCACACTTGGATGTCCAAGCTGGATTCTATTGAGCATTAACTCTCCTATGTTCAAGAACAACTTGCCCTGCTCAATACTGGTCGTGATCCTCCCAACCCAGTAGCTACTGTAGACTCTGCAGAAGGAAGTGATAGCGAGCAGTTTGAAGATGCCACTGATGATGAATAACTCAGTCTGATTCCCGCACACACTCGCTTTTGTCTAACCATCCTTTAGGCTTACATTTTGTGCCTTTTAGCCTTAGTCTTTCCTTTAGCCTCTTGTGAGGAGGTGTGTGTTAATTTTAGTTATCCTCACATAGTTCTTTAGATAGGGATTCCTCTCTTTTGGCCTGTACTGCATATGCACTCTATTTAGCTCTCTTACTGTGCTTACTTGATGAATGCTTAATGCTTGACATTATTACTTGCTGCATATATACATCTCAATTACCTTCGTGCTATTTAAATGCTACTTTGATGTATTTCTTTGTGCTTATCTACCATATACTATCCACCCTATAAGTTTAATTCTCAATTGCTATCACTACTCATCCCAATTTGTTGTCTTCTGCTGTGGATTCTATCACTACTTATATCAATTGCTGCTTAATAATGTTTTTTTTGCTAATAGCTAAAAGGGGAGAAAGCTGTTTTTTATATTGCAGGACACCCAATGTTGCTGTGATTATAGGACAATTTTTGGCCATCATAAAAAAGAGGGAGATTGTTGAAAGGGGGAGCTTCTTCAACCTATATGAAGATGGTTTGGATGATGTCTACCAATATAGAATTAGTCCTGTTTTGTTAGATTGTGCACTAGAGTGTTAGAGTAAAAATATCATATGTAAAACAAGCTTGCATTAAGTTGTATTAACCATCAAACTCTTGCATGTGCATTCATAAATCGATTGGCTATTTAATTAATAGATTAACTGAGGGTACTGCACTAAGGAAGTTAAAACACACTCGCGATAATCTATTAGGTAAATTCCTAATCCATTAATGACAGTAGAGAACTCTGTATAAAAGCAGTTTCTGAAATCAGTTTTAAGTGTGGAAAAATTACAAAATCCCTGTGAAACATTCTGAGAAACTGTCCTCTAAGATTTACAAAGTTCTAAAGCATTCTTGAGAGATCATTCTAGTGAAGATTCAAGGAGATTGATGGTTGATTCAACCTTGATGGGTCTAGCTTGAATCTAGGAGCAAATTGACAAATCTGCACAACAAAAGGTGTATTTGTTTCTTGATTCTTTATGATTGTATTTTTGTTTACAGTTGATTCATTGTGTAAAGTGAAGGTCTAGAGGCAATTGTGTGGATGCATTGCTCCTAGGGGGAGTTCTTGATTTGTAGATCAAGCTCCTTAGGAGAAGATTGGACGTAGATTCATCTTGAATCGAACCAGTATAAACTGTTGTGTTCTTGGTTTCTCTCTTCTCTTACAATCTTTCTTGATTGCTTTACACATTCCATTAACATAGAACTATAAAATTGGTTAATTGGGTTGTAAGACTTAAAGATAATTTCAAGTTTCAATCTAACTAAGTGAATGACTCATTAACCAATTTAGATCCCCTTCTTGGTTAAGATTTTTAGACAGATCTGTTTCAACAATACACACAAGACTCGAACTCAAGCCCTCTCTACATACTTGAGTACTCTCAACCACTTGAGCAAACATTATTCCTTGTTTAGGGCTTATCAAGAAACTCCCTTAGGTTATTCTTAACCTCTCATTCCTCGTACCTTATTACTTATCATTTGGATGAATTTATTGGGTCTTACATTTGGCGCTTGGCGATGTAAGTGGTCCTGCCAGGCGGTGTGTTGTAGAACTAGGCTTGGACAATGGGCTTGGACTCGGCGACGCCAAGTGTCCTACCAAGCGATCTGGAACCAGACAGCGCCAAGCGATGTGTGTGATGCGCCAGGCGATTTCAGGTCTCGAGCTGGATCGCGTGGAGGATTCTACACAACTTTAGATGGAGGTCTTGAGGCGATGCTTTTCTGGGGGCCAATTACGAGTGAAACTTGTATTGGGGTAACACGTGGCCACTCGAGGTTGTAGTCTAGTGGTTTTGGAAATCCAGTGGAGTGTGCGAGATCGTGGCTCGTACGGATGGATTTTGGAAGAATGCCCTCCTCAGTGTTATTCGACGAGTTTGGTAGTCTTGGGACAAATACGAACTGTGGTCGTATCAGGGAACTCCACTTGGTGTTGCGGATTGTGGCTGTAACAATTTTATTTCCGCATGTGGATTATAGGTGGTGGCTTGTAGTCGGAGGAGCGAGTAGACACTCGTGGCAGTAAGGATCAATCAAAGTAATCATCAATGGGTGTAGAATCAAGAGGCGTCTAGAGGAAAATGTGAAAGTTTGGGTCTGAGATTGGAGTGTATCAGTAGTGTCAGGGGTTTTAATTTGTTATTATAATGTACCTTATGATGTATATTTTATTTTTGAGCTCATCCTATTTGTGTGTGTTTGGCGATGATCATGTAACTCGTTACATGGAAGCAGATGTTGATGCATGTGGAGCACATGGATACTTAGAGCTGGAGTGGGACCAACATGAGAGTTTTTACATAGAAATACTTTTATGGATTTATGAATTATTTTTGTAATCAGTATTATGAATCGTTTTATTTTTGTAAGAGGTGAACATTTTTATGGATTTTGTTTTTGGCTCGTTTGAGATAAAGTTTTACTTTTTCTCGCGGTTTGGGAAAAGGATTTCATTAATAAATACAATTTATTAATATTTTTATTATTTTAATTTTAAATAAGTAATTTTCGGCTAGGATGTTACAACTTGCATTTGGTGGTGCCACAAGCACCTCAACATTCAGTATTTGGATTTTTCGCAATTTTGGCATTTGATATTTGGATGTATTGCAATTTTTGCATTTGGTATTTGAATCTTTCGCAATTTTGGCATATGGTATTTGAAATTTTCATAATTTTGACATTTGGTATTTGGACCTTTCACAATTTTTGAATTTGGTATTTGGATCTTTCGTAATTTTGGAATTTGGTTTTTGGATCTTTCACAATTTTGAAATTTGGTATTTGGATCTTTCACAATTTTGGCATTTGGTATTTGGATCTTTCACAATTTTGGCATTTGGTATTTGAATCTTTCACAATTTTGACATTTGGTATTTGGATCTACCTTTTGCAATTTTGGCATTTGGTATTTGGACCTTTCGTAATTTTAGCATTTGGTATTTGGACCTTTCGCAATTTTGGCATTCTCGTTCGGGTCATGTGTTTGCATCTCATTTAAAGTTTTTTAGCGGTCTACTGGAGTCTTAAGTACTTTGGACCGTCATGATGTTTCTAATTGTAGTGGTTGTAAACTGACAAAATTTTCTGCTTTACACTTTCGTTGTTTTTTGTTTTTATTTGACAAACTCTTAATGTATTTAGATGTAGCATTATGAGTTTGGGGATGGTAGCATAGGCCCATTTACTTATTGCTCTTAGGGTTACCTTTATGTGTATATATAAGACATCTCTTGTAATGTTTTAATACACACTCAATAATACATAATTCCCTTATCCATATATTTCTTTGTTCTTTGTTTTCTACACTTTTGTGATTGCAGTGGCTAAAAAAGAGTTCAAGATTGCTTGTTTATGACCATTAAGATATGTTCAAATCATTGATTTGAGTTTTCTTTGTGTAGGTAGAACATCTTGTGTTGGAGTGTTTGGAGCAAAGTTGAGTTAGACACTCAATATAAGTAAGAGAAACTAACTATTTTGTTTATTCTTTTAGTATATTAACTGGTTGAGTAAGGTGAATGAGAATTTGATGAAATATGTATAGTAAATATGATTGTTGAATACTAATTGAGATTTGTTGTTGAATGTGATTATGTGGTGTTTTGTATGGTTGAGATATTGTTATTGAATTATGATTTATGGGATATTTTAGTTGTTGTACGATTATAAATCATTGAGAAATATCAACTGAGTCAACTAGTTCTAATTGAGATAATTGAATGTAATAAGAAATTAGTAAGATCACTTAAATAGATCAAAGGGATCAACTAATATATCTATTAGATTTTTGCAATTATGTAATGAGAACGGTAGATTATAAGCTATATATATTAGTTTAGATTATTTGGTTTAAGGTTTTAGAATTGAATAATACCTTTTATGACTTATAAAAGAGAGAAAAACACCGGTTGGAGCTAATAATAACAAATTGATATATTTATTAGTTTTCTATGTTATGCAGATAATAACTTGCTAGACGATACCAACGATGGATAAGCTAACTAGCCGTTGAGCGAGAGTGAAAATTTAAATTCTAGAGAGAGTTTTAAACAATACACTCGTTGAACGAGCTAGACAATTGTAGAACGAGAGTGAAAAATTAAAATTCTAAATAGAGTTTTAGACTATAGACTTAATGGACAAACCATAACTCGTTAGGCAAAAGTGTTCGAAATTGCTCCGAGGAATTGTGTTGATGTGAAAATGATATTATTACAGAACGAAAATAAAGTTATGAAAATCCAAAGAATTCATAGTGGTTGGCTCATTTTGAAAATTTTGAGTAATTGACTCGTTTTGAAAATTGAGTAATTGACTCGTTTTGAAAATTTTGAATAACTTGTCCATTAAAAGAAAAAGGAAGATTTTTGGAAGAAAAATAAGTAGTTTAAGATTTCAGAAGAGAAGTGAGATAGACTTAGTAAATTCAATTTAAAAGCCATTATGATTATTATCTAGGGCTTAAATATACATTTGGTTCCTATTTTTGTTAAAATTATTCAATTTGGTTCCTATTTTCGTTGTTTGTTCAATTTGGTCCTCATTTTTGTAAAATCGCATTCAATCGAGTCCTTTTGGCAAATGGTGTTAAAATTGTTAACGGAATAGTGACACGGTGGAACTGTTTGGGTTACGTGTCAAATTTTTGGCAGTGACGTTGGCATAGTGAAATTTTATGGCCGTTGTAGGTTTAAAAGTTAGTGAAATTGATTTGGGGAAGAAATTAGGGTTCGAAAGGTTTCAAGCAAAATTGTGCCCAGCAAGAAACTTGTGCATAATCCAGTTGGTGATTCAAAATTCGTGTTTGAGAGGTATGTCTCCTCTTGCTTGACAACCTCCAAGCACAATCTCGAAGCTTCAATCGCAAATCACTCTCCAAGCGCAAATTCCCCTCTTCGCAAACCCTAATTGATGAACAAGAAACTCCACCACCCAAGAACCCTAATTTTTCCCTTTCTCACCAACCCTAATTTTTCCCTATCTCTCGACCTCTCGAATGCCCAATTTCAATTTTTCACTCAACGAACTCTCGAACTCTCAAATGCCCAATTTCCTCTCGAACTCTCGCTACAGTAAACCCTCAATTCAAATTTTTTAGTTTTTTTAACTTTACCATGTTTTATCTTTTTATGTAATTCAAACTTTTTTCTCCAATTTCTTTTCAACGAAAACACTGTGCCAACATGTGTCATCATATATTAAAAATTTTGACACGTAACCCAAACAATTCCACGTGTCACTATTCCGTTAACGTTAACAATTTTAACACTGTTTGTCAAAAGGACTCGATTGAATGCGATTTTACAAAAATAAGGACCAAATTGAACAACCAACGAAAATAGAGACCAAATTGAATAATTTTAACAAAAATAGGAACCAAATGTATATTTAAGCCTATTATCTAGTGTATGTGATGTTACATTTTGTAATTAATATAAAATAATTTTACAATAATTTTTGAGTTTTATTAAAAACATATTAAATATAAAATTTTTAATTACTTAATAATTTTTTAATAAAATTTAAATTAGAAATATTTAAATTTATAAGAAGTTAAAATTTGATGAATTAAATTTTTAATAAAATTAATTTAGCATGACATTTTTTTTATTATTTTAAGAAAATTGGAACCAACTAAAGAGTCTATTAGGTAGATAGACTTGACAGAAGACCACATCACACAATTTTGAGCTTCTCTACCGGTGACTTGGAGTGAACCCTCGTTGGGGTGTGTCTACGCCTTCTTCACCTTTTGAATTTTGGAATCCATGGGTCAGGGAACTCCGGGCGGCATGAACCGGCAGGGCGACCGGAAGCCGGATGGCGGCGACAAGAAGGAGAAGAAGTTTGAGCCTGCGGCGCCGCCGACCCGCGTCGGGCGGAAACAACGGAAGCAAAAGGGTCCGGAGGCGGCGGCGCGTCTGCCTACGGTGACTCCGGTGACGAAGTGCAAGCTGAGGCTACTGAAGCTGGAGCGAATCAAAGACTACCTGTTGATGGAGGAGGAGTTCGTGGCGAATCAGGAGCGCCTCAAGCCTCAGGAGGAGAAGGCGGAGGAAGACAGATCCAAGGTCGACGATCTTCGAGGCTCTCCCATGAGCGTCGGTAATCTCGAAGAACTCATCGACGAGAACCACGCCATTGTTTCCTCCTCCGTTGGCCCGGAGTACTACGTCGGAATCTTGTCTTTCGTTGATAAGGATCAGTTGGAGCCTGGTTGTGCTATTTTGATGCATAATAAGGTTTTATTTTACTCGCTTTACGCTTTTTTGCTTTACTTGTGGAAATGAAATGTGTGAAATTATTGGAAGCTCGTTGCCTAGGGTTTGACTTTGTGATCGATAAGAATCACTAGTTCGTCTGCGTGCGTGAAGCTTATATTAATTTTTTGAACAAAAAATTTTCTTGTGTGGAGCTTTTATTTCCAGGCTAGGTTTTGTTGCTTTTTCATGGTATTGTTGGAAATTGCAGACAAAAATGGCTTATGTGGCCACGATTGCGGTCACTGAGATCCCAAAAGCCTCTTTTGTAGCCAAGACTGCACTCGCAGATTTATTTTTTAAAATCTTATATCTATGTTATTTCAATGGACTTTAACTAGGAAGTCATGGAATATGTATCCTTAGATTGTTCAAGTTTTTATGTGTGTGTGTATGAGGCTGTTGACAGTAGGATGTTGGAGTAGATAGTTTTTGAATAGGAGTCATGGTAAATTGTCTGACATTTACACTACGTATAAGTAAAGAGCAGTCCTATCTTTTCTGAAGTAATGAGTTTAATTTGTGTGATTTCGGAGTATCCGAAGCTGATAAGAGAGTAGGAGAAGTTGTGATTTAAATATTCTTTTGAAGCATAACGTGATCTTTGATTTTGACTTGATTATTGTTTCCTTAATCGAATTGGTCAAGTATCTTGGTGTGGTTCAGGTGGTTAGATGCTGGTGGTTTAATGATTGTGTTCTGTTTTTTTTATCAGGTTCTCTCTGTTGTTGGGCTTCTTCAAGATGAAGTTGATCCTATGGTCTCTGTAATGAAGGTTGAGAAGGCTCCTCTGGAATCTTATGCTGACATTGGTGGTTTAGATGCCCAGATACAGGAAATTAAGGAAGCAGTTGAGCTACCCTTGACGCATCCTGAACTATATGAAGACATTGGTATTAAGCCTCCTAAGGGAGTCATATTATACGGAGAACCTGGAACTGGGAAGACATTACTTGCGAAGGTTTGCATTAACCTTTGCTTCTTATAGTGCCTTTTCAATGGAGTTTCGGCATTGTCTTTTCTGTCTCTTATTTTCTCCTTTTCACTACCTTTATATTTAGGTGGTGTTTTTGATTTAAGGAATGTTTTAATACTTGGGAAAGTGACATGCAAATAAAAGTTTACCATGTTTGGCAGAAGAGAATAAAAATATTTGCAAGACATAAAAGATTATTGGGAACCTTAATATGTCAATAAATGGGAATAAAACTTTCCTGTGATAGTTGACTACAAAGTTATTGAACTTTCTCTTAGTAATTGGTAATAACTATACTATTCCCAGAAAAGTTCAATAATAATAAACTATATTTTATAAACTTTCCTGGGAATCCTATTTCTGGGAATTCATTTTCAGGAAACTGATTTAGTGGGGAATAAAAGATTCACAGTTCCAAAGTGCTGAGAATGCTCCATGATAAGTTAATGCTATGTGGTTTTGAATAATTTGCTCTAATGTATATGGACAAAAAGAGATTGTGTCATTGTCTTGTTTGTACTGCGTGGAAATCATAGTCTGTGTCTGACTTGTTAAATGGTACTTTAAGGAATTCTCTAGTTGTTTGCTAGCTATTGTTTGTGGCTTTGATGATCACCAGTAGGAAAAAGAGAATACAAACACAGAATTACTGAGGTTCATTGTATTATTGGAATTCTGAAACTATTCACTGCTACTAAAACCTAATACTTCACACCTGCCTTCCGCACTCCCCTTTGCTTCCCTAGAATGATGGCTATTTATCCCTCACGTGAACCCAGCCACCCTCCTCGAATATACCTTCCGTAGGGTGGCTTTTTTTTGGACCTAGGCCTAACAATTTGTCTTCCTCTAAATCCCTTATGTCCAGCCCAAGATTACTGTCATGCTTTTCAGAAGTTACTGATGGCATAAGGAAGTGGTTATTGGATGTCACAATGAAAATTTCTCTGTTGGATTTGAAATACCTGCATGCACAACTGACACTGTTAAGTATGACCAATCTAGTAATGTATTGATATTGAAGACTTATGCTACAAGATGTTTTCATCCCGTGTTCACTCTTATGTGATGTCTTTTAAATACTTCCATTCCATGTTCTTTTCACTGCCATGCAATTGAGTGTATTGATTACTATAGATTCTAAAGGTGCATGCAATGTCAAAGTTGTTTAATCTTTCTGGTTGGTAGAAATTACTGTAATATTGTCCTTGCAATTTATAGACTCTTTTAGGAATGAATGGAACTATTTGTATGGAAAGAAGAAACTGACAAGTTACTTTTATTCAATAATCCTAGAGTGTATATATTCTTTGATCTCTTAAAACAAACTTGACCTAGGCAGTTATAAGCATTACTGACCTGGGTCTTCTAATGCATGATTGTCTGTAATGCTATTTCTTTTAATAAGATAATGCCTTTTGTGTATTCAGGCTGTGGCAAACTCAACATCAGCTACATTCTTACGTGTTGTTGGTAGTGAATTGATACAAAAATATTTGGGAGATGGCCCAAAACTTGTGAGGGAACTTTTCAGAGTTGCTGATGATCTTTCTCCTTCTATTGTATTCATTGATGAAATTGATGCTGTTGGTACAAAGAGGTAATTTTAACCACCCCAACTTCAACAGTCATGATAGGGTGGAGGTGGAAGAGTGATGTATTGTATCACTCCATGAGCTCCTATAGGATTCTTTTCCTATATTCATTAGCTTACCAGTACACTGTTTTTACAGGTACGATGCTCACTCAGGTGGAGAACGTGAAATCCAAAGGACCATGTTAGAGTTGTTGAACCAGCTAGATGGTTTTGATTCAAGAGGAGATGTAAAAGTGATTCTGGCAACCAATAGAATTGAAAGTCTTGATCCAGCTTTGCTGCGACCTGGTCGAATTGATAGGAAGATAGAATTTCCTCTTCCTGATATCAAAACTAGGAGACGTATTTTTCAGGTAGGCATGATTAATTTTGTGAGGCAATACGCACACTATGTTTTTGGTTGTGCTTTATCGTGTGCTCTTTGTTTTTTGTTTTTTAATTACAACATGTGTTCAAAAAATCATATTAATTTTGAGGCAATACGCACACTATGTTTTTGGTAATGCTTTATCGTGGTCCATCTAGCTAGATGGTTTTTCAGGTAGGCATGATAATTGTGTGTTCAAAAATTTATAATAATTGTGTTATTTTTTTGAAAAAGTAAAATATTAAAGGAATTCTGTATTATTCCTTTTCTGCATGAACTAAATATGTAATATGTTTCGGTACCAATAAATTACGAGAAACTATCACTGTTCTTATAAAAAATTCAGTAGTTGCAAAATGATCTGAAAAAGCTGTTTTGCAGAATTACCTTTATAAATGGTCAATCATGGGAAATAAAATTATATTTTTTTTTCTCAAATGTCTCTTAGGAAGCTATTTAAAAAAACTATTATTTTCCTAAATAAACTAATCCAAATTCACACAATGTTATTTCTTTGGAATTTGTGTGATATCTTAATATGCATGCTCTGTTCAACCATACCTAAAGTTTTCATACTTTTAAATTAAGATACACACTTCGAGGATGACATTAGCTGATGATGTCAACTTGGAAGAATTTGTTATGACTAAAGATGAATTCTCTGGAGCTGATATAAAGGCAATATGTACTGAAGCTGGTTTACTTGCTCTGCGAGAACGTCGAATGAAGGTGAGAAATCTCATCGTGGCTCTATTGTTTATGTGATATAAAAATAGTCTTGAATGTTTGGAGGTTTCTAGTTTTTACAAGCTCATTTTGATTAGGCTATGTTAAGCCAAGTAGAACTGACTATTGCTTTGGTGGATTTCTTCAAAAGTTGCAATTCTAGAAATCTTTCTCAGGGAATGGGTAGCTGTGAAAAGAGGAGGGCGGGGGGGGGTGGGTTATAAATTATAATGCTAGAAATCTTTCCGAGGAAATGTAAAAGAATATTCCTCAACTCTATCTCGATGAATGTGCAGGATTGAATAATGCTGTACCTGTAGAGTTGATTTTGTGTATTTTTGTTGCAGCTCTATTTATCAATGTTTTTTTTGTTAGGAAATGTAAGAATGTGCATGGCATCCTTTAATCCTGTAGTACGAAAAGAAAACGAAGCTAGAAATAAGTTGGAAAAAGAAGAGAAAAGAACTCGTAACCATCCTAAACTATTTTTTTTTTTGCAAATATAGATTCCTTGAACTTCGTTTTAGTTTTAACCAGTCTGCAGACTTCTACTCTTTTTATATAATGAACCCTTCTACTAACTTGGGGTTAAGTTACTAATGATAAACAAAACTAAACCTCTTTTAGTTTTATTTTATAAGCGAAACAGTATACAATGATCCTAAATTTTATGCCTTGCAAATAAACTTGAGATTTCGCAGTTTATCTCGAATATATTTTTTTGAATCTAACAGTTTTTAAACTATTATTTTTAAGTTAATAATAGTAGTAGGAGTTTGAGGATTAATTGGGATGAAATGAAATTTGAGTATACCTTTCTGTAAAAGGCAGAGATTTTCGCACCTCCTCTTTTTAATGTATTTGTTTGTATTCTCTTTGGTTTGTATTGTATATCTATATCTATATCTATAAAACATTTGAAGTGTTCTCTCCCTAATTTATGATATATAATTGCTAATATTTGTTCTGTTGGCTCGTTTAGGTGACTCATGCCGACTTTAAGAAGGCCAAGGATAAAGTGATGTTTAAGAAGAAGGAAGGGGTGCCTGAAGGGCTGTATATGTGAAATAGTTCCTATATTATCCCCAGTCCTCTCGTCCTTTTTTTAATGTACTAGTCACGGGAACAAATGTCAATTCATTTGTATTATGCAAACAAATGTCATTTATATTTTGGGGGCTTTGAGTCTCGAACTATGATTGATTTTAATTCAATATATAGTTTTTCTACCAATTTCATTGATTTGGAAATCGATCCATATTCTGTTTAGTCATGTTAACGATGACCATGCTTCACTGCTGTTGAATTATAAAGCTCAATTGACGAGAATCTGATGTTTAAACTCTTGGAGGGACAGTCTGATCGTTACTTTCAGAAATTTACATCCTTCGACTATTGCTTGGGGAACGATGCTTTTAGCTTTAACTCTCACTCCGCTTGGTCTCTGGGTATAAGAAAAGGAAGAAAACTGCATAACCACAAGAATTAGTTATTGAGAGAGAGAATTTCCCTGTTTGATAACATGTATACGATTATCAAAATAAAAATCAACACATTCTCCTTCCTTTTGGAAAGTATTCTGGAAACATTTCAAGATGTTTGTTTGGTAATGAAAAGGGGCTTGTCTTAACTTTTAAAGGGTCCAATGAGCTGGATTTTTTTTTTTTTATGCTGAAAGCAGGATTTGATCATTAAAAATTCGGCAAACACCATGAGGGAAACATATTTGGTTTTCTGGCGAAAGGAGATCACACTTTTCAAGTTTCAACTTGGAGCCCTATGGAAGAAGCGAATTTTAGATTCACATTAAGTTATCGAATATTAATTAAAACAATTTTAGTTAAATGTTGACATTTTGATCCCATCGTGCGGAATTAACCATGTCCATGAACTGAAACCATTTACCGAATAACGAAATTGAAAAGGAAATAAAAGGTAAATACAACATAAAAAAATTTTAATTACTGAAAAGATGAAATGATAAATTATTGATCTTGATACTTGGGACATCGAGATCCTTGGTCTTCAACCAAGCTCAGTTGTCAACAATCAAACCCCTCGATGGAGCATAGTTCAGCAAACCCACACACACGTCCTACATCCCATTTTTTGACCATCATTGTCTAAGTACAACATGACCTTGCTTCCTTCCCTTCACCCACACTTCTACCCTAGACGTCATATTTACGTGCCGCGTTGTTTACAATCGATTTCAAAAACGCAAAGTAAAACACGAAGATGCTTCCTTTTCCTTATTATGCAAGTTTTGTTATGGTTTTCCTGATGCTCTCTTTTTCATCTAAAGATCTTTGATTGAATAATAAGGTTTTTTTTCCTTTTTGTTTTTTTTTTATTTAAAAAAAATTAAATAAAAAAAAAAGTTTTTTTTTTTTTTTTACATGGGGCAGATTTGTCTCGGAAATGAGCAGATAAAAAAAAAAATTAGACATGAGTTAAGTCGTGCTGAGTCATGATGATTTTGAAAACAAAATTATCTAGATTCATGATGATTTATATGTAAATAGATAAAAAAGTGAAGTCATCAAGACTGGTGACGATTTATTTGTAAACAATTTTGCATTGAAGTTGGCAAGGTGACGACTTCCAATTGCGTTCGGGAAATTAAAACGTCATGATTCATAATGACTTTACATGCACAGTCACGACGACTTCTCTTGTACAAAAGTCGCCAAGAGTCATAATGATTTTTATTTTAGATTTTTTTATAATTGGCGTGTTGCTGTGATGCTTGTTTAAGTTGTGAAAATTAGTTTTGTTCTTTTCAGAAAGATGACACATTATTCATAATTTAAGATATATATTTAGTAGAACAAGATGAAGATGAAGTGTAATTCATAATTAAGATTTTGAAAAGTACAAAATATGAATACTTAATTATGAAAGGGACAAGTTCCCTGTGATGACTTTCATTGTGACAATAAGAACATTTTTTTGCCTTATCAGGATTTGTTGATCCATTTTGTTGTGGATATGAGTAATTGATGATCGTCCTGATGCCCTAACCGCATGCAAGGGTCTTGTATAATATTTGACACTGTATTGATGGACCAGTAATCTTTATTTTTAATCAGATGAAATTAGACTTCATATGTCTTATTAATGGTACGAAGGTTGTATACAAGATGAATGTATATCGTGAAGTCTAAATGGGAAAAAGAGCACACATGTTTTGCAACCTCAAGCATGGCATCACCATCTGCGCACAATCTCAAATCTTCATCAATGTCTTTTAATCCCCTAAGAATGTATTTTCAAGGTTCACAAGATGTTGTTCACTTTCCTCAAACTAAATAGAGTGATGAAGATAATGAACCCTCCAAGCACTACAAGAAAATCGTTGATTATCTATGAAATTTTTTTCCTGGATAATTTTGTTTTATCTACAAAAATATTTCGTAGATAACAACTATATTGGTAGGTAACACAAAAAAAATAATTATTTATAAAATTTCGTACATAAAGATAAATAACTTTAACAAAAAATTTTCATACAAAAATTTAACTACGAAAGAAATCATGGAAAATAAATATTATAAAAAATAAAATAAAAAATATTATATACGAAAATAAATTTCGTATGTAACAATTATATATATTTTTTAATTAAAAATAATATGTTATCTACGTTTAAAAATTTCGTAGATAACATTTTTTCACCTACTAGCCTTAGGTTTTATTTGAACTCTGCTTACACATCTTCACGACATTCTCTTATCTCCCTTTTCACCTTCTTTGTCACCTTCACCACCTTCTCTAATCACCTTTGACACCTTCTCTAATGGCCATCGTGAATCCAGTCGTCGGCAAACCTATTGTCGTGCAACCCTCATGCCAACACATTGTGGAACCCTAGCATCGTCAAACCCTTGTTCGATAGAAGAATTTTCGCTGAATCCCTCATCCCCAAGGTATTATCTATAAACCCTAACTCCAATTTCACACAAAATCTTTTTCTTCGCTTCGTTCTCAATCGAACTATAGCTTTTTGCGAACCAAAGCTCGTTGTCGTGCTCAACAACACTTGCCTGTCGTGCTCCTCTTCTAACACATTAAGCAGCAACCACAAAGACAACCTAAGAGTCCAAGAAAAGACCTACACGTGGCATCAAAGGTCACAAATAAATGTATTTCAAGTATTATGTAATATAAACTTTTGTGTATGGTCATCAACACAATCTTATTTATTTGAATTTTACTACTTCCTTTCCTTTATTTACAATGACGAACCTTCATCATGACAGGGACCTTGCCCCCCTCTACAATTTAAACTATTTTTTTTTAATTTTAATATATTTGGTATCTCCTAAAATTTTTATACATCTATAAAAGGAATTTGACACTCCTAAAATATTTGTTGAAAATTTGTCACTGCTTATTTAGACCTTCTTGTCAAGATTCTTATCGACTACACCTTTTTGTCTGTTTACATAGAAATTGGTCCAGACGACTTTGTTTTTGAAATCATCACGACTCAAAACACGGTAACCCGTTTTCTTTTACTTGCCCAGTTACGAGACAAATCTATCCCATGTATGTAATAAAACCGAATAATAAACATTTTCGGGAGACAAAAAAATTATGAACAACTTTACTTGATTTGCTAACAAAATACCTTGACTAGCTGTGTTGAATCTTTCTACAATATTAGTGCTTTTCGTGTTCGAGTCTTTCCATTGATTGATAATGTCAACGTCGGAGACTATTTCTTGGTCACGTCTCATGGATTGCATACTGGGTTGGTTGTTGCTTCTTCTGTGTGATACTTCTTACCTTCTATATATATCAACAAATTCTTTGGCTTTCCTAAGAAAGATCTTTCATTTGGTTACCCTTGTAATAATAATGGAGGTGAAGGCAACTCAAACTGTAGAGGATCACACAATAGCAACACTCTATGAAGCATCACTAAAGGGTTGTGTAAGTACCCTACACACCCTGATCCAAAGGAACCCTCTAATTCTGAATAGAGTTTCACTCTCTCCCTTCACCGAAACTCCATTACACATAGCCTCTTTGCTTGGACATTTGGAATTCTGTGAGGCTCTTGTCAAGAGAAAACCCAGTTTAGTTAGTGAAGCTGACTCCGAAGGACGTTTCCCTCTTCATCTGGCTTCTGCTGAAGGCCACACTGAGGTTGTGAAATCACTTTTGCTCACAAACCCTGATCTTTGTTATGCTGTGGACAAAGATGACATGCTTCCTCTCCACTTTGCTGCAATGAGAGGACGCGTAGGAACTATTCAGGAGTTGATCAAAACAAGACCAGACTCCATTCATCGTATCACTCACAATGGATCTGTTTTGCACTTTTGTGTTAGGTTTAATCATTTGGAGGCCTTGAGATTCTTTGTGCAATCAGCAACAATGAACCAAGACTTTCTGCTTGCCAAAGACAAAGAGGGTAACACACTTCTGCATTTAGCAGTGAAGCTCAAACAAATTAAGGTACACCATTTAGTATCTAAAGCGTCTCAGATAAATAGATCATTAACCACATATTCTGAGTTGATTCATGAATTAGACCCAAAAGCTCATTAAAATAAGTTTTAAAAGTCAACAGATTCAATAGTGAAAAATGAGGCACAAACCTCTATTTTTCTCTTTCTATCTCACTTAGTATGTTATGTTCACAATTTGAATTCTCCCCTAAGTTTTTCTCCTCTGTTTTTTTACTTTTGCTGTACTTTAAAATACAATGATAAACAGATTTTGATGTATCAAAGTATATTAAAAATACTATATCTCAGGTTGTTCCATAATTTTTGCAGACCATAAAATACTTACTCACGCTACCAGAAATGAGAACAGCAGCTAGAGCTTTAAACGAGGCAGGTTTAACAAATTTTGAGGTGTTAGAAGAGAGTGATCCAAGAGATTTCATAACCCTAAAAATCCAAAACATGCTAACTGAAGCTGGAGTTCAAATCATCAACGCAAAACAACAAGGGTCATCATCATCATCATCAGCATCATCAGCATCACCAAGCATCATCCCTACTCAACCAGCACAAGAATCAAAGAGAATGAAACTCTGGGAGACCCTATGGCTAAAGTACCTGCAATACCGGCCAAACTGGATCGAAGAGAAACGTGGAAGTTTGATGGTGGTGGCGACTGTGATAGCCTCCATGACTTTTCAGTCAGCAATTAATCCACCAGGTGGGGTTTGGCAAGAAGACACACACTCTGGTGGACTCAGTTGCAGTTCTTATGGCACATGTAAAGCAGGCACTGCAGTTTTGGCTTATGATTTGGCACATGATGGGTTTCTAAGATTTGCCACCTTCAACAGTGTCTCATTCTTTTCTTCTCTTTATGTGGTGATGATTCTCCTTAGCGGGCTTCGGGTTGACAACAAGCCCATGATGTGGATTTTGACCATTGTGTTGTTCTTGGCACTCTCTTCAATCGGTAACACCTACATTTCTGCACAGCGATTGGTGACACCACATCACCTTGCCCACAAAGTTGGTACCGTGAACGCGTCTTTCTCTACGGTTTGGAAAATCATAATTGCGATTGTGGTTTTGTTTCACTTCCTTCACTTGCTCATCTTATGTGTCAAGAAGTTCTGAGTGAAGCCGCTATCTAGCTCAAACCAGCTACCACTGTTCACGGGATCAGATTGATGAATGAATGAATGAATACTTTAAACTATTCCTTCAACTTATTATTCACATAATTAATTTGTTTCACTATGTAATACGTTCCCGATAAAAGCAACATTTCTGATCAGATCATATGCAGAGCTTTCTTTCAATTATTTTCATTTCAAATAAAATAAAAATTACATTTTTACACTTGTAAAACTTTGCGTTATGATTTCTATTAGAAATTACAGTTTTTTTTAATAGATTAAATTTAATAATAATAATTATTATTAAAAAATAAAAATTAATTATATATATAGAATTATTATAAAATACATATCTATAATTATTATAATTTATATATAATTATATATCACTATAATATATATATATATATATATATATATTATTTTTTTTTAAACTTTTTTATTTATGCGAAGAAAGTTTTAGAACAAAATTTGTTTTGATTAACATGTTTTTTTATTTTGAAATGTGAGCTTTTTTTCGTCAATCGCCGCTTTTTGTGTTTCTATGGTATAAATAAAAGAATGGTATGTCATACTTAAAATACAAGTCAAGTGTTTTAAAATTGATTTTTTTATGTTAATTTAAAATATATTTATTTCTGTAAATACATTAAAAGAATGTTCCATCATACTTAAAATACAAGTCAAGTGTTATAAGTAGATACAGAAACAGAAAACTACAATCTTATTTATTAAACTACAATCCACAACACAAATTAATCCCATGTTATTCTTTAACAACTTATACTTATACTCATTCATACAATGTAATTTCTAAGACAAAGCTAATATAATCTGATCTATCATAAATTATGCATTTCATGAGCTTTTATTGCTAAGTTTTCTTTGATTAGAAAAATTATCTCATTCACACCTAAATAAGTGTTTCAAGGAACCGACCACCATAAAACATGATTAATTATGTGATTGACATTATACTCAACAATGGTAGATTATGTGGCACTTTGACCATAACCAATTATCCTACCCACATAATAGATTATGTGGCACTTTGAGCGTAACCAATTATCTTACCCACATAATGGATTATATCTTATCTCTAACTTTTAATAGTTGAACCACACACATCTATATTTCCACTGCAGTCCACATATTCATTTCCATTCAAATTCGCAACCTTCATTTGATGCAGACACACTCATTTCTCACCAGATTAACATATTCTTTCCACAAGATCACTGAATTTTCATAGACAAATAGATGTCATTGTAATAGTAAAAAGAAAAAAAAAATGTAATCTCACAATTTTAAAAGTAATTAGCTTAATTTATATTTAAAATGACTTAATTACATTTTAAATTCCTAATAAATTTGAGTATTTTTAATTGAGTATTTATTATTATTTTTCTATTGAATTCTAAATAATTTTATATTTTTCAATCTATGTTTTCTATTAACCGGTAATGTGACTGCTATTTTACTTCGTTACCTTATTTAGTTGATTCTACTTATTATTTTGTGTTAATATTAAATTGGGTTTTGACACGGTTTTGCTCTTTTTTAGTTAGACATGTAATTATTTAATCAGTTAATACTTGATCGTTAGGTAGCCTTATTATTTAATTATTATTTTAGTATTGATTTATTGTTTTAGAATTGAAATATAAAATATCTATGTAACAGCTGATGCAGAATATTTTTTCGGATATCAAAATAAAGATTTTGGGTTGTGTAAAAGTTTATTGTCAGGTTATATATAGTGTGTAAAAACATTTTCTACCTTCATTCCTTGGTTCTGTTTTTTTTGGTATAATAAACAAAAGTTAATCCTTTTCTAGAAAGGAAGATGTCCTTTTTTTTTGAGTGGTAAATATAGTTTTAAGAATCTGTTTCAGAATTCAATTTTCTTACTACATCCCGGTGAGGTAATCTAAAATCCTTCTTTATTCTACTTAATGGTGTTGTTTATGTCATTCATTCATTTGTTTTGTGATACGGTTTTTTTCTTGATTTTGATTCCACTTACTGTTATGGTAATTTTTTACCTCAGATATTTGTGTTTTGGATAAGAAATTTTATATCTTTGATTGCATGTAATTTATTTCTAGTGATCTTTGTGTGTAAATGTGTATAGGAATATCTAGCTTTTCGAAGAAGATTTTATGGTTGAATGGGGGTCAAAATTGTCATTTGGGATGAACTAGTTTACAGATCCAATGGAGAATGTTTTTTATATGGAGTTTGAGGAAGGGTTGATTAGTAACAAATTGTTTCGTATATCGTCTAATTTTGAAGAGTTCTATGACCTGAATGACGTGCATTATATATGTATTCTATTTTGTGGAGATCGATAGTTTCGATTAAGGATTTTTAATATGGGTTGGGATGAAATCTGATATCCTGGCTTAGCAAGTGCTATTGTTGTTGAGGAAAATTTGGTATGGTCTCAATTTTTGTCTTCATTGAGGGTGAAGTTATGTCCAACAAAGGTTAGTTTTTGAAATTGATTTTTATTGACTTTTTCCTATTGCATAGTTTGTTTGCTATGAATGTAATGTTGAGTGTTTTTTCTCAAAACATTTATTTATCAAACTGGATGCATTTTTTTACTTATTCTGGGAGAAGAAGGTTCTAAATGGTAGGAAGATGGAATTGATTGATCCTACTATGAAAAGGTTTAAGTTTTAGTATTTTGTAAAGCCTAGTGGTAGACTTCATTTAAGTGGTGCTTTTAAAGAGATGATTAACTACTATAATTTGAGGAATGAAGTTTACTTACATTTGAACTATGTTTCCGAGAATGTATTCTTATATAAGATATTTTCTTTAGAAGGTATGGTGTTGGATTATGTTGGTGGTACATGATCTTCTTCTGGTGTTGTGAATTATCCTACAAACACCATTGAGAATGACATTGATGTTTCATTGATTAAACAATTAAGTCCTTGTGATGTTGAAGGTTCCTCGCTAGTAATTGTCTTTTTCTTTTAATTGTATTTTTGGTAATTTGTGTATCGATTATATTGTAATGTTTGGTTGATTAACTATTTTTTTTTTCAATTTTAGTACCTGAAATCGTGCTTTGTTGCTACTGCATTTTCGAAGTCAAGGAAGAATTACCTACTTTGTGTTTGGAATGCAATGTATTGACCATGCTCAATCAAATGGTCTGGAAGAACTCCAATTGAATGTTATCTCAGCTCTGGATGGAAAAGATTCGTGAAGGATAACTTATTAGTTGATGGAGATTCCATAAAGTTAGAGGTTGATAAAGAGTATAGAAAGATTATCCATGTTAACAAAGTTTAGAATGTTTGTAATTTTCTGTAGTCAGAAGATTGTGTTTTTTTGTTGTGGGAATGTTTGTTTATTTTCCCCTTTCAATTATGAAAATGTCCGTAGTATTTGAGGTGAAAACCATATATTAAGGATATTATTATGACTTTTATGGTTTGATAAGTACTATATTTGAAACGTATGTTAATTTGTTATAAAATGTCGATATAATTTATTTTCTTTTATTTTTATCTTGCTTTGAACAATGTTTTATAATAATGAATGTTGAGAATCATAGAATAATGCATTATAAGAATGTCAAAAAATGTAAGTTATTATATAAAATTCATTACAAAATTATAATATTAGGAAAAATATCGTTATTTAAATCAAATTAATACATCAAAGAATTGAATTTGATTCCTATGAATACATATGTTTCATGTATTAATTATTTTGTTCGTTATTTATAATTGAATTAAATTGTAATTATTTCACTCGTATAATGGTTATGTATTAATGACATACGTTAAGTATTTTTAATTACTTTTTTTGAATTAAAACATATTGATGGCGTTATCATTTAGTAAGAACAATACATGACGTATATAAGAAGATGATTTTAGTAGTGTCATTAGTTAACATGTAAAAATAATCGGGTCGATGAAGCTATTGTTAGGTTAGGTATCTTGTGTTGATCGGGATTTGGGAAAATTGCATTATATTAAAGTTGTTTTCTTTATAAAAAATGAAAATTGAGCATATGTATGTATCAAAGTTATTGGTGACTAGATTCAGTTAGACAAATTTAGAATTGAATTATAGAGGTGTAGATAGAAAAACATAATTTGTTAGTGGGGTCCAGAAATCATTTATTTACTATTATTTTGTTTGTTGGGGTGTTGGTTAGTTTTGTTTTAAACAATAAATTACTTTTTTGTTAAGAATATAATACACAGTATGTAATATTAGAATGGCATAGTAGGGAAGGTGGGCAAGGAAGAATATTGTTGTTGTGTAGGTAAGCTCTGAAGAAACCGTAGTTTTTTAATTTTGATTTTGCTTGGAATTTTGAAAGTAAGTGTTATTTTAGTTTATATGTTGTGTAATTAATTTAAATTTCGTGGGATTCTTTATTAAATTGAATGAAATGCTTATAATTATTATTTGAGTTTTTTTTTTTCAAAATTTATAAAAATGTATCAGTTGTTGGATATGATTTTCAGTTGAAATTGTTATTTAACATTATTCTACGAAGATGATGTTCATAGGTGGAACACTTATTTGAATGCAACATTTGTTGTAGAAGTTAGAGGTCTTTTTTCATTATCATGGATTAAGATCTTTAATTCTGATGTACTATGAACCTAGAAACAACAATGTACAATTGTCCATAGCTAAAACTGGAGTTGGTAAGTATGATCTCACAGAACCTAAGGAAATGAAATTATATATTACTTGGTCCATAATACAAGGCTCAAAATATCCTATTGTAATATTACAATAAGGAATCCTACACTAGGTCTTCACACCCTCCTTAGCCCAAGTGAACATTAACTTGAGCCTACTAGTGAAGCCTAATCTTCTTGGATCCTTTTAGCCATGGCTTTTATGGTTGATCTTTCCATTACATTCTAATCATTTTGGACAACTACGTTCATGACTGACTCTTCACGCAATGGAGTGGTGATGAAAGAATTAGAAACCGTGTTTCTACACATTTTTTTAGAAAAATGAAAATAAAAGTTTCTTAAAAAAATAAAAAATAAAAAAATTAATTAAATATTTTAATTTTAGTAAAATTACCATTTTTTTAAGGTTATGATGATAAAAAAAAGGAGAAAAAAAAAGAATCCAAAGCCCAAATTACTTTTACATCACCTTTCTTTTCTTTTATTCTTTTTACACATTTCTTATAGTTGTTTTTGTTTCTTCATTAGACCCAATTTGCTCACACCCTATTTTTATACTTTCTTTTCATACTCACACATATGCATTTTCTCTTCACACTCACTCAAAATCCTCTGCTATTATCTCGTGCCACGTGACAGTCAAACTCGTCATACCTGTCCACGTATTTGTTTTTGACAATACGTTAATGTGAAATACGGGGGAGGGAAGGGACGCTGGGGGATACTATATAAATCTCAAAGTTTAGATGATTTGGGGATTGGTGCTGGAATACGAAAAACCAGAGTGGTATGGGGAAAATCGGGAAGAGGAACAAGGAGAGAGCAAGTGAGAAAGAGGAACGAACACAAAGTAAAGAAAATTGAGAGCAAAAAGGAGCAAAGAGAAGAGAAGTCGAAGCTGAAAGAAGAATACACGACGAAGGTTTTTACTCAATTCTTCATCTCCTTTTCTGAATTCTTTTTCTTAATGCTATGATTGATAGAATTTTATTTAGTTTCCGTGCATTTCTCCTACAACTCTGCCGCATATTTCCTTGTCTTCATTACTGTGTTCTTGTTTACCTCTATTGCACCTTTCTGCCGATTTACAGTTACGGAACAAACTTAGAAACACATAACATAACAGATCATGAATTACGGAAATAGGAAATGTAGAGAAAACAATCACGAATAAGACTTAAACTGTTTTACCTTGTATTAGAAATAAAACTTAGTTTCAAACTTCTTTCATTCGCCTCCATTTTATCCTCTTCGTCTATTCAATGTGATTGGTGTAAAAGTAAAATAAAAAGAGAGAACAGAGAACTGGATGACATTTCAATATGGTTAAACGGAGTTTGGTTAGGATTGGCGTTTGAGTAAGGAACTGAATGACGCATGATAGAAGAGGAAGAGAGATGATGCTTCTCGCGGCGGCTTGGGTCACTCTCCAGTCTCCAGGTTTGCGGCGAACTCCGATTCGATGGCGATTCTTTCACCGGCGCCGGTTCCGATCGAGCGCTTCATCGGAGTTGGCTGTGGTCCAGGCTGGCGCATTAGCGGGTCTCAGGTTTACTCCCATGGTGTCTCGCGCCTTTTAAAGGAGGTGAAACGAGGTGTAGCTACGAATTGAAAGTGGCGTGGCTTGAGCGAGGCCAGGACAAGCGGCGGCGAAATCTCCTATAATCCCTAATATTGTCGGAAGAAGGAGATGATTAGGGTTATATTGAGATGCATGTTAAAGAATAATAGTAAACAAAAAAATAAAAATAAAACAGAATTAAAAGATAATAAAAATATAATATGAATATTGTTTTTTTAAATAATAAAATAGAAAAAGATGGATATGAGCCTGCCCACTCCAATTCATTTTTTACCCCTTTTTATCATACATACACCCCTTTTTGTTCTCAATTCTCATAATACCCGGCTTATAATCTTTTCTTTCACGCAGCAATTTTAGTAGCAATGCTTATTTTTTCATAAATACTAATTTCTTTAAAAGTAAAATTGTTATTATAAACTTTGTATAATAATATGGAAAATTTTTAAGTATCTTATTGAGATTTATAATTAGAATTGTCACTTATTTAAAACTAAAAAAATTTAGTTATCATGCTAAGTTGATAATTAAAATTTTTATTTCTTTAAAATTTTAAAATTTAATTATCAAGTTAAGTTTAATACTTACTTGATAATTAAAATTTTTATTTGTGTTAAGAAAAATTGATTATCATGACTCTTAGATTTGAATGAATTAAGATTTCATAATAATTTTAGAGATTACTAATTATCACAAGTATGCGCTATTGAGTAGTCTAGGGACTTGTCAGCGCTCTCAGTTGAAGAGTTTGTCAGGTCATTTGAGGCGTAAGAGCAGCAAAGAAGGAAGAAGAAATATGAGTCTCTCAATCAAGTACTTTAACCAAAGGCAACCATAAAGGAGAAGAAGGCACCCTATACTTAGAAAACTCAAGGTCGTAGTGGTAGAGGTAGAGGAGGATATGAAAAAGGTAAAGAACAATTCGGTCAATAAAATTTGTGTGGCCGAGGTTGAGGTCAATGGAGAGGAGATTAGTCAAGCAACTTAAGCATACAGTGCTTTAAATATAGAAAGCATGGTCATTACGCAAAAGATTGCAAGTCGGAGAAGCGCTACAGTTGTGGCAAGGTCAGACATTTCACAAAGGATTGTTGATCTAAAAAACATAAAGAAACTAACTTTCTCTCAAATGATGTTAAGGAAGAAGAAGGGGTAATGATGATATCAAGCAGTTCGGGTACCGAGCCAAGTTCGAACTGTTTTGACAACTCAGTTTGGTACCTTGATACAAGAGCAAGTAATCACATGTGCAAAGATGTGAACTTTTTTAGGGAATTATCTAAAGTTAAGGTCAGGCACATGTCGTTTGGAGATGCATCTAAAGTAGCGGTATAAGGTTGAGGTACAATCTTGGCCGACACCTCTTCTACTGGGAGAAAAACGTAGTTTGTGGAAAGGAGAAGAAGCTCACGCGACCCAACAACGCCGACGTCGACAATGGCTCTGTTTGGGAGCTCCACATAGAGTGACATTAGGACGACTATGAGATGATGATCGACGGCGAGTGTAACGACGAGAGAGAATGACTTGATGGCAAGTGGGTGATGTAGCTCAGGAGAACGAAGAAGCTCAAAAGAACAAAGAAGAAAAGGGCTTAATATCAAAAGATCGAAGCCCTAATCAGGTGTGCTTTGAAGAGGCCGTGTAGGAGGAGAAATAGCAAAAGGTTATGGAAGATATGCATTACTGAACGCAACTATACATGGGAATTGACTGATCTGCCAAAAGGAGCTCGACCTATTGGCATAAAATGGATGTATAAGAAGAAAACAAATGTTGAAGGAATAGTTGAGCAATATAAAGCTCGACCTATGGTGAAGGGATACAAGTAGAAGGAAGGAATAGACTACGACGAGTGTTTACCCCAGTAACAAGGTTGGAAACAATTTGGTTGTTGATTTCCTCGACAACTCAACATAGATGGCCAATCCTGCATATGGACATGAAGTTGGTAACATGAATTAATTAAAGTATAATACAATAGTAGTAATTACCATGGTTATCAAACTTGCGAGCTAACTCGTTAACTCGGACGAGTTTACGTTTCTAGTCACGACTTTCGAGTTAACTCGGAAGCAAACTCGTTTTTCAAGTGAACTTGGTAAAATTGGTTGTTGACTCAGTCAAACTCGCGAGTTTGGAACGATTTGGCGAGTTCGATGAGAGTAAAAAGTTTAAACGAAAGAGTCCCTTGGTGGTGCGCATTTGTGAAGAAAACTCTTTTGGGATTAGGATTTAAGTGTTTTCTCATTCAGCTCCTTCTTCATTTCTTCTTCTAAAGTACTCTGCATCGTGCATTTGTTCAACCCTTTCTTGTCGCACATGGGAGCTTGAGTTCATGATTGCTCACGTCTGTGGTGGTGTTCGCGGCCTACAACCTTCCTATGTTGCTTCCTTCCTGCTGCACATAAGGTTGCTACTAGATGTTGTCCTCGAAGGTTGTTGTGCTCATAACATAAGGTTGATGTGCTTTGGTAAGTTAGGGAGTCATGAAAGTTAGGACTTCTGGTGACCTTTGGGCTCAAAATCTTTATAATACCAAGGCACTTTCTTTGTATTATGTTAAATATTAAATATTAAATATTAAATATTAAATATAATATATATAATTATTTAAATTTATTATAAAAAATAGTTAAAAAATATTTAAAAATACAATATGTTCAACTAATAATAATATTAATAATATTTCAATAAAAAATATTTATAATATCAGATAAAAATATATTATTATATTATTTATAAATATTTTAATATTTTTTATCTAAAGTAAATTCTTACGAGTTTACGATTTGAATTTACCGAACTCATGAGTTGTTTACCTTAACTCTCGAATTTAATAACCTTAGTTATTAATTATTGGTTCTTTGTAAAAACATATATTCTCTCCCATTGTACTAAATCATATGATGTATCGAATTCCAAATTATCATGGCCTCGCTAAGAGTAAGCACTATACCAAAAATCAGTTTTTAAAACATGCATTCAAATGAGACGTTGAACATGTGTTTTGATTAATTTAATATATGAAGAGTAAATAGTGTCTTCCAATATCGTTTTCGTTTTTCTTTTCTCATCCTCCTTCAACACGTTTTCGATTTCAATTCCTTTCCAATCTCATTCGTGTTTGTTCTGCTGATGTTTGTTGAATCAGAATTATAAATAGATCTTGTATATGCTTTTAAAGAATAATGAGAGTTTTTTAATTTGGTGTAACCCTTTATAATCTTCCTTTGAATTTGTGAGTGAATATTGCTATAGAGTGATCTTGGAGTTAGGTGAGAGTGGTCTGAGTTTTCTGAAGAGAGATTGAGTGAGAGGGAAGTGTAATAGCTTAGATATTACACACTCGTTTTACAAATTTTCAACACTATATTTAAGCTTTTGTTTCTTTCCTGTTGTTTTCCTTTATTTTCATTCAACAATAAAAGTCACCATGTTATGTTACCTATAAAATTATGTTGAGACTAAGAAAACAATTATATAAATTTTTTTTAAACTCAATAAATAAAAGAAATTAATAGAAATTTAATTCTAATACTTAAATTTATCGTGAATTTGAAATATTGTTAAACCTTAAAATATTTATCAAGTAAATAAGTCAAATGGTTTGTTGAATTTTGTAAATAGAAAATAATAATAATATTATCTCCAAGAACATTTTAATTATTTATTATTTTTCATATATTTTGCCACTAATGTTTTATAATGTTAATTTGACCTCTTACGATAAAATTTTGTCATCTTGCCCTAATCAGGGACACATGTATTGCTACACCAGCCGTGAACATCATCCAGTATCAGTTAAGTAACTAAAACAATGTCCATGAATAAAATTAAGTAAATAAGATAATTAGTGTTGGAAATTCATTGATAGATATTAAATACTTTGTCACCTACATATATAATTTCATTATTGTATAGACGATTAAGAAAAGTCGTACTCAAAATAAAATTGATAGACATTGAAATACTTTAAAAAAATATTTATATAATTTTAGTACTTGCAAAATATTTGTAAAATATAACTAAATCGGTTATTTTGCAGTTGGTTTGGTTGAAGCGCTTTCGTCTTTGAATTCCCAAACCAAAACCGTGTAATTATTTATATACACTGAGCAACCTAGCGCTTTCGTCTTTCTCTTCTTTCATACTGATGAAGGAGTGATAGCATCAATCTTTACCTTTTCCATTGAAATGGTCCAGTCTATTTTGTGGGGTTCAGTTGCACAGAAAGCATAAATAAACGCTTCTTTTTCAGTTTCAGGGACCCTTTTATTTTCCTTCACAATGGGTCCTCGACAGTGTCAAGTCTGCAACGAAGCTCCGTCCAAGTACAAGTGCCCTTCATGCTACTTACCTTAGTAAGCAAAAAAACCCAACCTTTAGTTTCTTCCTTCAAGCTTATTGTTGTTAATTTTGCTTTTGAGAATTCTTGGGTTGTTCCTTCTTCTTGCAGTTGTTCTCTGGTCTGTTACAAGAAACACAAAGGTATGGCCTTTAATTTATGGGCTCCTCATGTTGGTTGCATGCACGTTTCATGTTTGATGTAATGCGGGAAGGGTTCCCAAGTCAATGGAATGGAAAATATCTTATTCTATCTTCTTGTGCTGCTTGAGTACTAGATTCTGACTTCCATGGTTCTTTATTATTTACTTTTACATATCGATCTTTATTGGCATTTGATACTCGATTCTGGAATTGATCAGACATACTTCAATGTTGCAGAATTGCCATGTGTCAAGCCGCAACCTTTGGAGGCCTTAACAAGTAAGTTTTATTCACCTCCCGAGGTAGTCTCTATATTATGATTGATTTTCCTTGTCACCTCTCCCATAGCAGATATTGGGATTTGTAGTTTTGTATCGATAGGTTCATGTCATTCCATTGCATCATTTAAGAGGAGGATTCTCTTTTCATGTTTTCTTCTTACCTGCCTTATCGATTGTGTATGTTGAAGTGAAGGGCATCCTTGTGGTGTAATGCTCAACGGATAGATGGGGTTTGGGGAAAGGTTGAACCCATCACAAGGTCCATGCTAGGAAGCCTTATCTTGTGATGGAATTAGCAAGATGCTAACTCCATGACAACCTTACCTTTCATATGCTAAAGTATTATGCAAAAATTTCAGTTTGACATGCGGCAGAAACTTAAGTGGCGTGTAATATCTGCTCTTTAGACATCTTCCTTGTAGTTTCCTGAAATTTTGTTATTCTTGGAAGTGCACTGCACTTTGACGTCAAACTAAAGCAATCAGCAATGTTTAAAGTATGGAATAAACTTCTTGTTGTTTTCGGAAACTAGAGTCCATGTAATAATTCATTTTCAGTGTTGGTAAGCATTTTGGGGATCTGATACTAACGTTTCTTATTGTTCATCAGCCGCTGTTTCAGAATCACTTGTAGAAAAGGCAGTAGTAGTTGGTGAAACAAGTGAGGTGTTGCAAAAATTCCAACTGGAGGCCATAGGTATATAAGAATGCCCAACTTGCAGGATCAAAGTACCAAAATGCAGTGGTGGATCCTTCATATTTGTTAAATATTTATAATGATTATGATTGTATTTTTGCTGCAGCCTCTTCCAGTGAGATTCGTGATTCTTTGAATGATAAAGCACTTCAGGATTTAATTTGTCGAATTGATTCTTCCTCAAATGCAGAGGATGTAAGAAATTCCTTTTTTCCCATCTCATTATATTTTCTTAAAATTTTCACCTGTGTTGAATGTGTTAGTTTTAATACTCATCGAGGAGAAGTTATAGAAAAATTTTATTTAAATTTTGTGTTTCTCTGTTAGGAACTTGATAAGGCTATGGCAGAGGAGGCATTTCGCTTGTTCATTGACAAGGTACTGTTATATGTTGCTTCTGAACAATCTCTATAGGGTTGAGTCATGTTAGATAAATTCAAGTTGTCAAATACCTTTCCTTTTGTTCCATTGATTTCCAGATTTTATCAACCATCAATCCCTAACTGCAAGCACCGGTTGCTGAAAGGAGAATTTGTCAATCTGAAAGGAACCGCAGATAAGGCCTCCCCAATTTTGCTGGTTTTGGTTAATATTTCTTTTTCATTTGCACAGTTTTTCGCTGTGATTCAGCCGTCAATATATGAAAAATGTTGAATCTTCATTGTGGCACTGTGTTGATAAAAAGATTGATTTTCCTTTGGCTCCCTTGAGATCTCGTGTAACGTTTTCATTTAACTGAATTTCAAGTCCCGGTGAATTAGTGTTTGTATTGATAATGACATGTGTTACGTGAACCAAGTTGGTTATTTAATAATTGGAGATGGAGAAAATTATACGATTTAGTATAATAATAAGATTTAATTTTAATTTTAAATTTTAAAGCTTTTAGTTAATTTTGGTAATCAAGAGTTAACTGATTGAGCTGAGGTGGATTTAGCAAGTGGTATTCAGAATTCAGATATATTATAGTGAAACATATGATTGATACCATCTCAGATGTACTACGTTACCTTTTCCAAAAAACAAAATTAAGTTGTTCATTATAGCTCTTGTAAGAGCTTTCTTAAATTTTTCTCTCCATAACGATGTGAATGTGGATGCTGGTTTCACTATCTCTTTTTTTACTGTCATTTTTATTTCAAATTACAAATTTATTCTCATCTTCATGTATTTTGGTCCTGGATATCAAATTTTTGCCCTGTCTTCATTTGTATTGAGGAACAAACATACTTGGACCTGTCTTTGTATTGTAAGGTTTCAAATATTAATTAAACAATTAAAACATAAAATAAAAATAACAATGGAATAAAGATGATACTATCTTGAAAGATTTTTTTGAATATCAAAGAAAAAAATCATAATTGTATAAATATCAACTAATTATATAATAGAGTAAATAAACTATAAGATTTAGGATAATTATATAAATTTGATAGATTATCTAATAAACTAAAAGTGTATATAATTTAAAACAAATGTAAATGTGACGATAAGTATTAGGACAGAAGATGTGTATATATATACTCAGTAACTATACTTCTACTACTGTATTCAGTCAATATAAAGATCTTTTTATTAAAATGAGTACGGTTTCGAATAATATCCATAAAGTTTTTATCATTCTTATTTATTTATTTGTAATCGAAAATATGCACGGATACAAAAAACTTCCATATATATATATATATATATATATATATGTTAATAAGTTTAAAAAATATATATTATTATGCTATCCATATTTTTGAATATTTGTTACATGTTGATATTACCATATGTATATAATTTATGTTTTTTTGTCAGCTTATAATTTATTTTAAAATTTAATGGTAATATTTTTAAATTATTTGTAATTTTTATTGGAATAATATTTTAGAATCAACCAATCAAAATAAATTTGTTTATAAAAACGTTAATAATTGAATAATTTTTTAAAATTTGAGTAGAATTATGCTTATTTATTGAGATCTATGAAATTAAAATTTTTTATAAAGAGATTCATTTTATTTAGATTTATATTTTATGTGAAATTTATTTAAAGAGATTCACATATTTTTTTACACCAAATGATACTGTTTGTTCAAGGTATCCATCCCACCAATGTGTAACTTTTGTTCATCACTGGTTTGAACATAAATAAGTTGGATTCTTTTTTTAATATACGTCAAAAATTAAATTCGAGTTATTTAATTTACTTGTTAAACAAGTTTCAATGAATCGGAGATGAGTTGATATGTAATCAATAAAAACCTATTATAACTTTTTTTAAGATTTATTTTATTATAATTATTAATTTATTTGTTAAATTATATAAGTTATCATTTTGATTTTTACTTACCGTATGAAACAATTTGGAAAGGCAAAAATATGTTTAAATGAACTTAATTTATTAACTCATTATGCGTCAAATTAAATTACAAGGTTTTCAATATTTTTTGAGCCGTGAATCATGTCACTCACTTTAACAATACTCTCTCATGATAAACATTCATCGTAAGTCGTAATGTAGTTTAAAACACCATTAAAATAATTTACTTGGTTTCTTACCTTAATCGACTCAAGTGCCAAACTGATACAACATAATATCTACTAAACTGATACAACGTAATATCTACTAAAAAACACAGGTACTTCGTGTGACTATCCACTAAACCAAAATGTTGAACATTTTATCTTCCATCTCTTTTTATAATCATCCTTTTTTTTATGTCTTTCTATTTTATCACATTTTATCACATCTTGTAATAAATGTTGCTATTTTTTTTTCTTTTTGATTAATAATTCTTTATTGTTGAAAATCAATAGTTTCGTTTTTATAATTTTTTAATTGTTCCAAAGTCATATAAATTGAATTAATTAAATTCAATTTTCTTGTTTGATCTCAGAATAATCATTTATCCAAAACATATTTGTTTTTGTTTCAACTTTCCTTAAATGGGCCTAAGCTTTTTCGACCTGTTCAATGATGTTTTTCTGTAATTCTTTTGAGTTTCGAATAGTTCTCCAGATTTTTTGCTTTCGATTATCTAATAAATTACGTAATGAAAGTAGTGTGACACCCCATTTAAATAGAATAAATCTACTTAATAAAACATCACAAAATTATAATATTAAAAGAGCAACTAGGTGAACAGTATATAGGGATTCACCATTATAGTCATCTATGAATGAACTTAAAAAGATACCGAGGCACACTAAAGGTGCCATGAACAAAACATAATCTAAAGAGTTTTAATAGTTTTGCAAAAGAGATGCTCATAGAGCAAGGAATTACATAGGCCTAGGGGCCTTAAGGATGCTCATAAGAGCGGTCCAAACTAAATAGCACTGCCACCACAATGAGATCTACCTTCAGTATTTCCCCCATCCGCTCCCACCAATAAGGTGATCATCGCAAAAGAGAAAGCAAAACAAGAACAGACAGAGATGAAAGGGTAAGCTAGTGGAAAATGATTTTTAACATGTTATAGCAAGCCGATACTTAAAACAGTTCGCAAGCATGCAACCCTAGTAGGCACAAAATCATGTTATAGCAAACAAGCAAGACACTATGACTCAATTATCCGGATACATATAATAAGATCGGATTCACTAGACGCTTGCACTTGTGGTGGCCTCTACTACTCTGCAGAGCCATTGCCAATGGGTTTCACCCTACCACACACAAGGTTAGCCTTCAAGCATTTAAGGTCCTTATCCTGTCAAAGACTAGGGTCTCTCGCTACTCTCACCACTTGGATTAGTTTGCTCTAGGTGAGACTAATTGATCCTTTAGAGTTTTGGGATATGATCCTTACTTGAATTCTTATCTTAATTATATACACTACTCACCACCATAAGATCTCCCCATAAGACTCATGGAATTACGTCTATCTCACACCGAATTCATGTTCCTCATGCCATAACCACCATTTTTATTTCAAACATCCAATTCTCATGCCAAAACACCACCAACCAACAATTTCATGCCTTAATTCATTCCAAGCATACCACTTTCAGTTCTTACAAACCAAATAACACATGCATATTCACATACTTCATGAATTTTCAAGTTAAACAACTAGCCACGAGTTAATCAGGAAAATAAAACACAAATCTACACAATCTCGCTTAGGCTAGAAGCCTCCGACCAAGCAACAAGGACTGTGTCGCTTAAGCTAGGCTCTCTCGCATGAGCGAGCGCGTTACAGTGGCACTCTGCAAGGTCTCGCTTGGGCGAGATTACCACTCGCCCAAAACTGAAGTCCCTCGTCTAAATGAGGACTCCCGCAGAGAATGCAACTGGTTTCCTCGAGTGCTCGCTTGGGCGAGCTGTTTTCGCCTGAGCGAGATGATGCGTCGCTCAAAATAAGAACTCTCTGCCTAAGCGAGATGCTTGAGCAGAACTAGGGCGAATATCTGCTATTCTCGCCTAGACAAGACGAGCTCGCTTGGGCGAGAATATCAGTTCTCGCCACTATTCCACGCATGCAAAGCCAGAAATAGTCCCACAAAACATTGTAGTTCAATCTCACACGAGCACAAGCATTTTCCAATCATTTTATGCATAAAACCAAAGTGAAAACAATCACATACAACAAAAAGCAAAAAACCTAGCTTTGATTACCTTGAGTAAAGCTGAGCTTAAGGAAAAGAGAACACGTAGTAAGAGGAATTCCAAGACCAGAAGCAACTTTAAGAAGTTGAAAACATAGCAGACAAGAACAAAAAGAGATTGTGATTGAGACCCACACGAAATCAAGCTTAAAAGGAGAAAGGAACCACAAATGAGCTTGAACTTCGATTCTACTTACACGGAAGTGGTTTCGATTCACTCCAATGAGGAAACTGTATGTGCCCTAGCAAAGCTTCTGTTGTAGTAGAGAGAGTGAGGGAAAGGAACATTTTGGAAAAGAGTAAAGTGAGAGTGAGTGGGGCAAGAAAGGGGTATTAGGGTCCCTTGATGGACTGGCCTTGTGCCCACGAAAAGGTCAGGCCCAAAACGATTTTAGAGCTGAGAAAATGGGGCTTACAAGTAGACTCTCTTTCCATCCATTTCAAAATATTTATGATTTCTTCCCAAACCAAACATGAATCTTTCGATTCATTTGGCTTAGGATAATTAAGAAAAGTTGTTTGGATAAGAGAATGAGAGTGAAAAATAAAGAAAAAAAATTAATATAATAAATGTGAAAAAAAATATAAAATGATATATTTAATAAATTGACCAAAATATCCTTATTATAAATTAATTTTACTTAAATATTAAATTATAATTTTACTATTATTTTAATTATTTTTGCTGTATTTTCTTCATTTAATTACTTTTATTATTATTTTTAATTACCTTTTATTTTACTATTATTATTATTATTATTACTTTATAATTTTTATTATGTTATATGACAACCACAATTATATAGTAAAACTTTCTTCAACCTTCATGTTGCATACCATTTGAGTATCAGTGCAAACCATTAACACTATCACAATACATCATTATGGCCAACGAAACACAACAAACACAGTAATCATAATCCATTATGGTAATCTATAATCGATATTGACAAAAAAAATCACATAATCGATTACTCCTACACCCATAATCAATTATGTTCTTGAAAAATTGCCCTAATCTCATTAACTACCAAAAACAATAATGACACCTAAGCAACAGATAGAAGCTTTGCAAAACAAAGTTCAGATGAAACAATGATGACTTTCGCAAACCAATTATGAGAAAAAATAATGAGCCAAGCACAACCAACCACGAAGCTAGTAATAAGGAAGACAGAAACAGGAATGTTAATTGCTAATATTCCACGTGTATTTCTCCTTCTTTCTTCTTATGTCACCGACAGACCAAACTGAAACACGTGCAGTTTTTTCTCATTGCATTTATGATCATATCATTCAAAACAAACACAATATTATCTAATGGTCGATTAGCGGAAACAAATACAGTAGGAATATAAAATGTACCTTCTATTTCAGCAAAAAATGGTGGACATTTATCAGGCTTCAAATAAATACCTCTTACATACTTTTTTATTCTATTTTCAATTTGTGTAGCAATACAAATAAATCATAATAACTAAAAGATGTTAAATTTCATTATAATTATAACAAAGTTTAATATGTAAAAGAGTAAATATTCTTCGCTAATATTTATTTAAATTTGACATTATAGCTCACCTTATAAATTTTAGAATTTTGCTGTGTTCACTACTCGTATATTCATTAGTGTTGATTCTTGTCTGGCTTATACATGCTTGGCCAGGAAGAATAGTGGCAAGAGGCATGAAAAGGAGGGACTGTTTTTACTTATTTTTCCATACAAATAATCACCATCATATGCTGATGAATGTCTAGCGGTAGAAAATTGACAATACAAAACAAAATAGGGAGCAGAACAGGATCTGAATCCAAGTAATTTCTAAACAGAGAGGACCTTCTACGTTTATTGTAAACTGTATAAAGAACTAGACTTCCCCTAACATATAATTTCTAAAATAGTATGAACGTTTAAATGGAGGAAAAAGTGCAGAGTAAAAGTGCAGAGTATGAAAATAATTTACATGTTAGCTATTTGATTAACTTGTTACTGAGAACTGCTAAAATGTTAGCTCTCCCTAAAACACCACTTGGCTGCTTTTGTATAGATAGGGCCGGTGAAGCTTAACCTGCAATGTGCACAAGTTGGTTTCAATGATAGTGTTATTCTTATCTTGTGCATTTTCTCGCTAAAGAGACTTACAATCCCCTGAGGTGAGAGTTACTTGTGCCAGCGATCCAACAGTGAGCAGCACAATTGAATTGTCAACTCTAGATTGTAAATATCAACCAATCATGTTTCGTCTGAATATCAACAAAAAAGAACGGACCTTAGACATTAGTGGTTGGTTTATAATGTCCATCAAGAGTTACATAACAAATATAGTAAATTACATTTCTCTCAAAATACTCACATTACTTTCTCTCAAAAAGAACGGACCTTAGACATTAGTGGTTGGTTTATAAGTTTTTTTTTTTCTTTCTCTAGCTGTGATTTTTATTTCTGATTAATAACTTGTTTGAAATACTCACAGACAATTTTATAGTCAATAGTAGAGGAACTTATATTTTTCCACTAAAGTATTAAAATTAGTAATGACAATGAAAGTTGAAGGAATAGACAGAATATTGTTGGGACACATAATTATTTATCATTGTTTCAAAGTTTTTCTTTACAGATTAAAGTGTAATTCATATTTATTTTTCTTTACTAAGGGAGTTCATTTTTTAAAATTAGAAAGATGTATAATTTAAAGATATGTTAAAGGAAAGAGGGTAATTTATTGACAAATAGTATTTTGACTAGTCTGACATATGAAGTAAAATCGCACTACCACATTGATCTAAAAGCTTAAGAGCGGTCCAATTGGATTTCAAAAAATAGCATGTATCTTTCATAAATATATTAAGAACAAATTATATTTAGAAGACTAGAATGGTAATTTACCTGACTGATGTTTTTCTGGATTCTCTTGACCCCTACTGGTAGTAGGCTTGCTCACATTTGGTTGGTTCATTGCCTGATTCAACGTATGCAAAAAAGTTAACATTAATGTTCGTACTTTTGTACAAATTCGAAAAGCAAAACACGAAAAGACTTCACCAAAATATAAAGAAAGAGGTATACTATCAACCCTATTGACCTTTTCTTTTTTTCAACCTTCCAGTTTGGGTACTAAGAAACAAAATCGGGAGTCGATGACAGAAATATAAAAAATATCACTTTTCTGACGAAGTGTACAATAAGTAATTTGGCCTGTTTGTGATTTGCACTGGAAACCAACACATTTTTACCAAGTATATCTCACCCCAAGAAGGGTATTACGATCATACTTGGAATCTTTGGGATGGAGCCATGGGAACCAGCCGAGTTTTCCTACCGCGTTGCGTTAGGACGATGCACCAAAGAACCCTCGCCCCGAAGTAAAAATAACCGAGGAAATCAAACATAGCATTAAGGACAAGTTTACCTGCATTAATTGTAACTGCACCTGTTGGAGGCCGACGTATTGCTGATAAGGATCAGTGAAGTTTGGGATACGTGATTGATCTGGACCTTGCGTTCCAAGTGCGTTAAGCATACTATTATCTGACAGACTTGGTGCTGCCATTCTGGATGAATCAGGGGCAGAAACATGGGGAATATGGAAAGGAGGCATAGGGGGAAACCTCGGTCCCAAATGACCAGCTGCAGTTGCTGCTGGCAAAGTTGAACTACTTAACATATTGGGAAATGGCATTACCGGTCTGTTCATTCCCATTTCCATGCCCATACCCATGCCAATTCCCATTCCCATTGGCGGCATATACTGCTGGATTCCAGGAAACATCATGGGTACCATGCCGCATCCCATGGACATCATCTGCATGAATAAATTACGTTCAGTTTTCGTTACAAATGATGATAGTATATTATCATGCAGCGTTAATACGTATGGTATGAATAGTATATAATATATAATATAACCAATAGATATATAGTATATGGGTGATAAATAGAGAGACACAATTGTAAAACAAGCGTACACTTCAATCAACAACACTAAAATTTTCATCCAAGTAAAATAATTCCAAATACAATCTCTTTGGCTCTGTAAATCACCATGCCTCTTTCACTTAAAACGAGTGAAGTTTTCCCTAATAAAACTTTTCAGTAAGAATGAAATGGTCTATTACTTTGTTTTTCCATCCTAATTTTTCTTGCCTTTCCTCCTTAATCCTTTTCTAAGCTTGACGAGATTTTATAAATTATGGATACAGGAAAATAACTATCACCAATTAGAATGCTCATTCAATATTTCACTGTATATATAAGATTTACCTGCACTTGTAATTGCAGTGACTTCAAATATTCAATTGCTTCATCCAACATTGAAGCTTTGTCAGACTATCAAATTCAGAAAATGAAAAAAAAAAAAATTTAAGAGCTATTAGAAAGCAAGTAAAACAAAAATAATGTCAAGCAAAAAAACAGGAAAAAGAAGTACTGGGAAATTTAATAATTCTGTTGACCTTGTTACATCGAGGTATAAGTTCTTGCAAAGCTTTCATTTTTTCATTAATTCTATCTCGACGCCTCTGCATGAAAATGCAATGATACTTCAGAAAATGAGAAAAACAGAATGAAATTTAAGGAAAGTTATGCAAGTATATACCCTCTCTGAGAGATTGTGGACTTCTGCAGCACGGGATCTCTTAGTAGATGTAGAACCACGCCCTTGTTTTTTAGCTTCCGGAGATTCAAAATCAACATCCTTTTGCGGTGAAACCAATGGAGATAAGAATATAGAAGCAACATATACCATAAATTTATACATATGACATAATGTAAAAGAGTCAACAAATATGCCATTATCTATTAAATAATAAACTATCGATCCGTCTCATCTGTTCCAACGTTGCTTCCATGGGAAGCCACCATCTTGTAAATCTTACGTACAAATTTTCATTCCCCCTTGTTTATAGTAAAATTGGAAAGTACCACAACTTAAACCCAAGCTTTCCCTGCCCCCATCAAACTTCACAACCATGTCCAAGTCATCTTTTAATCATAATTATGAGTCTCCTCGATCGTGAGAGATTAGAAGACAATTCTTGTTTAATAAGATCAATTGAAATATTAAGGTTTACAGTTTTCCAAAACGGAGGTAATGTGCAAGTCCATGATGGGGAATTAGTTAACCATCGTACCATCTTCAATATGAAAAAAGTTCATGTTTAATTGCATCCCATTTACATTCCATTACTTAAGTCTATATATACCTATTACAACTCAAACTCGAACAAACAATGTCAAAAGATAATAACTAAAGCACGACGCCATTAAACAGTTTGTTCAAGGGGTGTTGAACATTGGTTTGGTGATCTCTACTCGTTTTGTTCGTTTTACATTGGCGTCAATTGATAGCATTCAGTGTGGAAAATACCTCATGCCCTCACTAGATCAATTAATGTTCACACGTTTTTCGCTTGTCTAGTTTTTCTACCCTACTTTCCCGCGTAACTGTTATGCAAACAAAGATATTTTGACCAAACTCACACGTTCAGTCAGCATCATGACAGCTTAATTCCTTTGTATTTTGACCTCCGTACCTAGCTGGTAGATATTTCGTTTGGCTCAGTTTTTTAAAGTATCAAAGGAATATAGTATATAGTAATATAGTAAAATCGTAAAAATATGCACATGAGTCTCCGTTCACCAAACACACCCTGCTCCTCGGTTATGAAGATTTGAATCTTCCAATATACACGTGGCACCACCGTGTGTAACCGCGTTGCGTTTAAGGGTTTCGATGGAGAAACGACACCAAAGTCATGTCCATACACGGAAAGTTTGATGATTAGTAATGAGATAGACGTTGAATAGAATGCAGGGGAGCGTGCTCACGTAAACCCACGTCACTCCCCCGGTGCACGATAGCCAAGACTAACGCATATGGAACGTGTGAGAGTTCGAGAAGAAATAAAACAAACGAGTTGACTCACTCACCTCGCTCTGAAACTCCGATTCGTCCGGTTCTCTCCCCTTCCTGTTCCGGTCCACTTCCCTCTGAACTGGTTCCGCGCTCCCGCTTGAACCACCAGGAGACGACGTCACCGTCACATCGCACGTCGCCGTCTCCCTTCCTCCAGACTCCGCCGCCTTACCTGCATCAGCGGGGGTCACGCTTGCGCGACCAGTTTCAGCGTGCTCCGCCGTCGCGACGGGCGTCTCGCACGAATCCACCACCGTCGGCTGCGCCGTCGTTGTCTTCGAACTCGACGACGCATTGGCGTGGTTCGAGAAGTGTGCGAAATTCTGCATCCTGTTTGCCGCCGGCACCTGCCGCCGAGACGGCGGAATCGGCGGCCGAGGTGCCGGATGCCGGAGCTCCGTGGTGCGAACGGAGGATTGCACGGCGGCGCTGTTTTGGTTCTGACTCGCTATTACGTTTGTCGGCGGGTTCAGTATGTCGGCACAGAAATCGTGGTGATCGAAGGGAGGAGGATCTTCTTGGATTGGATAGTGAAGCCACGAAGCCATTTCGTCTTCTTGCATGAACAAGTGTTGGTTACCGTAGTTTTCTGCTTCAGAGTATCGAATCTCCCTCGCCGGAGTGACTCCGCCGGAAACCAACGTATTCGGCGGTTTTCTGACCGGTCGATGGTTTTGGCTCTGCATCACAACCTGGCCGTTTTGCCACAACAGTTCCATGATCTCGTCGTTTTGCCTGTTTCAATTGTCGTCGCATTCACTTACTCGGCGCAGAAAAAAAAAAAATGAAAGGAATTGAAAATAAGAGCGAAGAGAAGAGAGTTACATTGAGGGTTTCTTTGAGACGGGAATTGGGAATTCTTCGTCATCGTCTATTTGGATTTCGAAATCTGGAACACAGTGATTCATTTTGGTTCTGTTGAGTTGAAGCATAAAAAAATTAGAAACATTTCCGAAAAATATAAAAATTAAAAATGATGAGGAATATGAAGAAGGTGTTGTTAATGGAAACTGAAGAAGCAAAAGACAACTTACTGTTGAAGCAGTTCAGCATAATAAGTGAAGATTTCTTTGTTTGGAACTTAATTTTTGTGGAGAATGAATGAGTCCTTGAAATGAATTGGTATATCTTCTTCTTTTTTTATTTTTTCTTTTTAGTTTTGAAAAATAATAATGTTTAAGATTATTGTGGGGAAGAGTATGCGGTGTGTTTGGGTTGGAGCTGGGGTTGTTGCTGTTGTTGTTTGTTTGCCTTTGTGCAAAGATAAGGCGTTTCTCCGAATAATGAGAAGAAGCTAAACGACGAAAGCGATTTTTGACGGTTTACATTATTTCACTTTTTTTGAAAACACAGTCAATGATCCTGTTAAAGAAACAATAAAAAGTCAATAATTAGTCATTTTTGTTTAAAAGTTAATATATTTTAAAATCTGGCTTAAAGATACGGAGTGTAGTACCATTCACTAATCCAACAAATTAAGAGAATGGATTGTTTAAAAAATATACTTGAACATAAGCATTGTTTAAACACACTTTTGTATGTTTGGATACGAGAATTGAGAATTGATTCTGGAGTGCGTTTTGTGGGGACACGAGTTGTTACATATGGCCCATACTTATTTATTTCTATAATATTACATTCTTAGTTTTTTATTCTTCTCCCCACAACTTTATATATATTTGTTAATGCGTAACGGTTTACTCATAATATCATATACACTAGTATATGTTTATATTTTGTCTCAGTTTTGGGTTTGCTTTTTCACTTATTGAGGTAATATCGAGATTAGTGACTGACATAAGTGAAAAACCATTTTGTTCAGATTCATAAATATTAATTTCAATTCATCCTGTTTCAGATTAGTGGCAGACATTAATGGGATACTTCTACCTTGTATTGTGTTAACCTATTTCAGATTTAAAATTTATGGACAAATATACAGTTAAGAGTACCCTTGCTCTTTAAATAAATTAATTCAACTTGACTTAAAGATAGGTTAAAGTTTAATTGATTTTCGTAGAATTAGGGTATGAAAAGTAAAAGAAAAGAACTTCGTGCAAATATGAGTTATTATTTTATTGTTTATTTCATTCCTTTTACATTAAAATTATATTAGTTATCTTTTCTAATATTTGATTTTATGGAACGAGTAAAATCATACATTTTAAATAATAAAATGTAAAGTTATAATATTTAACTAATATAAATTTTAACCTTCTTTTAATAATTGATTATGTTATTGTTGAGTCGAGATATACAAGTCAAATCCACGTGTTTATTGGTCAACGTTTTGGATCATGATTCCTCTTATTGGTTTGAGATCTTCTAGGTATGTAGGATTCTCTATTTCCAAAGATACTCTAATGCTCTTGCTCTTAAGTAGGATATGTGTGTGAAATAATAAAAGCAGTGAAATTAATGAACAATGATACTTTTTATAGTATTTTAATGGGTTCTTTATGGATGATCTAGGTTAGATAGGTCAAACCTAGTCTAGGTTATCTTAGGGTATTTTAAACTCAAGTATGTCTCCTAATCATTAATTAACTAATCCTTATCTCATTTTAGTGTCGATCAAGCTTATGCAGAAGTTTCAAGATGATGTCATTTTGTGTTGACAACATCATATAGGTTTTGTACTATACTATAGCCCTTTTACTTGAGGTTTTATTTTACAAGAAAAATTTCATTTCTTTAGTTCTCGGATGACATATTATTATAGCAGTCCCCAAGTCTTAAGGACCAAAGGAATGAAGGGACTTAACAAGATTGATAGGTTAGGGATGTTAGGTGAAAACTGCAAAGGTGATGACCATGACTAGCTACTATATACTTTGTCTCAACTATGGAGAGTGTCACACAAGCTTGCTTCATGTTAGTCCATGATATCAAGCTTGAGCCAAGTAGGTGACAAGTTCCACTTATGCTTTTCCTATCTAATATTCACCCTACATAGTCAGAATCTAAAAATCCACTAGGAGATATCTTAGAATTACAACAGATGAAGACATCTCTAGAGCACAAGTTTGAAGAAAAACTCATATCCATAGTTAGGAATAAACAACTGGCTGAAGCATAAGCCGATGAATTTCCTAATCACATAGAATTAGCATAAAAGGTTCATGATCTATTATGGATTATGCTAAACAAGTGATTCATTATAAGTTATATTTTGAATAAGTTTCCTTACATTTGGTCGCCTTAGGACGAATATTGCAAGGTGGCACAACCATCCATGGTGTTCCTCTACATCTAGACTAGGCACATGTGATGGTTGATGATGTTAGAGATCTGCATGCTCAATTGCCTTTACCAACTTCAAAGGTTCAATTTATTGGAGAGGCCTTAGGCACATTTGTTGCTTGGCCTATAAGACTAACCTTGCCATTTGTTGCACAACAACAAGTAGTACATTATCTTTTAAATTTTTTTTTTAGATAATTTATTGATACATGAGCTAAACTTTTCGCATATATTTATTTCACGTCCCTCGTCATCAAAAGAAGGTGCAAGACCTTGTTACTGATGAAAATGAGGAAATGATAGAAGCAAGGGATGATCCACTTTCAAGACTAGGAGACGAGTTGCCTAAGATAAGGAGAAGACCAATAGGCATAAAATAGGACTTTCGTTTGGTCTCAAATGTCATGTCCCATCTTACATTATCGTTCCTAATGCATTGGAGGTGTATGATAGAGACAAGATGTTAAACATTTTGTTATCCATCTTTGGTGCACGTAAGTAGTAATGTGTCTTATATATTTACTATATTAAAATTATTGCATTTGACATATAATTATTGTCTTAGGTATATGGATGCAATGAGTGTGGATCTAGGCTGGTTAGAGGTGTATGAATTTTTTTAGCCCTAAAGCATTCAAAAGTCTAGCAACACAAGGGCACCAAATATATGACAAAATGAATTGCCAACATACGAAGGCATATTTACTTGGCTTTATATATTGAAGAGTTAGTCATACTTAGTTAGCCTTTTTTTTAGCTTATGGTAATTACTCAACTAACCATTTCTCCTTCATTGTAGGTCTCGTTGGCAATTAATGTCCTCATTACTGAAGAGTTCGTAATTGTATGGTTTTGTTCCATTCATAAGAAATTCAACTTTGAAGTGAAGAACTTTATACAAGGGTGATGTTAAAAATTTCATAACACTCAATTAGTATATAAAAATTATGACAAACATGTTTTCAATTTAACCAGAGTTGTGGTTGTGACAAACCAATTCAAATTATAACTTCTAAGGATAGAAATCGCACCTTAAAATAATTACTGTGTATAGAAGTTATATGATATTAATTTTTCCTTTTGATATTTAGTGTAATATGCAGAATAATTCTTTCAAATGTGGGTATTATGTCATGCACTAGATCAAAACTATCATTAGGGAAGGAATCATTCAAAATTGAATAGAGGTGTGTAAACACTTACAACTTGTTCATGAATTGTAAGTTTGAGGAACTCCGTACATGCTAACATTGTATCATTGTTTTAGGTATTTGATGATCATTCACCTATATTAAAGAACGACATGCTCGAAATAAGAAAGGAATGGACAAGCTATCTTTTTAAACATTTAGTAGAATAAGATTAAGCTTTGATTAGTTTTTTCTTTTAAGTTAGTTAGCTTTTTTATTCATTATATATTTATTATGACTTTGTAAAATATACTATAAACATTATATTTGGATATATATGTTGTTATGGAAAATTTTATGGTTTTTAGGTTTTGATTTCATGCCAAAACCAACTAAATTTTAAAAAAAATACATTTGTTATGGCATTAACAAATATAAATTTATGTATGTCAATACTAAAAAGACGAAAATTTACATTTGTTCATGCCATAACACATAATATTTGGCACAAAATTGGAGGAAAGATATGCTAACATTTACATTTGACCTTTCTACTCCAAACGTAAATTTATGTCTAAAATTTATACTTGAGATGTGAACTTACATTTGTTATCTTAAAACATGTAAATTTACATCTCCTAAATCTACATCTGACATAAGCCAGACATAAATTTACGTCTCCCGAATCTACCTCTTCAGACCTAAGTCGGATGTAAAAAACTTAAAATACCACATAAAAAACTTTTTTTGTGTTAGTGATTCCTGATAAAGATAAGACAACTCAAAAGTTGAAATAATCAAACAAAAAAAATAAATTTATCAAACACTACATGTTAAATTAAATAGATAGTCAATTAAACAATGAGACCTTGTTTAACGTGTCATTGTTCGCTTTCTTACTTTGATTATTTATAATTTGTTCTATGTATGAATTAAATAAAACTAGTAAAGCTGCAAGATAATAACGTATCTTGAAATATAAAAGAAAAATAAAAAATATTTCATTTACAATATTATTTGTCTCGAGCTAAAAACTGCTTTAAATGTCAATATCTATGTGCTTTGATATAAGATTGATATTATTTTGATCATTAATTTATTTTACTGTTAACATAATATATATATATATATATATATATATATATATATATATATATATATATATATATATAGCAAAGTTTCCTTTACTAGTGAAAAATGCTTGAACGTTGAAAAATATATTTGAAACCATTCCATATCAAAGTGTTCTCTGATCTCAAAGAAGAAAGTAATCAAGTAGAGTTTTAATGAAGATATTTCAAATGAAGATATTTCAAGACAAAAAAGCTTTTGAGCAAGGAATTTTGAAGATGGTATTGAAGATTCTATCAAGATTTTCCTTACAAAATACTGAATAAAAATATGCTAATATAAATAAATAAATAAACGAATATCAGTAATAACAAAGCACTCAATGGTTATCTTTTCAACAAATACAAATTGAGATCAATTTGAATAGGAAGAAAAACAAGAAGCAATTGAGACCAATGATTCAACATACTAAGTTGATAATGTTTATGGAAATTGTATAGACTAAGAAAATAGTGGGTTAGGGGAGATTAAAAAGGATACTTGAAGAGGTTTATACTTGTGATAATTGGAGACATTTATACTTGTGATACCTGGAGAGATTTATACTTATGATACTTTAATAGGTTGATACTTGTAAGTTGGTAGGGGTTTTTATACTCGTTTGAAATCTATTTCATTTTACTAATGGAACCTCTTAAGTTGTGTGCTTAAGAGAGAACTGGACGCAACCCTTGAGTTTTGATAAACTAGTATCAAAATTTTGTTTTATGCCTGAACTATTTTTTGTGAATTATTTCAATTTATTTTGTACGAAAAGAATCTAGGCTTTATTCACCCTTCTCTCCTGCCTCTAGGGGAACAACAAAATCCTTGGGATTCGTAAGCCTTGTTAAGAGGGGTGGACATCCCTAGTCATCCAATGAAAAAGTTTAAATTGCCTTTAATCAAATCATACATTGTGAAGCACACTACACCAACGTTTTGGATGAAGTCCAAGGTCTTGCTCCAAGACCTCGATTACATCCAAGAGCACAACCTACATACAAACTAGAGCAACCATTATAACATCCCGATCGGATATTACTAATTTAAATAATAAAATAAAATTATAAGAGTAAAACTTCATGTATTATAATTCCATTTCCCAAAAACATGAGAAATTTCAAATCGTTATTACATCGTAATAAACCAAATCCATAATGTATAATCTCAAATAAAATATAAAGTCAATCACGTAAGTGTTTACAAATTTATTCAAAAACATTAAAAGCTCTAATAAAAAACTTCTCCCAGTCTAGCCCCCATTCTAACTCTATGCCTCACCAGATCCACTTGCAACGTTATCTTCTCCCGCGTACCACGTACATGATCATCGCCAAACACAAACAAATAGGATGAGCTAATAGATAAACAATATATATATATATATATATATATATATATATATATATATATATATATATATATATATATATATATATATATATTATATATACATATACA
>Ga0214545_1000110_pt1 | contig 94769 bp, 47 predicted proteins | sample CNSS4metaG_FD_160064 | JGI IMG/M metagenome (GOLD analysis project Ga0214545, IMG submission 160064) | Root nodule microbial communities from cowpea collected in UCLA plant growth center, Los Angeles, California, USA - CNSS4 | ecosystem: Host-associated > Plants > Roots > Nodule | place: USA... | reverse complement strand
CACACACACACACACACACACTTTCTTGGGCTCAAGCCCACGGACCAAACAGGTTATTGGGCCAACATTTGTAAATGTTGGGTCTTAGTCTCAAGATTAGCGGGTTTCTACGTCAACTCCTTCCTTTAACTTTTCATTCCATATTATGTGTGGTTTTATAATTCATACCAATCAATATTTTCAAATTTATTTTATGTACTTGAAAAAAACATGTTTATATTTAAAATTTCAAACTAAAAATGTTTGAATTTTGGTTTGTGAAGCAACACGTTCTTATTCATCTGTCATATAGAATATCGGTTAGTGAAATTCCTGCAACAAAATTGCATCTTCACCCTCTAAACTTTACTTTGAATTACATATTACAATATACAATAATTTCTAGATATTAATTTCCAGAAATGGGCATTATTGTGAGAAGAAGGTACATTTAATCGTAAAGAGAAGTACATTTAAGAATTGTCACTTTGTAGTAGTACATTTGGGCCCAGCGAATGATAACTCGTGATGACCATGGGCCTCGTGTGTCAATGTAAACCATGTGACCTAATATATATACACTTTTTTTTTTCTTGCATGAAAAGGTATTTGGAGCCCAGATAAATATTTTTTACAGATAAGTTAATTACATTGAAAACATAAAAATGAATTTTAGTATAAATTTTATTTTTACATTTTTTATATGGCCATGTGTTAGTATAAGACCCAGAGATGATTAAAATAAATAAAAATATATAACTAATGTAGGGATGATATTAAGAATTAATTTAATATTTAGTTGAAAACATCAAAGTAAAAAAGGGATCTTAGTTGTATATTTAAAGATTATTAAATTCACACCTGCATAACTGAACATGTGTGTGTATAAATAAAGTCAAAGTTATTGGGTTTGGAACAGAGTTGTTTCAACAAGCAACTTATTTGACCACAAATTCATTCATAATTAGTTAGCTGGCCACATTGCTAACCTATTATCTGATATGAGATTCAAAAATAAAAACCTTTCAACGTTCAATTAATGGCGGCATGTCACTGTTAAATGTTACAACTTCCATCACTCTCAACCAAATCTCCCGTTTTACATTGCCCTACTTTTTTTTTTCTTCATTTTTTTAACAACTTTTCTTGTACAAACGAATTAAAATATTACTTAATGAACTCAACTTTGAATTGTAAACATTCAATGTGATGATTGAGTTGCAATGGTTTTAAATCATAAAAAAATATAAGTTGATCCGTAAAACGTGACAAAATCAGTGATTGCATCTGCATATGACGGAATAAACGTTTTTTTTTTCTTTTTTTTTTCTGGTCCAATTTAAATATTTAATTGATCACAGTCTAATTTTCGAGAAACAACGTTAAACCTTTGAACTATTCTTGGTCCTGTTTTTGTTTTTCCAAAATCACAGTGACGATTTGATGACGGGGCTTCATCTTGAAAAGAAATACCAACAGCATTGGATTAAACATTTTAAGAATTTCAAATCTTTTGAATGTACATTTCCCTTTATACATGAATATTTGACGTTTTTGTTTTTCATGTTAATGTCATATAAAAAAAATGGAGTGTAATTGTTGATTGAGAAAATTAGAACTATGATTAGCATTAAATTTGAGAGGACTGATATAACTAGTTTCGTGTGAAAACAGTGAAACGTATATTATTTAGTAAGATCTACCAAAGTTTCGGATAATGATAGAATGCACGTAGTGCATACGTTAAGAAATGAAAAGAAAATTACTTCAAAAACCGTATTGTATCAAAATCATAAAAATATTTTTAACATGTTTAAATACAAATGTGGTAAACAAAAATAAGTAGATAACATACATGTTTTAAAAACAAATAATTGTCAACCTTACAGTGTAGCATATTGTAAGGTGTCAACGTTATACTGTAGTATATGGTAAGATATTAGAGAATAACGTTTTAAAAATGATAATGATTTAAAAATCGTAAAATTTAATTATTTTAATATTAAAAAATTTTAATATAAATATAATTATTATAAACGAGTCTTATTATTTTTAAATATATTACCTTTTAATAAATCATCATTTTTTTAGAGTTTTCTAATTTTATTTTACTCTTTTTTCGTCTAATTGAATATTTGAAATAATAAGAATGATTCGTGACAAACTCTTTAATTTGGACCGATCAACTTCTATATTCATGTAAGTTAACTTTGAACCGTTTTTGTTAGTCTTCTTATGTTTTCTGTTGTATGTGAGACTTTTTTTGCTTGCATGTGAGATTTTAATTTTCTGTATGAGTCTCAGTGATTATAACGATATCTTTTGAATGTTCTTCTTATTATGTTTCTATATGTATAGAGCATCAGAGCATCTTGTAGAGATAAAAATATTTTGGTGTTTTTATAATTGTTTGAGTCTCTTAAGTTGCTTGATTAAGTAAAGATAACTAGTCTTAAACTTATATTTATAAATTACTGTTTTTATTTTGTAGAAATGTTTAAATTGATAAAGTTTAAATTAGTTTGATTTTGGTTGGTTGATCCTATTTAATTAGAATTATAATTCTTTTATAATTTTAATATGCCTCGTAATGTATTATATTTTTAACATGACCATTTTATTAGTCATAATATTTTATATTTAGAATTCAATAGTTCCTAATATACGTATATTAATTCTTTCGTGTGTTAAATATAGATATTTTGTAATGATGTCTACCGTGACTTTATTTAATATAAATAATTTAAAAAGTTATAATAAAATAAATATCACAAATTTATAATAAATAGAAGTGTTTTATTTCTAACATGATTCTACAATTATTATTTTTTGTTTGATTTGAAAATAAAATATTAAAAATAAAACAGTAGAATATCATAAAATAATATAATTATGTAAATAATCGTTTATTACAAAATTATAGAGACAATTCATATAATTTTCACAAATTAAAATGTATAATTTTTTTTTTAATTTTTGTTATTTTCCCTCTAAATTATGTGTGTGACGACGAGTGCTACCTACTCACGCGTTTAATAATAAATTTAAAAGACGGTTTTAGTGGCCCCATAGACGCACAAAAGTAATTTTAATCCATAACGCATACTCTATTTAGGAATTGTTGTCGGTCTTCAAATCTTCCCCTTTTATTTGTATAATTATTATTACGGGACATATTTAAAACATTATTTATTTATTTTTAAATATATCTTGTAATAAATATATCATTTAAAATAGAAACTTAAAAATCTAAAAATCGATGAGAATAATTTAGTTGTCAACAATTATAAAACTTTATCTTTAAGTAAAACTATGAATATGATATTTTTTATATTGAAATTTTGGATAGGATTGCGTTGGATTTATGTTAATCAGTTTTTTGTTCGTATCAATGAACTATTTTTATTTGTGTGAATTATATTTATCATTGATATTAATGAAAATTATTTTTTTATCGATATTATTAGAATTAATGTTCTATGTATGTAATACTAATTATTTTTTAATTGGTTTTAGACAGAAATTTCTATATTAATACCAGTAAGATTATTTTTCTCGAATGAGACGTTTTTCTATAATTTTTTTTTATCAATATTTATGAAATTAATTTTCACTCAACGTGAAAAGTGCTATTTAAAAAAATGGTTTAAAAGTTTATTTGTAATACTTATTAAAAACTTTATCATTTTTCCTGATAATATTTTTCGTTAATATTAGTTAAAGGAATTTACAATTTTGAGTGTGTTGGAATCGATTCCATGAATCACGACTATTCTTATTATTAGACAAGCACACCAAAGTAGTAGACATTGTTTTGTTCTGTACTTAGAAACAAAATGACCCATATAGACATATTCCATTATTTCTTGTCCTTGAGTTCTAACTCTTTTTTTTCATATATATAAAATACACAATACATATACAACAAAATTATTTTTAGAAAATGGTACCGACATATTTCTAAATATTAAATTTTTTATACCAAAAATGAGATGCATTCTTTAAAAATTATTTTTGTTACAAAATTATCGAATAACAATCTTTTAAAAGAATAATTTTAACTCATTCAAAAATTATGTCTTATTACTTTGGATGTGGTAATCTCTGTTTATTATATTAATTTTTTTTATCTATTATATCAATCAAATTATTCATAAAATTTATCTCAAATTCATTAACTTTAACCTTCAAATCATTTTAAAAAAAGATAAAAACTTTAATCTTAAATTCATTTTCTCATTCTCTCTCGAATTCATCTCCCGAAAAAAGAAAAACACACCCCTAAAAAAATAACTCTACTTAATATCATTTGAAATAACTGTGGTCATCATTAAATGAAAAATAATCTAAATTGATGTCAACTAAGAAAGCCTTTATATTTACTTTAATTAATGGAAAGAACAAAAGAAATCCTGAAATGTTTCTGTAAAAATAATCTCTATAAACATTTACTAAAAAACATCATCAATTGATATTTTAAAAATGTTAAAGGTAATTTGATATTAAAATAAAAATTGATAATTAACAATAATTAAATTGAAGTGCTTTATATAAAAAATATTTAGAAGTAAAATAATGTAAATTAAAAAATTTACTAATGTATTTTAATTTTCCTAAATTGTGACTTTTTTTTATCCAAACATAGCATTAATATATTTGGAAAGGAATTATGGAACACTTACCATGGCACGTGTGATTGATTTAGACCTAAGATTTCCTTCTTTGGTGTGAGGAAGGGAAAAAGTGGTCACCTACTTGCATTTTTCCCTATTAATTGTGAGACTTTTAAACCACTTTTCTGCTTCCATTTTCATGTCTCTTTTATGGCTATTATTATTATTATACATTTACATAATCATGCGGATTTTAGTGAAACCAAACACTGGTCCACATTAATGTCGTAATAAACATATTAAGTGAAATGATAAGCACATAACACACCATTATTATAATATTGTTACACTGAGTTTAGTATCTATTAATTAATTTTTAATTGCTTTGTCGTGGATAGAAACATCATTGTTTGTGTTTTATACATGCTCTATGACACATCTCCAACTGTTGTTAATAATAGTTGTCTCATTTAACATGGTGCCAACTATTTGGACCCATCTCGGTTGAACTACCTCCACAATCATACCCTCTATGTTCTACGATCTTAATTATCACTCCATACTTTACTTTAAACTTTATCTTACACGAATACACTTTTTAAATTCACATAATATAGAATATTCATTCATTCACCTAACTTAAATTTATTCAATTCAATTTTATATGATTAATAAATTTCTTTTACTATCAACCATGATATATGATTTCCTCTCATGTACCCTTTTGTTGAGAATTGTGATAATATATTTTTAATAGATTTTGTCACCGATTTAATATCTTCATCATAGAATTTAAATATTTTGTAGGAATTTAAGCATATGTCCTTTAATAATTTATTTTTTTAGCCTCATTTATCACATTTTGTTAAAAATCCAAATTCGAGTCTAAGTCTCACATTGACTAGAAATGAGAAAGTATAACACTATATAAGGATAAAGATCCATAAACTCATTGTTTTAAAATTTTGGGTTGAAACTGTGTCAATGTTTTATGTGATTGGACTTTGGTCTCATTAATATTGTGTCTCCCATAAAATTCTATCTATAGACCTAAAACATTTTAATACTGGTTCAAAAAATATGTAGTTTATATTAAAATTTATCAGTACACTAGTTAAATGCAATTATGCAACTCATTTAACTCAAACCTATTCAATTAATCTTTTGGTCTCTTTAGAAAAAACTAATAAGAACATAAATCTATAAAGTGTTTCAAAAATTTACCAAAAGCACAACTCCGAAATTTTTCTAACCAGGTGTATTGATTTAAAATTCGTTCGTTCTTTTTAATAAAAACTGTATAATATAATTGGAAGACAGAAAATAATAATCAAGTAAAAATATGTATATGAATTAAAATTTATATAGAAATTCATAAGTATAGTCATCTTGATAAATTAAGCTTTATACCAATTTTTTTTTATAAAAAAAAAAAGCTTTATACCTTTATTGCATAAACTTTTTACTAAAAAAAATATAAATATGTGGAAGAAGACTTTATAAGAGGAGTCAAAAGACAATGGTAGTGGTACACCTCAGCATTACTTTGATAGGATATGTCAGCACTTACAAGCCAAATCATGATTACAAATATTCATTATAGCTTTAATAGTGTAATAATAGTAAATTACTAGACATAAAAAAAAAACTAATTTTAAAAAGGTCATTTAACAAAAAATTAAGTAAAATTTAATTTACGTGTAATAATTTAACAACAGAATAAAATATGGAGTAGCAGTTGGTTTCTTGATTGAATTGTTCCTCTCTCGTCAACTACCAATTAACAAACAAAAAAACTGTTCTTCAAAATTTTACGTCTCTATGTAAGATCACACACTCCCAACACAAATAACTCGTTTCTTAATATGAATACAAATTTCTTTAATCTTTTTCCAATTCTTATCATGAAATTCTTTAATCTTTTTTCCAAATTTTCTCGAAAGTGAAGCCGAAATTAGACCTGGCTCATTGCACGCGTTGTGACTGTTTATATGTATTTTCTTAAAATCAAACCAACCAAGTTATTCGTATATTATGAAAGAATTTAGAGAAATAAATCAGTTGGGTGGTTGAATTAATAGAATGGTAGAAGCTTGGTTGGAATACGTGGTATCATCGGTAAGGAATTTATTGTTGTTGTTCGAGTCGAATAAATAAGTCTTTTAAGTGTGCAAAAGTTTCCTACACAAAATTAAATATTTAAATAAACTCTCTTACCAATACAATGACTATTTAATCATTTTTTGGTTTGATTGCATCAAAGAAAAGAACCGTGTTTTTTACAATTTTTTTTCAAGCTATTTAACTATATTATATAAAAGATATACTACTACAGTGTTATTTTTTTATTAGAAGTCTTACGTCAATTAGAGACAATGCAATTTAATCATATATAAGTGAATGCAAATTTTACCTTACAAGTTAATTTTGTGAAGTTGAGTTAGACTTAAAGTCTACTTTTCTAACCTGATATTAAAGTCATTGTTTAAAAAAATATATTCTAGCGAGATTTTTTGGACATTCTATTTCACCCAGAAATCACCCATTTATAGTCTCACGCACGCATGAGATGTATATACGTCAATGTGAGGAAGTGTGTTGAAAGTTCCACGTAGATTAGAAATAATGCAATTTCATCATATATAAATAGAGTGTAAACCTCACTTTACAAACCATTTTTGTAAGATTAAATTAGATTTAAAATCCACTTTTCTAACCCTTTTAATTAGATAAATTTATCATTAAATAGAATTTTCAATGATACATAAAAAAGAAACTTGCAAATGTCATATAATTTTAATTTTATTATAATTCTTTATTTCATTGTAGTCTTTATGTTTAGGGTTAAGAAGTGTATATCTTAGTAAGTCTATATAAAGCAAACAAAATATGTGAATACTTGTAGTTGTAAAAATGCTGGACGCCGAAGTGTATAGGTTCTGTAGCGAGTTCCATGTATAATTTTTGTAACAATGTTATTTTGCTACCTCTTAAAATAAGATTTTCATCTTATAAACCATTTTAATAATATAATAATACATATCAAAATTTAATTTAAAGAATAAAATAAATATAATTTAACTTTTATTATTTTAACTTATCGTGATATAATTATTTCATTTAACAGTATAAAAATATCGTTACCTTATTACACCTACGTGAGAGAAAAGTCACCACTGTACTCTTTTATTCACTGAGTGTAATTTGTAAATATATTTTACTGTTTATTTGGGAGGGGAAAAAAACTTAACGAGTCTCACGCGGCTACGAAAACCTTCTGAGAACAACATCAGAAAAATATCTTTCTCTGCCATTTTTTGACCTGTACTATAGTCCATAGCAATTTTGTCGATTTCAGTTTCAGAAACGAAGATACGAATCATACAATCACAAAATCAACCACAAAAACGGGGTTGACTTTTTAATCCACGTTGACTCTTCTGTTCAACGGTCACAACTCCATCATTGTAATAATCATTATCACATATCCTTTTTGTTGACTTGTATATTATCTTTATCTTTTTTTTTTGGACATTTATTTTTCATTTTTGTGGTCATATATTATTATGCTTTCAAGAATGCTTTCGTGTTCCGGAAGCCACCAATTGTTTGACCAAAATTTAATGTTTAGCTAACTATTGGCACCAGAAAATAAATTAAATAAACAATCAAGCTTTTCCTCAACCAATAATATGAGAGCATTCCATAAAGGTCGCATGATTTTAATTAAATAAATTGTTTTAAAATTTGACTTCATTTATTTTATACACAAGTTTACATGAACTAAATCAAAATTAGACTGGTCTATAACTTATACAATATATTGTTTCAAATTCTTAAAAAAAAAATAAACCATTTTGCCCCACTTTTTCTCCACTTCCTTAAACAAGTAATTTAAATGTAAGTTTTTTTCTTTTATAAAATAAGTAAATATGTCTAAACTTGTCATTCGGTTTATGTATTATCTTGTAAAAGAACAGAAATTAAACTAAACGTTATTTTCTAATTGAAAATTCATATTATAATTCTTATTTTTTATGATATATTAATCAATAATTCACATCAAATCACTTTATGCAAGAGGAAGAGGAAAAACAGGTTTTTTGAGATTGAAATTGGTTTTTCTATGCAAATACTATTTATCAATAAAAAAAAACGGCATAAGTTTGTACCTACATAAGCTATTGTCATTAAAAGAGCAGTTAAATTATGAACCATGCAAACGCTTATAGTGCAAGAATTTAACTACTCAATCATTAATTTATACGCGTTTCTACATTATCAAGTTCATCCACACGTTGTCCTTTCATTATGAACTTTAACCAATCTTATTTCTGTTTACCGACCCAAACGTTAAAAATCATTACTTTGTGAGTAGGACATCGGTGATGATGGTGAGAAAAGAGTAGGGTAATCAAGGTTTTAGAAAAGGATTAGGGAACTAATCAGCGCTTAGGATAAGGGCAATTATTTTGTAACCCTAATTGGAGTAAAAGGTGGGGCGAAGACGAAAACTGGAAGATCTGATTAATTATTTGTTAATAGTAGTGTTACAAGGATAGCATCAATCCCTATGCATCATACTATACTACTATTATAAACAACTGGATTATATTTATTAATGCTCACTAGTGTGCTATTAAAAAAAATTAAAATCTTTTTGACATATTTGGTTTTAATAATTTTAATCATTTTCATTTTTAGTCCAGAAGCCTATGGAGCTCATAGGTTTTTTAGAATGCGAACATGGAATAATCATCTGAATAACTGATCTTAAATTTTTTTTCACAGTCGAGCTGTTATTCAAGTGATGATTTTATTTTATTTTTTAAATGTCACTAAAGGCATTTTTGTTTTTATTTTTATATTTTTATTATTTATATTAGTATAAAATTATTATAAACATATTAAAAACTTCATTTATTTTATTCATTAAAAATATATATAATTATATTTTTTATTATAACGCTTCTATGTCTAAAAATAATGTTTATGTATCTAATTAAGAATTATTCAATTATTATTTATTAGATTATGAATTTTAAATCCTTTTTTTTCATTTATATTGTTTTATTACGGTGTGTTTTGTTGCTTTAATTTAAAAAAGGAAATTTAAAATCGAAAAATGAATTATGGTATTATTTAAAATTATGATTTTTAAATAGCAATAAAGTGTAAATAATAATTTAAATGTAATAATTGAAAATTATATATAAAGTCATTATTAATATGTATATCAAACTTATTTAATATTAATTAAAATATTAATCTAAACTATTAAAAATTATTGATTTGAAATAATCGAAATTTGTATTTATAATTTTGTCATGTAAATTAAAATTCAAAAATAAAATTGAATTAAATAATGATAGAATCTAGACTACTTTGAATATTTAAAGAAAATAAAATGTTATAATATATACGAACTTCATAACCACATTATATAATTAACCTAAGTCCAAATTTTTAAAAAATATTCAAAATTTTATCATAAGTATCAAGTATATCGATTAAATTCATATTAAATTCACTTAAATTATCGAGATAATTTTTTAACATATTTATAAAAAAATAGCAGATATTATGATTTTTCATCATTATTTTATATGTTTTCAGTTGTTTTTTAATACTCTATTTTAGGATATATGAAACTATGTTTTTTTTTCTTAAATAATTTGATATTAACGAAAACATCATGTATGTTTTCAAATTAAATCTTTAATAATATTATATATTTTTTACTTTGATTCTTTTATAGAAGTTACTTTAACTGGTATTTGAGACAATCAACTGTATCCACCATATTATAAATCATAAACGGAAATAAATAAATAAAAAATAAAACCTAACTAAATGGAAAGAGGGTCATGTATAAAATTGTAGGGTTTAGACTGAAACACATACCCGTTCTCTTGTTATCTATTATAATGGAATAAATAAAATCTCAATTATCTACTAGAATGAATAAATAAAATATCAATGTTTAGCATGTCTCCAAAGTTTTTTCTAACTATGTTTATAAAAAAAATTAATTATTATCGAGCGGTTTTTTGTGAAAAGCATAATTGTTATTTTTTTCCCAGAATCACAGTCAAATTAAAACTTTGACCTGGTGAAGCTGTATTTAAAAACTCAGTTAGCTGATAAGATTTAATGGTATTAATGTTGTATATTAATATTTTTAGTAATTTTTTCTAAAAACTAATGTTTTATAATAATTACCATATGCATAAAAACAGGTATTATGACAGTTTTAGAACATTCCATATAAATCTGGTTTACTATAAGAGGTTAAAGTTAGTAGTAACATAAAACGAAGAACAGGTTTACAGAAGCAAAGATGTTCTCACACACAAATTAAAAAACAATATAATAAAATCTATTGTGAATTTTAGCACGGATAACACTTCAATTATATTATCTATTTCTTTTTCTCCCCATATATATATATATATATATAACTTTTAGATTTGAATTTCTCAATTTTACTTGAGTATAAATATAGGTGATTTGAGTCCAAAATAAGCTTATTTATTGCGATAACTAAAACACGTTAGAATAATTATAGAAAATATTGTTTAAGTTTGTATTTTGATATTGAAAGTTTGATACTTATGAAATTTTAAGAGTCATTTTATAATATAAAATATTTAGATGTCATATAATTATGGTATTAAATATTACGAGGATTGAAAATTTGTAAAGATGATAAAAATACGATATATGATAAATATAAAAGATATGTTATAGGAGAATTTTGTTATTTTATTATATATATATATATATATATATATATTACAAAATGTAACAAAATATAAAATTATTTTGGATTTTTGTGAAAATAAAGTCATAAAATTATTAATTTGAATTTTTTCTTTCAAATACAAATTTATAGTCGATACAAACTTACATGAGTGTGAATTTTAGTTAATGTTTACTATACAACAAATATGTTTTTTATTTCATATTAAATTATTAGGTTGTAGCTCACACGATGTTCAAGTGACAAATCTATTATTATTGTTATTATTTATTTTTATTATTGAAACTAAATAATTATGAGTTTAAAGCTTGACATTTATTATTGGTTATCTAATACGAGTTATATTATTAGACCAATGGTGTGTTTCTCCCTTTACTTGGAGTTTATTACTCATATGTTGGTTTGAATTCTTAAAAAGAGGAAAGATCATATTAATTAATTATCTTTTTCTTTCGACTGGATATCAGTCACGCAATACTTAATTTTTCAAAATACTATATAAATATACTAATGGTTTTTTGAAGGTTTTTCATTTTTTATAAAAATATAAAAATATTTTAACATATTTATGATAATATTTAATATACTTTTTCAACCTTAAATTTGTAATTATGTTTCTAATTTCTTTCTTTACAGCAATGTTTTTATTAAATTATTTTTTAATTATTTATGGAATTGTTTTAATACATATTAAAATTACTGGCTTGTTTGAATAAATAATTTTTTTCTCTTGTGAAAGTATTAATGAACAATAATATGTTTTTTAATTATTTTACATTTTGTAATTAATGCTTAAGTTTATCTAATTGATATGATATATAATCAAATATTTGTAAATTACCACTACTGTTATTGTAAAGACCCGGTAAGTTAATTTCAAAATGTAACTGATCTAAGTGATATAAAATACGAGTATTTTATTAATTAATATTTTACGTATAGCTTAATTAATGAAATATTACGTTTTTATTTAAAATATTTATATATATATATATATTTTTTTTCTCAAAATTACTCGATTTTTTATAATTATTGAGTTATTATTTAAATTAATTATTGGTGTTTTAAATTTTTAAATTTTAAATGGACGTACTTTGCTGATTTTATTCTGCTTTGATACGTTTAAAATAAATTCATGCTAACAAAATTACTTTTACAAATATTTTAGTTTTAAACAGGTTTGCATTTTTCTTCTTCTATCAAAGAGTTTTTCTCTTAAAAGGAGTTTGACAGTGAACTATATAAAAATTATCCAATAAATTTGTCTTTATTTTTAGAACTCTCGTTTTAAACATTCATTTAAAAGTGATTTTGAAGTAAAAAGAAAAAAGGAAGAAATTAAGCCAAACACTATTTATGTTTAAAATAAAAATAGTTTATTTTTGTAGAGACAAGTGTATATGTATTTATCTTTCTTAAACATTTTTTTGTCTTAATTAATAAAAACGTACCATTTAAATAATATAATATAATATAATTGTATTAGAGGTTTTTATTGTGTAACAGTCCTATGTTAAATTTTAATTGTTGATTGGTATTAGTTAATTTTTTTTCTCACCATACACACACTTATATAAGTTGGATTATTGACAATTAGTAGCACAACTAAGATTCTTTTGACGGAAAAAGATAACCACGTTGACCCCATAACTTTTGAAAAAAGAACATGAAATTCATGTTTAAGTTTGAACCCTGGTTAAAGTACAAAAAACCTACTTTTCTTAATTACTTTAATCCTCTCCTTTATACAATGATTAAATGGCATGAAATCCTTGTTTAAGATGTGCTAATAGTCAAATTTAAGAGAGGCAAACATAACAACAAGAAAGCTAACCTTAAACTTCATATTTGTACGGTTACATCGAGTTGAAGAAATTCTAAGAGAGTTTACCTAATTTTGAAAAAAAAGTAAATTAATTATTCAAATTTGCATATCAAATTATTTATGGCATTTTAAATTCATATTTTTTGACGATCAATCTTCATAGAAATATAAAAAATTAATTTATATCCAAAATATGATCCAAGAAGATATTTATTTGTACCCGAATATCCTAAATTTAATGTCTGTAAATATGAATATTATCCAGCTATTAAGTACGTAATATCATCACCCATAAAAATCTTACCACACAACACAATATTATTATTATTATTATTATCTATTGAGCTTCACTAACCCACCTTTTTGTAGGTTCCGTCAATAAGTCAAATGCTCTTAAAGAGGCACACACAATTAATTTCCCAAAGGACTCTTGTAATAGCACACAAAATAACGAGTGAAACACATTTTGAAGATCGATAACAATAAATTAGACCTGGTAAATTAGTCATGAAGCGTTGAATATATATATATATATATATATATATATATATATATATATATATATATATATATAAATTGAAATTGGCTTAAATTTATTTTCCAAAAGGTGTAGAGAGAGAGAGAGAGAGGGGTTAGAAGAAACTGGTGTCCTGAAACAGAGGGTACAATAACATAAACATATAACACAGAGACAAAGGTGCGAAAGAGAAGAAAAGGGAGAGAAGAGAAAAGCTTGCAGATTAAGGGAAGAGATTAGAATAAATAGTTAATGTTAGAGTGGTCTTTGCCGGACTTGGCGGGATTTCCGGTGCCGGATTCAGTGTCGGCTTGCATTCCTCACTCACTGCAATTTTCTCTCTCTCTTTCTCTTTCTCTGTCTCAACCTCACAGAGAAACAAGAAAGCAGCCACAACCACAGCCGCAGAGAGCTACCTACTACTTATTCTCTCTGTGCTTAAACCATTCTCTCTCCAATTTCTTATTTTTATCTCAGGCCCCCATCGTCATAGTATAATATCTTTCTCTCCATTTTTTTTTTCTTTTCCAAATTTAAATATTCTTCCTTTCCCTCTGTCTTTCGTCAACTGAAGGAGGATTCAGACAGAGAGATAGAGATAGAGATAGATAGATAGAGAGAGAGTAGGTAGAACAATATAACCTCAGACACAGAAGAAAGGAAGAAGCACAGAAAGCGATACAGATTTGCCAGCCGTCGAAACGGCGGGGAGGGGAAATAGAACAAAGTCTGTGATTCCGGTAAGACTCGTTGGGTATTTTGTTTTTGTTTTTGTCCTCTTTATTTATTTATTTATTATTTTTATTTGGGGGTATGGGATATATTAGAAAGTTGAAGACTTTTGGGAGAAAGAGAAATGTAAATGTGTTGGGTGTGTGTGCAGACATTTGATGGAAATGGATGGATCTTTGGGTCAGCGTTGGTAAGAGATGGGGATAGTGTGGTTCCGGTTGTTGTTGTTGCTGGTGGTGAGTCAGGTGACATTGGAGCAGATTGAGCCACTGAGTTCCTCCGAGGAGCGAGAATCGTTACTTGAACTGAGGGCTTCTCTGGGGTTGAGGAGCAAGGAATGGCCAAGAAAACCAGACCCTTGTTTGCTCTGGGTTGGCATCGCATGCCAGAATGGTCGAGTCGTTGGGATCAATATCTCTGGGTTTAAAAGAACGAGACTTGGGAGGATGAACCCGCAATTTGCAGTGGATGCTTTGGCCAATTTCACTCTCTTGGAGTCCTTCAATGCCTCTAATTTCCTCCTTCCTGGACCTATTCCTGATTGGCTTGGTCTCTCCCTTCCTTCTCTCAGAGTGCTTGATCTTCGTTCTTGTTCCATTGTGAATGCTATTCCCTCCACTCTCGGCAATTTGACCAACCTCTCCAGTCTCTATCTCTCCGACAACAACCTCATTGGGAATGTTCCGGAATCTTTGGGTCAACTCTCTGCCCTTTCGGTTCTTGATCTTTCCAGGAATTCTCTCGCTGGCTCCATACCAACGTCTTTTGCCTTTCTTGGGAATCTTTCTTCCCTTGACATGTCTGCCAATTTTTTGTCGGGGCCGATTCCCCCTGAAATAGGGTCTCTTTCAAGGTTACAGTACTTGAATCTTTCCAACAACGGACTTGCCACTCTGCCTACTCAATTGGGGGGTCTAACTAGCTTACTTGTCCTTGATCTTAGTCAGAATTCTTTTGCCAGTGGAGGACTGCCCCAGGATTTGGTTGGATTTAGGAACTTGCGGCAGATGATACTCTCAAACAGCATGCTCACCGGGTTTCTGCCCGGGAGATTGTTTTCTGGCTCATTGCAGTTGCAGTTCCTAGTGCTGAAGCAGAACAATTTTAGTGGTTCTTTGCCTGTTGAGTTGTGGTCTCTGCCAAGATTGAGCTTCCTTGATGTGTCTGCCAATAATTTCAGTGGTCAGCTTCCTAATTCAAGTTTATCTGCCAATGCTACTGTTGCAGTGCTCAATATTTCGCACAATAAGTTTTATGGAAACCTCACCTCAGCTTTAAGAAGGTTTGGGTTTATTGATCTTTCAAGCAACTATTTTGAGGGCAAGGTTCTGGATTTCATGCATAATGTGTCTCTAGATAGCAACTGTCTCCAGAACGCCACAGATCAGAGGTCAACGGCGGAATGTGCATCGTTTTATGCAGAGAGGGGGCTCAATTTTGATAATTTTGGACGCCCCAATACAACATCACCTCCTGCCTCCAAAAGCTCTGGGAAGAAGAGCAATAAGACTAAGATTATACTGGCTGCAGTCTTGGGTGGATTGGGTTTAATTGCACTTTTGGTGTTGCTAGTGGTTCTGTTGCTTCTGTGTGTTCGCAAGAGGGGTAACTCAAATCAGAGAGGAAACGGTGTGGGTCCTGCTCCTGTTGGTAGCAGTCCTCCAAACCCTGGTGTACCTATGGAATTTCCAAATGTAGGAGACTCATTTACATATCATCAGCTGCTCCAGGCAACAGGAGATTTCAATGATGCAAATCTTATCAAACATGGCCACACTGGGGACTTTTTCAATGGTGTTTTGGAAGGTGGGGTTCCTGTGGTCATCAAAAGGATCGACATGCGCTCGGCTAAAAAAGAGGCTTACCTGTCGGAGCTGGAATTCTTCAATAAGGTTTCTCATCAGAGATTCGTTCCATTGTTAGGTCATTGTTTAGAACATGAGAATGAGAAGTTTCTGGTTTATAAAAGCATGCCAAATGGGGACTTGTCTAATTGCTTGTACTACAAAAACACTACATCTGAAGATGGTACTTTGCAATCACTGGACTGGATAACCAGGTTAAAAATTGCTACTGGAGCCGCAGAGGCTCTGTCGTATCTACATCATGAATGTGTGCCACCAATTGTTCACAGGTATTTCCAGAATTCCTTCTTGCTTGAGTTTTATTTTTATTTCCCTATTGATTGCTTTAACACTCCATGGATTCTGGAGCCTGATGCAGTGCCTAATTTCATTAACTCTCAACTGCTCATCCCTACTTCATCCTTGAATGAATCTTTGTTAACAATTCCACCTTTTGAACTAATCCCCTTTGTAGTTTATATGGATCCATACTCTTTGAAATAATCAAAATTACCTTTTTTCCATACCATTTTGGTCATTGAATTTGAGGTTGCTGTCATAAGTTTTGGCATTTGTTTTTATATATTTTAGGTGACTGAATATAAATATAAATTTCCCTTAAGTTTGGACTTTGACATTATTAAATGTTACTATGCATTTTCCATCTAATGGAGCTGTGAAATAGATTGATTGGGGCATCTCAACCCTGCATAGGATGAGTTTGTCACAAGTTTTCCTATCAATGTTCAATCTAAAGTCTAAAATGGTGTGATGGAAGTGACATGTCTATCTTCTATTTATTGTAGGGATATTCAAGCAAGCAGTATACTTCTTGACGACAAATACGAAGTTCGGTTGGGGAGTCTGAGTGAAGCCTGTGCTCAAGAAGGTGACATTCATCAAAGTAAGATCACCCGGTTTCTGCGGTTGCCTCAGTAAGTACTCTCTCTACCAACAACGTATTCAATGAATCTCATGAAAAATGTCTGACAGGTCAATCAATTATGCATAGACAGTATCATGCTTTTTTTTGACTTCATCCTTTTGGCTGTTTGTTGGAAAATGCTTACACGTTCAAACTTTTGCTTTTGGATTATTTATCTATTTCAAACCTGTCATCATGTCATTTTTAATGTGGCTGCTTTTAAATAAGAAATGTCACTCATTTGGTTTTCATTAATGACTGCTCCAAACTTAAAATTGTCATTTTTTGTCTCTGCAACTAAGATATCCTTTACCCTGTTCGCTCTCTCTCGCAAATTCTTCCACTATATCATTAATTCATGGTTTGGTTGCGTTATGATTTTTGAACAAGTTTTGTTTTCCTTATTACAAATTACAAATGTATATTACTTGTCATATACTTTTCTAATTTTATTTTTTAAATGTGCAGGTCCTCTGAACAAGGCCCATCTGGTAAGTAGAAACTCAATTTTAGTTTTTGGTTTAGAATCGTGATCTGTTCTCTCCTTGATTGCATGTTTCTTCACTCATACCTATTACAAATATTTCCTGCATGCTAAGAAAATGTTTTGTCCTGTGAGGAGATAAACTTTAAATTTTAAGCCTAATTCAATTCACAGGTGTTTTTTAGCATCTAGAGTCGAAAGGGAAAATGATTTTTTGGCATTACCACTTTGCCCAGATAGTTTTTGTGCTGAGAAGTTCTTCTGTTTATTCACACGAAAATCTCAGTAGAACTCCGAGTGGTTTTTGGTTGTCTTTCACAAGTGCAAGTGTATAAATCTAAGTACTTTCATGAATCATTTGATCATGTGGTTTATTGTATGTGGTCATTGTAAAGTGTGTTTTCCTCTTTTCTGGATCTAGCTTTGCATGAATACACAGATAAATGTATAATTTTGACATGGATTTCATTTACCATGAAACAGGTTATTCAACATCAATCTGTGCCTATGACGTTTATTGCTTGGGAAAAGTTTTACTTGAACTGGTGACGGGTAGGCTGGGAATGAGTGCAGCCAGTGAAGTCGAAGTAAAGGACTGGTTCGATCAGATTCTGCCTTACATTAATATGTACGAGAAAGAGCTCGTCACGAAAATCATCGATCCATCGATGGTTGTCGACGAAGATTTTCTAGAGGAAGTGTGGGCTATAGCCATTGTAGCCAGGTCTTGCTTGAACCCCAAACCCTCAAGGAGACCCCCAATGAGATATATTCTGAAGGCTTTGGAAAACCCTTTGAAGGTGGTGAGGGAAGAGAATTCCAGTTCTGCACGCCTCAGAGCAACCTCTTCCAGAGGTTCTTGGAACGCTGCCACTCTGTTTGGGAGTTGGCGTCAGAGTTCTTCTGATGTAACAGCAACTCCGGCAGCCTCTGGTGTGAAACTAGAAAGAGCGGGTAGTTTGAAACTGTCGGGAACCACCGGGTCGCGGTCGCAGTCGCAGGGTAGTTTCCACAATGGCGGCGGTGAGATTTCGTTGTCGCGGAGACGACACTCGAAGGAGATATTCCCGGAGCCGTCAGGGGTTGATGATGTAGAGAGGTTGGAGCTGGAATAACAGAGAGTTGAGTCGTAAATTTAATTCTTTTGGTGATGAGAGAAAGCAGATGATGAAAGCTCTGAAAGGGGTGATTTTTCTTTTTGTTTTCAGTGGTTTTCGAATACAAAGTGATGAGTGGAGAGATAGAGATACAGAGAAGAAGAAGAAGAAGAAGGCCAAGTGCTATGGTAGACATGGATACTTCTTTTGACTTGCCTTGTTTCGGACTGAAACAAGCACCATTTTTTTCACCTGTAATTGATTTTTTTACCCTTATGGAATGTAAATTTTAATGTCTTAGGATATCTTCATTCAGATCATATTTGTTTTTATTCCGGAAAAGAAAAAGGAGAAACCATCAAATTTCAAAGAATGAAAAAGAAAACAGGTTATACTTTGACTTTGGACGGTAGAATATGTTTATTTTTGAAAATCAAAGTTTTATAATTTATGAAATCTTGTTTGGATGTTTTCGTTTTCTTAAGGGTTTGTTTATGCTATATAATAGAATTTAAGTTTTGGTATTTGGTGAGTGATAAATGATAATGATAATGATAATGGTAATAATGAAATAATGGCTAGTCATAAAAGAAAAGGTGGAAGTATTGATAATTTTATGATAAGGAACAAGCACTATGAATCCTATTGTTGATGATGAAGACTGGTTATGGCTGTAAAAAAACTGTAGCAGTGATGGTTGGCTACAATTATGATAACAAGTACACGTTTGTTATGAGAATGATATCGGTGTATGATAAACAACAAAAAAGAAATGTATAATATTATTGAAATATACATTTTTTAACTAAAGTATAGTGTAATAAATATTTTATTATATCATATTTTGGTATTATGTAAAAAACTGACACATATTGAGAGAAAAAAACAAAGGTCCTACCGAGATTTGAACTCGGGTTACTGGATTCAGAGTCCAATGTCCTGACCACTAGACCATAGGACCTTGATATTCTAACATCTATAATATGACTATAATTTGTCTATCTTCAACCGGTAAGACTATGTCAAATGTTTTTGACGTTTTATCATTTGATAATTTGTGATAGGTTTATCATTTCTCATACTTTTGTTTGATAAAAATGGAATTTGTTCCATCAATTATAAAAAAAAAAATCAAATTGTGTGCATGTGAATCTTTACTCTAATTTAAGAAATTAGTATGATAATTGGCTGTAAAATGAATGTTTATTCCAATATAAAAAAAATGGAGTTCTTACAGTAATCAAGAACATCTGAAATTTAGTAATAGAATCATGTTAATATTCCTCAAAATTAGTATTAAAAGATATACAGACATAAACTCATTATCATCCTTCTCATATAATACAATTCAAAATATAAAAAAATTAAAAGATGTCGATAATTTTAAATATCTCCATAGTTATTCTATACATTTTATGCTTTTATAGCTTCATTAACATCCCCATAAGTATTATGCTTTCAAAATTGATAAAATATTTTTTTTTTCAATTCTTCGTTTCCTAAAGTTTTAAAAATAATTTGAATCAAATAAAAAAATCAACGTAAAAATATGGCTTCGAATAGACGCTCAATGTTATGGTTATGGTTGTTTCAGGAATGAAAGAGAAAATAAGGTTATGGTTGTTTTCATGGAAGAAAGAGAATATTTCTGATTTCTATTTCACCCTCCCATACTTAGTAATCTCACCCCTATTTCAGTATATATATTTTTTTCTTATTGTTCAAAAGAAAAGTCCAAGAAAATCCGACCGCTATCTACACCACCCAAAGTACTATTTTCACCTTTTAACCTAAAAGTAAATATTATTCTCTAATAAGATTTAAAACTAATGTACCTACATCTTATACATATCTAAATACATAATTAAAATTTCAACATACATTTAAATTTAGTTATCACTTTTCAGTTTATCCTATCTACTCATTCTATTAAGACACGAAAACATGGATTATAATTTTATGATCTTGGATTTCAGGAATCAAGGTTTTATATCTTAGTTCTATTAAATATGTTTTAAGTAAACGTGACATAAAGAATTTAATGGCTGAAATCACCAAACTGTGATTCATACAGATCAAGTTGACATGGTTAGAATTACGGCATTAATCATACACTTAGGAAGAAGAAAAAAACAATTAAATATAATAAATTAAATAGAAAAGTATAATTAATTTTTAATAATATTTTAGTATTAATTAATTGTTGATACGATAGTTAACAACCATAGATGATTTGAATTATTTTGAAAAAAATGGTTGAAGTAGAGGAATGCAATTCATACCAACACATTTAATATCATGAACTGATAGCTCACGACACCCAATTTTTTCACGTACTTCCACTTTCCTTAATTATTTGGACACGCGCTCAATAACTTCTTCTGCATCATCATCATATACATAATATTTCTAAGAAATACGTATATTAATATCGAAGGTGTACAGGTACATTTAATAAGATCTACATCATTTATGAGTCAAAGTCAAATGAAATTTAAATATTTTTATCATCTTTTAAAATATTTTTTAAAGACAAAACTGTATCGAAACTCAAACGCTCCAAAACAAACAATACCTCGACAACACCAGGTTATTCTTATCATAACGGTCGGATGAATTATGTATTTAAGATAAAACTTGAGATATTTGTATATGAGAATAAACATAATATGATGAATATATAGATGAAGTTAAGTAAAGTTTATTCCAGTATGGATAAGTTATAGAATGGTATAATGGTGTGTGACATTTCATAGTTGCATGTAATTGGAAGTTAGTTACTGTAGGTGGAGCTAGTTGAGTTGGTGAAAGTAATAGGGAAGTATGAAAAGAGAATGAAAATAGCATATTGAAAGTAATGGTTTGGTGGTGAGTTACGTTCGATAATCACGTTTACGAGTCAATTTGTCATCTACATATAGGATCAACCCTTATCCTTTTCATCAAATCACAATGGATAATTCTGTTTCAACTTCCACCACCTTTTTTCATTCGCTCCATTTCAAAGCAAACCAAACCCAATTTTCTTCACACATTCTATTATAAATTCCAATCTCACTGTTTCATTCTCCCTTATCCATACACAACTATTTTATTCTCCCTTATCAATACACAACTATTTTAACGTGTGTTTGATTTTGCGTCAAAATAACGTAAAATTGAATATAATTGATTTTTTAACACAAAATTCATACGTGTTAGGTTTTTAAAAAATATAATTGAATAAAAAATAATTGTTATTTTTATGTTGAAGAATGGATTCGGTTGAAATCAATTATCTAACGCTTAACCAAAGACAACCTTAAAACCTATGTCTTTTGCATCGATTCTTGATGGGGCATATAAATAAACTATAACCATTATATTGGAATTTTGTTTCACCAATAAAATTATATCCATTATATTTTAAATTTAATAAACCAAATATATCAAAATTTTAAAAAATTTAAATTTTAACTTTTGGACGAAATTTAAGAAATAAAAATATTTTTTATCATTATTATTTCTGTCGAGTTGTCATGTACTTGACTTGTAATTACATTGCAGTCCCCACGGTGATGACGTGAGTGGGGAAGTAGAGGGAGCGTGCGAGAGTGGCATTTATGTAAATAGAGTCCCATTCGGACCCAAAAAGCAATAACTATAATTCTGGTTCTGTCTTGCTTTGCTTTAGCTTTTGTATCCGTTGATGAAAGTTGAAACTTCACACTTTTCCCAATATTCTCGCTTCTTTTCTTTTTCTTCTTTTCTTCTTTCCTTCATATCAATTTTTCAATTCTGAAGCAACCACTTACTGCATCATAGTTTCCTCAGCAGCAACAACCAAAAACACCGTCAACACTACATTCTCTCGTTTTCACTCCATTCCATTCTCGCTCGGAAATAAATATCAGCAATGGCGGCATCTGCCACCGTCTCCGGCGGTGCATTGCCGGATCTAACACACCGAACCCCCTTTCTCGGCCTCAAACTCTACGCCCTGATCCTCGTTCTAGTTATAATGTTGGTGGCAGCGGTGCTCCTGATCCTCCTCTGCTTCCGCCGGAGCTCGAAGAAGCGGAAAATGCGAGTGAAGCACAGCTCCGGCGCGATCCCGCTGGTGTCGAAGGAGATCGTGGAGGTGAACACTCTGGAGCTGAAAATCGAAGAGGTGGACGATGAGGATCCGAAGAAGAAGGAGTCGAAGCTTGAAGATAGTCCGTCGGTGGAGTCACCGAACATAGGGTGGGGACGCTGGTATAGCCTCAGAGAGCTTGAGACTGCGACGCAAGGGTTCGCCGAAGGGAATGTGATCGGAGAAGGAGGGTATGGTATTGTGTTTAGAGGAAATTTGATCGACGGTTCCGTCGTCGCCGTCAAAAATCTTCTCAATAACAAGTATGCATTTCTCTCTACGTTTTTCTGTTTCTCATTTTCATTTTTTCTCACGTTGCTTTGTTGTGTTGTATATGTAATGCAAATTAAAAAAAAAAACAGTGGAGAGAACATCTTTCGGAAAAAAAAAAGTGATACGACTACATAAGTCATTTATACCGCTCTCGATCCAAACTCTTAAACCAATAAATTTACAGGCCTTTATTTTTATATAAACCCAAATCTTAAAGCGAAGGTCTTTATTCTTATATAATATCTTACTTTTTTATTTTCAGTCCGTAGACTAACACTTGAATTGCTTGAATTCCTAACGCTGGATCTTACACGTGAATTGTGGTGGAACAGGAGTAGATAGCAATTCCTTAAATAAATCTTATTATATCAAGAAATTAGAATCTGAATATCGATTAGATTAGAATTGGCGTAAGCAATGAGTAGCTTTTTAGTCTCCGACAAGGATCGTCTTCTGGAATTTATAATTATGAGTTGTTACTTGTTTTGGGGAGTATTAAGGACTACGGTGAGTGGATGGTCAATGTGCTCTTCTTCTTTGCTTTTTTCTTTGGGGGGCCTGGGTGATGTTATTTTAGTATTTTACCTTTTTCTTTGTCTACTTTTGCTTTTTGTTTATTTATTTATTATATTGTTCGTGATTTATGTATCTCAACCTTTTCTTTTCTAGGCATATTAATTTAGCTTAAGCTGGATAATACTTTAGTTTAAAGTTTAAACAAACGTGTCAGTGGCTGTGAATTAGGTGGGCCAGCGAGAGAACTGATGGTAATATTAATTAATAGAGCTTCATGGATCTTCTCTCTCATTTTTTTTCCAAGTAACGTGCGATAATCACGTTAGAAAGTGAGAAATACAATTGTTGTGGGATATAATCATATAATAATTGGATCTTATTTGTGTTCGTTCGTTTTCAATGTCACTCTATATCGAAGAGATCTAAATCTAACCAAAACGGCAGCTACAAATTTGCATGACATTGGAACTCGCTGCAATAAATTAATGACGGAACTTTGCTATGCAGTACTATAAATCTCTTTCCTGAAATGACGGAACGTTTTAAATAATATTCTTTCTTCCTCACCAACCTGCTGCAATTGAAATTCATGTGTTGTTTTGTTGTACTGTGTAACAAAGGGGGCAGGCAGAGAAAGAGTTTAAGGTGGAGGTTGAAGCCATTGGAAAAGTGAGGCACAAGAATTTGGTGGGGTTAGTTGGATATTGTGCAGAAGGTGCTCAAAGGTAAAAATATTATGTTTAAGCATGTGTGGCTTTAATTATTTGCCGTAATACTTTCTCTGCGCCAGTAAGAGTAAGAGCTTGAGAAGAAGGGAAAGAGGAAGAAGTATTCAAATAATTCACTCCTTTCCCGAAAGCTTGACTTTAGTGAAAAGAAACTTGTGAATATGACACTTTTTGCTGACTATTCATTCAGGATGCTTGTTTATGAATATGTTGACAATGGAACATTGGAACAGTGGCTTCATGGTGACGTAGGACTTGTTAGCCCCTTGACATGGGATATACGAATGAAGATTGCTGTTGGAACTGCGAAAGGGTGTGTTTATGGAGTCTCCTGTCTCGTTTTATTTTACATATACCTCAAAGTTTCACTCATACCAGCTACCTCTAATTGTAGTATAATGCTTGTCAACTGATATATTACTATTTTTTACAAGACGTATTTCTAGTACAACTCTTGTCATGCTCCATTAATATGACATTTGTGGAGTATTAATAAATCTTCCTACATTACGAAACAGGCTAGCCTATTTGCACGAAGGATTAGAACCCAAAGTTGTCCATCGAGATGTAAAATCCAGTAACATTCTTTTGGACAAAAAGTGGAATGCTAAGGTATCAGACTTTGGACTGGCCAAGCTCTTAGGGCCTGAGAAAAGCTACGTGACAACGCGTGTAATGGGGACATTTGGGTTAGTTTCATTCTCAAGTAAACATTCTCTTGCATGGAGATGGATACTATTTATCTGTTTCATTCAACGCCACAAATTTTGTGCAGATACGTGTCACCTGAGTATGCAAGCACGGGTATGCTTAATGAAGGCAGCGATGTGTATAGTTTTGGGATTCTACTTATGGAGCTAATTACAGGGAGGAGTCCAATCGATTATTCTAGACCACCTGGAGAGGTGATTCTATGATTTCTCTGTATTTTCTTACTGTCTCCTCTGAAACTCCGATGAGTCTTATGTTGTGTGTGTTTTGTTTGGTGCGCTTCAGATGAACTTGGTTGATTGGTTTAAAGGAATGGTTGCAAATCGTCGCGGTGATGAACTAGTTGATCCTTTAATAGATGTTCAGCCCTCTCAAAGATCTTTGAAACGAGCTTTACTTGTTTGTCTGCGCTGTATAGATTTGGATGTCGCTAAGCGACCAAAGATGGGCCAAATTGTTCACATGCTTGAGGCTGACGATTTTCCCTTTCGCTCTGTAAGCCTTCCTATGCTTTCATCCTCTATGATTTATAAGACAAAACACATGTGATGCAGTGTTGTTACACACAGTTTTGACACTAAATGTCACATCCTAATCTAGGATATTAATTTCACAGTAAATTTGAGTATAGCTTTGCTTTCTGAATAGGAACATCGAACAAACAGAGAGAAAGATCCTGTTGATTCTAAAGAAGCAGGTTCCAGCAAGATTTCATATTCAACAAGGCATTTAGAGGCAGTAGATAAATTAAGCTGGAGATGATATATGTTGTGCTGCTCATGACAAACTCTGAGATCAAACTATTTTTTCCAACGATTTTCATTTTGTTGTGAAAAAGTCAGAAGCCATTGTGCATATCTTATAGTAGTGTAGTTTCATCTCTGTAGGAGAGGTCTTAGTATATTCTGCTGCATGACATTGTCTTGTGAAGAAAACTAGCCTTGTAAATATGAATTTCCCACAACATATAAATTTTATCAATCTGCATGCAGCATAAGATAACATTTCGGCAATAATATTGCTGATATTTATTCGTGTATTTGGTTACGTACGACTCTTGCGCCCATTCCTGCGTGTTTTTGTTTTTGCTATGCATATTTTGTAGAGGCATGCACCGACAACTATTATTTATTTATAACTTTCTTTATACTTTAGGCCAAAAATTCAAAGTATTATTACCTTCTTCTGCTCTCTATTAACAATATGAAACCTATATTTATTTATAACTTTCGATATTCAACGATAATGAAGAAAACAACAAATTAAATAATAGAACACAGAATAATATTCAGTAAAAAAAAAAAAATACAACAAGGAGCCCATGATAATATTATGGGCCAAATCACATGAATGTGAATGAAACCCATTTGCTCCAGGACTATTAACAATTAAAAAAAAATAAACAGAAAACAAGGAAGTTAAAAATATGAAATAAGTAGAAAAGGAAGAAAACACCACTTCAAAGATCAAGATAGTGTAAACAAAATTATCACTTGAGTATGAGAAATTCAAAACAAAATTTAAAGAGAGGAATACATAGAAAACCTGCCAATAGTCTTTTATCTCTTTCTCTAAGTTAAGTAGTTTCATCTTCATTCATGCTCTCATCAAACTCCTTCAGGACCTACCTATATTTTGTATACTCAAGTAAAATTCTTTATTACTTACAAAATCAAAAATAAGTAATAAATTAGATAAAATCTAACAAATGTAGATATATATATTCAACATCAATCTTAAATTTTAACTTTGCAGTAGTGGTCCTCTGTAATTAAATTCAATAGAGTTTAACGCTATTTAATGAATAATTAAACTGTTGACTTTAATACTTTGTTACGTAAACAACTTTTTTTTTTTTTTCAAAGCTTATGGTGGAATAACTTCAAAATATACCAAGAAATGAAAATAAAAATAAAAATAAAAATAAAAATAAATAATAATATATAACAATATATAAGATGACTTTTTTTTTTGTGTTTACATTTCAAAATACAAATTTTATCTTTTAAAATATAATTATTTATTAAATTTTTGAAAATTGATCGTTATTTTTACAAGTTTTTATATCTCTATTTTTTTTCTTCTTTTTTTATGTATCGACCGTTATTCTCTCATCTTTTTTGATATATTTTACTTTATTTTTAATAAATATAAATTTATTTTATATATTAACTTATTAACTTAATAACATTATAATATCATCACCTACTAATATAATATCACACATATTTAAAAAATGTGTACACACATGCACAATAGTGTTTGTGTTTATGCTAGTAACAGTAAAAATATAATATCAATAGAAATAATAATAAACAAATGTTAGTTTGTAATAAATAGTGCTGAAATTAAACTAAACGAAATTAAAACCATAATAATATATAACATAATAAAAGAACTAATATATTTAAAACGATTAAATATACATTGGAAAATATTTTTATTTTTAAAATAAAAATTGTTTTATAATTATTAGTTACAAGTAAATAAAACATTTTAATTTCATGTAAATCATAGTATTCACACTAAAATATCGAATACTCATATTGAAAGAACTATAATTTCATACTTATTTTTTAATTTATAATACGTTCATTGTCGGCACCCCATAATTATCATTACTTGTAATCCTTCGTCTTCGTCAAAAGTGTTTTAGTACAAATTAAGTAGACTAGACTCCCGTTTGTACAAACCTAAAGAGCATAACGTCAATACCGTAAAATTCCTAGAAAGCGCAAAAGCAGTGACAAAGTTTGGGTAAAGAGTGATCACTTTGTGACACAACGATTTCCAAAAACCAAAAAAGAGTTGAATTGTATTGAGTGAGAAATTAAAAGCACCTTTTTCCACATATGTTTGTTTGAAACTTTTGAATGAGCACAGCAATGGCGCTACGTACGTAAAATCCAGAAAGTGGCCACTTGACAACGACAACTTCTATAGCCACAGTTTTGTCCTCAGAATAATGGAACGTCTTTCTACCGTTACAATATTACCATTATTAAGTCTTGTTGTTACTCTGCACATTCTTTTATTTTATTTTTGTTGCGTGGGTTTTGCTTTACTGTTTTTATATATCAACAACACACAGTCTCTTCCCTTATACACTTCAGAGCAATGGCTTCAATTTTCCTCTTCCTTTCTCTATTTGCCATCACCCTCTCTCTCGCTAGTTAGTTACAACCGTTGCTGTTTTCACTGTTGCCTTTTTTCCGTTTTCAAGAAAACAAATCTTTAATTATTTTACTCACTCATTCTTTACCTTCTGCTTCTTGCAGGCTCCCAATCTTTCATAGGAGTAAACTATGGTCAGGTCGCCGACAACCTTCCGCCGCCGGAATCCACAGCTTCGCTCCTCAAATCCACCTCCATCGGAAAAGTCCGTCTCTACGGCGCCGATCCCGCCATCATCAAGGCACTTGCAAATTCCGGCATCGGAATCGTCATCGGCGCCGCCAACGGCGACATTCCGAGTCTGGCCTCCGATCCCAACGCGGCATCTCAGTGGGTTAACGCGAACGTGTTGCCCTACTACCCCGCCAGCAACATCACTCTCATCACCGTCGGCAACGAGATTCTAACCCTGGCCGACCAGAGTCTTGCCTCCCAGCTTGTGCCGGCGATGCGAAATCTCCAAAATGCCCTCAACACGGCCTCTGTGAAGATCAAGGTCTCCACCGTGCACTCCATGGCCGTGTTGACTCAGTCGGATCCGCCGTCGTCCGGGTTGTTCAACCCCGCGCTCCAGAACACTCTGAAACAGTTGCTGGCGGTTCTGAAGGATAACAAATCGCCGTTCACGATTAACCCGTACCCGTTCTTCGCTTACCAGAGCGACACGAGACCCGAAACGCTGGCGTTTTGCCTCTTCCAACCCAACTCGGGGCGGGTTGACTCCGGCAACGGAAAACTTTACACGAACATGTTCGATGCCCAGGTGAGTACTGTATATGTCACTGTTTTTTCGGTTTTAAATATTTTTTTTATTACAAAAAGTTGACGTGGGAGTCAACTAGACAATCATCCTCTGCTTTCTACATTCCGTCCACGTGTCCACACACTCACTATTTTCAAATCTTCCTCTTCAATCCACCGAGTAGATCGCTAATCTTCTCTTTCAGCCTTTGCATTCGTAGAAGGACATCAAGGTTTAAAATTTAATCATATATTATTATTCATATAATAATTAATAGTTAACGTCGATCTCATTCTCACCCATTTTCTTGGTTCAAATTCAATCCACAGGGAAGATCGCTAAATTAATCTTAATCCTTGGGCTAACTTAAACTAATTTCGTCTGACCTTAGATCTTGGTTCTTGAAGTTAGAGTGACACGGCATTTATCCATGGCGTAATCTTGTTTTTTTTCTGTTACTACTGTAGTGATGATTATTCATATAATAACACGACGGTGATTTCTTTCCATTTTTCAAATGGAAAGTCGTTTGATTGGTCTACATACATGATTTAATATCTTATTTTTTTAAGGTTTATTTTTTTTTTTCCGTGATGCTGCAATGAGAGTCATGTTGCGTAAACAACTCCATGATTCACAATAAACAACTCCATGATTCACAATATTTCATTTTATAATAATTTATTAGAATGCTTTGTCCGACAGTATTCAAATCTTTATTCAACACTGGATAGCCATAAAATTCTTATTTTATGATGCAGTATGCTTCATCTGAGTTTATGTGGCTTGAAGTTTCTGGACTAAACTAGAAAGTAGGTGTAGTTACTCACACGTAAGTAGGACTGAATATGTATGAATGACTTCATATGTAAGAATAAAGAAAAATTTGACAAGGATTCTGGATTGACCTCACTCCGGTGTCATAACATAACCCAAGATAAGAGTGAAGTTATTCTTATCTGTGTGCAGTTGAGTAATACTACTGCATACCCTCACTCACTCTGGTTGGAAACAGGCTGGCACGCAATGTGGTCACAAAACAAGTCCTTCCAAAGCGTCAATAATTGTTGCCATGTTGGGCATGGATAAAGAAAATGGGTGAGAGAGAGTGAATATGGTAGGTAGGTAAACTGTTGTCTTTTTTAACCTGTGGGAATAAAAAAGGTAGGAAAGATTTCAATGTTCTAGCAACAACCTACCACTTGGTCCAATTCAATTGTCCTTTTGATTTTAGCATATACAATAACTCTAATTTACCCAACACCAGCCTTTAGTGGCCTCAATTTCTAACAGTTGAAAACTTGGTTGGTGCAGAAATTATGGTGCTAATCCTTGAATGATCTGAACTGGTTTGTTAAATAGTGGCGTGTGAATGTTGTGCAGGTTGATGCTGTACATTCGGCTTTGAGTGCGATGGGGTTCCAGGACGTGGAGATCGTGGTTGCTGAGACTGGATGGCCCTCACGAGGTGACAGTAACGAAGTAGGACCTAGTCTTGAAAATGCAAAGGCCTTTAACGGGAACCTGATTAATCATCTTAGATCATTGGTTGGGACACCTTTGATGCCTGGGAAGTCTGTGGACACTTACATTTTTGCACTCTATGATGAGGATCTCAAACCCGGTCCAGGATCTGAACGCGCGTTTGGGTTGTTCAAAACTGATGGTACCATGGCATACGATGCTGGCTTAGCCAAGTCTAGCCAGCAGGTAAGGAAATTGCTACTTTTCCAAAGACTATTAAGTTTCATAAAAGACTTTTTATAACTTGCAGCTTCTTTTTTTTATTTGTGTCCACCAGAGTCCATCAACTAGTCCAAAAACTCCGGTTAACAGTTCTGGATGGTGTGTACCGAAAGCAGGAGTTTCTGATAATCAGTTGCAAGCCAATATTGACTACGCCTGTAGCCAAGGCATAGATTGCGGACCAATTCAACCGGGAGGTGCTTGTTTTGAGCCTAACACAGTAGCATCCCATGCTGCATTTGCCATGAATCTCTACTACCAAACATCTGCCAAAAATCAATGGAACTGTGACTTCTCCCAATCAGCAACACTAACATCCCAAAATCCAAGTAAGTTCTCTCAATTAACACTCTATTTTTAATTTTTAATGTTGTATGCTCCATTCCACTTTCAAACACTTCTCTTATCTTGATAGGAATAATCAAAAATAGTTCCAATCCAACAGTTAATTATCACTTAGAATCATAGTGAGAAGTTCAAGTGGTTAAGAACAACACTGTTCTCTGATAGAAATAGAATCATAGAATCGGGAGAAAAGATAACGTTGTCTTAGCTGGCACAAATGTGTGATGCTGAAGTTACCAACGGTCCTTTTTGCAAAAGGTTACTTTTATATAAGAAAAGACTAATGCTTTTGACATTTTAGGTGGCGTATGTTTGGTGAATTATTGGAAATTGAATTATATAACTGGTTCCTAATCTATGGTGTGTGTGGGTTGTCTAACTCGATTTCATCCTCATGGTAGGTTACAATGCTTGCACATACGTTGGTGGAAGCACCTGAAATCAGAGGCTTCATCTTCATGTGAACAAATAAAGTATGCGGATGGATGTGTATTTCGATTAAATTAACGAATAAGAGTGTATTTAGTTTATTTATAGCCTTTCAGTTTTATATAGGTTTAGTTAGAGGCACGCCCATTCTGGTTTCTGTATTTTCTCCACTTGTTAAAGTGGCGATAAACAATTGTTTCCTTCAATTTTACTCTCCCATTTTTTGAATGTGATTATTCTCATCATCTCTCTTTTATTACTTAATTTTGTTCATATTTCTTAATTTTCTCTGTTTATATTCAATAGTACAAAGAGACACTTCTACCATGTGTGGTGCAAATTACCTGATGAAATTTATTACATCTGAATAATTTTATCAATACTAGTGAACCATTTTTCGACTTTAGGAAGAAATTCAATCCTACTCTATAAAAGAAATTGAGAATTAACTGCATATACTTAACTACTTGTAACAAATCCATGTTTTGTGAAACAACGAAAATAATGACTTACGGTAATCTAAAGGATTGAGGCATTTAATGTCACGCTGGGTGTGGAGTTTAACTATTGATTGACAGAAAGATAAAAGGATTGTGTTTGATTGTTATTATCAGTAGTAATAATAAGTTAAGTACCATATTGCAGTTGTTAAAAATTTTAAGACCGCTTTTAGAATAAAACAATTTTTTCTGCTAAATTTGTTTACTCTTTAGTACACTTAAATTATGATTTCATATAGATGCTAAAAAAGTGTGTACATTTGCGGGATAGTTTTTTTTCAAAATAACAAACGGTACGTTATCTATTTCAAACAATATTTGTCATATAGTAATCAATAATCCGTTGTCGTCCAGCGGTTAGGATATCTGGCTTTCACCCAGGAGACCCGGGTTCGATTCCCGGCAACGGAATGATTTTTTACTTTTTTTTTTATACAAATTTGACCTTGTCTCTATTTTATTAATAGCTATTTGTATTATAAACTTAATAATGTGTTGTTGTTTAGCGGCTAAAATATTTGTCCTTTACTCAAAAGATCTGGGTTCAATTCCTAATAATCGAAGTTTTTTGTTTTTTCTTAAATCTGACCTTATTTTAATTATGTATATAAAACAAATTCATTGTTGTATTTCCTATTTTTTTCATACTTGTAAATATAAATTAAATTTTATTATGTCTTGCTTATAAAAACAACTTCATCTTGATTATAAGAAATATCTAATGTAGTGTTCAAGTTGCAACTTTCTTATTAATTTGAAAAAGAAAATACCAAGCTAAATAAAGTCTACAAAAATACCATTTCATCAAACTTAAAAAAGAAGTCGTGTATGCAAAAGTTTTTCTTTCGAGCACAACTTATTAACTTATTTAAATTTTTTACAAGATTATTCAAATCCATAATTTTGAAAACAAATTGCATAACATTTTGATGCTTTGATATGTGGACCGTAGGTAGAACCTTTTATGCATACCATGCACGTTCATCCATATCTCGAGCAAGCAGGGATGGAATTAATATTTTTTGTCCAACGGGGTTTCAAAGTACATCGTTAAAGATCTAATAATTAAACCACAAATGTTTTGTGCGAAATGTACAAATTTAAGTTTGATATATAAATAATTGTAATAATTGTTAGCTATATCAGACGAAAAAAGCAATTAATATTTCCCTAGTTTTCCAAAATTAATAGGAACGAACATTCAATTTATACCTTGAAACATTTTTATGAACAGAAATTGCATAACGTTTCGAAGTATAGAGTGCGTATTTTAATTAATTGACTTTTCCGATGAAAAAATAACAACGTACGTATCTTAACTTTTAGTAAGTTTAAGCTACTTTTAAGTAATTTTTTATTTTTGACATCATATAAGGCTGAATTATATAACTTTCTGATAAAAAAAAGCTGAATCAAACATAAACATGTCCTGGTCATCGTAATAATACAAGAAAGCGTAAGGGTCGATCAGGTGAAGAAACATGTCTCCTGTACTAAACAAATCCTGTTCAACAAAATCCAATTCTTTGATGACACGAATTCCTCAAATATTCATCTTAGTTTGACTGCTACGCGGAAAAATGAAGGGTATGAGGAAGCGTTGTGCAATTGGCCGGCGGGATAGAGTTGCAGTATCGTTGCTAGTCTAACAAGAATGCAGTGAGTAAAGGACAAAACAATTAAAATTTTCAAATTCTTTACAAACGTCGTCGATCTATATGCCTGCTCAACTCCAATCTCATTAATCAAAAAAGGGTTGAATTGAGTCAATAGTTGTTGACTCAATGGACTAGCCGCTTGCGACAATCTCATGAATGGCATCGCTCACAGTTTCATCCTCCGATCTCACAGAAAGTTTCATTGCAACATCCTTCGGACCATCAAGTCCAAAAGACAACCGTACAAGCACCTTTACATTCCCTATGAATACACCTGACAATAAGCATGTGTGTGATCTTGAATTGGGAGGAACCTCCTCTGTTCCCTGCACACACTCATCATCACAACAATCATTACTTTACAGCATCCATCAAGTACGACAAATAAACTATGAAAACTGTATTATCACTTGCTTTCTCATAATCACTTTAATAGTGATCAGTGGCGAGGGTTTAAGGCAGTTAAGGAGAGTTCATAGGTTTGAAATGTTTGTGTTGAACACTATATGCAATCGTTCTAAACCAAAGCAGCAATTGAAATCACGGGCTTACCTCGCAGGGCTGCAAGCCAAGCAGGTTGATAACAGTATTTACAGCTTCAGCCAAGCTTTCTCTAGGACCAAGACCGTACTCATCTACTCGCTCGAAATCAGGGCCCAAGCTTTCCCAAGCATTCCTAAAATTAGACACCCCCACTTTCAACACATAATCTGCGGCAACAACCTCCAGATCCTCCAGCTGGTATTCATCTTCAACACCATCATCTTCAGTCTCGCCAGTGGTAGGGTCAACCTGAAGAAGAACCAGTTTATCGATGGATGAGATTGCTACAAAATATTATAGGTCATTGAAAAAAAAAAAAAAAAAAATCTCATAAAAGTAATCTAGATATCAAATAATAAAAAAACTAATAAGCTTCTAAATAATAAAGAGAACAATACCTCTTTAACAATAAATTTCAGAACGTTTGAAAATTTTCCAACTGCTGATATTCCCTCTGGCTTCTCAAATGCCACAAAAGTCTGTCCAGGTGAATCATAAGGAAGAGACCTGATAGGCTTGGAGAACACCTCTGAGAATTCTTCTGCTTCAGAAGCATCCACATTCACAATAACCTGTAATGGAAAAAAAAAAGTAATTACAACGACCTGGGAGTTGGGTTATTTTGTGGAATTTGAAGCATCTAGAATAGTAATTACATCTTCCAATAATTGCTCAGCTATTGTGTTGGTGCAGTTGTACTGGAACACAACATGCCTATCAAAAATGTGTTTAATGACATTAACAGCATACTCTGTCTCAGCTTCAGTGAGCTCCACAGGTGCTGAGGACTGGTAAAAGAAATGCATACTGCGTTAGATATAGAAAGAACAACATCACATAGAGGATATGAAAGAATCTAAATTTGTCTTCTATTTAGCACACGTGTCTATGTATATATAGACATACATAGACGCATGCTAAATAAATACACGCATTTTAGTATGGCATTAATTTTAATGCAATGATGTATACGGTAGACAAAAAAATTAACGAAATTCTGTCAAGAATAAAATGAAAGAACCTTAAAAAGCTTCCCAAAGTTTGCACACTCTGGAATGGTCAAAAGCATCTTTTCATATAAATCTACAGTTGATACGGGACCACTTGGAGGAGCACCCAGACCAGTTGGCTTTTTACCAGGGGCTTTCTTTTCTGCAAGTGGCTGGGACCTGACCTCCTTGGGCACAGAGTTAATGTCAAAAGCATCTTCTGAAGGCTCCTACATTTATATTAAAAACATGAGATCGTGCACTTTGTGGTAAGCAAGAAAGATGCTGAGGACTTACATAATTTTTCAAACTATTCTCCAGATTAACAAGTGGGATATCAAATGATCCAAACAGGAAGTCCTTTACATCCTTATCGGTCTCAACAACTGAACCATCACCTCCAAGTGTGTTCAGGTAAAGTGTTGCCCTATCACGAACCTGCAAAGAAATCAAAATACCAAATAAATATTGAAGTGGTTAACAATTTAAAAAACAAAAAATATCCAGAACTGAACATCAGTATCTGAACACAATGAACTCTTTTACTTATTCCCGCATATTTGACAGACCTGGATCTCCCTCCCCAAGCAAATCTAAAACCTCACCCTTATTACTTTCCCACTTTACCTCCTTTTCTCTATTTTGTGTGCACTGTTGTAACCGACTAACTGTTGACACAACAAACATGCATTTGTTCGAAAGATTTAAACAATTGACAATTAAAATTTTAAACTTACAGGTTTGAGTAACAAGATATACAAAATACTTAAACAACTAAAACATCTCAAGCCTCATAATTCACATAAAACGTTAAAACAAGGTTAAGAAATTCACCTCATCATCACTGTCAAAAAGACATCGTCTTAGCAGAACAAATATTCGGGGCTAAAAAAATAGTAAGATTCAAGTTAGCACCACATATCCCCAAAAATAATATAAAACATTAAGAAAACACCGTAGCAAACAAAAACGAAGTAACACCTTCAACGCATCAACTGCAGCACCAAATTTTGCCAGTGTACTCACGGCACTGGCCCTAACAATGGCATTCTCGAGATGTACTCTATTATAAATGTAACGAATATATTTGCTTGGGTCTGATGTTTTAGGTCCTTCAATCCCCAGGAAGTGAAGTATCTACAGTGCAAGGGGGGCAAAATGGTTACTGACAAAATGCATAATTGTAGACAAAAAGAAATGCAAAAAACTGTGAATGATGAAGCACAGGATGGAAGTAATACCTGTGTAGACAAATAAGTGAACTCACAATCTTCAATGAACTCACAAAGATGAAGCAACCCAGCTTCCTTAGCATCAGGGATATCACTAATGAGAATCACAATTGAATCCACAATTGCCTTCTTGTAATCAAAACCACCTTCTTCCCTAAGAATATTACTCAGGAAGTTCATCCTGAAAACAATTGCAGAATACAAACCATCAGCATAGAGCATTCATCCAGGAAATAACTGTCTAAGATGTAACATGGTATACAGAGGAGTTGAAAACCATATACTGGGACACATACAGAGATCGATATTTTAAAGGGAACTTCAGGCACAATGATCTTATTGCTTCAACAACAACAATTTTGAACTCATCAGCAATATCAGACATGAAATTTGTGATCTGCTTCATAAGACGATCCACACTAGATTCGTTTCCTGTTTTCAAAAGTGTGGTAATAGCAAGGGTAGCAATGCTTCTGTTCTGATCAGAGATTAAACTTTCCATATCAATGTTGCAGTTGGTGACTGCCATTGGATGTGTCATTGCCACCTGTAAAGTTTCAAAGTCACACTTAATGATTAAACCTTGTCCAGTTTGACCAACACAAATCTCATTAGAATATTTAGTGAACACTGAGAGTACTGATTTTCTATCAACTCCTCCAAGTCATAAAAGGAAAAAGAACATGAGCAGGGAGGTTTCAGACTTGAGTGGCAATTCAAATATCCCATTATATATTCAGCAGCAGCATAAAAATTACTTCAGTGAAATTTGAGAAATTATTACCTTGTTCAAGGTGCGGACAGCAGCAAATCTCAACACTGGCTTAGAAGAACTTAAAAATAGTTGAAGAACAGTAATTGCTGGAGTTAATTCTCGACTTGTTACACCACTGAGCTCTGTTATTGCTCTAGCAGCTTCAAAAATCACCATCTCCGACTTGTGACGAAGGCAACTCTCAAGATAATCATAGAAGGGGCGTTCCCCTGACTGTGTATTATTGCCTGATTCATAAATAACCTACATAGATGATGGAAGAAAAGGCTTATTAAAATAAATACCACCCCAGTAACAATGTACATATGGAAGGAAACAAACCTGACTAGTGTAACGGATCAAAAGGCACTGCGCTAAAGGTGAGCGTACACTCCCCCTTGTCAAACTGGTAACCAGCTTGCTTACTGCCAATCGATCATTCTGTCGTATCTGCAATGGTTCAAATCACCATGTACCAGTAACTCTCTTTAGAATTTATACTTGTGTTTTGTTTGATAAGAAGAGTCAGCTTCCAAGAAGGCAAGATTAAAATGATGCAGAGTAAAAAAATTATAGAAGGGTGTTAAAGGAATAGAATTTCCCATCATGATCAATAGCTTAAACTAATTCTACAAGATAATTACGTCGTTAGATGTGTAACGAGTCAGACGGTGCCAAAATTTACAGCACTATACAATCAATGCAGGGAACACTCAACTTGTTTACCAACATGAAGTTCAAAGCATCTAAAACTTGGTTTAGTTGAACAAAGATACAATACAGATATCTGAACAGAAACTCGAACTTGAAATTTTTTTATGTACTATAAGAAGCAACACTTCTAATTCATGCAGAAGTTGAAGTTATAAGTATAATTATGAATATGCTAAAAATTTCAGCTGCTGAAGAGAATGTGATCACATAACATGGACCAGGAACCAAACAAACAAATATTAATATCTTCAGGTGAAATTCAAGAAGTTTTGCTTTTTCTATGTATAGTTAAATTCAACACCCACATAATATAAGTTAAGCTCACAAAGCAATATACTTAATTGGTAGATGTTTTAAGAGGAAAGAATGAACATAAGTTCATTCATGACATTTAGCTGTCATAAGCCATGAAGAGTAGTGATGAATCAAGAAAGTGGACTGGCAGTAGAAAGATACAGGCCACCATACAAACCTTGACACACTAAATGACCCCAGAATGATGACATACCTGATGTAGCAAAGCCAGAGCATGAAATTGTACAAGGGCTGCCCTTGATTGAACAGCTTCCTGAACCTCATTGCTCCATCTTTTTACAATTTCAGGATTTGTCTGTAAAAGGGGGCACAAAATAAGTGAGCAGCATACAATTTGAGCGTTTAAAAAGTTGAATATATATATATATATATATATATATATATATATATATATATATATATATACACACGATTATTACCTGGAGCAGATGAAAGCCACTAATTAAAGCAGCACTTGCAACAACTGGATTTTTATCTACAATAGCTTGTTTTAAATACCGTTCAATTTGGGAAAGGAGTGTTCCATCAGTGATTCGACAAAGCACTCGAATAGCATTGGCCTTATACATGTCAATTTTGCTATTCATATCTTTCATTAGAGAGCTTGTGACGATGATAACCTATTTTAAAATTAAGGAGATAGAACAATCAAAATCTAAGCTAGTAGCACAGATCACAGACGACACAAATAAATGTAAACTAAAAGAAAAAGTTGCATGTGAACATGTAACCTCGTCTGCAGATGGAGATATCTCCTTTATCATCAAGTAGACCATTCTCCTTAATCCCATATCTTTAGACTGGAAAAGCTTAGTAACAGCAAAGAAAACTTCTGTTGCTTCAACCTAGCAAAAATAAAATTTCTCAGGAAAGGATTAACAGCTGTCTCTAACATAATTTCATAGATAAGCATGGTGATGGATATCATTCTAGACCTTTGTAAACGTCTCTCCCTGATTCAGCAGGTATAGGAGTTTTGTAATAACCTGTAAATAAGATAACAAAACAAGGAGACTGAGAATTCAACCACTGAATCATTTACAGAAACGAGATGACAATATACGCATCCTTTAGTTCACGACACAAACCTGTGAACATCTCCTAGCATCTAGTTGAGGGTCATTAAAAACTCTGGCCTCCTGAAGAACAGACCCCTTTTCAATTCCCATAAAGGGGGAATACTCGGCTGCTCAACGACCAAAATCACATCACAATTAGTAACATTAACAATTTATTCGCAATTAAATCAATAATTATGAGTAGGATTCGTCATGATGCACAACCCTGACTTGGTACCCAAAAAGGGAAGAAAAAAACGTAACAGAGAGCTAAGAATCTGCCACTATCACCAAATCACCGGAAACTTATTCCACTATCTGCATTGTAAATTAATTATCTGGCAAGATCAATTCGAAGGCCAATTCGAGTTTTTACAAACGATAAGGAAGCGAAACCAGATCAAACTAGAGACCACTATGAAAGTCAAAGAGGAACAACATAAGATTCAATATAAGGATGTAGAGAATTGAGATATCTAAGTACGAGGAACTTGAAAATTGAAATATCTAACTAGGCGAACCCTACTCTAGTACTCGGAAATGGAAATGAAACACGGATCTGGAAGCAAAAGGGATTGATCCAACAGTAGCAATGAGAGAACGCAAAACGCTAAGGGCTAATGAGAGAGAAAACGGATCGAATTAGGAGAAGAGAAGAGCACCTTCGTCGTCGCGGTCATCGTCCTTCTTCACGAGCGGCTGAGCCATCACCAATCACCGGTGAATCTGTGAGATCTCTGTTCTGCGAATGCACCACTCGAGTTTGTGAATGAATGAACGAACGAATCAGTGGTGAATGCTGAGGAGAAGAAGGAAAATGCTGTGTTTAAACGCACGAGTATTTTTGTACTCTGCGATGCAGATCGAGTTCAGGTTCCTAATAAAATTTAATCACATTTTATTAAATATTTTACTCTCTTTAATATAATCATTAATCACAAATGTTGTGTAAATATTTTTTATACTCTTTTCACTTCTTATTATTTCTTATCGACTTAAATATCTTTTGGTCCTCATTTTAACATAATGTTTAAAATGGTCCTCATTTACTATAGAATGTTTAAAATGGTCCCATCTTCGCAATTCGTGTTTTATTTGATCATTTTCTGTAACGCCGTTTAAATCATTTATGGAACATTGTACATGGCACGTGTTTGTATTAGGGTGTATTACATATGGCTGATTAAAGTTCAATTTAGGGGAAATGTTGCAATTAGATAAATTTCTTCATCTTCATCTTTCTTGAACTCAGATTTGTAAAAGAAACAGTTAATACTTGTCATTTCATTATTGGATTGCAACTGCGCTCTTCATTTCAATTCTCCAATAAATCATCATCAACGAGGTAAGTGGGGTTAGAGTTTTCTGGGTTGTGTTTGCTCGTGGGTTAGGGAAAGAGTGATGTTAACAAATCGTAGCACACATGTACAATACACCTAACACACCCTAATACAAATCATGCCACCTACTTTATAATGTTCCGTTCATGATTTAAACAACGTTACAGAAAAGGACCAAATAAAACACGAATTGCGATTTTAAACATTCGGTAAAAATGATAACCATTTTAAATATTCTGTCAAAATGAGGACCATCCGCAACAAACACTACGAAAATGAAGACTAAAAAGGTATGTAAGCCTTTCTTATTTAATCAGTTTGTTTTTCTTTCAAAACAGTTGCTTATTCATTGAAAATTTATAATATTAATTTTTAAATTGCTTACATAAAATATTATGAAAGTTCGTTTTTAATTTTGTTTTATTACAAGTTATATGTTATATGTTCTTCCATTACAATCTATACAACATTTTTTATTCTTTTTAAATAATGATATTTTCACTCACTTTTAATTTTTTATTATTACACTATACTATTTAACAAGATCAAAATAAATAATTAGAATGTAAATAAAAATATGATAAGGGTGAGTAAAAAAAATAGGTTAAAAATATCATTATCTTTTCTTAATAAAAGTGGGTAAAATTATTAAAGTTTTAATACTTTAATAATTTAATGCTTATAAAATAGTATGTTGGATAAAAAATTGCATAATGCATGACTGCATAGTTTTCATTTAATTTTAAAATTTCAGAGAGACTAGTTTTCATTTCATTTTAAAAAGTTAAGAGAGGTTGAATTGTTTTAATTAAATTATCAGATCCTTTCGACTATTTGAAAATTTTAAATGAAGTTTTTGAACTAAAAAACGCCTAAATAGATTGTTGATCTTACAAAGAAAAAGTTGTAATAAGATGCTTAAAATTAATTTGCGACAATTTGAAATTTTCAATAACTAACGATTGACTCTCAAACATAAAAAGAAATACAAAAAAATAAAGATCCCAAAAATATATATAAATTAAAATTCTAAAAGAATAACTAAACGGAAACGATATGGTGTATTTAGGGTTAAAAACAAACAAAATGTAAGAACATGTTATTAAAACAAGATTGATCTTGTTCAAATCCTGTGTTAGTTTTATATTTAATATAGGACAAATAATTATTCAACACAACAAATATTAATATATGTCATTTTTAGTATAATTAAAAAATATACAAGTTTACTAAAATTTTAATTTCGTGGTAATAGAACGTGTTTAATATTTGGTAATTATCACCTGTTTGGTGTTTAATACATTTATGACTTTTAGATCAAACCTAATAAAAAGATGCCATAAGAATTTTTTAAGACCTAAATATATTTATATTCTTAAAATATAATCATTTATATATATATTTTTAAATCTAAACTTTTAGACGAGGAATTTTATTACAGCTCTTTGTGAACTATTTCTTTGTTTGTATTTCTATAATATGTTAATAATTTACTTTAGACTTATTAAATACTTTGTCAAAAAATAAGTAATAATAAATATAAATTGTGTGAAAAAACTAGTTAAGTATCACAACACAATAATATTACCTGCAAAGCAAAAACATGAACACAATAATATTACCTGCAAAGCACATGGTCCTATCTCGAAGGGAAATGATTTTTCGACTACTAAATTTTAACAATTTTCTCTTATGACTTTAGATGACATCTTCTAAATGGTTCTCCATTTTTTCACAATATTTTAAAATCACTTAGAAAATGACACATGTTGTAAGAGAAAGTTATCAAAATTTAGTTGTCCAAATATTATTTTCCATTTTCCAAACATGCCTTGGTTACTACTGATTGTGAATAAATTATGGGTGGTAACTTTGAAGAAACAGAGACATGAAAACACATATTCGGTCCTCCAATTTTTTTCATCTATTTTATTTTATCATAACATAAAAATACATATGCACAGTATTAACCCAACTCCAAATCAGAAAGATGTACACAGGAGCTTCCTCTAATTAATGTTACAACACATGCTCTACATTACATATTCCCTTCTCTGTCCAATGTTTACAACCTATCAGAGTATCCTACTCAATCAATTACTCACTAAAACTCATAAACTGAAGAAACGTGTCTTCCATTTCTTTAACTTGGATCCCTCTGGCACTAACTTGTTATGCCAAATGAGAACATCATTAAAAGCTTGTGGCAAGATCAGGTGTTACTATCCTAACAAGTTCAGATGATGATGAATTAAGGAGTGTGCATTCGAGCTCCTACCCTTCTGGCATTGACATATTCAGCAGAAGAATGTTCACTGCTTGTGGTGGAAGGGTTCATGCCATATTCACTCGTTGCACTAAACTCACTGCCACTCTGTAATGCTAGTTTTCTGAACTTCATCATGTCAGCACCGTATTTCTCCGCGTTATATTCCCCTTCGCCGCCGAACACTGTACTTTGTCCAGGTTTCGTTCCCTCGTGACCAAGCACTTGTACTGACACATCACCCTCCAGCACTCTCACAATCTAATTCATTCATTCATCCATCATAACTTAAGTTAAAAAGAGAAGATGAAATGTAGTATAGTAAATAATAAACCATGATTAGTATTACCTGACTCATTTTCGGCCGCTTCTTTGCAGAGTACCTTACGCTAAATGCAGCACAAGCCACCATACAAGACATTTGGCGCTCGTCGTAATTACCCTGTAAACGTGGATCCACCAGCCCTTCAAAAATTCCATCCTCCATTGCCTTTGTACAGAGTGGTCTAGCCTGTTCATGGCCCATAGATATGGAACAAGTAGACATTATTATATTATATACTCTTTTCATTGTAATATATGTTTCGCAGTAGTGATAACTGATGAATAATAATATGGGAAACATTCACACACTCACAAACTGAAAGGTTCAAATTAATTAGAGATCTAAAGTTATTGAAAGTATGCGGGAATTAATTAAAATTATACTTACCCAGTCGGCCAAACTATCTTCATATTCCCCAGTGTTGTCCACAGGTTCCCGACCTGTTATGAGCTCCAAAAGCATAATACCGAACGAGAACACATCAGATTTGTCAGTTAGCTTACCGCTTGATGCATATTCTGGAGCCAAATACCTGAAATTTTAGACAAATTATTATATTGCTTGAAACTTGAAAAAACGTATATATAGGTCGATTTACAGTTGAATTTCTTACCCGAATGTTCCCATTACACGAGTAGAAACGTGAGTGTTAGTGTCTTGACTCATCTTTGCCAACCCAAAATCTGCCACCTGAATGGATAGATTAATTGAGTAATTACAGAAGAAACGCTCAGACAACGAAATTCGATCGATATACTTACTTTGGCTTCGAAGTTGTTTTCGAGTAGAATGTTTGCACCCTTTATGTCTCGGTGAATGATACGAGGGTGACCTAGTTAATAATGTTCGAGGTCATATTAATGTTGGCCTCATCGTTAATCATTAAAAGAATAGGCAGATAACTTACAATCCTCATGTAAATATGCAAGTCCTTTAGCCGATCCAATCGCAATTTTGAGCCTGGTATTCCAATCCATCACAGGTTGAACCTTTCCTGAAAAAGATTTGACAGATTTTCATCAGACATACAATAAAAGGTGTAAAGAAAAGTATTCATTGAACCCAGTAGTTGAATTAAGAAAGAGCGCACGATGAAGGTGGTATTCGAGGGTATTGTTAGGCACAAACTCATAAACGAGGAGCTTGTTGGCTTGTGAGATGCAATAGCCGACGAGTGAGACGAGATGGCGATGGTGGACGCGGCTGATGATTTCAACCTCAGCTTGGAATTCTCTGTCTCCTTGACCACTAGTGGCTTTGAGGCTCTTCACTGCAATTTCCTTGCCATTGGGTAGAACACCTTTGTGGACGTATCCAAAGCCACCCTGGCCCAGCAGGTTGTGTTGGCTAAAGCCACCAGTCGCAGCCGAGAGCTCCTCGTAAGTGAAGGTGCTTTGGTTGAATCCGAGGGCCACCGTGGGGTGCGGCGGTGGCAAAACGGGACCATGGGGCCCAGAGTAACTGGCACTGCTCATGTCAGAACTAACACCCTGGGGTGCTGACCAACTTCCAACTGGAAGTGGATGTGGATGTGGTGGATATAGATTTGGATCTTGTGAATGTGGATTTGGATGTGGAGGAATATGCATAACGTGCTCAACCTTATTGCTGTTGTACCCATACTCGTTTTTGTGAAACCCATCTGCATGAAATAAAAATTGATATTGACATCATCTATGATTTCTAAGAACTTTGAAGTAATAATAAAAGAGTGCTCAAATCCAAGTTAATCACATGCATTTGTCTTTAATATATATATATATATATATATATATATAAAACACATACCATTAGGTTGATTATGGTAGTAATTATTGGGTGACTGAGATTTCCTTTTTCTTCTTGAACACGCAAAGATGACCATGAGAAGGAGAAGGAGCAAAATCCCAGCTGCAGCTGCAATTGCTATTATAATTGGCGTGCTCAATGATTGGCTTCCACCGTCTCCTGATGACCTCGAAGATAATGACTTGGGTGGAGACAACCGGTTCTTTGAAGGTGGGGGAGGAGAAAACTGATGGCCAGAATGTGGGGGCGGCGGTGACCGGCGGTTACCTGATTTCTTATCAGGAGGAGGTGGTGGCGATGTAGATGGTGAGGAATTAGATGGCGGGGGCGGAGATTTCTTATCGCTTGACGAGGGAGGAGGTGGTGAATTGTCCTGTGACGGTGGACGAGGAGATGAATTGTCCGGCGGTGGTGGTGGTGGAGATGAGTTGTCTGGTGGTGGGGGAGGAGATGAATTGTCGGGCGGTGGTGGCGGAGGAGATGAATTGTCCGACGATGGTGGGGAATCAGAAGCCATATGGAAGGATGACTTCTTCTCCAACGGAAGGGAAGGTTAAAGAGAGGGAGAAACCTGGCCCTCTCCCTCACGTAAGGATTCTGCAACTTGCGAAACCTGCCACAGTAAACAAATTGAATAAACATATATCCTTGTGCATGTTTTGATTTTGAAGGCGGGAATATATGAGGGTGCATGCTGATATTTTCTGCATGCATGCATGCACGAGGGGGGTACGTAAGAAAAGAGAATGCTACCTGAGAGCAAAGGACAGGAGGGTTCTCCACAGAAAGAGAGAAGAAGCATGGTGAATAATTATTATGCATTGTAATATGGAACCGACAAATCGTGTTTCCGCTCATGTCACCTACAATGCAGCGTAATTCATTTTTCACTGCAACGTTTCTTTCTATTTTTAACCTAACTAGATAATCCTGCCATGCATGCTTTCAGTTTTTTTATCTACTTTTAGGGTTAATAGTTAAACCAAAACTTACGACAATCTTCGATAAATCGCTCATGTTCCTTTTTTCTGGATTCTGTTGGTCGCAACCATTTCAAAATGTGTATCTTTTATTGACTTGCTGGAGGGAAGCGTGGGACCCATTGCAAAAGGTTCAAAATCGATCGTGTTGAATTGAAGTTGAATGCGACTGCCTGGCCCGATGTACTACGTGTCTTTTTTTTCATGGAGCGTGATGAACTAACATTATGACAAATTAATTATACAAAATAAATCATTTAAATTTTAATGTGATCCTGATTTAGACTCGGATCATAAAAAATAGATGTCAAATATTAGATACGATTACTAAAAAATGTCTATATTTTGCGTGAAAAAATAGATTCATGGACAAGCCTTTAGATTTCCGAGAAACATTTGTCTTAAACAACTGAGGGTTACCAGAAATGGACATGCTATGATGGCTTCAGTGATAGGAAGTATACACAGATAGAAACGAATACTCACATTGTCAAGGAGATGGCATGAACTTTTTTCTATTTGTAACAGAAGAAAAGCTTTCATGGTTGGATGGACAAACTGAATTTCCCGCAGAAGCTGCATGTGCTAAATGGCTTGGAAGAGTAGTAACAGGCCACCATGAAATCAGCTTTCGAGATTCGTAGAGTGATTTGAGGTCTTGAGACTGAATTTGAAAAATTCATACGAATTCTATCTATTAGTAAGTTTGGTGGTACACTTATAGATATGGAAGCAGTTACACCAAACTGGTTAGTAATTATCAAAGCACACTCATGGTAAAGCTTCTGCCTTACTGGACTACTCCCTTATCCTCATCACAACATTCTCTATATCATGTTAAAAAGCCAACTTGGTTTTAAATAAATACTTTTATAAATAATTTTATTTTACCAATTTAAATATGTACATAATTCCTATATCCTATATTTTCTATGTGTGCAAGATTTAATGCTTTGTTTCAAAGTTTTTGTTCGAAATATGTATAGTCCATTCAAACGTAATTTAAGTTGATTTTTTTTTCTTTTTTATTGAGAAAGAATAACAGAAACAACAATTAAAGTTTTATTTATACATCAAACTTTTTATAAATTATACTCTTGAACATACATAACATACATATATATATATATATATATATATATATATATATATATGTGTGTGTGTGTATTTTTTTTTAGTTTATTACTAAATTAATTTTCAGTATGTAGAACTAATTAATTTTATGTACCGAAATAAAGTATTGTATATAACACTATACCAACAAACACAAGGGAACATGAAATACAAATAAAACATTTGCACCATTCAGTTACCTGCTTTTCTATCAACCAAAGAAGCAACTTGTCTGATTTGATAGCCTTCCTCATCAGCCAGAATTTTCGCTTTATTACTGCTGCTGCAGCAAGTGTGGAAACTACAACATGTTTTAATTTCTCAAAATTATTGTCATGATTTGCCTTCTTCATGTTTAGTTTCATGTCATTTTCCGGGTGATCTGCACCTGCCACTGCATTAGGATTTCATTCATTTTTGTAAACTTAAATTGAATTATGACATTAACTACTTAATTACTACATTCTATGTTTTTGTGTGAGTGTCGGAGTGAGAGAGAGAGAGAGAGAGAGAGAGAGAGAGAGAAAGAGAAACCTGAGTTATCCATATTCTGCACCAGAACTTGATTCTACTGGATGTGGAAGTTCATTTTTATCCAAAGGCATAGAAATAAAAATGATATCTGCATCCTTTTCTGTCACGGTATGTTGGGATGAAATTGATGTAATTACTAGGGGTTGAGATCCGTTCTTCACTGATGACAAGGAATTAGAAATCATACCGACATCCATTGTTGAGTTTGTTGAATCCAGAGACTCAATAACTGGATTTGTAGATATTAGTTTTAAAGGCTTGCTCTTATCTGAGGGCATAAATCAGACACTGCATTAACATTTTTTGTTTCTCCTAGATTGGATTTAATATACTGTGGAAGTCTATTTTCTGCTGGAAGATCGTTGGACACGCCTCCATTCTTTAGTTCTTGAATTGGCTGGGAGCTCTTATGCGGTGAAATTCCCTTTTTCAACTCAGAACTGAGTAGAACTTTATCCTTGAGTGTAGAACCATCAGAACCATGTACAGCCCTTGTTGCTTGATCACTGGGTAACTTTAAATTACAATTATCATAAGCAACTTCCTCATTATCAATCATTGCTTTCTCCTTTAAAACAATTGATTTTTCCAGACTCCATCGTCTTTAAGATTATTGTCATTGTGATAATTTGATACAGCATTATAATCTAACATGCATTTGTTCATGTTTCCCTCCCTTTTAGAATCACTACGATCCAGGCAGACATATCAAAAGTTCCCCTTCAACATCAATTATACAAATTATGTAATTTTCAAAAATTCAAAATCTCAACACAATATTAAACACCTCTTAGATCTACTTGGCTTATTATCACCGGGTGGATCTTCCAGAAGAAAACAGTGCCTTGCAGAAAGCACAGTGCTGGGAGAATTTACAGACATGGATTTTGAAGAGTTATGCCCTGAAGCAACAGCTGCACCAGAATCCACCATGCGTCCAAGGAAAAATGCCTGAAGAAAGAAATCTAATGTTAATTAATTAGAGAGATTACATATAATGGAAAAACCAGAAGACCACGCAAACAGGAGACCACACCCCCTTGAGACTGCACTTAAGGAAGCCCAGAGAACACAATTAAGACAAGTTAAGGATGACCACGGTGACTTTCTAACACACCCTCAAGCCAAAGGCTATGGGTTTATAGTGTGATAATGTGAGTAGCCAAACAATTAATCTATACAGACTTTCATACCATCTTAAAATTTTGGACCCAAAATCTAATTCAACTTCACAAAAACTAACTTATATGGCATGGATTTCGAAGATTTTAAGTAGTGTTCATATCTCTACGCAATGTAAAACTAAACACACCCTTTTTGAGGCTGCATTTAAGGCAACCAGGTTAAGGATGACCACAATAAACATGGACTATAGATGACAACAAATGAAGTGACTTTCCAACATAACACGTAGAAACAAAATATACAATTTCCTTGTCCAAGTTGAAATGTAAAAAAACAAAAACATAGAGTCCATTCCAAAAGCAATTTGGCTCTGTAGAATAAGAAAATTGTTGTTTGGAAGATAGAATCTAACAAAGCCATAGCTTTTCATTTGAAAGACAAATGCTCAGATGCTCCTTTTAAGTATATATACTATTGGGTGCCTTCGAACATTAAAAACTTCAGTAATTACAGGACTGTCTTGAGATGCATCCATGGAGTAGGGAAGCTGTATTAACAGGAGATGTATCAAGCAATTCATTTAAAAAAAATATATTAATGGATACATTTTGGATACATATAGAGATCTATCAAAAGCATATCAACATTGGATACATATACTTCTGATATTTTTGGAGTTTATGAGCTTTCTGAGATTTCAAACCATTCACTTTTCTTTGAAAAAACTGAATTATAAGGCCAGAAAAAAGCCTCATAAGAAAAAGAAAATTCTGGATAATACTTCTATTATACATATATAACACCAATAGCAACAGAAAGGTGACAGAAAGAAAATAACAGACTCATAACATACTTATGGCAGTTCATTATTTGGAATCTACGATAGATTGTGGGATTCAGTGCATCGCTCACCCTTTCAGTTCACAAAGTCCTCCCACCCAAAGGGATGTTTGGTGTTACACTTGGGCCTAGGGTTGTTAAAAAAATCTATAGGCAGGTCTCTACAGATAAAACCTGCAACAGGTAAGAAATGGATATTAAAAATGGATAATTATGGGTAACAGGTACATGTATTTTTTATATCCGCATATTAACAAAACGGGTTCGGATATCATAGTATCCGTACCCGTGAATACCCTTACCCGCTATACTTTAATTTACATTAAAAAGAATTATTAAAATATCAACACATTGATTTTGAATGGATTATTTTTTATTAATTGGTTTTAAAAAATCTTCATTTATTTGTAAACTGTCATCCAACACTATTTAAATGAGTTATTTTCACTTTATTTGAAATTCATAAAAGTTATGCATTGTATTTTTATTTGAATTTATGGTTAAATTTTTTTATTAAATATTAATTTCTTCTTTTAAATATCCATAGGTACTCGTGGATATGTGTAGATATTAAAAATTTATGCGAATACCCGCATAACAGATACCCGCACATATATGGATAATATTTATCTAGAGGTAAGATATGGGAGAACTACTACTTGTACCCTATCCGCCTCATTAAAATCCCTATTTGGGCCTAGTGGTTAGTGGCTCATTGATCGGGACACTCGGTGAGCCAATGTCGCTACCAAAAAACTCAATAAATTTGACACTTGTTACCATGCCCCAAAAGAAAATGCAAATATAAAAACTGATATTAAATAGCCCATATAATCCACATTTCAACTCACCAATGCCATGACAGGATTACCAACTTCAGCAGATGATGATGGCCCTTTAGGTCTACAACAATAACCAAACATATATAAATGTTTCCTCCAGTGCATTTTGAGAATAGTTGTCGCCTTCTTCTTGACCAAATTTTAATTTTAAATCATCTTCTGATTTAGAGGTTTGCTCACAGGTTTTCTCGTCATCAACATTGTCTGGTTTTGGAGTCTCCTCATTAACTTTCACATTATTACCATCGTCAGCTTTAGTAGTTTCAATTTGAAGGGACCGCGCATGGACTTCAATGGCATCACTAATCTTATTCTCATAAAATTCTAAAGCATCTTTGTGAACAGACGAATCATCTCAAGAAGTAGATGGATCTATATTTTCGTTGTAACTTGCATCAGCATCATCACCACAATCAACATAGGCATCTTCAATTGGCATTTGAAAAAGTGTAATTGAGCTTTTTGATTTTGCTGCAACGTGTTCTGAAATTTCATTCCAGTTTTCTTTATAAAGTTCTAATGCTTCATGGAGCAAAAGAGTCTCCTGATCAGTCCATTTTCCACCACTAATCCCTGGTACTTCTGACGGCTCCATGAGTAAAAAATCCAAGGAGGACATGCCAGAGCCAAATTTTCCATTACTGAAGCAATTGGTACATATATAAAAATCTGCCCCGTCAGACACATCATACAACTGAGTAGGAAATTAATAATCATAACCCTAGTCTTCCAACAAAACACAATCAATAGCTAAAAGTTCAAAAAATGTTTAAACAGTTGACCAGCTTGTTGCTATCTAAATGACAGACAGCAAAATCAATCAACACAAACAATGACAAACAGCCATAAAACCTACAATAAATCAACAGATACAATGACCATCAGCAGAAAATACCATCTCTTGATGATGCATTTTGTAAAATTTGGAAAGGTCAGTAGATTTTCTGAGCTATCAGAACTCGTAGAGTCTTCAAATAACCAAATTATGCAAGTGCTACATGCCAGAAAGATTTAAGTTAATTCAGAAAATATTTCAACTGATTCTTGTTTCCTCTACTTTTTTGAAGAGAAATTTTACAAAAGATAGTTAATGAATACAAATCCTTGAAGCAATGAAGGGATCTGCAACAACAGAGACCAATATAAATAATTTTACAAGATTCTCAGGCTTGCAAAATTTGAATTGTAGACTATAAATCAAAACTTAATAAATATCTTAAACATATTACTAATTTACTAAACAATGCAATTCAAGAAACCATCCAAATTATAGGCAAGAACCTGCTTCTGGCAATGGTAGCCCTTGAGAGAACAGTCAACAGAACAAGATTTGCAATGGTACTCAACTGTTGGTTCCTCCTGTTTCACTGAATCAACATAACCCATAGAAGATAAAGAATCGAAATTAATCAAACCCCAGTAATCCAGAAACACCATTACCTCTTGCCTAGCATCCACATCTCCAAGATTGATCTCTAACAAATCTTTCAATTCAAATTGTACATTTCGATTTGTGTGAAACCTCTTTATAAGATACTTTCGTATCTCCATGTAAGCATCACGCGCTTCTCTTCCATGGCTCAGTGTGAACGTGCTTCGTGGCCGCTGATTAGTGTCGTTTCGCCGTCAATCGCAACGACTAGCAGAGACGCCATAACAAATATCTCACTTGCGCTTTTCGTGCTTCATCGCTCGCTCTGGGTAGTGGAGTGGTACTAAGCGGTAAGAAGAAAAGAAAGGAAAAAGTTTGTTTGAAACCGTTTCGGTACATTTAACAACTTTTATAGAGTAATAAAATGTTCTTGATGAAAATTAATTTTTGTATTTAAAAAAAAAGAATAAATAATAATGAGGGATAGTATAAAAAATAAAAATAAAAAAAAATTATGGTGTGAAAATATCTAGTGTTCAAGTAAAATAGTTTTTTATGCAAGTGTGCACTGGCCCATCCTATTAAGCTGCACCCTTCTTCCTTACTGAATCTAAAAAACTTGTAATAAAATTTGAAGGTTTTGATATTACATTTACTCAACAAATATATTTCTCTCGAATTTTAAAAGGATGTAAAACTATTATTTTTAATCTAACAAGCTCAATCGATATTTCATTCTCTCTATATTATTATATTCTCTAGGAAAATACAAAACCGATTATAAAATGTTTGAAAAATAAAAATGATCACACGTATCATTCATACCATTTTAATTTTCCATAACACTTCTATAGACATTTTTCAAATTTATCATTCAATTTAACTACCAAAAAGAATATTCATTTAAAAATAGTAAATAATTTCTAAAAAATTCTGAAGACCGAAGCATATTATACTAAAAATGGTAAAAGTGAGATTATAAAAAATAGTAAATCTTCTTTGAAAGTTGTGTTAATTACTTAATCCGTAGTTAATTTATTTTTGTCTTATTATTAATTTTGTAACGTAGAATTACACTAATTAAATCTTAAAATATACAATTAACTTAATTAAATTAACCTTTCACTACAACTGATCCTCACACATTAAAACACATATAAACTAATATTATAATTTGATTTTTTATTTAGTTGATTAAAATTTTTAATATATTAAGAAAGAGAGGGAGTTTCAATCTAACTTATTCTCATTAAAATGGCTCAATAAAAATAAGTTTGTCTTCACTTATATATTGATCTCTAACATATTTTCCCACGAAGGATGTTATGCATTCTCATTGAGAATATTGAGTGTGGTAATAAAGAGAGACCTAATACCGGGTGACCCAATAGATTTAAATATCGACTATGATAGATTCTTATGACTCTGATATCATATTAACATATTAAGCTTGTTGAATTCACAACTAATCAGTGGTGGATCTTCAGACAAAATTTAGGGGATGTCAAGATAAATGGTAAGTATGTTTTTAGTCCTTGAATTTTGTCGTTAAACTAGAAATTGTCACTGTCTGAATCTTTGATACACTTTTGATCCGCAAACTTTACAAATGAATAAATACAATCTTTTTTAACTCAATTATGTTAAATTGTTTTGATGTGTCAAAGTGTTTACCAATAGATATTAAAGTGGGAATGTGTTACACAGTGTGAACAATATAAATGATAGTACAAAACGTGTTTCACACCTTAACAAAATTTAATGTAATTGGGTTAAAAATATTATATTCATTCATTTTAAAATTTATGAACAAAAATGTATTAAAATTTCAAAAATAGATGAATTCCAATTTTGTGTCAAAACTCATAATATAAAAGTATACTTAAACCCAAGATAAATGTATTAAATTTTTAAAGATATTGTTTCATAAAAAAACTAAGTCTTTTATCGAAGACAAAAATATGGAGCATTATCTTGACCTAATATGAAACAAAGAGTACTGTGGTGAAAAAATAGTTCCCTTGAACCTGGGAATTTACCTTTAATTTATAGGAAAAGTAGTTACAAAAATAATAATTAATTGACTAAAAAAAATATCTCATATACAAAATATTTTAATAAAATATCAACTAGTAACAATACAAACTTAGGCCCAATTCCTAGATTCATAGATTTTAGGTCAGCTTTGAAACGTCTTATCATCTTTAGAAATAAGTCGGACCATATAATCAAGACTGTACAAATATCAAATACATAAATTATATTAAAATTATATATATATATATATATATATATATATATATATAAAAATAAGAAGAAGTTTATGAAAGCAAATGCAACTAATTATTTATAATAATTATTATCCTATATAGTTATGAGAGGCTTTATATTAAGTCTAATTCCATATCCAATTATATTAGATATTGTATTCTTAATTTCAGATATTTATATCATTAGAGATTTCTATAAAGCAAAATAAACTTGTCTCAAAGAATAGTTGCATTCATCGCTGTTTATGAAAACAATTGAAATAATATCGTGCGTATTAGTTTTTATGTAGTAGAACTTGGTGGTTAACAAAAAAACTAGGCACTATAGATAATAAAGACGAACCGATATAAAAATTATGTTCCTCTTGAATTATTCCTTTTTTATTTTAGAATAATAATATATTCTTTTACTATAATGTTAACAGTAGAGAATATAGGTTTTTAATTTCGAAAACAATTTTTAAAAAAATTACTTCCATTTTTTGGTGATTTTCTAAACAATAATAAACCACACAATCAATTATACTCGTACTTCTTTAAATAAAAGTCATAATATAACATTTCATACTATTCATTAGATACGTGGCAAACAAATTTTATTATTAAGTTACATCATTTATTGTAGTTGTAGCATACTTTACTTATTCGTCATATACTGACACGTTAGGTTTTTGTTCAAAATCTTCTTTAACTTCATTCTTTTTCTTTGCATCAATGTCGTTGTCACCATAAGCCGAAGCATTAGGTCTTGGTTCAAAATCCTTCACAACCTCCTTCTTTTGCTTTGCACTAACTTCATTGTCACCATAGGCTGAAACATTAGGTCTTGGTTCAAAAAATTTATCAGCTAGGTTTTTTTCCCTCTCTTGAACATCATTATCACCATAAGCTGAAACATTAGGTCTTGGATCAAAATCTTCCTTAACTTTTTTCTTCTTCTTTGCATCAATGTCGTTGTTACCATAAGCTGACACATTAGGTCTTGGTTCAAAATCTTCTTTAACTTCTTTCTTCTTCTTTGCATCAATGTCGTTGTCACCATAAGCCGAAACATTAGGTCTTGGTTCAAAATCTTCCTTAACTTCTTTCTTCTTCTTTGCATCAATGTTGTTGTCACCATAAGCTGACACATTAGGTCTTGGTTCAAAATCTTCTTTAACTTCTTTCTTCTTCTTTGCATCAATGTCACTGTCACCATAAGCTGAAACATTGGGTCTTGGTTCAAAATCTTCCTTAACTTCTTTCTTCTTCTTTGCATCAATGTCGTTGTCACCATAAGCCGAAACATTAGGTCTTGGTTCAAAATCTTTCACAGATTTGTTTTTTTCCTTCACATCAACCTTATTATCACCATAGGCCGAAGCATTAAGTCTTGGTTCAAAATCTTTCATAACTTTATTTTTATCCTTTACACCAACTTCATTATCATCATAAGCTGAAACATTAGGTCTTGGTTCAAAATGTTTCTTCATTTTCTTTTTTTCCATACAATCAATATCCTTTTCACCATATGCTGAAGAATTAGGTCTTGCCTCAAATGTTCTCGTAATTTTTTTCTTTGATTCAATATCAATGCCCTTGTTAAAATAAGTTGCAACATTGGAGTTCAAATCAGAATCTTTTACATCTTTTCTTTCCCTCTTAGCATAAATTTCATCGTTTTCATGAGTTGGAAGACCTTTAAATTCTTCTGCTATATCCTGATTTTTCGCGGCCATTTTCCAATATTCTCCTCCCATGTTTCTTGATTCCACATTTGTTACAAACTTCTCGAATAAAAGAAAAAAAAAGAAACCAAACTAATTACTACCAAAAGGCAAATCATAGTATACTATTTCTTAAACAAATAAAAAAATAAATTATGTCACTGTTTTGGTTCAAAAATAAGTATTATAATTTGAGACACATTCCAACAAAAAATAAATAATATGATAAGTAAATGTAAAAATTGGCTGGAAAGAATAATTTACTTAATTAAAATGTCTAACACATTTCAATAATCAATGAAGGTATAAATATTGTTTTTCACCTTAACATAATATTTTTTTTAGGTTTCGCATGACTTTTTGAAATTTTGACTTGTGATATTAATTAATTAAAAATATTATTTGACATATAGTTTATACATGTAGCTTTATCTTTATATATATATATATATATATATATATATATATATATATATATATATATATATATATATATTAACAAACTAAGGTTCTACTAACCACTATCTAAGAATGTTGATTAAGGATAATTAATACATACTAAATCTTATAACGGTTCATAGTTAATTGTCATATTAAATGAAATCTGACATGATAAGTTCTATTTTATTTAAAGGATAAAAGTTTTCATAAGTGTTATACAATTATGTTTAATATTTTATTTAATGTTCACTAATTAGATTTAAAAAATAATAAAAAAATAATAAAATACTATATTTTAATGTTGTTAAAAATTAAAATATAATTATACATAAAAAAATTAAATTAATAGAAAAATTAACAAAAAAATAATGTTAAATATCTAAAAGGTTAAAAAAATTAATTAAAGTGTCAATTTGAAATTTTATTGAATTTTCATTATCTTAACTTTTGAATAATCTTTTACAACATTTCTTTCAACTTAATAAAGTCTCTTATATTTAAAAAACAAATAACATTTTAATATATGAATTATTAATTATAAATACATAAAACTAACAATATGCCAGAAAAATATTTTTGTCACTTTTTGTTTAAGAGATACCTTCAAAATTCCAAAATACTTATTTTGTATTATAGAGTTATTGTTTAAAATTTTTAAAGAAAATTGTTGTCTTTATAAAATATTATATATGTATTTTTATTATTTTAATTAATAAAGTAAATTATTCTAATTTTTTATGTAAAAATATAGAATCAATGCACATTAATTATTTTTTAACTATTAATTTTAATGTACTAATTAGCATTCTCCATAACAAAATTCAATGTAAAATAAATTATAGAAAAATGTAACTACTACTTAAATAGGATGAGGTAGAATTGTTTCATGGTAAGATAAATCTAACTTTTCTTACATTATATAATTTACTTTTAATACGATTTTTTCAGTAATTTACTTAAAAGTTTATTTTAAAATAAGACATTTGCACATGGGACAATTTTATTGTTAACTACCTTATATAGGTTTGATTTTAAGAAACAATAAAATAATAATAAACGTTTATATCTACGTAAGTAAAACGAACATTTGCTTTTGAAATTCTTTTTGAATAATGCAAATTTTGACTTATATTAAATAAAATTTTATGCAGGTCTTCATTTGATTTATGTCTTAAAATATTTGACGTAGTATAGGTTGTAATTTTTTCGGGAAGGCTTTACTTATTTACTTACGTGCCAATGTTAACGAAACGGGATGAACAAGTATAAATATTTATCTCGTATTTATTTTTATGTTTGCATAGATATTTGCAGATATTTAAAAAAAATATTTAATAATATATCTTAATTGTAAATTTAAATAAAATATAATACATAATATTTATAGATTTTAAATAAAATCCAAATGATTAATTTAAATGGTATTGACAATTTATACATAATTTTTTTTTTAAATTAATTGATAAAAAATAACTCATTCAAAATTAATGTGTTAATATTTTAATTATATATTTTTTAATATTTTTTTAATTTAAAATCATAATATAACAAGTACGGATATTTATATGTACTCGTATCTGTCTCGTTAACGTACATATATACAAAATATCCATATCCATTATTCATGAATATTCATTTACAATATCCATTTTTAACTAGAGATGGTAAAATTGAGGTAGATATAAAATGTAAATGTAAGTGAAGTTAAGGCATAAGGTAGGAGAAATGAAAACATACCAGGAAGAGGAAAAGGAGAGGAAGCAGAGTAAGAAAATATCTCATTTTGAAGACTGAAATGAAAGGCTTAGTTTGTGGAAGTGTGAAGGACTTGCAAATATCCTTCCCTATTTATAGCCGGGTTCATACATAATATATTCATCGCTTACGTGTCTGTTCGCAGGTAGTGTTTGGAAAATCCTTACAATTTTTTATACATGTAAAATGGTTTTTAATAGAATTTATTTTTTATATTTTTAAAGAAAAAATAAATAAAAGGTAATATCGAATGAGTGTAAAAATTTATTTGGTGTCAAATTATTATTTTTCATAGTAATATTCACCGCCTTTTACAATGCCTAAGTTTTCAGTACTGGGATACTTTTATTTGCTATCGTAGTTTCTCTCCTTTTGCATTCGAATTCATTTATATATTTAAGAAACCAATTTATTTTTTATAAACAATTTTTTTTTTAAACTTTTATCAATATATGTTTCTTGACTTACTTAAATACAATACTTTGTTATTAAAAAAAATGATTGATTATGTCATCCACTAGGGTAAAAAATTATTATTATCGTTATTCTCTTTCTCAGTGAATGTAAATTTTGTCTTATTTTTATTTTCAGCTGAATATATTTGTATAATTTTTTTATGATTTTAAATATCAATTTAATATTATTTTTAAAAAATAAAAACACAATAAATAAAATATGATATTATTATTGTAATTATATAAATATCAAATAACAGTTATATAAAGATTCAATAATTATCCAAAAAATAAAAAGGAGTAAACATATTATATTATGAGAACTTAAGTCACAAATATAACCATGTTATAATTAAGACGAGTAAAATATCTACGTATGCAGTATCTTTGGATAAGATCAGTTATGGATAATAAGTGAATTAATATTTACTTATAAGATCAAACATAACATAATTTAATATTTACTCATATTATCTGCACTCACAAAATATTCATCACTCATAAAAATAAAAATTATATTTTATATATTTTTTTTATAATTTTACTTAAATTTTATTTTTAAAAATTATAAATTATTTTTTTTTTAAAAATCACATATATCCATTGATATTCGTGAAGTCTAAAAACTCAGCTAAAACTTTTTAAATGGATATCGAATCGAAGGTAATGATTGAATTTTTTATTGCAGGTTAGGTAATGATTAAATATTTTATATGATTTGTTATCATCCATAGTTACAGTGCACACAAACTCACCTTTTTTAATGGCAAAATCATAAACAAAAAGATTTTTCTTTTAGAATAAATAGGAACCAATTCGGTTTAAAATACAAAGTGTGGTCAAATTTTGAAAAAGATAAAATACATAAAAAATTAAAAAGGAAGGACAAGAAAATTTGAAAAACAAAGGATAAAAGAAAGAGAAAAAGAAACAGGCATGAGATAAATATTGTGAGGTGCGGGTTTCACGTTAAATGATGACAAAATGTTAATACTATTATTGCACTATAATTATAATATAAGTCAAAAGAGTTGGTATTGGTTATTGACCCCTAGACATATGTTGGGCCCTTCATTAATCACAATGGCCAACGTCTAAATTAGGGATGACAATTAGGATTTGTTCTGCGAGTTCGGTTTGTAGGTCCGCAGAAAAAACCGGAGCGGGTCAAGATAGTGAGCTTGTAGGTTCGCAGGGGACGGGCCTACATAGGCCCGTAGTCTGCATGGGCTAGTCCGCAGCCCGCGCGGGCTGGCCCGCAAGTCCGAATAAAATTAAAAAAAAAAACTTACAACTGTGTATATTAATTATTTCTTTTATGGACTCTTGCATTAACGTTTCAAATTCTTGTATAACTGGAAAAGACAAGTATTACGTAATTTTTAATGTGTTAAAATTTAAAGAATACATTGTGTATGTCATAGTATGAATATGATGAAAATGTTGAATTATCAATTTATCATCTAATTCCCCAAAGTTTTTACTTAATTTTGTGAACTTCTTAAAGTTTCCCAAATTTTAAACATTGAAAGTTTTTTCATAAAAAATAAAAAAAAAACGGGCCGGCTAGCAGGCCCGCGGACCAAGAAGTATGCGGGACAGACCAATGTTTTCAGCCCGCATAAAGTATGCGGGGCAGGGTGAATCAGCCCGCTTTTTGCGAACCTTATGCGGCCGGACCTAAACGGGCCAGACCAACCCGCATTGCCACTCCTAGTCTAAACCAAGATACCCATCCTCTCATATTATATGAGGCATAAAGACATATTTGAATATTTTTTGCATAAACATTTTTAAAAAAGAAAAAAGAAATAAAATGAGCTTTTTAATAATTTTACATAGGATTTATAATGAACTAAATTTAAAAAAATATTTTCTATTTACTTTATTTTTTAAGTAAATTACAAGTTAAAAAATTATATTTTTCTTCTTAAAGTGGTAATAACACATCAGGGCGAATAGCCTCTACTTTTTGAGTTGATACAGCCTGACTAATGCAACCTTTAACACTTTAATTACACATCCATGATTCGATATTAATTCTTCAGATTTATGAATTTATTACTCACTAAAACGATAAATGTAAATAAAATAATAACAAAATACAGCTTCATTTTTTGTATGGAAAATGCTAACAAGTAGTGTCGGGACACCGAATAAAGAATAATTAACGTCTATTGATTCCATCAATCTTATATTAAAAACTGAAATATTTAATTATAATAATTAAACGATATAAATGTATTTAACATATTTTATAAAAATAAAAATATTTTTTGAAATTTGTAAACAATAATAAACATTTTAGATTGCTAAAGTCTTTACTAAAAGAATAAGAAAAAATACTTCTTAAACATATCGTTAGTTTTATGTATTTATAATTAAAAATTTTAAATATTAAAATATTGTATGATTTTTTAACAATAAGATATTTTATTAAGTTAAAAGAAATATTGTAAAAGGATATTAAAAAGTCAGAGAAATACATTTTTATTTAACCTTTTTTTTATACTTTTTAAATATTTAACCTTATTTATTTTTTAAATTTAAACTTCTTTATATTTAATTATATTTTAATTTTTAACGACATATCATTTTTATTATCTAATTATTTTTTAACTTTGATGAACATAAAATAAAATATTAAATGTAATTCTACAACTATGAACATTTTTATCTTCATATGAAATAAAATTATATTAATAGTTATTATATCATATTTCATTTAAAATCACACTTAATTATATATTTTTATAAAATTTAATTATATTAATCGGTATTCCTAGACACTAATCAGCAAGGTTTATTTTATTCATAAAAATTGAGAACTCGAACAATTGTTTAACTAACTTAACTAAATTCCTTAATAATTACATAGTATTCCGAGGAACCGAACCTACATTCCTAGTTGTTTAACATACAAACATACTAAAATAATTTATTTATTATGTTTATTGATTTCTACGAAAAAAACATAAACGGCAGTTGAAAAGGAAGAGATAAGATCTAATCATTATCGTCATATTATAAAATATTTAAGCTGCCATATATGATGTTATTCAATTTATGGTAAAATAAAATAATTGAGTACTATCAGATAGAACAAACACACACTCGAATACAAGATTCGCTGAAAAAGATGCAATCAAAGTGGACCTTCGTATAATTAAAGTACAAACATAATACGAGGATAGCGTGGATTGCGTGACATTAATTTTTAAATATTAACAATTTTATATGCAAGGAGTATAATGCATTTATAATGGTTGGATTGAATATATACAAATTTGAATAAATACTTTAGAAGGCAATGGTTCAAAATAAACTTCTAAAATATATACAAAAATATAAATTTATAGTACATAATATTTAGTTAATCATTCAAATATATTACATTAAAAAAATTCAGAATACCTTAAAACATAAATATCTAATTCTTTTACACGTCTTTATTTTATTTTATAATAAAAAATAATAATATCTACCCTCATATAAATATTATTTTAAAATTTATTTATAATATTAACTACCCCCATTTAAAACACAATCATAGAACCAATCAATAATACAAATAACATACTATATAAATGAACTGAAATCAATCACACGTATAAAACAATTAATCATTTAATCAATGATCTAACTTATTAAATCAATTCAATAATATTCATAACAATATTGATTATTCTTGGAAAATGAATTTGAACCCCTGTGTATTAGAGTTCATACCTTTTACTAATTTTTTTTGGACGTTGTACTGTGTTGACTTTTAAAAATATATTTTGTTAATATTTTAAATATTTTTTTAATATATTTTAAAATATTAAAATCAGTGATAATCATCATATTATAAAAACATATCAGAGAAACAAAATAAAAAATCTAACAAAGAATCCAAATTTTACCATATTAGATTTCTCAGTATAACTTTAATCTTAACTAAAGTTCACATGTTGATATAGCTCTTAATCTGTGATACGAATATTACATTTATTAATATTAAATAGATTACACATTTCTAATAAATTTTAATGTTTTTAATTAAGTTTATGTTACATTTTTTTATTAAATATTTAAATTTATATTTTTTAATAGAATTTCTGACATTTAATTTTTTTACCAACTGAACGATGTAATTGTTATATTATATCGTCATCTAATTTAATTATTTTTTCATATTAAAAACTATAATATTTTAAAATTAATGATAATGATATTACGGTTAGTGAAAAATTAAAAATATTGACCAATCACGGACTGACCATTTAGTGAATCTATCCACTCCGATTCACTTATTAATGAATAAAAAAAAAAGTTTAAACCAGGCCTGACCCAAAAGGGGTTGGTAGTTAAACAAGTTGACTTACTGACTTACTTAATTAAAAAAAATGTATAATTTTTTTTTCTTCAGTCTCAAAAAACCTAAATTATAATTTTGATTAAAATCTAAATAAACTTTAATGCAATCCAAAAAGATGTTAAACTCCAAATATAAACTAAAACCATAAAAAAAAAATTAAATTATCAATGTGTTGGCTAAAAAAACAACCTAACCCAAACCGAATTCAAAGCCCAACATAATTAAAAACACTTGTGTAATTCTTTATCTACAAGTTGATTTGCGGTTGCCCATTAATTAAAAACTACTTATAAAAATCTCTTGATCGAAGTCATCGGATAACTAGATAACTGATCTCACTATCTAAGTCCCTATTAATTATAATATTTATACTATGTTTGTATATGTGAAGGGCCTATTGGCCAATTTTATTTTATTTTTCTTCATTTTTGTTATTTTGTTTTCTGACTTCTTCTTGCATCATTCTTCTCTAATTTCTCTTTTCATTTCTAAAACCCATTTATCACACTACAAAAAAAATTCTCAATTAGAAACTAATTTTAGTAACAAAAAATAGTTAATCACTATAGTACTCAATTTAGATATCAATTTACCAAATTAAAAATTATTGGTTACTAAAATGACCACTATTATAAATAAAAAGTTATAATTGGTTACTGAATTGATGACTAATTAATTAGAGACCAATTTAGAAACTAAGTCATTTTGGTAGCCGAAACCTAGGTATAATTTGTAGTGACTAATTTTCTTTGGCAGCTAAAACTATAATAACTACTTTTAAAGACCAATTTAGTGATCAATTATAATTTTTTATCCATAATAGTAACTATTTTAGTAACTAATAATTTTTAGTTTTGTAAATTAGTATCTAAATTGGTTACTATAGTTACTAATCATTATTGATTACTAAAATTGATCACTATTTATAAATTTTCTTGTAGTGTCATCTTTTTTCATAACCAGATTCTACTAATTAAAAACTAGTTAAACATAAAACATTTTTATTTGATCAAATTTCAATCTGGACTAAATTTATTTTTAATTTAATATATTTGTTAATTGAGATTTGTCATTCTCTAAATCAATTATCTTGTTGAAGAGTATTTTGAGTGTTTTTTTTTCTTCAATTGTATTTCCTTATATTCTTAGATTTTTTTAGTTTTCTTACTATATTTCCTTTAATTTCAAGAAAGGATAGAAGGTAGAAGAATGATTGAAGAAAAAAAAATGAAAGATATTTGTAATAGAGGCAAGGACAATGGACCAATACAAAATATATACCAACACATAATATGCCAAAATCTCTCCATCTCTAAAGTTATTGATTATGTTAATTATTTGGTCCCTGGGTCATAATGTACCTTTATTTGTCGACACAAAAATCTGCCATGATTTTCTTTATTCAAAAGATCCACCAACAACTTGTCGCTTAGTCATTTAAATACAGAACAGCTAAATATATGGTTTAGTTTAATTGGATTATACCAAAAGTGGTGCATTATATACAACTACTACATTGTTCGAATCTGTTGTCGACTTATTTTTGTTGCATCCTAGTTTGGTCCACCCGCGACCCCACGTTTTCATCAAGTAAAATCTTTATACTAAAAGTCGACGTGCATTATCAATCGGTTTGAAAATAATTTCTTAGTTATTATTAGGACCTTGAATCGAACCAATATTTGAACACATTTTAACCCACAAGTCTATTATACTATGCATGCTCAAGACAAAGTAAACTCGTAATTTGGAAAGGATTGAATAATATACACAAGCCGAAATGTACAAGTGCATGAATTTCATGTCTTGGTTTCTCTTTATTCATCTACTAGTAACCCTGGTACACTAAAAGTCTAATTTTTCTTGGTTACTTTTCTTCAAACAGTTTGCAAGCATGATTTTTTTCTTTGCTCTTTCCCAATCTCTTTGTTGCAGTGTTCCTATGGATGCAGAGGCAGAGAAATCTCAGAAGTTATCTCAGAAGTTGCAGTTGAAGAGGGTCATCATCATAACCATATGGATCCTTCAGTAATGGTGTTCTTCACTCTGAAAGATTTAAGGGTTGGGAAGAGAATGGCCATTCATTTTCCAAAGAGAGATCCAGCTAAGTCACCGAAGTTTTGGCCAAAAGAAGAAGCTGATTCAGTCCCTTTCTCGTCCAACCAGCTGCCACACCTTCTCAAACTCTTCTCTTTCTCTCCACACTCTTCTCAAGCCACGGCCATGGAGAACACGCTAAGGGAGTGTGAGAGCAAACCCATCAAAGGAGAGGTAAAGTTCTGCGCCACCTCCTTAGAATCCATGCTTGAATTCACACAGAGCATTCTCGGGGTGACATCAGAACTCCAAGCTTTTTCCACCTTGCACCAGACCACGTCAAGTGTGACTTTCCAAAACTACACTATCCAAGAAACCATCATGGAAATCCCAGCTCCAAAAATGGTGGCTTGTCACACCATGCCGTACCCTTATGCTGTTTTTTACTGCCATAGCCAAGAAAGTGCGAATAGGGTATATAGGGTCTCACTGGTTGGCGAAAATGGCGATAGAGTGGAAGCCATGGCTGTTTGTCACTTAGATACCTCACAGTGGGTACCTACTCATGTTTCATTTCAGGTGCTTCGGATCACTCCTGGAACCTCTCCCGTGTGCCATTTCTTCCCTGCGGATCATCTCATTTGGGTCCCTAAACCACAAGCTCACGGTTCTTCAAGCATATGATATATACTAGTATTTTTACATGCTTATGAACCCAATAATGCTGGAGAAAAAAAAAATGCAAGAGCTTAATCATGTACTATATATGAATATGCAAGGGTTTCTGCATCCTAATTTCATCATAATTATGAATCCTAACCTATATAAATATGCAAGGTATATGTGTAATAAAGAAAGAAAAAGAGAAAATTTGGATTAGTCATGAATAATAAAGATATTTTAGAAATCAATTGAATGTAACTAATTAATTATTTATTTATTTCAAGTGAAATAATTGTAGTGTGTATTATTTGTACTAATTAGTGATGGAAGAAATTAATATAAGATAGAAAAATATAGTATATTCAAATATGAGTTCAAAAGTATCGTGTATATGAATCAACTCAAGATCCATCTGATTGGAAGTGCGTCTCTGGAAAAATATTGTTCTTTTTCTGGTGGGTTATTCGATAACATATCTCACAAGTGTGTTTTATGTCGTTTTATAAAATTAATTCACGATGAATCGTTCACTGAACAATCTAAATCATCACGGACGAAGAGTTCAAGAAATCAAAATTATGTATTATTCATAAAATTAATAACTATGTATTTGAGAATAACAAATAATTTAATTTATTAATTAATATTAATCTATAATTATAACAAAATAGACAATAATAATTTTATATAAATTATATAAATACAACAATTATTTAATATGAAAATAAACTAAGATTATGATCTGACTATCAGGAGTTTTTTATTTTTTTTTAAAACAAATTATAAACAAGGATCACAACAATTCAGAAGTAGAGCCATGGTTTGAAATAAAACTGAATGGGCATGGAACTAACTAGAGCCCAACACTCATCAAAACCCAGGGCATAATTAATTGGGCCTCTCTTTTCTGCACCGCATAATTTCTTTGCGCGTCCCCAATTTTGAAAATGATAACTCCCCCACACTCTGACTTCTGGATTTTTAAAATTTTCTGAAACAAGCTTTTTAAAATTTATAGAATGAAATTTTCGAAATAAAATTCCTGGAGCAGAATTTTCGGAATGCATGAAATGCATTTCAAAACATTTTTTTTGGAATTTCCAAAATGCATATAACACTTTCTGGAAAAACTTTACACAACATATGAAATTAATTTCAGAATGAATTTTTTGGAATTATTAATTTTTTCGCCTATTTCTCTTATGCGTTTCCCTTTCTTTTCTTCCTCTACAGCAGAGACAGACAGTGGTGTGACAAAAACAGTGATTCTGAGAGTGCATTATGTGGAGGTGCAATTAATAACGATATGGTGCATCAAGAAAAAATCACAAATTGGAATCGGCGAAAACAAATACCTTACTCAGGGTTTGAATAAAGACGATGAACTTGGACGATGTACGCCTGTTTCATGGGTAAAGTTAAGATTTTTCTTGTAATTTTTATAAAAAAATTTGTAATTTTTTTTTGTTTTTTTTTTTTAATTTTTAATCGATAGATACAGAAAAAACTCAATCGACCTTCAACAAATGGGTACCTGTACCCGAAACCGACACAAGTGGATAGACAGAGAATACCTAAGGACGCGAGATAACTCTCTCTAAGAAACTCGACAAAATAGCTCCATAACTTCGGGAGAAAGGGTGTCTCCTCACAAAGGGAGTCGCAATGACCAGACCCGGACGACTGTTTACAAAAAAACACACGTTTTTGCAAAGTCGTAAGTAATTATTTCTTATAAAATTATAAAATTTATAACTATTTCACAAAATTTGGTGTAAAAAGTATTTTATATAAAATATTTTGCAAAAAAATTGACAACAATTTTCTGTAAATTTTTTTTATAACAAAATTTATAAGTATTTTTTATAAAAAAAATTCAAAATAAAATTGACAAGAAAATATAATTTTTTTTAGTAATACTGGTATCAAAATAATTTAGTTTTTTTTTTTTTAATAGATGATGTAGAGTTCCTTGTCACACTTGTAGAGTAATAGAAAATATCCCTACCTATAAATTTACGTTTATATAGTCAACAATTTTAGTTTTACTGCAGAGAGAAGGAATAATATCCCATATTTAATAAACGTGACGTTTGAATAGATTTAACAATGTTTAATTAGAACGAAGGCCAAAGCTGCACGTAAGAGTTTATGTGATATAAGAATTACTAAACTGAAGAAGAAGTATTTTATTGAAGCAAAAGTCTTGCATGGAATAAAGATTAAGTCGAAAAGCAATTTAGGAAAACCATCTTTTCTTAGCCACCAAGTCGCCTTTAAACAGTGTACAGAATATGTACCTCTTGTTTTCAAGTCTTCATCATTCTTCTTTTTCAACTAAAATAACTCATTCAGATTTCATTCTACACGCACCATTCTGATAAACATAACCAATATGGAAAATAATTATCATATTACTATTATAATATAATTTCTCTTTAGCTAAAACACTGTCATATGTGTATCATATATGCGACTTTTATTCAAATTTGACTATAATTATATTTTATACTAAATCTCGTAAGAGATTAACCACACGTGTGTTTGTGTTTGTGTTTCAATAGAAAAATCTCAAACAAATATAGAAATGAATACATGATCGATTCATTAAAAGTTTAGAGCATCCATATGTATTAACCGTGGGATTTAGAAGGAAAAAAGAAACACGATTAATTTAATCTCCGAGATCCAACAATATCTGGAGAGGGAAAGTTGCTTAAGAGATTATCATGAAGAGAAAACTAAAAATTCTGCAAGAACAAAAAAATAAATAAAAGCAAGATGCTGCAAATTAATTAAAATTAAAAGAAGGATTACTGCTAGATAAGCACCAGGATTAAATCTATACTAAAGGGTTCAAACTTTTAGTACAAATTTTGAAACAGTAATTTATTATTAGCTGCTAAATATCTATCCCTCACATTTCTTATGGGAGCTTCAATCTTGATTCTTCTGCGTCTGTTTCATGGAGACAACATGGGTGTGATACAATATGACATTAGGCTTAACATCGAAGTCTCTGATGAAACGATCCTTCCCTGTTTCTGATACCTGGGAATCCTCGATAAGGTCTTTAATTGCTTCTGGCATAGGTTGCTCCTTCATCGTCTCCTTCCAATACCCGTCTAGGTCTTTTCTTGCGCTGCTCAAACTCCCAACCTATTCACAAAAACGCACTTTTCTATGAGTTTCAGTGGAGACAAAACTTTAAGGTAAACCGAAGATTCAAAGCTTTTTGGATTTGACAAAAGTAGAAATAAAAGTATGAAGACAGGTGAAAGAGCAACAGAGTTTTTGTGAAGAGGTACCAGGAGAAGAGAGAAAACTACGAACACAGCAACATTGGACTTCATGTTTACGCTATTCTCTGCAGAGTTGTCAGCCTCTCTGGATATTTCTTTAAGCCACAACTCACCCACGATCCACGTTTATATATGTCACCACACCGGTTGAAAAATAAATAAAATCAACTATATAATAAATTAAGAAGTTTTACTCAATTTTAGAATTAGTTTCTCTCAAAAAATTTAAACTAATTTAATTTTTTATGTTTAAAAATACGTAAATTTAATCATTTAAACCAAAATTTTTAAGTTTATTTGACGTTTCAAACATATTTCTGGACTAATATGGAAACGAACATGTATTAAATGAGGTAAACAAATTAAAATAATATAATGAAATATGTTTAAAACGTCAAATAAATTTAATAAAATTTGGTTAAAATGACTAAATTTGCGAATTTACAAAGTTGAAAGACTAAATTGGTTCAAAGTTTTCAAGAGAAACTAATTCTAATTTTTACTAAAAGTTGAATGACCAAAAACATATTTAACCCATAAGTTAAAAGATTATTGTTGTTAGGTTCACTACAAACTCAAATATTATCATGAAACAAATTTGAAACATCCTATAAACTTAATAAAATTTGGTTAGAAGAATTAAACCCACATATTCTTAAAAGTTAGAATACTAAATTAGGCCAAAATTTCAAGAAAGATCCAATTTCAATTGTCACGAAAAATTAAAGGACCAAAAACATATTTAACTTTGTTATTTTTATCATAAATGTTTAGAATTGTATTTTAAATCTAACTTAATTCTCAAAAGTTTGTTTGTAAAAAGATATTTGTACCAACTTATATATTATAAACTTATCTTATTTTTAATTGACGTGGGATTTTCAACACATCACTTCATATCGAAATATATACATTTCGTGCATGAAATTATACATTAAAAAATAATCCCATAATAATTAAACAATGGCTAGAACAATATACTTAACAAATAACAAATTCCTCAATAACATATGATATAATAAATCATTACAGATCTAAATCAAATAGAATTTGATTCATAATTACGATATCAAATTATTAAATAAACTTAAATCTAATTTAATCATTCAAAATAAATTTATAAAATAAAATTTACATTAACTGATATTAAATCTGAAAATAATATTACAACTATAAATAATATTATATTCTAAACATATAATAAAAAATCCATCCCTCTCAATTTATACGTATAGAAAACATTTCATAAAAGGAATATTATAGTTCTTAAATAAACGTTAGTATTTAAAGAAACTTCCACATCATTCTTTTCTTCTTTACCGACATCATTTGTTACATTACATTTATTATTTTATATTCTTTAATTATATATACATAAAACAGAGGGTAGGTTTATTATTTTCCTGAGTTAAATTATTAATTAAAAGGTGGAGAGAAGAAAAAGTGGCTAGGCCTCATAAAGACCCACATTCGATCTCCACTGTTCACGTACACACCAGACTATAGAAAAAAATTTTGACTGAATGAAGAAACCAGAAGTCTAACTTATACTAATTTCTAAATTTTCAAAATTTAAAAATGTTAAACAAATTTTTAAATTTAATTATTTATCATCGTTGTAGTTCTCACATATATATCGTATAGGGTGTCTATGTATGTCCCACTAATTATGTATAGTAGGGAAGCGTAGAAGAGATGTACCCAGACACATACACAGCAGGAGAGGATCTTGTTCAAATTAAGGCACATTTATCAAAGGAGAATAGGAAGAAAAGATCCAGCTTGGTGTGGATGGATGCGTACATTCCAGCCCAGTGTCTAGGTACATCTCGGAATGTGCGTTCCATGGCCCAACAAGACAGCAGACACATCTTGGCCTAAATGGCCGAGTACATCCCAGCTTAAGGGGTCGGGTACATCCTGGACTAACGGTGCAAAGGGGAAGATTTTTCAAATGGTGGAAGAGATAACATACAGGCCCAAGAACTCAAAGGCTCAACATCAATTTGAATTGGAAATGTTACCGTTGTATTAAGGTCTGGATCAACATTCATTAGATTTCTTAGTGTTTAATGAAAGAAGAAAACTGCCCGGTACATAATAAAGTCGGGAGTGATGCAGGTAGGAATGACAACGGGTCGGGTCAGGCACGAATAATGCTTACCCGCAACCCGACCCGCCACCCGCCCATTTACCCGTCGAGTATCCGTTTGAAAAATACCAGCAGATATTTTTAAAACCTGCGGGTACCCATGGATACCCGATACCCGCAAATATTTAAAAACAAATATATTTTATAATTTTTTTAATATAAAGTTATAAAAATAAAATATAAATTAAATTAAATTTTAATTATAATTAAATTTGACATAATAAAATATATTGTTAATTTTAATTTTAATTTAATTTAACTTAATAAAATATAAATTAATTTTTTAATTTTAATTTTTTGCGGGTAACGAGTACCCACGGGTACGGATAGTATGATACCCGTACCCGACCCGTTTATGAGCGGGTATTAAATATTTGCGGGTACTAACTATCTGCCGTAGATATTCGCGGGCACGAGTATTTTTGTCATCCCTAAATGCAGGTAATATAAGAGATGATTCAATCACTAACATGGGTATCTAATCTTGAACTCATATAATGCATAAAAAATATCGGATTATTTTTTACTTAAACATCAGAGTGCTTGCAGGTATCCCACTCCCGACGGTGGATCAGAGTCAATGATAAGGAGAGAAGGAAAAGAGAAAAAAGACTAAAGGCTCTTAACATCGCTTAGTTCCAAGCATACAAGAATATATATATTTGTTAATATCATCACTTTATATTGAAGTATTTATATTGAAGTAATGATTTATATGATTTTCTTATTTGGTTGGCAGTGTTGTACAAACTTGAATGATGTTTTAATGCATATACGAGAGTGGAAATTTCAACTGAAGAAAAGTACTGAGCATCTAGATGGAATAGAAATAGAAAAGAAAAATATAAAAAAGTCCAGGTCTAAAAAAATTTGAGAGAAATTAAATAAATAAATAAAAAGGTAAATACACACTTATACATCTAACAAATATTATATACGAAAAAAAGAAGAAGAAAAAATAAGTTTATAATTATATATTTAAGGTGATAATGTAAAATCATTAATAAAACTTGATTTTTTTGTCTTATTATAATACATTGTATTAAAATTTAATTTGGTACGTAATATTATCATCGTGGTTAGTTTCGGCACGTTCGAAACCTTTTCTATTAAATTGTTTGTCCAAAGTTTGCAATGATAACGTCAACTTATTTTTGTTAAAACATGCCTTAATCTAACTAACTAATGTAAAATATTAATTCCCGTTTTCAAAATTTAGAATAGAAGGCAAAAGATAGAACTTTCTTTTTCAAACATTACGCAAGTAAAATTATTATTTTTAATTATGATTTTTAATTCAATGTTGTACTTGTCATAAAATTGTGCATAAAAAGTCTCTTACGCCCTTACACAACATGATATTTTATAGTATATTTAGTAAAATATCAGTTATTGTCAGAATTATCCAATGAACAAGAGACACATGAATCAACCGGTCACACGTGTTTGCAAAAAGTCATAACATTTTGTTAATATATATATATATATATATATATATATATATATATATATATTTTTTTCTAGTGCAAGCACACAGTGTAAAGCAATCAGTTGGTATTTTTTATTTTTTATTCATAAATGTAGTGAAAATGGGTGGCACCCCAATGGATATTTTCTATAAGGGTTGTGAGCTATAAACAACAACATGAAAAAGATTTGAATCCACTCAAGGAAAGCGTTTTTTTATTTATTTAAATTATCTATAAGATTTTTAGTGAATATGTATAGAAAATATATCAATATACTTTGAATATATCATCAAAATTAACATATATTAATATATTTTAAAAGTTATAATAGAAGAACAACACTAAAAGTTTTATTGAAAATCTAAATTCTTTATTTCGGTAGTTATAACTTGAATTAGCTTTAGAGAGAAAAATAATTTTGAAAAATAACATGTTTTTCACCATTTTTTCTAAAGTGAAAAACGAATCATGCGAAATTCAATAAAAAAGTGAAATTTTTGTTTATTGTTGAATAAAAAGTTTTTTTTGTTAAGAATAGATTTTAAATCTAAATTAATCTTATAAAATTGACTTACAAAAGTAACACTTGTATTCATTCATATATTATATATTGTGAAACCATTTATTTATAGTATAAAATGATCTTATATTTAGTTGATGTGAAACTTTCAATATACTTTGTATAAGTTGAGATATGTATATCTTAAATGTGAGATAGATATTAATGGATAATTTGATAGTATCTAATAATTAATAAACATAGATTTAATAAACAACAAATTTTACTAAAACCGTAAAGTAAAGTTTATACTTATTTATATATTATGAATCGACCTTATTCTTATTTAAAAAAAAAAATTATAGTTATTTTATTTGAGATGTCACTTTCAGGGCACCCTTTGTGTTGAAGAAAGTAAAGGAAAAATGGTGGAATTATTTGGAAAGTCAAGTTGAAACGTGCATAGTAAGAAAAAGAAAGGGATAAAAGTGTAGTTGCAGCACTTAGTTTTGTTCCCTTGCACATGTTCATGCACGGCATACCTATTTGGCATATATGCGTGTCTTCTACTTCTTTTTTCACAAAGTCAACTATATTTCTGCATCACTTGGCCTACTTCTTCTAATTATTTTCTTCTTTCAAAAAGGGGTTTCCATCACTTTACATTATCAATTCATTCTATTAAATAACACACAAAATGCCACACTTCTTTACTTCACCACATAAATTAAATCAAATTTCATATACATCTTGCAAACAACCCCTCCAAGTTAGCCCTGCATTATTCAACTTGTTCTCTTTAAATAAATAAGTGATGTTGAAGTCATTTAAGGAAAAAAAAAAATACTCCATTCAATGTCATATTTTTTTCGCATTATATCTATAATTATATATAAAGAAGATTCTCTTTTTTATATCCACATTTCACAATTTTAACTTTACATATATAAAGAGGATTTCCTCTTTTGTGTCCACATTTCATAATTTCAATTGTACCCTTTACAATGTAATTATTTGTTAAATTTTTAAAAATTAATGGTTACTTTTACAAGTTTTTATAAAACTATTTACTTATCTCATTCTTCTTTTTTCTCTTATTCATCAACAGTTATTTTCTCATATTTATTCCATACATTTCACTTTATTTTTGTAAATATAATTTTATTTTGTTTATTAACTTAATAACATTATAAGATCATCAAATACTAACATAATATCATATATATTCAAAAAATGCATACATATATACATACATGATAATACATGTTTAAGCTAGTTAACATAAAAGTAGTAAAAGAAGTATTTTCATAAAAGTTGTCAAATAAAAATGTGATTCGTTAAAAGTGGATTAAAACTTTTTAGCGATGTTTCTTTAATGTGATTTTAAAATATACTATTTTAATATAATTCTTTATCAAAATTGATAATTGATATACTAAAATTAATATATTTTGAAGAAATGAAAAAAAAAAATAGGGGCTAACTTAAAAATGTAGATGCTTTTTGTCAAACATTGATATAGTAGAAGAAAGAAAGGTTGGATATAGTATACCTTTTCCCATTTTCCACATGTTACTTTTTTTTCTTCTTTTTTTCCTTTTTGGCTCTGCAGCATTTCCTTGATTTAACATGTGTGTGGGGCAAAACCAGAGCCACAAATTAGTTTGGGTGAAGACCAAAATCTTGTGCTGATGGCGTGAGTGAATTTGATACGATAAGGTCAAAAGGACTTTAAAAAAGGTTTCGGAAGAAATGAGAATGGTTCACACTTCCGTTGAAAAGGCATATATATTTCCTTTTTGTGTCCAATGTTTGGTGGTGTTACTGTCTATTAACATAGTCTAAATCTTTAATCGAATAAAAATAGAAAAGTTGAACATTATAAAATTGTTATTTTAAAATTTTGAACGAAGAGTGACGTCAATTTTTTATATATAAATTGAACTCATATTTTATTGATATCGTATTTTTTCATCAATTTCTCTCGAAAGATTCAACGTACGAATGTTTGATAGGGTGAATATTTGCAAAGAGATATTTGATGATAATGGTGTGGTTATTATTTATAAGTGGATGATGCGAGGGAATGTGCATGGGGTTCCACTTGAATTGGTTAGCAACAGCTTTTGAGTTGCATTTGAATTAGAGCCATTAAGAAAGGTTGAGTGGGAGAGAAAGGTGGCGCAAAAACAACAGTTTCGTCAACGTTCTTTGTTTCCCACTATACATCACACTCTCAATAGTCAAAACAATTGATTGTGACATTCCATCAATATTCCAACAAAACTCAAAGGAGAGAATGGGATTGGATCCCATTATACTTTCATTTAGTCAAAAGTTGCAATTTTACTTTAGCTTTCTAAAACAATTCTACTTTTAGCACCTAATTTTTAAAAACAAATTAAGTTACACACCACATCATGTTTGCAAAGAAAGGTGAATGTTAAAGGAGAAAGATTTTGCATTACCATGATGCTCAATGCATTCTCTTCTAACACACCTAATTCTTGTAACTATTTTAGGTTTATAAACTTCATTTTTAATATCAAATTGTACTCCAATGTCGGGTATTATCGGTACAAGAACTCTCTTTGCATCATGTTTTAATTTATATAATATTTATAACATCACTAAATCATATATATTAGTTACGTGCTTAATACTTAGAATCTAGCATAAGTCAATTCTTTTAATCCAATAATTTATAAACCAATTTAGATAGTAATTTACATAACAAAAATTCTTAATTATTAAAATAATCATGGTTATGAAAAAATATAATTAATTTCTAAATTGGTTTACTAAAATTTAGCTACAAAAGGAATTATATTATAAATTAGTCACTAAACATTACCTACTAAAGTTTTAGTTACTAAAGAAATTAATTTCTAAATTAGTCTCTAATTAATTAGTAACCAATTACAATTTTTTATTCATAATAGTGACTATTTTAGTAACCTTTATTTTATAAATTAGTCACTATAGAAATTAATACTTTTTTGTTACTAAAATTGATTATTATTTAAGAGTTTTATTGTAATGATGTCTTTCGTTCTCATTTTTGTTGGTAAATCTCAAATAGGTCATTTTATTTTGATGCATTTCAATTCGGTCTTTATTCATAAAATTTTGACATAATCAAGTCTTTTTCGTTAATATTCTATTAATAATGTTAAAGATGTGTCACGTGTTAATTAGTTTTTTTTTAATTATCTTTTAAAACATAAAAAATTGTCACTTATCAAGGTTACATAATGTCATGTGATAGTAACACTGTAATGTGGTAGGACAATGACACATGTAATTGTTACAAAAAGTGTCATTGTGTTAGTTTAAATTTAATCTTAAATTTATTATTTTGATTCAACTGAATCTCAATTTTTTTTTAAATAAAATAATTTTATTTCTCTCCAATTTAAGATCAAATTTAATTTTTATATAAATGTTATACTAATTTTTTTATTAAAATTTATAATTTTATAAAAAAGAAATTTATATTTTATATTTATTTTATTTTAAATTATTTTAAATTTGTTAATAAAAGATGATATTTTAACATTAAATCCATTACAATTTGATTTAATTTCAATTTTAATTTATTTTAAAAATAATTTAGTTCTAAGTCAAAGTTAATTTGACCGATGTTCTTGCCTATACATATCTACTTGATGATTAACATTCGACATCTACAAATAGTGATAAATATTAATCTTCAACATAACATTTAAAAGTGTTACAAATCAAAAAGAAAAAATAAAATATCAACTCCTGAAAAAATAATTTGACAGAATATTTTGAATTTTGTAGAAATAGAGTAAATAGATAAAGTTGCAGAGTTGTCACGCTCTATCTTTGGATTTTGTGAGACTATTTATTAGCAATTGAAGCACTGCATACACAACAGCCAAACAAAACGCATGCAAATACATATTTTCAGATTCTATCTCTTTATCACGTTACAGTTGTATAAATTAAATAACATAAAAATGAAAACAAAAAGAAAAAGAAAAGTCAACTTTGGGAAAATAAAACACAGTAAACCGATAATCGTGCACATGTATTATCAGATTCAACCTTTGGATTTTGTGACTGTATTTACCACACAACACCCAAACAAATCGCATGCAAATTTATATTATCAGAGTCAAACTTTGAATTTTGTGACAGTATTTATTATCACACCGCGAAACAAATTTCATTTGTGACGGTAATTATCACACAACAGTTGCAGCATACACACAGCCAAACAAATTGCATGCAAATTTTTATTATCTGAGTCAATCTTTGGATTTTGTGACAGTATTTATCATACAACAACCAAACAAATCGCATGCAAATTTATATCATCAGAGTCAATCTTTGGATTTTGTGACAAATCGCATGCAAATTTATATCATCAGAGTCAATCTTTGGATTTTGTGACAGTATTTATCACACAACAATCGAACAAATCACATGCAAATTTACATTATCAGAGTCCATCTTTGGATTTTGTGACAGTATTTATCATACAACAACCAAACAAATCGCATGCAAATTTACATTATCAGAGTCAATCTTTGGATTTTGTGACAGTATTTATCACACAACCATTGCAGCATACACACAACCAAGCAAATCGCATGCAAATTTGTATTATCAGCGTCAATCTTTGGATTTTGTAACAGTATTTATCACACAGCCAAACAAATTGCATGCAAATTCATATTATCAGACTCTTCCTTAGAATGTGTGCCGTTGTATTTATTTATCACTGCCACACTCTTATTTACTCATTAATTATTCATCATGTTATAAAATAAAACGAGAATAATAGATAATAAAGAATGAAAGAAATAATAGAAAATGAAAAAATAGAGATTAACTTTTTCGTATATTTTATTAGTGATAAGAAGAATCTTATTTATAGATACAACATGTGATCAGAAAGGATATAAATGAAATAGTTAATACAAAATACTACATAAATAATCTTATATCATTAACCATATAAGTAATTATATCAAATTAATGGACCATCATTAATTCATAATACATTATTAATTATTATTTGAACTTTTAATATTAATCACCAGTGTTATCAAATACGTACTTTTTTGTGGACGTAAAAATCGACTATTTAAACATGTATTTTGAATAATAAAAGTATAATTGGGGTTCCCTAACTATTTTTAATTTGCATGACTAGTCATTACAACATACACATTTGATTAATTTTATAATTTTAAATAATTATTTTATCTAAATAAATTTGTTATTTGATATTTTTTTATACTTATATAATTATAATTTATTTTTTGATATTTAATGTTAGAGAAATAAATATGTATTCTTTTAAGATTAAATACTTGATAATATTACCTCAAATTTGTTATAATTTTTATTTTTTGGAAAAAATTATTTAACTTATATTTGGAATGGTTGAGAGACACATTTACGGGTATAAATATACCAGTTTCTTGATGAAAATGAATATGAAACAAACAATTTATACGTATTGAATATGTAGATGGGCAAAATACTAATTTATTCTCTTTTTGTTTGTTTGTTTTATGAGGGTTAGGACATCTTATAATCTTTATTTAATTTTTTTTTTATGATAAAGAAAATTATCTCATAAGTAATATCTTTTAATTATATTGTTCGGTTTGGAATATTCAATGTCTTTATTAATGTGTAATACCTTAAATATACAATTAATCGTTTTTCATAAAGTCTTTTTTTAAGCAATGTTTCTTCCTTCAAACACTTAAGAAATTTAAACTCGATTTCACTCCAACAAACGAATTTTAGTTCCTTATAGTTTAGAATATGTTCGATGTTGAAAAAAAAATGACTTTCAACATATTGATATTGAAAGTTATTGGTTCTAACAGTAACCACTCTATAATCTAGAAATTTGAAAAAGACTTTAATTTGAGTTAATTAAGGTGGCGATTCTCAAATGTAGATCTAAGAGAAACATTTTTAACCAAATCCCTTAGTGTGATTGGTTATTACTGGTGTTTCAAGTTCACGCAAGCAACTCCAGAAGATTTTAAAGTGATAACAAATATGGAGTTTGGTCAAACAATAAACATATAATAAGACTTGAAATGTAGAACCAACGTGATTTTTTACACGAGTCAAGATAAACGTGGCTAGAACTCAAAACACAAAGATATAATTGAATTAAAACGAAGAACAAGTAAGAGAAAATAATATTATCATATTTTGTATCCATTTGCCTCCTTTTCATTTCACTTTAGTTCCCGTAAAGAAAAATAATGTTTGACAAAAAAGTAAAATTAAAATAAATATGACTAAAAGTAATTATATATATATATATATATATATATATATATATATATATGTATAAAGTAATAATACTATGAGCAGTGACAGATGTAAGACCAGGAATGATAATGGGTCAGATCGGGTACGAATAGTACCAACTTACTATCCGATCTGTAAAAAAAAAAATCACTCGCTGAATATCCACTTAAAAAATATTTGTGAATTTTTTTAAAAGCTGCATGTATTTGTAGATACTTGCATACCCACAAATATTTAAAAATGATGTATACTTTATAAATTTTTTAAATAAAATTCAAGTAAGCTTATAAAAAATATTAAATATAATATAAATTAAATTTTAATTTTAATTTTAATTAAACTTAACTTAATAAAATATAAATTAAATTTAACTAAATAAATATAAATTAAATTTTATTTTTATTTTATTTTATTTTTTGTAAGGGATACCTATAGGGTACATATAGTGTGATACCCGCACACAACCTGTTTATAAACATATATTAAAATACACAGTACCCACTACTCATGTGTAATGAATATCTACCAATATTAACTATCCGTCGCAAATCTTATTCGTAAATACTTACAGATACAAATATTTTTGTCATCCAAAGTTACTGGAGCAATAGTCAAATACACAGTATCATATAACACTAGACAACAAACTCAAAATATATAACAAAAAAAAAAGATACTTAATTATAATTGTAACAAAATCAGAGTACATATACATATAGAGATGACAAATAAACCCGTTCCGTGGGTATTGTCCGAACCCGTCTTTGTTTTGACGGAGAATCTCCGCAATGACTGGGTATGGTGATGGGTATGAGGAATCCTCGACTTTTTCAATTGGGTATGGGGATGTACATATCCCCGCCATAATACTTGTCCCCACTATACCTTTGTCCCGTTTAAATTATTAAAATATTCACAATTAATTAAGTAACCATATATATATATATATATATATATATATACACACACTTTCTATTTTCTATTTCTTTTAATTATTTGGTTTGTCATGAAACTCATTCGCATCTTTCATATATTTTTCATAGTATCATAACTTGTATGTAATTATGTTAAAATGATGTATGCCAATTAAAAACAATTTATGTCTCACATTTGAATATTTCTATTTTTTAATATTTTTATTTATTGCATAATTTCCTTTCACATTTTCACATGAGAATGTTTAATACTACCAATTTAAGTGTTTAATATCATAAACCTTTTATTTACTGGGTAATATAAAAAAACCTTATTAATATTTTTATTTATTGCATATTTTCCTTTCATATTTTCACATAAGAATGTTTAATACTATCAATTTAAGTGTTTAATATCATACACCTTTTATTTACTAGGTAATATAAAAAAACATTATTATTAATAATTTTTGTTTCATTTGAAGAACTATTTTGTTTCGCTAAAACAATTTTCGTCATTTCTCAACCATTGAGTATATATGTTGATATTAAGTTTTCTTAGATCTCTAAGGTATATTTCATCTTATCATACCCTTAATTATACATTAGTTTTCCTTTGTGCGATTTCTTTCAATAGTCTCTCAAATTGTTTCTAAGACACACATTTGTTAATTTTTAATATTTTTATATGTTGTTTATTTTCATCATGTAGAATACTTTTTCGATATATTTTATTTAATTATTTTTTATTTTCTAACTCATTATCAATCATACTATAATTTGTTCATGATAATTGTATAAATAACTTTTATTTACAACAATATAAAAATTTAATGTAATTGTCATGAATTTTTTTTATTATCATCCAACATTTATTAAAGTTTAGAAGATACAAGATCTATGTCAAAATTTTATTATTATGTTTATTATTTGTTCTTTGCATCATTTTGATCAAATGATATATTTTAATTTTTATTAGTGTATTAGAATTTAAAAAATTGAAGTAAACAAACATTTAAAATATATTTTAATTTGAATATTTGTTTTCCTTTTATATTTTTTTAAAAATATTTTTAAATTTTATCAACTAGGTTTCATTAATATTTGCAAATTTAAAAATATATTGGTTTTCCTGAAATTTTATTTGGTATTCTAATATAAAATGTAAACAATTATAATTTATTTCAAAGTATTGGATATCGAATAAACAATCACCCTCTTAATATTGAATATTTGATAATATTATGTTTCCTTTACTGTAATATTTTATTATTTTATAAAAATTAATTAAAATTAATATTGAAGTAGTAAGAAAACGGGTATGAGTATGAGTATAAGATTATACCCGTTACCCGGTGGGGATGGGGATGAGACAAAAGTTTGATACCCGCTGAGTTTGGATATGGGGATGATGATGAATTTTTTCTACAAAGATAAATATGAGATAGTAAAACCCGTCCCATCCCGCTCCATTGCCATCCCTATATACATACTTTGGTACATAAATAGATCTGTCACTTATCACAAGTTTCACATCTTTAAAAATTATTCACTCTCTTATTTATTATGAAATAATAATAGTTAATTTCATCTTCACTCTTCCTTTAATTTATTCTCAACTAATCAGACAAATTATTAGTATGTGTACAAACATTAACAACACCTTCTATACGACATACTTTTCTTTCCTTGCATCACAATCATAATTTATTTGCTGTATGTAATTAAGTTTGTATAAAATTGTGTATACGGTGCGTGTAATTAACATCTCTTATTATTTTTAATGAGATGACTTAGGTGGGTAACATATATGTTTGACAAAGAAGAATGGTGATAATTTATTTAATTAACATGATAGTTAACCTAATGATATTATTATTAGAACAATTAAAATAGGTTTAGTCTACCATTAGACTTGATAATTACTTACAAAATTATTTTGATCGAACTATATAAATTGTCTCTTAAATTGTATGAGTTCTCACATTATTGCATGGTCTCATATTTTAGAAACTCATGTATCAACACAATAACACACATTAGAGCAATAAAAATGTCAGTTTTATTGTCATATATACTTTAATGAGAAAGGTTTGTTTTGGTTTCTCTTCTACAAACACTCACTTAAGTTAAACAGTCTTATCGTTTGAATGTTCATATTGTTCTCGGATGGTGAGTAGACATGTAAATACAGTTAAATATGTTTTTGGTCTCTTAATTTTTTAGCAAAAATTAAAATTAATCTTTATTTGAAATTTTACTCAATTTAGTTTTTCAACTTTAGAAATATATAGATTTAGTCATTTTTAATTAAATTTTATTAAGTTTATTATTTGATGTTTAAAACTTGTTTCTCGATTAATATCAAAGTGAAAATATTTCAAACAGTGTAAATAACTCAAATACTATCATGAAATGTATTGAAATATAAAATAAATTTAATAAATTTTTGTTAAAATGACTAAATTAACACATTTATAAAATTAGAAACTAATTGAACGAAAATTTAAAGAAGAATTAATTACAATTTTTAAAGAAAATTAATGGAAAAAAGTATTTAACAAATGATACTCCAACTCTTTGATAAAAAAAAAAACTGTAAATAAATATCAAAAGAAACAAAGAAAGTGCAACTAAAGAAAAAGATTGATACCATGAGATTAATCATTGATATTAAGAAAAGACTACACTAATTGATACCATGAAAACCGATGACATCAACTAAATTTTGGGAGGAGACCAGGTCCTCATGTGCACATAAATCTAAATTTAATTGAATATGTATTCGAGTGAAAATAAATAAACTAGACGTCACCGACACTGTATAATATTTACACTATCCCTATAATATTATCTCTTCATCATGTGCTTTTATTCTTAAGATTTAAATTTCGTATAAAATTTAACGCCAGTTTGATTTTTTTTTTCCCCTTAAAACGCATAATTTCAGGACTAATGCACGTTTTATTCAAATTTTTTATAATGGTTAACTTTTTTTTTAATAGAATAGAAATCATGGTGTTCCACTAACTTATACATTTTATAATTAGTTAAAAAAATCAAAAGCCATAAAAAATACATTTCATATATATAAATATACTTTTCATTTTATTTTATTTTTCAAATATAATGTATAAAAATAGTTATTCAGTAAAATTATTGTATTTTAAAAAATAATAGTGAAAATAAAATTAATCATCTCGTAAAATTCTTATATCTGTTGAAAATCTCGATAAGACAATTTCATTTTATATATAAAAATCCACTTCTACCAATTTCATTTAACTCACAATCAAGTTCACATTCGAGATTAAACTTAATTATTATAATCAAACATTAAATTATGCTTAAAAATGGCTTAACAAAAACGCAATTTTTTGCTCTTTGCCATCTAAAATAGGAATATCTCCCACCAAAGAAGCTCCATAAAGTGCAGAAAACTATGGCACGAGAAGGTTGATTTCCAAGCTTTCTTGTTTTCCTTTTTTCTGATACAATCTTGAAAGAAGAACCAGAAGTTTCAAGAAAGAAAAAATGAGACTTGGATTTGCTTCTTGGAGCTTCATCCTATGCACCCTAGTCATCTTTTTGGTAAGATCTGGTTCTGGTATTTGATTAAACTAAGTCATATATATCTCTGTTAACTTGAAATTTTCCTTCAATCTCCATAGACAGGACTTGCAACTTAGCTTTTTTTCTTCGGCTTCTTGAAAATTTTCTTTTGTCTTTGAACTTTTTCGTTTGCTTGAAATGATTTTGCTTCCGTAGTTAATTTTCATCATCCTGTTGTTGATCTGAGAGCGATTGCTTTCACGGAAATTTTTGCATGGTCTACTTAGATTATTCAACTTTCTTTGTCTTCTTGGTTGACGTTGCAGATTCTGCAAGAGGGTGGAGCTAGAAAGGTAACCAAAACATCTAGCAGAGAAATTGAACTGAAGGAAGCATCGTATAATTTGCAGAATTTTGCAACAGAGGGTCTTGTACTTGACAGCATCATTCAGCTTGAAGGCGCTGGTATAAACTTGAAGAAGAAGAAGAAGATGAAGAAGCATGTCCATGATGAGGACCATGATGAAGACGATGATGATGATGAAGACGACGACGATGATGATGATGACGACAAGGCTAAAGGGAAGAAACGAAAGGGAGATGATAAAGGAAAAGACAAGAAGAAGGAGAAGAAACATAAAAGCGAAAAGATTATTGAAAGCTACAAGACATCTCATGATGATCACAAACACATGGACCCTGAATTGAATGTGTTTTTCACCCCAAATGATTTAAGGGTTGGGAAAATCATGCCCATCTACTTCTCCAAGAAAAACTCTTCAAATTCTCCAAAATTTTTGACCAGAGAAGAAGCTGAAAACGTTCCCTTCTCATCAAAACACCTACCATACCTTCTGAAATTCTTCTCCATCCCAAAACACTCACCCCAGGCCAAGGCCATGAAATACACACTCAAACAATGCGAATTTGAAAACATGGAAGGAGAAACCAAGTTCTGTGCCACATCCCTGGAATCCCTGTTTGATTTCGCGCACTATCTGTTTGGGAGCGACGCACAGTTCAAAGTTCTGACCACTGTTCATCTCACAAACTCAACAACTCTACTACAGAACTATAGCATATCAGAAGTGAAAGTGATTTCGGTTCCAAACGTTATAGGGTGTCACCCTATGCCTTACCCTTATGCAGTTTTTTACTGCCACAGTCAGCAGAGTGACACGAAGCTCTACGAGGTGTTGGTGGAGGGTGAAAATGGAGGAAGAGTTCAAGCTGCAGCTATTTGCCACATGGACACATCGAAGTGGGACCGAGACCACGTGTCCTTTCGTGTGCTCAAAGTAGAGCCTGGAACCTCCCCTGTTTGCCATTTCTTCCCTTCTGATAATCTTGTCTGGGTACCTTTATCTGTGGCTCCATAACTACTTTTCTGTTTCTGTGTACCAAACTGTGCCATGAATAATATTAGCTCTAAACGTGGTTGTACTAGGAAAACGTACGCATCTTGATGAAAAACTATGTATCTATGTTAATAAGGATGTCTTTATGGTGTTCTTTGGAATAGAACGTTAATGTAATGTTTATCTTCTGCATATGCTTGTTTTGGCATGTTTGTTATTCTTTTCTGCTTATGTTCACGGGGGACTCGGTAGTTCTCACTTCTGGATGCCCTTTTTCGAGGGAGGGAATGAAGGCTCAAAATAAGAAAGAAGAAAAAGTAAGACCTGTGGGGAACTATGAAAGAAAATTGTTATATTGTAGTAGATGAAAAATTTAAGAACTATGAAAAAAAAAATTGTTATATTTTCAATTTTAGAAATAATCTTAGGAGGTATAAAAAAATAATTATTGTATGCGTTAATGCTTTTTAAAGGTGACTTAATTATATTTGAGTCTAAATTTTATAAAACATCTTGATTTAAGGGAATGTTGTATAAGCACTAAAATTTAGAGTTGCAAAAGTATTTGTAACTCTAAAGGCAATGAGTTGAAATGGTTGCCTTATACATTCCATGATAAACTTTATTTTTATTTACAATATTTGTTGTATGTATAACAATTATGTACTCCTTTAGAAATATATTTATTATTTTTATGGACAAAAAAATTAATATTAATTGAAATGTGCTGTAATATATTAACACTCAAAGAACATTAATTAATTAGGATTGATTTACACTTTAAAAGAGCATTAACTTATGTGTCATATGATATATCGTTGTAAGTTTTTAGTTATCCCTATTGTCGATAAACAAAAATAGTACACTAATCACAATACTTTATCACTGACATACAGTTTATATGTTAGTATAACTACTACATCCATGCAATACCATATTAACTCGCAAACACTTACACACAAAGAGTGATATTAATATGGTTAAAGTTTATTCTATAGCTTTTACATTATTGTATTAAATAAGAATAAATATCACAGTTTAATATAGCGATATGATTTCAAACATTCATCTTCTTTAAACAACTGTTCTATAAAATACTCATTATAAAATGAAGTCGAATTAAGAATCTCTTAAGTTGATTATCAAAAAGAATTTTGAACTTTGATAAACAAAATCTTAACTTGATCAGCCAAAAGACTAAACAAATTACATAAACAAGTTTGGCTTTTTGGCCTTGTATGTGGTCTTGAGCTTCCTGGATGGTGGCCTAACTTTCTTGAAAACTAATGGAAACTTGATTTTGGAGTTGTGAAATTGCTTGGTGCTCTCCCTCTTGCAAAGCTTAGCCGGGATGGTAGCCGTCTTAATAATTTGGATGCATGGGCACCTCACCCTGTGACGAGATGCCATCTCATTGTACATCTGCTCAACTCCACCATTTAGAGTAGTGTCACGGTACTCCTTGTACATGTTGTGATAGCCGGTTCTACTTTGATACCTCAACCATATCCCATAGTTCTTAATCTTGGTTGGGTTCTTCTCAAAAATCTGCACAACAAAATATAATGAAGGACAAAAGTTCAAAACAATATTCCAACACAAAGCAGGCAGTACAAAATGTACTTTAAACAAGGTAGATGAAATTAATTACAAACCCAAACGCAGCTTTGATTAAAAAAACACAAGGATGCCCATTAATAAATGTAATGACAACAATAGTTCAACAAATTATTAATAGAGCAGTAAAGCATCCGCCATAAGCATCATGAGAATTCTGCATAAACACTATGAACATAACATAACAGCCACAAATGATGTCCAAATATAAATGTCATTACGTACACTAATTTATCAGGTTATTGAAAAAGCAAAACAAGCATCTGAAGTTAACATTACGGAACTTCGGGTTAATCATTATGAATTGATTCAACTATACAGGGCAGTGCACAAGAAAACAGTATCACTGAATAAGGTAACAGACAAGTTTACCACTAAATTTTCCATGAAAACGTGACATCTTATCATTATTTTCAACAACTCAAAAACAACTGAATCATCGGCATGATCTAAAATTAAAAGTTAAAAAAACAACCAAAATATCAAAGCCTTAAAAGAGATAGTACCTCGTTGATAGCGAGCATTTGACCATTGCTCTTCTTGACCTTCTTCAGCTTTCTCAAAAAGTACCTAATCAGTAGAAAAAAAACATAAAAAACTTAAAACCTAAACAAACAAAAAAATCGAAGCAGAGACAACGAACTCCAATTGCTCGAAACTAACTAAATCATTACACATCGAACGAGAGGAGAATATTGCAAAAAGGATCTCAGAAATTAAAACGAATGATTGAAGAGAATAATGTGCTTACCAGAACTTGGATTTTGCCCGAACCTCGTTGGTGGCCCAAAGCTTCATGCGGTAAATCTTTGGGTGCTGATCTGCTTCCGTTGGGAGCGCCCTCCCAACGACCTGATACTGGTGAAACTGCAAAAAAAAAAACAAAAAAAAAACAAACATTACACAATGAAAATAATTATCAGAGCTAAACGATATAGAACATTACACAAGTAGTGAGAATTATACGCACCCTGAACGTAACCATTTCTGAGAGAAGGCAATACACAAATATCACTCACTCCCTCTCCCTCCCTCTCAGACCTACGACGAAAAAGAACAAATTCGGGTTTTCTTTGTATATAAACAGCTAGAAACCCTAACTTTTAATTTGGACCACTGGACTCAGGCTCGGTTCGGGTTCGTCTTGACCATTCTTGGGCTAGACTACTGCAAGGCCCAAAGGTTTGTTTTCTTTATGACAATTTTGTTGACATTGTTCGCTAAAAAAAATTGAGAATTGTGTGATTGAATTAGTTAATTAAATTTAAATTGTTTTGTAAAATTAAAGTTTAAGTTAACTGGAAATATAAATTAAATATTAAACGTAAATATTTATTTTGTATATATAATTTACTTTGTATATATTACGTTGTTTAAAATTATTAGCCTTCTTAAATTTTAAATATTATTTTATGTATAATGTGTTATATTGGATAACGTGGCCCAATAAAAAACATCGTGGGAGTGTGACAAATAGTATTTCTATGACATTTCTCACTGGATAAATTATTGCGTAACAAATTAAAATAAGTAGACAGGATTTGACATTTTATTGAAAAAATTGATTTTTTGAATTATTGAAATAAATACTCAAGATAAAAAATGAATTAGTATATAAATGAGTTAAGAAAAATAATGTCGCTTTTTAAGCCCTGGCTTAAATCATGTTACATGTGTTTTTTTTTTTAACGAGTGAGTTCAATCTTTATTATTTTTTATACCATGATAAATATATCTACTTATATATAGTAAATTTTATATTATAAATTTATTTTATCTTGATGTAGAATTTATAATATACTCCTCGCATTAACATATATATAAATTTTAAATGTGTCTCGATACTTATAAAATTAGTTTACAGTAGTTTATATACTTTAAATTTATTTTATCTTTGATTTATGTAGGATCTTATATATTATTTAGATCAATGTTAGTATTCTTAAACATCTCTTATTATATTTGCATTGTCTTTTCTTACAATATTTATGATCTTGGAAGGAAAGTTTTCGATTCAATATTTGATAATATTGTTCGACGTAGGGAAAAATAAAATATTAGAGAAAAAAGGATATAAGATAAAGATCTACCCGAATGAAAATGAAAAGAATAAATTAAGGAAAAGTGCCAAGTATAGAAAGCGCAAAATTGAATGCACATATGCATTTGTGCTCTTATATTACACCAACTACCTAATAAATTATTTTAAATATAATTATTTTAATTACAGAATGTAATATTATTTATATTATTACACATCTAAATAAAAAAAGTTGTAATTGTAATTAATAATTATAATTTTTAACTTAGTAATAAGAGTTCAATACTAACATTACATTAGTTGTGTTAATTTAATGTGATTTTAATATTTTATGTAATATAAAAGATTTTTTGAACCAATGAAGTTATTTATTTCACTTTTTTTCTCTTATCTTTTCGACATTACAACGGATTAATGTTAAGTTTTGTCTATTTTTTATATTTTTATAAAAAACACTCAAAGGAAATATTTTGTATTTTTCTTTAAGAAAAAGGAGTTATAGGATAGAGCGAGAGATAGGGGATAACAAATTTTGATACTGACATTACATTAATACACAACTAAACAATCATATATCTTCATCTTTTATCGGATCCTATCGTACTTTTATCGGATGCTATCAGTTTTTCTAAGTAACGAATCAGTTTTTCTTTGTATTTTGTAACACAGATATCATCTTAATTTTAAATTTGCATACAATTTTAGAGACCAAAATTAAGTCGTGTTTATGTCTTACAAATACTGTTATATTTTTTTCATAGAAAACAAATGTTGTCAATATTTTATTTTATTGTACGGTAAAATACTGGTTGGTATTAATATATTAAATATGATTCTGTTTATATTTTATTCACTGGAGTTAACTGGTCGATATATGTCTGACTTATGAACAATCTTATATGCATTAATTCTCCGTTTGTTGAATAAATTTATATATACTCGCTTCTTCTGAAATAAGTATGTAGATTCAATCTTAATTATTTCGGTTCCGAGTGCTTAATTACTACAAATTTTATTTATTTATTTCCTTGGTTTTCTAAATTTATAATTTGTTAAAGATAATTTTAATTATTTAAACAAATATCATTTCTTAACTATTATAATTTCTTTAACATTATAGAACAAAGTGGTATTGCTTCCAACACATGTAATAATTTAAAAAATATCAAAAAAATAAAAAAAGAAGATAGGAAGATTAGGGTTAGATTTTAAGTTGTCTATAGCCAAATTCATTTTGACTTGTAGGTGAAAACGGTTAAAAGTAATGTGTTTGCATTTTTTATTTTCTGAAAAATTGAGTTAAAATTAATAATATTTACTTCCAGAATAAAGTAAAATATTTATAAAATAATTAATTTTTAAAATAATAATTAAGAGTAAATCTGAAAAAATGAAATGTGAAAAAAGAAGGAATTTTTTTTAAATATTATTGTAGTGAAAACGGCAAAAATTAGTATGCGCATTACACGTCCTAACGAAAATACAGGTGATGTTAAGTCTGTGTTCTATTTTTTTAATTTTCATAGTAAATTGAGTTAAAATTAATAATATTTATTTTCAGAATATATAATTAATTTTAAAAATAATTATTAAAAGACAAAATAAATATTAAAAGATAAAAGAGATTTTTAAAATAATAATTAAATATAAAATATTTATAAAATAATTAATTTTTAAAATAATAATTAAAAGTAAATTAAAAAAATGAAATGGGGAAGAAGAAATCTCCCTTGTACGTTCTTACATAGATATACATATACGAATATGTATAGGAATACGTATATGTATATGTATACGAATGTAACAGAGTTGGTTTTTATATTCAGATTTCCAAATATTAACTACAAGTTGTAACAGACATAGCAAATTCTGTTATGAGATCTCAAGCGTCGAACTTCAAATGTTTACTTGAACACCCAATATAACTGTATCATCTCAGCGATCATAATGAATCAGAAAGAACAGATGGAATCAGAAGAAGAGCTAAATCTCACCCTCTCCCTTCGGTTTGGGACTTCAAATGAAACTACTACCCCTCTTCAAACAAACCTATGTCTCATGAAAATACAACCAACTTCTTCTAACCCTAACCCATCGTCTTCGTCGACCTCATGTTCCAACAACACCAATCCTTCCTTGGCATCTTCCAACCACAACCCAAACCCTCCAAACGCGCCTGCTGAAGCACCCGAAAGTGTGCCCACAGTCACACGCTCTTCCGGTAGTTCTCGTCGCACTTCACGACTCAAAAGAACGAGCAAAACCGTTACTGCACCATTTCCTTGGGCCAAGAATCAACGCGCCACCATCCACCGCCACCAATACCTAATGGAGAATAATGTTCACACCATCACAGGAAAGCTTTACTGCAGGAGGTGCGAGCACGAGTTTGAATTGGGTCTGAATCTAGAAGACAAACTTGATGCCTTAATCCAATTCATTACGAGAGAGAATGAGAAGTGGCATACTAGAGCCCCACTGGTTTGGTTGAGTCCAGTGTGCCCAAAGTGTCCCCTTTGCGACAGAGAAAACAGCACCAGACCTGTGATTGCACCAAACAAAAAGGACATTAATTGGTTGTTTTTATTGCTGGGTCAAATGCTTGGGTACTGCACGCTTGAGCATCTCAAATACTTCTGCAAGCACAATGAGATTCATCGAACAGGTGCCAAAGATCGTCTCCTTTATAATACTTATAAGGGCCTAATCCTTCAGCTTCTACCTGATTATTTACATTTATTTGATTCTTGATCCACCCATACTCAATTGACTGCGTTTTGGGTCTCGTGACTTTGTTGTCACAATATTAAGATTTGTTTAGGTCGTCTCAATTTGGATGTTCGTTTTTCAATTGTAGTTAAACTTAAAGACATATGTTTACTAGTGTTTTTTCGGTATTAGTATCACTTCCATTTTATAGTGCTGTTCTTGAGTGAATATTTACCAAATCTCACATCAAGCATCAAAAGTTGAGTTGGGTTTGCAATTTTCACCAAAGTAAAAAATTGTATGAACTTTGAGTACATAGGTGTGTTATAATTCGTGTCCCAATATTCAATTTAAAAAATATTTTTTTTAACATAATTTCGACATGACTCTAACATAAAAATGTTAATAATTACAAATTTAATGTTTTTTTAAATAATCCATAAACTTTATCTAAGTTTTTATTATGATTATAAAAATAAATAAACAAATTTTATATGAACACTATTTTTCTCTTTTTTAAATATTAGATATATAGATTAAATTCATTTTTGTGTTATGTTAATTAAAATTTTAAAACTAATATATATGTATATGTTCTGTCTCATATCTTATATTTTTCTAATTTAGCGGTATTTTCCTGTCTGTTTGTAATATTTACAAATAACCAACTTTATAACTGTTTGCCCAATTCTAGCTATTCTATTAAACATAATCTTTAGATTAAATCTAAGCGAGCATTTGCATTTACTCTGATCAACATTTTAGAAACCAACTTCAAAAAAAATTAAAAGAAATAGAATAAAAATTGACATTTTATTATCACAATTATAAATTTTGAAATGATTAGAGCAAAAGCATTTTAAAATATAAATTATAAATAAGTTAAAAAAATTACTCACGTTTTTTTAGAGTATACTTATGCCTGTCCCTTACCATGAAATAAAAATAAATAATATTATACATGTTTTTTTTGAAATAAGTAGGTTTGAATTCGATGTTGAAGTTATTACAAATATTAGAAAATGAAATACCTGGGCAATCATACTGAAAGTGTTATTTATCTTTTTGGTTTTGATAGTTTGTCCAGATGATTTTTGTAAAGCTTTAGGTTTGAAAGGGAATTCAAGAAGATAAGAAGAAAGTAAAAAACTATTATAATATGATAATGAGCGTAGAGAATATAAAAATTAAGTTTCATAATTGAATATGATAATTAAAATATTAATAGGAGTGTATTGATAGATTTCTTAGGTCATGATAAATTTTATTTATTTGAAGATAATTAAATATTATATTTTAGAGATATTAAATAGTTAAATATAATATTATAATATTTGATAATATAATAAAATCCATTATATGTTAGAGAAATTAAATGATATGTGATTATATGATAATATCTTTTAGATATAATAGAATCTATTTTATCTTAAAGTATTAAATAATTAATTATTATATCATAATATATTAAAAATATAACATAATATAATAATATTAGTATATTATAAAATATTATCCATAAATGTTTTAGAAATATTTCATAATATCTTAAGTTTTAGCATCTACATATATTTTTTATTATCTTTTTAATATATATAACAAAAAAATCCTTTATCTTCATCTTTTATCAAATTCCATCTTATTCTTCTATATATATTCTTCAATCCTCTCTGTTTTTGTAAAATTTCAAGGCATACATACACACACATCTTAATTTTCCGACCTCCAGAACGTAGAATGAATAACTCAATGGTGTTAGAAGAAGAGCTAGATCTCAGTCTATCGCTCCGGTGTGGGAGTTCCACGCGAACTCCTTCCCCTTTTTTTCTTTACCTTCCCCCAGTAAACCATTCTCAAACACTTTGCTATAACCTTGACCCTTCCATCATGTTATTTTCCAGCAACACTTATCTTTCGTTGGCATCATGCACCCATGACACCAACCCTCCGAATGCACCTGCTGAAGCGACAGAAAATGTTTCCACAGTTACACGCTCTCGTCGCACTTCATCTACTCGTCGGAGCAAAGCAATGAGCGAAACTGTTCCGGCGTTGTTTCCTTGGGCCAAGAATCAGCGAGCTAGCATCCACAGTAAGGAGTATCTATCGGAGAATAATATCCACACCATCAAAGGAAAGGTTCACTGCAAGAGGTGCGATCATGAATTCGAGTTGAGTCTGGATTTGGAAGAGAAATTGAATGACTTATGCCAATTTATTAGCAGAGGAAAGAATAAGTGGCATAACAGAGCCCCAAGGGTTTGGATGAGTCCGGTGTTCCCAAAATGCCCCCTTTGCGGACGAGAAAGCAGCACAAGACCCATCATTGCGAAAAACAAAAAGGAGATTAATTGGTTGTTCTTATTGCTTGGTCAGATGCTTGGTTGCTGCAAACTTAATCATCTCAAATATTTCTGCAAGCACAATGAGATTCATCGAACTGGTGCCAAAGATCGTCTTCTTTATGATATCTATGAGAACCTCATTAATCAACTTGTACCTGATTTTTCATCTAATTCTTGATGTATCCACCCTCATTACACTTTGTCTTAATAGGTCCAATTTGGTGACTAAATTGTCTTAATAATATAATTTGTTTAGATATTTTCAATTTTCATTTTAGTTTTTTTAATTAAAGTTGGTTTAAGAGATGTTTATCTATGATTTGAATTTTTTATTTACAATTTATTGTATTAGAATGAAAGCAAATTGATTTGATTTATTTTTTATAACAGTAGAATGAAAGTGAATATCTAATTCTCAAAATACTATTATAAAGACTAGCGTAAATATAGGCACGACTGTGTGTACGATTTTTTTATATATGCATCATATTATATTAGTATGTGATGATATTGTAATGTTATTAAGTTAATATATAAAATAAAATTATATTTATTAAAAATAAAATGGAATATATAAGAAAAGATAAGAGAATAACGGTTGATAAATATAACAATCAATTTTTAAAAATTTAATAAATAATTATATTTTAAAGGGTATAATTGGAAATTTTAAAATATGGACACAAAAGATAAAATCATCTTTATCTATTGTTATAGATAATAGATAAAGATTAAAGTATCAACGTATATAATATGATAACAAAATTAATTAAACATTTCAACTATTCAAATATTATTAAGCAGCATTCTAATAAAAATATGAAATCGTGAGTCTATCACTAGTGCAGTAAGGGCTTTCTGCCCCGGTTGTTTTCCACATTTTGCCTCGGGTCTGGAACCGAGGCATATTGGGGCGAGGCCAAAAGGTACACATTTTGGCCTCGGTTATCACCCGGAGCCATAG